>Ga0315274_10012884_pt1 | contig 11911 bp, 6 predicted proteins | sample YL17G02_20_MG_FD_203700 | JGI IMG/M metagenome (GOLD analysis project Ga0315274, IMG submission 203700) | Sediment microbial communities from Yellowstone Lake, YNP, Wyoming, USA - YL17G02_20 | ecosystem: Environmental > Aquatic > Freshwater > Lake > Sediment | place: USA: Wyoming | collected... | reverse complement strand
CGTATCTCATCCGGGCCGCGCAGATTGCCAGGATTCAGGCGCAATCCCTGGACTCCCGCCTCCAGCGCGGCCAGCGCCAGACGATGGTCGAAATGAATGTCGGCAATGATCGGCAGCGGCGAACGCGGAACGATTTCGCCCAACGCCCGCGCGTCTTCATCGGTCGGAACGGCCAGACGGATTAAGTCGCACCCAACCGCCGCGCACGTTTCGATCTGTGCAAGCGTAGCCGCCACGTCGCGCGTGTGCGTCTTGGTCATCGTCTGAACGCTGACCGGCGCGCTGCCGCCGACCGCCACCTCGCCGATGCGAACCTGTCGTGTTTGTCGCCGTTGAATATCCATTGGCCGTCCGGGGTTTCGAGCGTGTGTGGCAAGTTCGTAGTCGCTATAACGCTTTCGGCGTCACCCGGAAAGAGATAATGAGTTCGTAGTAGCGCCGCAAGGCGCGTTTTCGTGTAACCGGTGTTCTCACTTCAGGTCCCGTGTTTCAACGCGCCTTGCGGCGCTACTACGAACTCATTAGACGAGCCTGGCGCCGCCGACGATTCATCCTTTCGCCTTCCGCCTTCATCCTTCCTCAGAGTCCCCATTCCTTTGGGATCCTCGGGCGGATGAGCGGGTCGGCTTCGGGGCAGCTTTTGGCCTTCATGTTTGGGCTGTCCCATTCGATCTTCTTGCCGAGGCGAAGGACGACGTTGCCCAGCAAGACGGCTTCGGTCATCGGGCCCGAGTAAGAGAAATTGGAAAGCGCGGGCGCGGCGCCCTTGCACGCGGCAATCCACTCCTCGTAATGGCCGGGCGAGCGCGGAATGGTTTGCTTTGGTCCTTCGAAGCCGGCCCAGTCCTTTTCGGGAAGCAACTGAAACTTGTCGGCGTGCCAGTCGGGCGCAAGCAGTTTTCCTTTGGTTCCGACGAACAGGCATCCATTGGTGGGCAGCTTCACGCCGTCAGCCGGGTTGGCGGGCGGTTTGTTCCCGCCGTCATACCAGGTCATCGCGACTGGCGGCATGTCGCCGCGCGCGGGAAACTGCCAGCGAATGATCGCCGACTTGGGCGCGGTCTCGCTGTGTCTGTCCGACGCGCTGACGACCTCGACGCCGGCTGGCGCGCCCAGTTTCAGCCCCCAAAACGCCACGTCCATGTTGTGGCAGCCCATGTCGCCGAGCGCGCCGCAGCCGAAATCCCACCAGCCGCGCCAGTTGAACGGGACGTAGATGTGGTTGTAGGGCCGCTTGGGCGCCGGGCCGAGCCAGAGGTCCCAATTGAGCGTCGGCGGCACTGGCTCGATCTCGGTTGGCCGATCCAGACCCTGCGGCCAGATCGGGCGGTCGCTCCAGACGTGGACTTCGCGAACCGGCCCGAGCGCCTGGGCGTGAAGCAGCTCGACGGCGCGGCGATGGCCGTTGTACGAATGGCCCTGGTTGCCCATCTGCGTGGCCACGCCGTACCGCGCGGCGGCCTCGGTCAGCACGCGGGCCTCCCAGATCGAGCGGGTCAGCGGCTTCTGGCAATAGACGTGTTTGCCCATCTGCATGGCCATCATGGCCGCCGGAGCGTGGATATGGTCGGGGGCGCTGACGGTGACGGCGTCAATGCTCTTGCCCATTTTGTCGAGCATGACGCGGAAGTCCTCGAACTTCCGGGCGTTGGGATACTGCTCGAACATCTTGGCGGCGCGTTCGCTGTCCACGTCGCAGAGGGCGACGACGTTCTCGCCGCTGACACCCTTGATGTCCTCGTTGCCCTTGCCGCCCGCGCCGATGCACGCGACGTTGAGTTTCTCGTTGGGCGAAATACGGCGCGGCCGAACGCCCGGCCGGACGAGCGTGCATCCCGTGCTTCCGAGCACCCAAAGACCGGCCCCGGCCACGGCGGCCGAACTCAGAAACTCCCGGCGACTCTTCAAGCGGCTCATCTCTCCCACCTCCGGCCAATCATTTGAAACACGCGTGAGAAAATTAAACGCTCGCGAAACACCAATCGCCGTTTGCTTTCAACTCATAATTCATAACTCAAAACTCAACACTCAAAACTCAAAACTGGCGTTTCACTCATGGCACTTCTTGCACGCGTCCCAGCGCGGCATCTTCATCAGCTTCGGCCGGTTCGATCCGTGAGGATTGTGGCACATCTGGCAGACCGCCAGGTGCTCGACCCGATGAGTGTGGGTCGGCAGAAACTTCTCCTGTGGATGGCAGCGAAAGCAGACGTCGGGCGTGAACGGCGGCAGGAACGTGGACATGTCGTCGAAGGCCGGCGGCTTGGAGTCGCGGTTGAGATTGTGGCACGATGCGCACGTGACCAGCCCCGGCAGCGACATCGGATGGGCGGCGTAGAGCGTCGTGCTCGTTGCCTTGAGCGCCTCGCTTGTGGCTTTGTCCACCGAACCCGGCGCGAAGGCGCGGAAGCGCACGCTGCTCGAGCCCAGCTTCAGCTCGTGATTGCCCGGCGTGATTTCGCGCACGGCCAGCCACGCGGGAGCAAACCGCACGCCCGCCGTCAGCTGGGCGAAATCCACCGGAAGCAACAAGGCGGCGCTCGTCGCCGGCGCCCCGGAATTCGTGCTCGGCCCCAGCGCGACCGGTTTGACGGCGATCGGCTGGCCGTCCAACGTCAAGCTCAACGAACCGGGATTATCGGGAACGACGACGGCGATCTCCAGCCAGCCGGCCGCCACGAGGCTGTCGGTCGTGGGCCGGAGGAACTGCGGCGCCGTTTCGTCCTGTGCCTGTGACCGTGAACCTTGCAGAAAGAGAGCGATCAATCCCGCAACGGTGAAGACCGCAAAACGATGCACCGATCACCCTCCTCCTCAGCCCTTGACGGCGGCCAGACGGCGCACGAGGTTGGTGTTCTCGGCCGCCTGGTCGCTGAAGCGCGGATACATTCCGACGATCACGCCGTCGGTCGGCTTGATGCTCTTGAACGCGAACTGGAAGGCCCGCTGCACCGAACCGGAGTTCATGGCCAGCCGTCCGGCGGCCAGAATCTTGAATCCCAGACAGACCTTCTTGCTCTGGCGAACCGTCTCGGTCATCTTGATCGGATCGTCGGCCAAATAGAGTTCGCCGACCGGGATGGCGCCGAAGTCGCGCTTGAGGTCTTCGTCGGTGCGCACGACGTTGTAGAAGCAGGTCATGAAGAAATCGTTTTCCCAGCCCTTCTCCTCGGCGGCCTGGATGTTCTTGGGATTGTGCGACGACATGCCGGCCAGCATTCCCAGATCGTGCACTTTCTTGATGTAGTCGTGGATCAGCTCCTGTTTGCCCTCGCCGAACCGGCTGTCGGTCACAACGCCATGGTGCGAAATGCCGATGGGCTTGAGCGGGATGACCTTCTCTAGCGGCGTCTGGGTCGGGTCGTCGGCGGTCAGGCAAATGAACTGAAGTTTCGAGCCGCTCTCCCACGCCTTGAGCAGCGCGTCGCGCACCTTGTCGGAATAGGACGACTGGAAGGTGTTGATGCCCATCTCCTCGCAATGGAGCAGGAACTTGGCCGTTTGCTCGACCGTGAAATACTCCATCATGTGCTGGGCGAGCGCTTGGACCGTGTGCGCGTAGCCCTGGACGGGATTGCCGCCGACAATCATGCGCGTGACCGTCTTGTCGCCGATTTTGATGGTCGGCAGAGGCGGCATTTTCTTGGCCGGGGCAGGTGGTGCTGACGCGGATGGAGCAGACTCCGCGGAGGGTGCGGCGTGGCCCGCTTGTGCGGCCAACCATGAGGCGCCGGCGGCGGCGACGATCCCTCCGTTGCCGACCCGTTTGAAAAAATCGCGCCGGCCCGCTCGGCGACACTTGCTCGTTCCTTCGGCGATCAAGTTCCTCTCATCCATTGCTTCCGACTCCTTTGTGGAGAACCGAGGCCCCACTTCTTGCGAGATCGCGTGGACAGAAGCGTTCCGCCCTCGCCGCCCGTGACTCTGGGCAACGCCACGGCAAATCGCAAGCATTTTTCGCGGGATCAAGCGATACCGTGCGCCCCGCGGTCGGAATCCCGATCGCAAGGCGCACGGCGGAGGTTCGTGTCCATCTCAGTGGGTCGGAATTGTGACGTGACGAACGATCTTGTAGTTGTCCGTTTCGTCGGTTTCTACCACTTGGTCGAGGCGATCGGCGATAGCGATGAGTGTGTACTCGCCGCCCGGAATTGAATTGTAAGCGGTCAGTTCATACTCCGTAAACGAGATCACCTCGCCGGGACCCAGGTTATCCACGTGGATTGAATTTGAGAGGAAGTCGCCGAGCCACGGAAAAACCGGATTGCCCGGACACACCCAGAACTCGACCCAAAATGGCCCGGAGTCGGTCGTTCCAGTGTTTGAGACGAGACCTACATACACCAGATTGGGCCACGACTGGGGGGAGTCAACCCGGAGTAGTTCGACCACGAGGTTGGCGCCCGTCGGAGGCCGAATTACCAGGAGACGCTTGCCCGAAACGATGCGACGATTGTTCGTCTCGTCGGCCTCGCCAACGTCGTTCGGGCGGTCGGCAACCACCACGACCGAGTAAGGTCCGTCCGAAATCCCGTAGAGCGATTTGACTGAGGACAGATGGACCGTCATTCCGGGTGGCAAGTTTGTCACTCGATCGGAGACAGCGAGAAAGTCGCTCAGTGTCAGACCGCCGTCGCGCGATCCCCAGTATTCGACCCAGAAAGGCCCCGTGTTGCCAGTGCCCGCATTCGTGACATCGGCCGAAAACAGCGCTGGGTCGCCGGGCGCCAGTTGCGTGGGAGATGCCGGCGAGAAATCCGCCGCCGTGATGCGGATGTCGGCCGCGCCTTGCGCCTTGGATGCCTGTCGTTTAGGCTGCGACACTTGGTTAAAGACCTGGCCCTCGTTGAACTGATAGTTGTTCGTTTCGTCCAACTCGTTGATCGAGTCGTCACGGTCGGCCACGCAGCCCGCTGTGAAAGCGCCCGTCGGAACGTTATACAACTGGCGCGGATAATTGGCCAGATTGACCGACCCGCCCGGATCGAGACTCTCCGTGAAAATCGAATCGCACAGAAAGAAGTTCAGTGCAGGATAGGGCCACTCCCACGAACCCCAGAACTCGATCCAAAACGGTCCGCTTCGTTCCCGACCCCGATTGATGACACGTCCCGAGAAAGCAATTGGCCCGCCGCCGTGGGCGGGATTGGGCGTCAGGGCGAAGCCTTCAACGGCGAGGTCAACCTGCGTCTGAGGGCGAATGACCAGCAGGCGTTTACTCCGAACCGCAGTCCGATCGTCGAGCAGACTGCTCTCGGCGATTTCTCCCAGACGATTCACCGTATAGACGACCGTGTAAGGGCCGTCGGGAATCGAATAGATGGGCACCGTTGCGATCCACGGATAGGCCCCACCGCCGGCGATCTCACCGGGCAACCGAAGCGATGTCGCCAGAAACCGATCAAGCGTCAGACCGCCCGTTCGCGAACCCCACACCTCAATCCAACAAGGCCCGGCCGGTCCTTGACCCAGATTCTCGACGAAGGCGTTTATCGTCAAGGGATCGCCGGGATGCATCTGCACGGGCGCTTGAGGCCCGAAGTCGGAAGATGTAACGGAGAGATTGACGTTCACGGGTCCTCCAACCGTCACCATGTCCATTGTCCTGTGCCACTCTGTCTCGTTTGAGTAATCACCGAAACCTTGCTTGAATTGCTGTCGGGCCCAGTCCTCAGCCTCCGTATCGTACGCATTGGCCCATAGAGTGTAAGTTCCCGGTGTCGGTGGGACGGCCAGCGAAATCGGCTTGCTCGTTTCCGTGTGACCCGGATATGCTCCCGGAACTCCCTTGTAGAAGACCACCGGCTCGGGCCCCACCCAGTTGTTTTGACTGTCCAGCCAACCATAAACGGAGACCCACGCCGACTGAGGATAGGCCTCGTTGCTTCTGAGGTTCCAATCGAAAACCCCTGTCACGACCCCGCCCGGCGGTGCAGGGTTGGGCCTCAAGATTGGCTTCCGGGTAATGGTCAACAAAGGAAGCCGTGGACTCTGGGCGACGACCAGACCGGGGACGATGAATCCCGCGGCTAGAAAAGCAAGAACTTGGGTAACCCAACGGCGCGTTCTCATGATGAAGTCCCTCCTGTCCCTGTCAATGGGCCGGAATCGAAACGTTCCGGACGACCTGGTAGTTGTCCGTGTAGTCAACGTCGGTCAACTGGCCGAGACGATCCATAAAACAGATGACCGCGTATTCTCCCGGCGGCAGCGAATCGTAAACTCTTCGCGGATAATCGGAAAAATCAATTACGCCGTGCGGCGCGAGGTTGTCCACTTGGATTGAGTCGCAGAGATACCTGTCAAACCACGGGTAGTCGGGATCGCCTGGACAGGCCCAGAATTCGATCCAGAAAGGTCCTGAATCATCCGGTGACCTATTCTGAACCTCGCCGTTTATGACAGCCTGAGGCCAGCTGCCGACGCTGACGTTGAACTGGGAAACGGCCATGTTGACCAGGTTGAACCACAGCCGCGGTCGAATGACCAGCAAGCGTTTGCCGGCGATGACGCGACGATTGTTGGTCAGATCGCTGTCCGACACGTCGCGCGGCCGGTCGGCAAACACGACGACCGAATAAGGCCCATCGGGGATGCCCCACAGCGGCTTGGCCGTCGCCAATCGAACCTGTGCGCCGGGCGCCAAGTTCGCGACGTGGTCCGAGACGGCAAGGAAATTGCAGAGCGTCACGCCGCCATCGCGCGAACCCCAATACTCCAGCCAGAACGGCCCCGTGTCGCCGGTGCCCCGATTGGCCAGCTCGGTCGTCAGCGTGATTGTGCTGCCCGGGGCCAGCTGGACGGGCGCGACCGGCGAGACATCGGCGCTCACGATGGCAACGTCGGCGCCCAACAGCTTGTTCGCGCGTTGGCGCTCGATCAGCGTCGCCGAGTTGAACACCTGTCCGTCCACGAACTGATAGTTGTTGGTCTCGTCCAACTCGTTGATCGAGTCGTCGCGATCCGCAAAGCATCCGACCTGGAAAACGCCCGTCGGCACGCTGTACAACTGGCGCGGATAGGCTGACAACTCCACCGACGCGCCCGTGTCGAGATTGGGGATATAGATCGAGTCGCACAGGAAGAAATGGAGGCTCGGATGCGGCCAGTCCGACGAGCCCCAGAACTCGATCCAGAACGGCCCGCTGCGTTCGCTGCCCCGGTTGACGACGCGGCCAGAGAGCGAGATCGTCTGGCCGGCTTGCGCGGGATTGGGCGACATGGCGAACCCCTCGACCACCAGATCGGCCTGCGTCTGCGGCCGGATGACCAGGATGCGTCTGCCCCGTATGGCGGCGCGATTGTCGCGCTCGTTAGTTTCCGCAATTTCTCCGATGCGATCTGCTACATAGACGACTGTGTAGGGACCATCGGGGATCGAATAAAGCGTCGTGGTCGTGAACCAGCCGTATGAGCGCATATCAGGCAATCCGGGGACCCACACCGAATCGGCGAGGAACCGATCGAGCGTCAGTCCGCCGGTGCGTGATCCCCACACCTCGAGCCAGAATGGCCCGCAGCTCTCCGAGCCGTTGTTCCGAACTAGCGCCCAGAGAGAAAGGGGAGTGCCGGGGCTCAACTGCCACGGCATCACGGGGGCAACGTCCACGTTTGAAACAATGAGATTGACGGGCCCCAGAGGGGCTTCCACCACAATGTCCACGGGAACATCCACGGACGACGCGAAGTTCCCTATGATAGTCAAATGACCGGAATACCGGCCGGGGGGAAAGTCGCCGGTTGCGAGACTGACTATGTGTGTGACGCTTTCGCCCGCGGCGGCCGAACCGGATGTGGGTTGCACACTGATCCATGTCGGCGTTGTGGCAATAGTATAGATCGCTGTTGCGCCGCCGATATTCCGAACTTCAATCGGTCGGGTCGTTGATTGTCCCTGTAGGATTGTGAGACCCAAGAACGGCGGTGTCACGGAAAGCTGCGGCGGTTGGGTGGTTGCCGGACGCAATCCAAACCTCGTGATGAATCCATCCCAAGAGCCTCCGCCGTATGTCATTTGCCATCCGCGGGTGGTTGGGAAGTCGGTAGAATCGGTTTGACCGACGACATAGACGCCGCCGGAGGCGTCGGTGGCGATGCCTCGGGGCAAGTTGCCTTTCGATGACGAGCTGCTTCCACCCCAGACGGTGGAATAGACGAGATTGCCGCTGCTATCGAATGTGGCCATAATCGCGCCGCCGCTGCCGCGCCGATTGACCGTATTGCCGCCTCCGGTCGTGGGGAAGTCGGCGGAAAACGAAGTCCCCGCGAGATACACATTTCCGGATTGGTCCAGAGTCAGAGCCGTCGCGGCGTCGCGGCTGCTTCCGCCCAGGAATGTGAATTGGCGAACGGCGCCGTCGAGGCCGAGATTCATCACATAGGCGTCAGAGCCGCCGTTATACGTCGTGTCCCACCCGTCGGTTGTGGGGAAATCGGACGACGTGGTCTCTCCCGTCACGTAAATGCTGCTTGCCTCGTCGCAAGCCACCTCCGCCACACCTTCATCGCCCGTGCCACCGACGCAGGTGGACCAGAGCAACTGGCCGGCGGGAGTGAACTTGGCGATATAGCCGTCATAGCCGCCGCCGTGGAAAGACGTACTGTTCGGGCCCGTCGTCGGAAAATCGGTCGAGGTGGTTCGCCCGCCGACATAGACGCTACCCGCCGGATCGAGAGCCACGCCATAGCCGAGATCCTCGCCCAGCCCGCCGAGAATGGTGGACCAGAGCAGTTGGCCGTCGGGGCTGAACTTGGCCACGAAGATGTCGCGATAGCCGACGAAGCCCGAGCTGTAAGGGCCGGAGGTCGGAAAATCAGTCGAGTCGGTCATTCCGGTAAGATAGATATTGCCGTCGCCGTCGGTCGCGATGCGCCAGCCGTAGTCCTGGCCGGTTCCGCCCAGGTAGGTGAACCAGAGCAGGGCGCCCTGGGCGTCCATCTTGGCGATGAAGGCATCGCCCCACGACATCCCGCCGCCGTTGTACTGAGAGTCGAAAACGCCCGTCGTTCCCAAATCGGTGGACCACGTAAAGCCGGTCACCAAGACGTTGCCCTGGGGATCGGTGGCAACGCTGATGGCTATGTCTTCACTATTGCCGACGAGGTAGGAGTGCTGCAACGGCCACCCATCCGCATCGAACTTGACTATTGCGACGTCGGTGCCGGTCTGCGGGTTCTTGGTCGGGAAGGGGAAGTCGGCCGAGTCGGTGTTGACCGAGACGAAGACGTTTCCATGGCCGTCGGGCACAACCATTCCGATGCCGTCCGTGCCGCTGCCGCCCAGGTAGGTGGACCATTCGAGGTCCAACGTTTCTCTTGTCGCCCGCCAGATGTCATCAGACCCTTGGCCCCCGCTGCGGCCCGAGGCAAAGAATATCTCGCTCCCATCGCCACTGACGGACGGCGCCTCCGCGCCGCCCCCGCTGTGAATCTTGACAAAGGCGGACTGTCCCGGAGGACCGAACGGATCACGCTTTGAAGATCGCGTGGACACCCACAGCTGCCGAGCGGGACTTTGATTCACGTCATCCTCAACATAGATATAAAGGGTCCGCTCGTCCGGGCTAATACAAAGCCCACCGACGCCTATATCCAGCTGGTTGAAGTTGAAGTGCGAATGGATCTGGGCGAATTCGTCGTTGGTCGGCGCGCCAAAATCCTCTGCCGTCGAATTCCTTCGGGCCACCCAGATGGGCGTCTGCGGTGAACGTGAAGAAACGAAATATAGAGACAAACCATCGGCAGAAACGTTCGCATCAAAATCGGGAGCGGTACTGTTGACGTTTGGAAGCAGGCGCGGCTCCGAGAAATCACTCGCAACGTCTGGCCGGGTCGCGATCCAAATGTCTGCGCTTCCCGAACCCGGCCTCGTGTCCGAATGCAAATACAACGTCAGTTGATCCGCAGAAAGGGAGCCGGGCCACTGCCGCTGACTGGTGTTCACGCTGTCCAAGCGCGCTGTGCTTGGGCTGCCAAAGGGGGCGGTTGTGGAACTCCGCACGGCAACGTAGATGTTGTTTTGCCCGCTCTGACCGCGCGAGAAATACAAAGAAAGACCGTCGAGGGTGAGATACGGAGAATCCTCGGAGATTCCGGTGTTGACCGCGGTCACATTCTCAGGAACACCGAACGGCGCGCCAATCCCTCCGGATGTGTTTGTCGTTGCAACGGCCACGGGATTGGTGAACTGCGGGATTTGCGCCGCGTGAGAGGCCAGTGCGCCCAAGATGACGATCACCGCCAAAACCGTTGCCTGCCAGAACAGCCTTGTTGCGTTTCCGTTCAGCATGGTTTTGCCAGACATAGGAGCGCCTCCTAAGCCTAACTCTTTCAGAGATTTTGTAGGCTTATGGAACAAACCCGCCCAATCGTCAACCTAATTCCGCACGAAAAACGTGTCCTGCACGTTGGCGTGCAGTCGCCCGGTCGTAAACCGAAATGGCGTTGACGGCGCTGCAAGCGCGCCGTAGAAGAAACGCGCGGTCCCGAACGCGGCCGCTCGCGCAAGACCGGGCCGATGGTGGTCGCGTACAACATCGCCGGGATCGCTTTCGAGAACCCATTCGGAGAGACAGCCATGAGCAAGAAAACGCTTCAGTGGCGCACTCTGCCCCACCTTTGGATCTTGTGTCTCGCTCTTCTTTCCTGGAGCCACGCCCCGGGCCATGCGGCCGACCTCAGATTCCGTCATCTCACGATTGACGCCAATGGCCCGCGCGACCCGTGGGTGAAGATCGTGGGCGACGTCAACGGCGACGGGCACGCGGACGTCATCATTGGCGGCCGCAACGGTCCTGTGGTGTGGTACGCCTGGCCCAAGTGGAACAAGGCCGTCATCGGGCCGGGCGTTGCAGGCGTGGTGGACGGCGAGGTCGGCGACGTGGACCGCGATGGCGATCTGGATGTCGTCATGGGCGGCGTGGTCTGGTATGAAAACCCGCGCCCCGGCGGCAACCCAGCGACAGGCGCCTGGAGAGAGCACCCGATCGGCCGCCACCCGACTCATGATCTCGAAGTCGGCGATCTCGACGGCGACGGCGACCTCGACGTGGTGGCGCGCGGCCAGTCGGGTTTCGGCGCCAAGGCCGGCGACCAGATCTATCTGTGGCGGCAGGAGACTCCCACCTCGTGGACGCAGCGCGTTGTGAACTGTCCCCACGGCGAAGCCCTCACGCTCGGCGATCTCGACCGCGACGGCGACCTCGACGTCGTCATCGGCGGGCGCTGGTATGAGAACACCAAGGACATCGTCGGCGGTCCCTGGATGGAGCATGTTTTCGCATCGTGGCATCCCGACGCCGTGGTCAAGACCGGCGACTTCAACGGCGACAGCCGGCTCGACGTGGTTGCGACGGCCTCCGAAGCCCCTTATCATCTCTCGTGGTTCGAAGCCCCGCCCGACCCCAAGAGCAGTCCGTGGAAAGAACATGTCATCGACGACTCAGTGGACTTCGCGCACGGGATTGCGGTGGCCGACGTGGATGGCGACGGCGATCTCGACGTCGTGACGGCCGAGATGCACCAGTCGGCCCGAGACCGTGTTCTTGTCTGCCTCAATGAAGGCAAGGGCGCGAAATGGAGTCGGCAGGTCGTCGCCACCACCGGTTCTCATAATGTGCGCGTGGCCGATTTCGGAAACGACGGCCGGCTGGCCATCGTCGGCGCCAACTGGAGCGGGCCGTATCAGCCGGTTGAGCTGTGGGAGCAACTGTCGCCGGAATCCTCCGCAAAGTCCGCGGAATAGCACTCTGACAGCGTGTGTGAGACGTTCATAGTCGCTTATGACGCTTTCGACATCATCCGGAAAGGGATGAGAAGTTCGTAGTAGCGCCGCAAGGCGCGTTTTCGCGTGACCGGCATTCTTGCTTCAGGCCCCGTGTTTCAACGCGCCTTGCGGCGCTACTACGAACTC
>Ga0315274_10012883_pt1 | contig 11912 bp, 9 predicted proteins | sample YL17G02_20_MG_FD_203700 | JGI IMG/M metagenome (GOLD analysis project Ga0315274, IMG submission 203700) | Sediment microbial communities from Yellowstone Lake, YNP, Wyoming, USA - YL17G02_20 | ecosystem: Environmental > Aquatic > Freshwater > Lake > Sediment | place: USA: Wyoming | collected... | reverse complement strand
TTGCGGCGCCGTGCCGGTTATAATCATCACTACTTACTGGCCTGGCCTGTCGTTATTCCTGCCCCGGCTGATAATGCCCCAGGTGATGGCGGGGCTGGGGGGATAAAACGGAGAAGTGACAGCTATAAAAGCTATAAAATAAAACCAAAGCAGGCTTAGGGCTACTCATAGTCCATTTTTTGGCCTCTACTTAGTTTTATAGGGGCTGAACTGCAAACATCCGCCATCAATAAAGATCACCTGACCAGTAATGAAATCCGAAGCGGGCGAAGATAGGAATACCGCTAGATGTCCCAGTTCACGCAAATTGCCTACTCTGCCTAAAGGGATACAAGCCACCATCCTTTCCCTCAATTCCGGGTCTTCATGGCTTTTAGCGGAGAGTCTCGTATAGAACTGTCCTGGTCCGATCGCGTTCACGTTTATGTTATACGGTGCCCAATCTAAAGCGAGACAACGGGTAAGCATATCTACCCCTGCTTTGCTAACATTGTACGGGATGTCATCAGTTTGGGCTTTCCGTGAACTGATTGAGCTGATATTGATAACTTTGCCCTTCTTTTGTTTGAACATATGTAGGCCCACGGCACGACAGCACAGAAAGATACTGGTCAGGTTGGTATCCATTACTTTGCGCCAGTCCCCCTCAGTCATTTTCTGACCGCCTGGACTCACTAGAGCTTTAAAGACAGCTGTTCCAGCATTATTGACCAGAATGTCTATCTTGCCAAAGTGAGAGATAGTCTCCTCAACCATTCGCTCAACTTGGCCTGCTTTGGTGACATCAGCAGGAATGGCGATGCCTTGCCTGCCTAATGCTTTAACTTCACGGCACGTTTCTTCAATCTCTTCCTTGGTTCGCGCGGCAGCTACGATATCGGCACCTACTTCCGCTAAGGCAAGTGATATCGCCTTTCCAATTCCTCGGCCAGCACCAGTTACAATTGCTACTTTGCCCTCAAGATTGAACTCGTTCAAAATCATCTGATTACCTCCTGCCTGTTATTTTATGCGTTGAGATAATAAATCGCTAGTTTTTTGTCCAATCTTTTTATAAAGTTTATTACTTCGTCTCTAGAATTTACCCAAACTTAGCTCCTTAATCTGAAGAAAGCAATCCCCCAGCCGAGGAGCAGCAAGCCGCCAACAGTCTTAGCTACGTTCAAGCCTACCGTGCCCTGCACCATAGCCCATCCTGGCCAAAGGGCTTCGAGCAGGAGCAAAGCTCCATAAGCAGTAATAAGGATGCCAGTTATTACCGCCCACTTGCGCTTAGTCATTTTATGACCTTAACCATCATCCCAGTATACCGACAACGGGGACAGGCGAACAAGTCTCCATAGCCTGCCATTCATAATTGATTCTGGAAGGTGTTTTCTCTTTCCCGCGTAATAAGCTATAATGGCCACAGCAATGGCAGATTTACGGGCAAAGGGGTCTTAATTATTATGAAAGCAGTTGTCATACAGAAAGACAAAAGAAGCATTGAAATCCAGGAAGTACCAAAGCCAACGGTACGGCCGGGCACGCTCCTGCTCAAGACCATCTACTGTTCAATTTGCGGGTCGGACATAGAGTATGTGGATGGTGCCCTTCAAGACCTTACCAGTTTTGAGGCCCGTGCCGGTGTAATATTGGGGCACGAGTGGGTGGCCGAAATTGCCGCGGTGGGCGAAGGAGTCAGCGGGTGGTCAGTTGGCGACAGAGTGACGTATTGCCCGACCAAACAGACCTGCGGGGTGTGCTATTTTTGTCGTCGTTTTATGTATCATCTGTGCATCGGCGGTGCCTCAAGAGGTTCCGTCTTTGGCGGCCAGAGCTACGGGCTCAGGGGCGGCGCCATGGCCGAGTATTTTGTTAAAGCCTGGAACGTGGTTGAGCCTGTTCCGGAAAACGTATCATCAGAGGAGGCGTGTCTGGCGGAGCCACTGGCAACGGGTATAGGCTCAGTCACCGCTGCCGACCTAGCATTGGGGAAGTCGGCGGTCATTATCGGCGCCGGTAAAATTGGCCTGGGAGCCATGCTGTGCGCCAGAGCCAACGGGGTAGCGCCAATTATCGTTGTTGACGTGGTCAAGTCACGTCTGGACAAAGCGCGGAAAATGGGCGCTGATGTCGTGCTCAACGCCAGAGAAGTTGACGTTACCTCTGAGGTAATCAAGCTCACCGACGCCGGCCCCGATGCCGTGCTTATCTGTGTACGCGAGGGAACAGTCCTGAGCCAGGCGACCCAGATGGTCAGGCTGGGGGGCACCATAGCACTAACGGGATTTGTCAACCCCATGCCGGTAGACCCCAGAGTCTGGGTGGAAAAACAGCTGACCATCAAGGGGCACATCAGTGGCCCGGTAAAAACAGCCCTCAACCTGATGGCAAACAAGCTGGTGGATGTCAGGCCTCTGATTTCCGAGATTATGCCTCTGGAAGATGCTCGGAGAGGATTTGATTCAATACGGAGCGGGCAAAACATTGCTGTCCTGTTGAAACCGTAAAAGCCGGGCAACAAGTTGCATATTTTATATAATGAGCTATCTTCCCTTAGGCGGTTGCATCAACTCGATTGAGATGCCGTCCGGCCCTCTGAGGAAGCAGACACCCCAGCCCGGACCGGCCACACTCTGGCCGCCCCAGTACGGTGGATTGACGAACTTCACCCCTTTGGCACCGAGGTCATCATACATCTTCTGAATATCATCCACCACCAGTGAAATGTGGGGCACGCCGGGGTTACATGTCCTGAGGTCAATCTTCTTCCCCTTCGGGGCGAGGTACTGAATAAGCTCTATGTGATTGCCGTCCGGGACTTTGACCACCGCCAGTCGCAGGGAGACACCTTTCATGCCTAAAATTGTTTCCGGACGCTCTCCGCTGGTTTCGCGGACAGGTGTTGCCTCCAGGCCAAGCAGGTCACAGAAAAAATGGAGAGACTCATCCAGGTCGCTGACGGTGAGACCAAAATGCTGAACACGTTTTGGCATTTCTTCCTCCTAATACAGTATTGCGCAAGAATAATAACAGCCGGCAATATTCCCGTCAAATATTGTATAATGGGCACAGACAATCCAGAAAAGGAGGACTAACTATCTTGAAAACCTATCGCATAAGACCGCTTCTCCTGACGAAGATGGAAATAGACATGGGCATTCTCCTTTACCGCTACCGGTACGGTGAAAAGTTCATGTCCCCCGTCTGCTGCTGGTACATCGATGGTGCCGACAAGCACATACTGGTCGATACCGGTGCTGATGCTGAGCTGGCCACCACCTACCGCGGCTTTCCCGCAGAAAAAGTCACCACGTTTGAAGAGGCTCTGGCCGGCCTGGGGCTGAAGCCAGATGACATTGACCTGGTCATACAGACCCATCTGCACTGGGACCACTGCGCCAATACCGCCAAGTGCACCAACGCCAGGGTACTGGTGAATGATGAAGAGCTGCGCTTTGCCTTTTCCCCCCACCCGCTCACCGGCCTCAGTTACCGGAAAGACCTCCTCAAGGACCTGAACTTCGTCCTGATCAGCGGCCACTATCAAGTCGCCCCAGGGATTGAAATCATCCCCGCCCCGGGACACTCGCCGGGAACGCAGGCAGTAGCTATCAATACCACCAAGGGCAAGGCCATCATCACCGGGTTCTGCTGCGTGAAGGAGAATTTCTATCCGCCGGAAGAATTGAAGAAGATGATGCCGGTGATTGCGCCCGGGACACATACGGATGTTATGGCCGCCTACGATAGCACCCTGCGCATCAAAGGGCTGGCGGATATATTGATACCGATGCATGAGCCATCACTGGCCAACGTTGCCAGCATTCCCTGACCGGCATTCTGACTTTTAATAAACAAGGCAGGTTAAAAATGGGAGAGGGTACGGTACACAGGCTGACACCGCGTATTTACTACTACACGTTTGGGCCCAATGAGCCGGCTCTGAGCGTGAAAAGCGGTGATGTCGTCGTGGCGCGGACACGCGATGCCGGCGGCTTCAATGAGAAAATGGAACCGATGCCAGAAGAACTCAAGCAGCACAGTGCCTCCACGCTTCTCTGCGAACGGAACCCGCTGGTTGGGCCGGTGTACGTTGAGGAAGCCGAGCCCGGCGATATACTGGCGGTGACCATCCAGCAAATCAAGCTCAACCGCGATTACGCCTGGTCAAGGCATCGCTCCCACTTCGGCAGCCTTACGGGAGAGGTTCCGGGCAAGCAGCTTTTCCTCAACGAGCCGGTGCCGGAGGCCAAATTCGACTGGCAGCTTGACCGGAAGAAGAATACCGGCACGCTGCAGCTCAAATCGAGCCGGCGGAAGCGGATTGAAATACCGCTGCATCCGTTCCTCGGCTCCATCGGTGTTGCCCCTCGCTTCGGTCGCGTTGAGATTTCGCTCACCCCCGGAGAGTACGGTGGCAATATGGACTGCATTGAGACCAAAGAGGGCACCATACTGTACCTGCCGGTATGGGTACGGGGCGCCTATTTATCTTTTGGCGATGTCCACGCCGCCCAGGGTGATGGCGAACTCTGCGGCGTGGCGCTGGAAACAACCGCCGAGGTTATCGTAAAACTTGACGTGCACAAAGGGAAAAACATTGACTGGCCCCGGCTCGAGGACGAGACGCATATCATGACCGCAGGCAGTGGCCAGCCACTCATAGACTGCGTTCGCATCGCCCAGGTGGAACTGGTCAAATGGCTGGTTGACGACTACGGATTCGAGAAGTGGGAAGCCTTTCAGGTTATATCCCAGGCAGGCACGATGCGCATCGGCAATATCGTCGACCCCGCTTATACCGTGGTCGCCAAGTTCCCCAAAAAATACCTTTAAAGGAGGTAGCGCTTTAAAGATGGCTGTCAAAACAAAATACTCACCCGATTTAATCAAGAAGCTGGAGGATATGGCCCGGCAACTCCGCATTGATGTGGTTGAGATGCATCATCGTCGGGGACAGGGCCACCCGGGAGGCTCGCTCTCACCGGCAGAAATCATGTCTGTCCTCTTTTTCCATCACCTGCGGCTCGACCCCAAGAGACCGCAGTGGGAAAACCGGGACCGCTTCATACTGAGCAAGGGCCATGCCTCAGCGATTTTATATGCAGCGCTGGCCCACAGAGGGTTTTTGCCCCTGGAAGAGCTTGAAACCTGGGGCTGCATTGGAAGCTGTTTGCAGGGACACCCCGACCGGCTGAAAACCGCCGGCGTTGACATGACGTCTGGCTGTCTGGGACATGGTGTCAATATTGGCGCTGGCCTCTGCCTGGCCGGACAGCTCAAAGGTCTTGACTATCGCACGTACGTTCTCCTTGGCGATGGTGAGCTCCAGGCTGGTATCGTGTGGGAAGGAGCCATGCTCGCGGCGAAGTATAAGCTCTCCAGATTAATCGCTATCGTCGACTATAACGGCGTCCAGCTGGATGGGACAATAGCCGAGATTATGCCCATCGAACCATTGAAGAGCAAGTGGGAATCTTTCGGCTGGGCTGTCCTTGAGATTGACGGCCACCGTGTCCCGGAAGTGCTGGCAGCGCTGGACAAGGCCCATGCCAACGGCGATAAACCCACCGTGATTCTCGCCCGTACGGTCAAAGGTAAGGGAGTGTCTTTCATGGAAGGGAAAGCGGTCTGGCACGCCCGAACCATCAATGATGAAGATTACAAACTAGCCATGGAGGAGTTAAAGCGAAATGTTTAAGCTGGAGAATACACGGAAGGTTTTCGGAGAGGCACTGGCCGAATACGGTGCTAAAAATAAAAAAGTGGTGGTGCTGACGGCTGACGTTTCCTCCTCCGTTATGACCAACATTTTCGCGGAAAAGATACCGGAGCGCTTTTTCAACGTGGGCATTGCGGAAGCCGGCATGGTGGATACTGCAGTTGGCTTTGCCCTGGGCGGCATGATTCCGTTCGCCAATACTTTTGCCGCCCTTTTCCTGAGGGCTACCGAACAAATCAGAACCTGTGTTGCCTACGCCAAAACCAATGTCAAATTAGTTGCTGGCTTCGCCGGCCTTTCCGACGCCAAGGATGGCGCTACCCACCACTCCATCATGGATATTGCAATAATGCGCGCCATGCCGAATATGACCGTCATCGTGCCGTCGGATACCATTGAGGTGAAGAAAATGATACCTCTGATTGCCGAGCACGAAGGGCCGGTCTACATACGCATCAGCCGCGCCGATATGCCGGTCATCTTTGATGAAAACCACAAGGTGGAAATCGGCAAAGGCATGGTGGTGCGCGAAGGAAACGACGTCGCCATCATCGCCAACGGCCATATGCTCAGTCGTTCACTTGACGCCGCCGACCAGTTGCGCTCCCGGGGCATAGAGGCCAGAGTAGTAAACCTGCACACAGTCAAGCCGCTGGATATGCCATTGCTGATGAAGTGTGCCCGGGAAACAGGCGCCATAGTCACTGCCGAAGAGCACTCCATCATCGGCGGACTGGGCAGCGCTGTGGCCTCAGCCATTGTGGGCGAAATCCCCGTGCCGGTAAAGATGGTGGGAGTGCCCGACACGTTTGCCGAGACCAGCAAAGAGGTCGACCCACTGCTCGATAAGTATGGCATGTCCGTAGATGACATCGTCAAGGCGGCTCAGCAGGCGGTGAAGCAGAAGAAGTAAGACGGACTTAATACCGGCACGTCAGTGTGGCACGACGTGAAACTCAAGTGTCTGAAGCGTGTCGGGTTCAACCACATCCCAGCAGACAAGTCTGGCTTTTCCCTGCACTTCTGCAGCAATATCAGCATAGGTTTGGTAACGGCCGCGGCGCAGTGAATAATTATCGAAGAACCACAGCCCGGCACCGGGCACGTTGAAAGCACAGACGGTATGGCTTTTACGCGCTGGCCTGAGCATGGCGGTAACCAGAACCGGTCGGGATATCGGCTGCCATTGCTGCAGTAGCGTTGCCGCGAGCACAGCGAAGCCATCGCAGTCATCTTTCTTTTTCGCCCAGACCGCCTGCGGGCGGCTGATGGCATCAAAGAGATGGAAAGGGCCATCCATGGTCCAGGTCACCTGCTTCAGCAGAGCTTCAATCTGCTCAAGAGAATCGGCCGCCGGTAAAGGCTGTTTTTCATATTTAGCTTCAAACCGTTTCCGCCGCCAGCGTGACCAGCGGTACCGGCCCTGCCGCAGCCAGAAGATGAGAAAGCTATCCAAGAAGGAAATCAGTATGTAGGCCACAACGGTGAGCACGATAACGACACCGGCCGCGATAACCATCCACATATAGCCGTGCATAGCTGGGGCCGGCGGTTCCGGTGCCGGGATGATAACGATTTCAGGTGGTGGTGCTGTGGGCGGCAGTTCTATCTTGGGGAACGGGATCTCCTGTTCCGGGGGAGGCGGTACACTGATAACCGGTGGCAGGGGACGTTCGATGATTACCGGGGGTGTCGCCTGCACCGATTCAACACGAAAGGCGCGTGTTTCCGAGCCAATGCGGAAGAGCGGTTGCGTAATCCTCACTTTCCAGTAGTAGGTCATTCCGGCGATAAGACTGACCTTGGCGGCACCCTCGGCCTGCGGGCCAACAAAAAGAACCACCGGCGAACTATCACTGGCCACCGTTATCCTGGACATCGGCACTTTGAATGCCTCATCCAAGGCAAGGGAAAACTCGTATTCCGTGGCATCTAACGCCTGCTGCCAGCGAAACGTCATTTCCTGGGCAATTCCGGTTACCCGATTCACCGGGTTGACGTAGCCGTCGTCCGGGACATCCAGCACCAGCCTGGTCATAGCATCATCAATACGGTAAAGTCGGTTGGTACCGTTGGTCTTAATCGTCCATAGCTTTCCGCCCGAGCTCAGTTTCAGTGCCTGCGGCGAGGCATCGAGAACAACCTGAGAGTCGGCCGCGTCGGTTGCAGTCGAGGTGGTTCTCGACTCCCAGCTCACTGAAGAAGAAGATGCGTCAGTCGGTATCAGGCACTGCCACAGCGTACTTTGCTTCGTGCCCGGGTTATACTCGAGGGCATAGAGCACATTATCTTCAGCCGCCAGGCCGTAAACCCCGCCGCCTTTTAAGGTATTTCGGAAGATATCCACCCATCTGGTGCTGGTGCCAAGCTGCCACCGCATAACGTTCTGCCCCGGGCTATCGCTGGCGGCATAAATCATCTTGTTGGTGGCAAAATCTTTATCGGGAACAACCTGAACCCGGCCCGCCCCACTTTGAATTGAACCGGACAATCTACTCCATGATGCTCCCCCATCTACGGAGCAGGCAACAACGCCATTGGTGCTGCCCGCGAGCAGGATATCTGCGCCGCTGCTGACAATCGTGTGTCCGGTATCCTCGTCAAGCTCGCTGGTCACAGGCGTATCCCAGGCAAGGCCAGTGGAGCGCGTCTTGGTCACCTCTCCCTCGGTATTAAGCGCATAGGCAACACGGGAGCTTTCCACCGCCAGGTCCTGGATGATTAGCGGGCAGATATCTGCCGACCATTCCCTGTCTCCCCCATCAGGGCTGTGGTAAATTTTGGCGCCGCCTTTTTCCGCCAGGTAAATCGCCTCAGCCTCACCGGGCGCCAGCCTTATGATATAGCCGGCGGTATTCTTCTGACTGAGCACACGCTGCCATGATGGCGCACTGCGCCAGAGGCTGAGATCATGCCCATCATCACTCGCCAGGTAAATCGTTTCACCGTCCCCGGATACGGCAACATCGCTCAGATGGCTCAATTCAGTATCAATCAGGCTGATGTCATTGAAGGTCAGACCGCCATCTCGGGAGATGGCAAAGGCGCTCTCATTGCCCGAGGTTCCCGCCACCACCGTGCCCGCCGTCCAGACCAAGACCACCCTGCCCTCTCCCCCTGGAACCTTCATGGCCGAATTTGGCCTCAGGGTCGGCGCTTCGGCCAGCGGGTTGGTGCTGCGGTAGACCGAATTGCTATCATAAGCCGCAGCCAACAGAACATCACCACCAAAGACAACACTGTGCACGTTTATTCCGGTTAACAGCGGCTCGCAGGCGGCATCTCGGATGCGGTAGACACCACCGGCCGCTTCATCGCTGTTTATTGTCAGGCCAACAAAAGCGATACGACGATTCCCTACACCGGCCAGATAGTCAGGAGACAGGGCTATTGAGGCTGACGCCAGCTCGCCCGCCGTACCGTATTCACATACGGCCACCGGATAGTCAGTGAAACCGGCCTGGGTGTTCCAGGCCTGCGAGATAAAGCTGAAAGCCTGCACATTTACACGCTTATCGCCGGTTTCACCAATGATTACCAAGGCACCATCTTCCGGGAAATTCGGGGAAAAGGCCAGTGCTCTTATGGTTTTGGCACTGACAAAGCCGGGCAAAAGACCGGTTTCCTGCCACTCCGGTTCCGGCACCTCGATTCCGCAGTACCAGACATTGCCCACCCCGCCGACCTCCTCTCCGGCAACTGCCAGATAATGCGCCCCGTTAGTGGCTGCGGAGATGGCGATATCGTGAATTTTGGCGGCGATGTTGCCGTCGGCTCCCGTGATTCTGCCCAGAGACCACCAAGTTACGCCGCCATTGGTGGTGAAATAGACCGAGGGGACAGTTTTTCCGGCTACAGCGGCCACATCGGCATTATCAGGTGCCACCGCCACGAGGTCGGCAGTAATGTAAACGTACTGCGCCACCCAGCTTGCCCCGGTATCATTTGACTTGAAGACGAATCGGTCAGCGATGCTGTCTCCCGGCGCGGCGTATATGGTGGTGCCGTCAGGGCCGACGGCCAGGTCACGGATATCAACGCCGGGGGGCCCGAGCTGGTAATTTTCCACACCAGGGATGGACACGGCTGACCACGATGGCGCCGCGGCCGAGACCGGCGGCGCAAATGACAGCAGGCTGGCCGTCATCATGACGACCAGCCCGGTAATCCGTAGAATTTTAACTCCCATCGCCCCAACGACCACCTGGACTATGCCGATTTGGGATTGACCTCCTTGCCATGACCGGCACCGGTCAACGCCACCGTGATGATGACTTTTCGCATGTTTGAATTTCTATTTCTTTTCCCGTTACGGGCGATAGGCAATGCACTCAATCTCAACCACCATCTCCGGTCTGGCCAGCGCCGCTACAATAACCGTGGAGCGAGCGGGCAGGTCCCGGGTAAAGTATGTCTTATAGACCTCATTCATTTTGGGAAAATCCTCCGCACGAACCAGAAACACGGTGGTCTTGACCGCATCATTCATCGACGCGCCAGCCGCCTCCAGGACTCTCTTCATGTTATCCAGCACCTGTCTGGTCTGGTCTTCAACTCCTTCCCGCTTTTTGCCCTGACTATCAACATGTCCGACCTGACCAGAGACAAATATGTAGTCTCCTGCTTTTATCGCCGGGGAATAGGGAATGCCGGGAAGTGACGTGGGTACCGTAATAACCTGCTTGGCCATGATATGCCTCCTTTTAACCTTTGCCAGTTATATCTTCTGGCCGGTGCGAAATCCCTCGCTGATAGCATCACGAATAGTCCGTGGTTCAGCACAGTCGCCAATGCGATAGACTTCAGCGAACTTGCCCTTAATAGCATCATAGAGTGCAGTATCTGGCACCGACCCGGCAGCGAGCACCACGGTATCGGCTTCTATCGTCCTTTTCTCACCGTCTCTGGTGGTTATGATGACGCCCTCAGAGCTTACGCCATCATACCTGACCTCACGGAGCAGGGTAACGCCTTTATCCAGAAGTCGGCTGAGGAAGAAGGCCCGGTTGCTGGGCCCGACACCTGTCGCCATTTCAGGGCCACGGCGCATCACGGTAACCTGTTTGCGCCGGTCCGCCAGGAATTCCGCCGTTTCACACCCCACCAGCTCGCCGCCAATTATGGCCACCTTATTGCCAACCTCGACCTTCCCTTCCAGGACAGCCTCCGCCTGAACGGCTTTAGCCTTGTCCAGCCCGGGAATATCGGGAACTAACGGCCTGACGCCGGTGGCCACCACAACCGCATCGGGATTGAATTCAGCCACTGCGGCGGCAGTTGCCTTTTTACCACGCTGAACCTTAACGCCAAGTTTCGACAACTGCGTTTCCAGATATTTAGCCAGCGGGGCGATTCTATCCTTGTGCGGTGGTATCGCGGCCGGAATCAACTGCCCGCCAAGGCGCGATTCCTTTTCCCACAGCGTCACCCGGTGGCCGCGCAGGGCAGCGACCCTCGCCGCCTCCATACCCGCCGGACCGCCGCCGACGACGAGGACTTTCTTTGCCTTGGCCGCCGGCACAATCTTGCTTTCCCTCTCGCGCCCCAGAGCGGCATTCACCGAGCAGCGTATGCCCGATACCGCCGGATTGCGGATGTCATCACGGCAACCGTTACAGATGATGCAGGGGTTTATATCGTCCACCTTGCCTGAAGCCACTTTATTGACCCATTCCGCATCGGCAAGCATCGCCTTGCCAACGGCGATAAGGTCCGCCTTTCCTTGCCTTAATATCCGCTCACCATCATCGGGCGTGATTCGGCCGACGGCAATTACCGGGATGGAGACCGCTTTCTTGACCCTTTCGGCCAGCTCTTCAATCACCGCCGAAACAAAGGTGGGGGTGGTGCGATTCGTCGGTGGTGCCGGCCCCCAGGCTGACACATGGATTGCCGCGAGGCCAGCGTCCTGTGCCAGGCGCGCTGTTCTCTGCGCGTCTTCCAGAGTTATACCCTCCACACCATATTCCTTGCCATCCATACGGCACCAGACGGGATATTCCTCGCCCACGGCCTCTTTCACCGCGGCGATGACTTCCAGCAGAAAACGCGCCCGGTGGCGCACGTCTCCGCCATATTCATCCTTTCGCTTGTTTGAAGTCGGCGACAGGAACTGGTCGATGAGGTAGCCGTGCGCCCCATGGAGCTCCACGCCATCAAATCCGGCCTTTCTGGCCCTGACTGCAGCCTCGGCGAAATAGGCCAC
>Ga0315274_10012878_pt1 | contig 11917 bp, 8 predicted proteins | sample YL17G02_20_MG_FD_203700 | JGI IMG/M metagenome (GOLD analysis project Ga0315274, IMG submission 203700) | Sediment microbial communities from Yellowstone Lake, YNP, Wyoming, USA - YL17G02_20 | ecosystem: Environmental > Aquatic > Freshwater > Lake > Sediment | place: USA: Wyoming | collected... | reverse complement strand
ACCTCTTATCTTTAGAGCGCGAAGAGCAGGTGCGAAAGGATGTCGAAACGATTGCTGCCAGTTACCAAAATTTCACTGGTGAATCAGCGAAACTTGGTGAATTCATACAACGCGCCCGCGAAGTAGCGCGTGAGGATCCGCTGGTGCCGATCCATTTCCAACCCAGCCCAGAGGCAGTTATCGAAACCCATTATTCTGATAAAACTGCAGAGATCCTCGATCTGGCTCAACAGCTCATCCGCATTCCCTCAGTCACAGCAAGCCCGGAAGAGCGCATCCAGGAAGTGCACCGAGTTTCCGCTATGGCATATGATTATTTGAATCACCGCCATGTTCCAGTGCGATTCTTGGAAAAAGGCAAATACCCAGCAGTGCTCGCATATTTTCCTGGTCAGGAAACCTCGCCGGTTATGTTATGTGGCCATGTGGATGTAGTGTCACCCGACCCGGATGATTCGCAATTTGATCCGCGTATTGAAGGCGATTACTTATGGGGGCGTGGCGCGGCAGACATGAAGACTGTTGTCGCCACATATCTGGTGTGGATGAAAGATATGCTCCGAAAGGGAGAAAATCCACCAATCAGCCTGCTTCTGGTAGGCAACGAAGAAAACGGTGAAATGGAGCCTGTAGGGACACCACACGCATTAAATTTGTTGGGCGATTTCGGCCTAACTCAGCCGAAATTCTTCATTGCTGGTGAGCGCACTGGTGAAAAAGGTAATGAGTTGTGGGGAGAGATTTGTATCCAGAATCGCGGCATCATGCGCTTTGATGTGATCGCACGCGGTCGGCGCAGCCATTCCGGGGTCACATCCGTTCAAACGGATATGACCGAAAGGTTATTCAATGCCCGGATCGCCATATCGAAAGTTTTTGAGAAATATCTTACCGTCAAGAGCACAGATGGTTGGCAATCACAAACTCGTAATCCGTTCGTCCAGGTTGGTACCCCGGGTGTTTATAATATTACCGCTGATTATGGCCGTCTAGGATATGAAGTGCGTCCTATTCCCCAAGACAATGTAGACGTATTACGAGACGAAATTCAAGCATATACTGAAGCCAACAACCTCGAGCTGCAGGTATCTGTGATGGAAAATGGCATAGCCTGTGATCCGAAAAATCCATATCTACTGAAACTCATTGAGGCCGTGCGTAATGTTTCAGGGCAAGAACCCGTTATTGGGCGAAAACTACCTGGGACGAGTGCACGGTTCGCCCCGAATGGGCAAGGCGTAGTCTGGGGTCAAACCGGAATTGGTCCGCACACCAAAGATGAACGGCATTTCATACCCAGCATCTTACCTTATTACCAAGCATTACAATCCCTTGCGGAAAAGTTGAAAGAGTAATTTATGGTTGAATTTAAACCTGATTATGAAAAAACGCGCCAACGCATCGAGGCTTTTTGGGAATTCGATGTGCTTGACTGTCCTGTAGTATATTTTTTCTTAAAAAAACCGTTGGAGCAGCAAACCCCTCTCCCTGTGTCCCACCATGCTACTCCTGCCGAACGGTGGTTGGATGCTGAATACCAGGCTGAGTTGGCCTTAGCGAATATCCGTAATCGCGATTTCGTTGGTGATGATCTGCCAATCGTATATCCCAACCTTGGTCCAGATATATTCTCTGCATTCTACGGCTGTCCACTCCACTTTGGCGATTATGGTACGAGCTGGTCCGATCCTATCCTGCATGATTGGGCCAACATGTTGGACAGCCCCTGGCTGGTTAAACTACATGAAATGACCGTGGCTTTGCTTGAGGCAGGCAAAGATAAGTTTATCGTTGGTATGACAGACTGGCATCCGGGTGGCGATGCTCTGGCGGTACATAAGGGAATCCAGGTTGGCTGTACGATCGATGAGCTGCCCCACGTGATGGAGACTCTCAGCCCGCGTGGGTTGTACCTGGTTGTAAATGGCGTAACCAGTCATTCGGAAGCAGAGAGTATTCTCAAGCGCATAGAAACCTGGACTGCCCAGAAGGCGCACGTTGGACAGGCTTGATATGAATCCTCGAGAACGCATCCTGGCAGCTATCCACCATAAACCCCTCGACCGCTTCCCTACGGATATTTGGGCTACACCGGAAGTATGGGATAAGTTATGCAAATATTTTTCTACCACCCATCGAATGGATGTGTACGAACAATTGGGAATAGATGGCATCATCGGCGTTAGCCCAAAATATATTGGCCCGGAATTACCTACCGTTGATGGCATTCGTTACAATGAATGGGGGATGGGGTATCGGGTTCAGGATTATGGTACAGGAATATATGATGAGCAAGTGGTCTATCCTCTAGCTGAAGCGGAAACGATAGATGATCTTGAAGCTTTTCCATGGCCTTCAGTGGACTGGTATGATTACTCATCTATCCGCGAGACTGCTGCCCAATTCCCCGATCGCGCTATCGAGGTTGGCTATACGGCTGGGTTCTATTTTCATAACTTGTTACGTGGGTTAGCCCGTTCGTTGATGGATCCATTAGAAAAGCCGGAGTTTACTGAACACTTATTACGACGAATCTCCGATTTTTTTACGGATTACCATGAACGGTGTTTCAAGGCCGCACAGGTATTGATCGACATTACCCAGGTAACGGATGATTTCGGCGCACAAACCGGTTTACTCATCAGCCCGCGCGTCTTTGACCGCTTTTATTACCAACCGATGCAACGGGCTATTGATCTTGCGAAATCATATGGTATTACCGTATTTCATCATGACGATGGCGACTGCCGGCCTATGCTTCCCCGGTTTGTGAAAATGGGTGTACAGATCCTCAACCCCATCCAATGGCGGTGCGGTGATTGGGATCTGGGTGCCCTTAAGGACCAATTAGGTACTGATCTATGCTTTCATGGTGGAGTGGACAATCAACAGACTCTACCTTTCGGAACTGTGGATGATGTGCGCGTAGAAGTACGGCATTTGGCACAAACATTGGGTCGAGATCGAACTGGATTGATCATCGCCCCTTGCCATAACTTACAATCCATTACACCTGTTGAAAATATCGTGGCGATGTACGAAGAGGCTTCCAAGGTATAAGAAACCAGAAGAAATGTCGTACTCATTATGAAATGAGTCATTCAGGTTGTATCATAGATAAAGGAGCTGGATAATGACGAAAGCCTACACCATTCGCAATGCATATGGTTATTACGATGATGCTACTGGCGAATATGTAATCACCCGTCCTGATACACCGACCCCTTGGATGAATTATATTGGTGAAGGGCGATACGGAGGGATTGTCAGTAATACAGGTGGAGGTTACTCCTTTGACCGTGATCCAAGAAACCGCCGAGTGACCCGATATCGCTACAACGCCGTACCGGTAGACCAGCCTGGTAGGTATGTATACTTGCGAGATCAAGATACCGGTGAATATTGGAGTCCCACCTGGCAGCCGGTCGTCAGCCGGAAATTGGATGCCTACGAATGCCGGCATGGGCCGGGTTATACAAGCATTTCCAGTACATACCAAGGCATCCAGGCAAGTATCCAATATTTCGTACCCCCATATCCTGAAGATGATGCTTGTCCGTGTGAGGTGTGGGTACTCAAAATTAAGAATACATCTGCTCAGCCGCGCAAGCTACGTACTTTCAGTTACGCCGAATTGAGTTTTTGGACGGCTGATGTTGACCTGCATAATTTGGATTGGGGCGCACACATTGTCGGTACTCACCAGCAAGACGGTGTGTTATATACTTCAACTTATTTCCGACCAACGACTAGTTATTTTTCAAGCGATTTCCAACCCATCGGATTTGACAGCGATCGGGAAACCTTCATTGGGGCATACCGTGATCTGGCAAACCCGATTGTGGTCGAAATCGGGAAATCAATGAAAACCGAAGCGCCGCGGGGTAACAATATTGCCTCGTTATGTCACAGTATTCATCTTGAGCCTGATGAAGAGAAGGAAATAATCTATATCCTGGGAGTGACAGACAGCCCGGACTTAATTCTTCCAAAAGTCAAACACTATCGCGATCCCCATAATGTAAAAAGGGCATTTGAAATGCTCAAGGCAGACTGGAAAGAGTTCCTTGGAAAAATCCAGGTACACACGCCCGATCCAGAGATGAATGCAATGCTGAATGTATGGAACCAGGTTCAATGCCGTACCACATTGTTTTGGTCACGTTTCGTGTCAGCTTATGAGACGGGACTGGGGCGTGGGATGGGAACACGAGATTCAGCTCAGGATACGTTGGCGACTGTGCAAAATGCACCCGAACGGGTAAAGCAGAATTTAGTCATGCTGTGGAAGCTGCAATTTCAAGATGGACATGTCTGGCACCAGGTATTTCCTTTGACAGGGGAGGGTGGGCCCGGACTGGCAGCTGAATTTCCCGATTGGCCGCAATGGTTCAGCGACGATCACTTGTGGCTGGTTCAAGCAGTTGTGAATCACCTCCGCGAGACAGGTGATTTCGCATTCCTCGATGAATCTATACCTTATTATGATAGTGGTTCAGATACGTTATGGGCCCACCTTTTAAGGGCGGTGGAATTTACCATGGGGCACCGTGGACCGCAGGGGCTGCCGCGCTTGGGTTTCTCTGACTGGGACGATACGATGAACCTCGACCACGGTTCTGGCAAAGCTGAAAGTGTGATGACAGCCCAGCTATTCTGCTGGGTGATGCTGGAACTGTCTGATTTATGCGAGGCACTTGGTAAGGATGAAGAGAGCCGCCGGTTCAAATCTTATAAGACTAATATGGAAGAAATTATCAACCGCGTTGCCTGGGATGGAGATTGGTATGCCCGCGCTTATGACGATAACGGTTTACCAGTGGGTGTGAAGACCGAAGATAAACATCGGATTGCTTTGAATACACAAACATGGGCTGTGATCGGCGATTGTGCACCGCGTGAACGAGCCGAACGGGCTATGAATAGTGCTCATGAAAAGCTAAATACACCCTTCGGGGTTGCAATCATCTGGCCGCCATATGACGGATCTGACGAACGCGTGCGCGGCACATCCACCTACCCGCCAGGTGCGAAGGAGAACGGCGGGATTTTCAACCATGCCAACACCTGGGCGATTGTAGCAGCAGCCAAATTGGGCTGGGCTGACCGAGCTTATCAATATTACCGCCAGAGTATGCCATTGGCGCGGAAGGACAACGATCATTTCAAAGTAGAGCCATACGTGTATTGTGGCAACCTCGCCGGTCCCACACACCCGCAGTTTGGTTATGGGCGTAACGCCTGGCTTTCAGGCACTGCGGCATGGATGTACATAGCAGGTACGCAGTGGATTCTAGGTATACGGCCAACTTTTCAAGGTTTACGAATCGCCCCTGTGATTCCGCAGGATTGGACGGGTTTTACGGTTTCCCGTGTTTTCCGTGGTATAAGGTATCATATTGCTGTCGAGCGGAAAGGGCCAGGGAATAAGGTTTCACTAAATGTGGATGATAAAAACATAGCAAGCAATATCATACCTTTCCCACCCGCTGGAAAAACAAATTTGGTGGTGATAGTGACCCTCTCCTAAGCTGTATGCAGGTTTTGATTATGTATGATAAGTTATTCGCGATCTGCCTTGGATTCAACCGTCGATTCCCCGATGGTTACAACCCTTACCAGATGATGACGCGGTTGCTTGAGGAAAGTGGGGAATTAGCTAAAGAAGTGAGTCACTTCGAGGGCAGCGGGATCAAAAACGAGAAATATGTCCCGCCCGACAAAAATAATCTAACAAAGGAGATTCGCCAGACTGTGTGCTGTGCACTTCAGGCAGGGATTTATTATCAGGCTGAAAGTGAATTGGAAGCCAATATCGAGGCTTGTTACCAACGGTTGAAGGCTGAAGGGTGGATCGAATAGAGCTTCACGAAAAAAGTTCAAGGTAATAAAACGGCATGGATTCGTCACTCGTGCAACAGCAAAATAGATACCACTCCGCTCTTTCCCAATTGCGCAGAGCCTGGGGAGGTATTTACAATTTACCGGATGAACCCTTTTTCCTGTTCGGGATGGGTCCACGCCGAAAAATAATTTACCAATCTGGCATGTTGCGGGATGCTCGAACGAACGAGGTGTTAAACAAGTGGAATATTCGATCAGAGATGATCGTGCCTCCATCCTATGCGGTAGAGCTGGAAACGGATACAGGTTCTGTGTTGTTGCAAGAAAACGAGTCGGGATTTTGGATGACTGAATCAATGGGTGGTACCGCATCTCCTGCATTGTTATATAATCATCATTCTGGTCAGACAAAAACTCAGCAGATATACCTGCCTGATTTCTCGAACGAAACGTATGGGCCTGTCTTGCGAGTGTTGCATCACGATATTCTTATCAATATTGTAGATGGAAAGCCAACACCCAATTTCTTTGTATATCCCCGTCCGTGGTATCGAGATGGGGCAATGATAGCGATGGTGCTACGGGTAACTGGAAATATCCACCTGTTGCAGGAGTGGATCCTTGGATTGAGCGAGGTGTTCGATTACAATAATGGCGAGGCCGAAGCTGATAACCTTGGGCAGGTATTGTTTTTATTATCACTTGTTGGCGACCGAACACACCCGCTCGTGGAAAAGGTCTTACAAGAAATTCCCCGTTTTCAACACGGTAAATATATCCGAGGACGAACCGATGGCGGTTTCAGGCCTGTGTACCAGACGAAATGGTTAAAGTTCGGGCTTAAGTCATTGGGCTTGCCAGATCCTTATGAAATTCCAACACAATCCGAGGATTACTCGACCCTTTGTTGGTGGGATAAATCTCCTACGTCAAATGAACCTTTCGACCGGACAACAAGCCACATGGTGAGTGATGATTATCCCTATCTCACCTGGGCAAGCGATACATTTTATACAGAGCGGCAAGGGTTTATAGGTAACCGGGATTATCCTTTAACCTGGGAATCGAATGCCAGCCAGGCGAACTACGATGGTATGTCTATTCTCTCCTCTGAATATGTCGGTCGTCGCACAGCAGTTCCGCATACCTGGCATGCTGCGGAGATGTTCTTTAGGTTATTGCGTGAATGACAGAAGGAGTATCCAATGTCTATTGAAGATGGTTGGGCTGCGATAAACCTGCAGATGCCCACCCGAGTTCCTCATACTGAATATTCGGTGGAGTCGCACTGGGAAGTAGTGAAAGCTGTAACTGGCCTGGATGTAGGTCCTCACAGCTCAATCCAGGAGCAAAGGAACGCATCCCGTGCGCTGATCAAAGCCTGGAACTTCGATTTCATGTGGAGCACCTTGATAGGTGGAGAACTATACACAAAGTACAAGACAGACATGGGTCATGCGGAATATGCCGCTGGGGGAGTCGACCGGCGCGATACAGTCTATTGTCCATTTAAAACACCTGAGGCTGTGTTGGACTTTAATTTCCTTGATACATATGGTCCATGCGATCGCCCGGGTTGGAAAATCCGGTTTGAGCAGCATTACCGAGATAATTGCGCAGCTAATCCAGATGCGGTCAATATGACCGGTATCTATGTTACCCTTATCTCAGGCTTCATTGATATTTTTGGTTGGGAAATGCTCTTATTGGCAGCCGGCACTGACCCTGTGGCTTTCGGGGCACTCACCAATCACTACGCGGATTACATACTGCCCTATTTCGAGACCCTGGCTGAAACTGATGTGCCAATCGTCATGATCCATGACGATATGGTGTGGAGTTCTGGTCCAATCTTTTCGCCAAAATGGTACCGCCAATTCGTGTTCCCCAATTTTAAGCGTTATTTTGACCCTCTGCGCCAGGCTGGTAAGAAGATCATGTTTACTTCTGATGGGAATTTTACTCAGTTTGTTGACGATCTGGCAGCATGCGGTGTAAATGGATTTATATTAGAACCCATGACTGATATGGCGTGTATTGCTGAAAAATACGGCCAAACGCACGTTATTATTGGAAATGCTGACACGCGGATCCTGTTGAATGGAACAAAAGAAGAAATCCGCGCAGAAGTAGAACGTTGTATGTCCATAGGAAAGCAATGCCCCGGCTATTTCATGGCTGTTGGAAACCACATTCCCGCCAACACCTCTGTAGAAAGCGTCCTGTATTATATGCAAGTGTATGAAGAGTTAAGTAAACGTTAGCTGAATAAGTTCATTAGGAGGCCTTTATGCAAACCCAATTCCTTGGAAGTTCAAATTTGTCCTGCACACGCGTGGCGTACGGATGTATGCCCCTTGGCGGTTCGTGGGATGACTCACCGCTGGAAGATGCCACGCGCCGCGAAGCCGTGCGCATCCTGCGGTTCGCTCTCGATCAAGGGATCAATTTCTTTGATCACGCCGATATTTACTGTCGTGGAAAATCCGAGCAGGCCTTTGCTACTATCTGGGATGAGGTCCCAAATTTACGAGAGCGGATCATCCTGCAATCGAAGTGCGGCATCCGCTTTGGCGGGGATCCCGAAACCGAATCTCCACACCGTTTTGATTTTAGCTACGAGCACATCATTCGCTCGGTGGAGGGCAGCTTAACCCGTTTGAATACTGACTACCTGGATGTGCTGCTGCTGCATCGCCCAGATCCATTGATTGAGCCTGAAGAAGTAGCAAGAGCCTTCGATGAATTGCACGTTTCCGGTAAGGTTCGCTGGTTTGGTGTAAGCAATCACACCGCTGCTCAGCTTATATTATTACAGCAGTACCTTCACCAGCCAATTGTAGCCAATCAGGTGGCTTTCAATGTGGTACATACACACATGCTCAACGAAGGAATCGTTTTCAACCAGGATAATTCTCTGTTGAGCCGTAATGAGGGGACAATCGAGTATTGCCGTTTACACAATATTACTTTGCAGGCATGGGGTTCATTGGCCTGGGGACTGCTGACCGGTAGGGAGGTAGAAAAACCCGCCGATAAGGTTACTAGGACAACAACGTTGGTCGCTGAAATGGCGAACGAGAAAGGTGTCAATCCTGAAGCGATCCTGATCGCCTGGATCCTGCGTCACCCGGCAAAAATCCAACCTATCATCGGAACAACAAAACCCGAACGTATCACCGCAGCGTGCCAGGGAGATGGTTTAACCCTGACCCGCGAGGAGTGGTATAAGTTATACACAGCCGGGCGTGGGGAGGGGCTTCCGTAATCATCATGCAGTATTAATCTACCAGGCAATGGTCTAAAATAATACTTTACGTATATAATTCGTAAAGTTGATGTATGCAAACTCAATAAGGAGTTACGAAATGTCAATTAAAATCGCCATGATCGGAGCTGGTTCTATTGGATTCACCCGCCGGCTTATTCAGGATCTCTTGGCTGTCACTGAATTTGCTGATACTACTTTCGCTTTAATGGATATTGATCCCATGAACCTGGATATGGTCGCAAAATTATGTACACGAGATATCCAGGCCAACCAGCTTCCAACGAAAATTATCAGCACACTTGACCGGCGCGAAGCGCTGAAAGATGCAGATTACGTAATATGCACAATCCGTCAAGGGCGCCTGGAAGCTTTCCAGCTTGATATTGATATCCCCTTGAAATACGGCATAGACCAGTGCGTGGGTGACACCATCTGCGCGGGTGGAATCATGTACGGTCAGCGCACCATGATCGAACTGCTTGATATCTGCAAAGATATCCGCGAAGTCGCAAAACCGGATGTTTTGTTTATAAATTATTCGAACCCAATGTCAATGAATACCTGGGTTTGCAACCAATACGGTGGTGTGCGAACGGTAGGCCTTTGCCACGGTGTACAGGGCGCGCATTGGCAAATTACGAAATGTATTGAGATGTGGGCGAAGGAGCAAGGGTTATTCGCACCCGAAGCCCAGCTACACCGCCGAGAAGTTGATGTGATTGCCGCGGGGATCAACCATCAGACCTGGTTCGTCAAGGTTTGGTGGCGCGGGCGCGATATGATCCCGCTGCTCCCCGAGCTATTCGAACGCCATCCCGAGTATAAGCAAACTGAAAAGGTGCGCATAGACGTGCTTAAGCGTTTTGGATATTATTCCACCGAGTCAAACGGTCACCTGAGCGAGTATTTACCTTGGTATCGGAAACGCCCTGAGGAAATCCCTCAGTGGATTGATCTGTCTTCGTGGATCAACGGAGAAACAGGCGGGTATTTGCGGGTCTGCACGGAGGGGCGCAACTGGTTCGAGACAGACTTCCCTCAGTGGTTGCAGCAAGCTCCGCCGGTGATCGGGCCACACAACCGCAGCGAGGAGCATGGTTCATACATTATCGAAGGGTTGGAGACAGGTCGTGTTTATCGTGGGCACTTTAATGTTATCAACCAGGGTCGGGTGACTAACTTACCTGATGACTGCGTGGTAGAAATCCCAGGCTATGTTGACCGCACTGGTCTGCATACCCCGGTTGTAGGTCCACTTCCATTAGCCTGTTCTGCTACATGTAACGCCAGCATCAGTGTTCAACGTATGAGCGTAGAGGCAGCTGTGCAAGGAGATGTGAAACTTCTGAAACTAGCGATGTTGCATGATCCGCTCGTTGGGGCAGTATGCAATCCGGAAGAAGTCTGGCAGATGACCGATGAAATGCTTGTTGCCCAAGCGCAGTGGTTACCGCAGTATGCCCATGAAATCCCATTAGCGAAAGCCCGTTTGGAGGCAGCAGAACGTGATGGCACTCGCGTGAAGACGGTTGAAACGCAAGGTGTTGCCCGTCTGCATACCAAGACTGTAGAAGAAATGGCTCGTGATTCCGCTGAAGCGCGGGCCAATGCGGCTGCGGCTGATAAAGGTAAGATGACGAAGACGGGTGTGTAATATGCCACCTCTATACCAGTTACCTTCCAACCCTCGTTATTTCACAAAAGATGGCAGATCGGCTATCTACTTGACAGGTTCGCACACCTGGGCAAATCTACAAGATATCGGGTTACCTGGTAGTCCAACATTTCCATATGGTGAGTACCTAGATTTCCTGGTCTCCCACAACCACAATTTCATGCGCTTCTGGATGTTCGAACAACCCAGCCGCGCCTCATGGACAGCTGCCCCGATGGTCTTCGATCCGTTACCCTGGACTCGCACTGGACCTGGGATGGCCAATGACGGGATGCCAAAATTTGATCTTGACACCTTCAACGATACTTACTTCGATCGGATGCGAAAACGGATCATTAAGGCGGGAGAACGCGGCATCTATTGCGCGGTGATGCTGTTCCAAGGGTGGAGCTTACACAAGACAAGCGCGTCCTACGGTGATCCGTGGCATGTACACCCTTTCAATGTTACCAATAATATCAATGGTGTGGACATCCCATACACTAAGACGGATAATGATGTCGATCAATGCCTGCACAGTATCCTCAATCCACTGGCGCTTGCCAAGCAGGAAGCCTATGTCCGCAAGGTGATTGATACCGTCAACGATCTCGATAATGTGCTCTACGAGATCATAAACGAGGGCGGCGCGACACAGTGGCAGTACCATATAATCAACTTCATCCACGAGGTTGAACGCAGCAAGGCTAAGCAGCATCCAGTAGGTATGACCCACCGTATCTCGCCCAAGCAATATAACTCGGAGTTATTCGACAGCCCAGCCGAATGGATATCGCCAGCCAAAGAGCCACAAGATTGGATGTATCCCGGAAGTGTGTACCTCGAAGATTACCAGAACGATCCCCCAGTAAATGCAGGGCACAAGGTGATCGTTAATGATACTGATCATCTATGGGGACATGGCGGTAACCCACAATGGGTTTGGAAGAGTTTCCTGCGCGGCCATAACACATTATTTATGGATCCCTGGTGGCCGTTGTATATCGAGTCCGATCCAGAGATAACACCCTGGACATTCGTTGGTGGAGTCAGCAAGGATCAACGCGATTATCCCGATTGGGATCCTACCCGCCGGGCGATGGGCGACACGCGTCGATATGCTGAAAAGATGGATCTGGCAGAAATGA
>Ga0315274_10012871_pt1 | contig 11920 bp, 6 predicted proteins | sample YL17G02_20_MG_FD_203700 | JGI IMG/M metagenome (GOLD analysis project Ga0315274, IMG submission 203700) | Sediment microbial communities from Yellowstone Lake, YNP, Wyoming, USA - YL17G02_20 | ecosystem: Environmental > Aquatic > Freshwater > Lake > Sediment | place: USA: Wyoming | collected... | reverse complement strand
AAAGGTGGTCTCGATGGCCCCCGCCCGTGTGGCCCCGATGCCCTTCGCCAGGGCCAGCGCCGTCTTCCAGGCATGACCCGAGGCGTCCTGCTCCACCGCCACGTAGGCCGGCGACCCGGCACCCTGCAAGAAACGCTGACGCACGCTGTGCCCGATCATGCGCGGCGCCACCATGATCACGTCCACCTTCGGCGGCGGCTCGATGAGCCCGAAGCGGATGTTGAACCCGTGCGCAAAGTCCAGGGTCTTGCCCGGCCCCAGGTGCCGCCCAATGGAGTCGCGGTAGACCTGGCGCTGGATCTCGTCGGGGATGAGCAGGAGCAGTACGTCGCCGCGGGCCGCCGCCTCAGCAATGGGCAGAACGGTAAAGCCGTCACGGCGCGCCCGCCTAGCTGACTCGTCCTCCACGCCGCCCACGATCACCCGCACGCCGCTGTCGTGCAGGTTCAGGGCCTGGGCCTGGCCCTGATTGCCGTAGCCGATGACGGCCACGGTCTTGCCCGCCAGTGCTCTCAGGTCGGCGTCTTCGTCGCGATAGATCTTCATAGCGCCCCTAGACTACGGGCTGGCCATCGATTTGTCCATGACCTGGCCTCGCGGGGTTATTGACAACCGGAACCAATTGAGGCACAATCTGGCCCGCCGCGCCGTTATGGAGCCATCCCCATGACCCAGTTGACTCACGGTCTGCGCTTCCGAGAGACCATGGCGGGCTATATGAGCCCCGCCGCCAGCTTTCGCGCCGGCTACCGCTGGGGCAAGGTGGCCGGCGGCGACGTGCGTTTCACCGCCACCATCGTCATCGCCGACATCGACAGCTTCCTTCACGACCCCGAGCGCCAGGCGCCTCTCACCGCCCGCCTGGACTACGCCGGCCTCGGCTCACGCCTACCGGTGAAGGCGGGCCACTTCCACCTGTTGTGCCACCGCAACGGCCACACCCGCATGCTCTACTACCTGCCCTTCACCTGCAACCGCCAGCGCTATCTTCTCTTCGGGCAAAAGTTCGTCGGCGACCCGCCGGGCTTCCACGTCTGGCGCGACCTCACCTCCCTCCACACCGAGCTCCTGCGCCTGGACGAATCGGGCCAGCCGCTGGGCGAGCCCCTGGCCAAGGGCATCCTCACCATCGGCCTGCCGTCGGTGCTGCGCCAGCTCTCCACCTTCCGCCCACTGGGCACCGGCAGCCCCTTGGGGGTGATCTCGCTCTACGCCCGCTTCCTGACCGGCTGCACGCGGGAGCTGGCCGAAGCTTACCGCCCGCGCTTCCTGAACCGGCGCCCGTTCCCCCTCTTCCAGCCGCCCGTAGAGGCGCCCGCTCCCCCGGCGGAGCCTGCGCCCGCCCCGGTCCTGACCGGCGAGCACGTCTGCTTCGACGCGCTGGAGGAGGGGCTGGACCTGGGCCGCCTGGAGTATGTCTTGGACGAAGAGCGCGTCCGCCGTTATCTGGCTGCCACCGGCGCCGACCACCCCCGCTACTCCCGCGAGGCCGGCGACCAGCGCATCGCGCCGCCAGCCATCCTCGCCTCCGATACCCTCAAGCTGACGGGCAACCGGTATCGCATCAGAGGCGGCATTCATGTGGGGCAGCGCCTGGAGCTGACCAGCCCGCCGCGGGTAGGCAAACGGATAATCGTCCGCGGGCGGCTGGTCGAGAAGTTTCGCCGCAAGGGCCGCCCCTTCTTCGTCCTGGAGTCCGCCACCGAGGATGAGGACGGCCGCCTGCTGCTGCGCAGCCGCGCCGTTAACCTGCTGAGCCTGGAGCGGGAGACAGAGGACGGTCGCGTCGAGGTCACCGGCCCCGCCGAGCCGCGACGCTTCAGGCAACCCTCCGGCCAGCCCCTGCCGCCGATCGTGCGCCTAGTGAACCAGGAGCACATGACCCTCTTCGAAGACGAGGGGCGGGTCAACATCCACACCGACGACGAGTTCGCCCGTGCTCACGGCCTGCCCGCCGCCATCGCCGCCGGCAACCACACCCTCAGCTTCATCGTCGAGATGCTGCACGCCGCCTTCGGCGACGACTATCTGCACGACAGCGTCCTGGACGTGCGCTTCGTCGCCCCCATCTACGCCGGCGACCGCGTGCGCGCCGGCGGCGTCGTCACCCAGCGGGAGCCCACCATCGCCGGCCAGCGCCTCACCGTCGCTGTCTGGTGCGAGAACCAGCGCGGCCGTCTGGTGGCCGAGGGCAAGGCCCAACTAACGCTGCGCTCAGCCTCCGGCCCTGAAGAAACCATTGCCCGCGCCGCCGTCTGAGCCACCCAAGACGCAACGCGAACCTAAGAGGGCAAGGACGTGATTCCGATGACTCAGCGCTTTGGTATTCTAGTCAGCCCTTGGTGGCGTCCGCTCCTGCTACTGGGTGGGGCCACCCCAAGCCGCTCGTTCATTGAGCTTGGGGACGGCACTCTGCGAGTTCGCTTTGGGTGGCTGTTTGACCATTCATTTCCGATCGAGACCGTAGAAAATGCTAGTCCTCGGCGTCTGCCCCTGTGGGTGGGGATAGGTTGGCACATGGACTTCTGCGGGGGCATTGCCCTGACAGGCTCGCTGCGGAATGGCGTAGAGATCCGCTTCCGTGAGCCGCAGAGGGTCAGAATGTTGATACCCCTGCGGTGCAGGCGACTGGCCGTTTCGCTAGAGAATCCCCAGGGATTCCTCGACGCCCTAGCACAGACAAGGCGGTAGGGCGACCGGAAGGTAACACCCTCACTGAACCTCCTCAACGCCCCGTCAAGTCCACGCCTGACTCTCGGGTGGTGGCCTTGCCCACGATCCGCTCTTCCCGTAAACTGGGTAAAGGTGTGCATCGCAAATCTAGAGCTGTCCCCAGGAGGCTCATCAAGTCTTGCCCGCATGGATAGCGGCGGGGGATAGCGAAGGGAGTGGGCCTATGCAGGCGCAAGACGTAGATAAGACCAATAAGCCGCACGGCTCCCCACAGGACGAGACCATCATTCGCGCCAGCGACGTCGTCAAGACGTACGATACCGGCTACTCCAAGGTGCGGGCCCTGCGGGGTGTCTCGCTGGCCGTGCAGCAGGGGGAGATGGTGGCCATCATGGGACCCTCCGGCTGCGGCAAGACCACCCTCCTGAACTGTCTCAGCGGCCTGGACAATATTATCTCCGGTCAGGTAATCGTAGCTGGCACCGACATCGCCACCCTCTCCGACAACGCCAAGACCGAGTACCGTGCCCGCAACATGGGCTTCATCTTCCAGGTCTACGACCTCCTGCCGGTGCTCTCCACCGTGGAGAACGTGGAGCTGCCGCTGCTGGTGTCGGGTGTCTCCGCCCGCCAGGCCCGGCAGCAGGCCATGGCCGCCCTGGAGCTGGTGCACCTGGCCGACTGGGCCAGGCACCGCCCGGCGGAGCTCTCCGGCGGCGAGCGCCAGCGGGTAGCGGTGGCCCGCGCCCTGGCCAACCAACCCGCCATCATCTGGGCCGATGAGCCCACCGGCGCCCTGGACAGCACTAATGCCGAGGAGATCATGTCCCTCCTGAGCCAGGTCAACCGTCAGAACGGGCAGACCATCGTCATGGTCACCCACGACTCCCGCATGGCCGCCCACGCGGCACGCATCATCTACATGGTGGACGGCCTGATTGTGGACGAGAAGCGCACCGACCACGCCCCGCCGTCCAGCAACCCCACGCCGACAGAGAGCTAGAGAGAACCGCCATGGACAGCCTCTTCGGCATCCCCATGAACTCCATTATGGTGGTCTTGCTGGTGGGCCTGGGCCTATCCCTTGCGGTGGTGGGGTACGTCGTCCTGCGCAACCGCATCATGTTCAAGATGGGCGTCCGCAACATCCCCCGTCGCGTCGCCCAGACGGTGCTCATTGTCATCGGCCTCATGCTCAGCACCCTCATCATCTCCGCCGCCCTCACCACCGGCGACACCGTGGACCACAGCATCACCAGCCTCGCCTACGAATGGCTGGGCCACGTGGACGAGGCGGTGGTGTTCAACGCCGAGAAGTCCACGGTGGCCACCGACAAGGCGGTGGTCCCCCAGTCCGCCGTGGCAGAGCTGGAGGCTGCCCTAGCCAACGACCCCGACGTGGACGGCATCGTCCCCGTTATCTTCGAGCCGCTGCCCATCATTGACGAACGCACGAAGCTGAGCAGCCCCGCCGCCACCATGGTGGGCACGGACCCCACCCGCCTGACCGGCTTCCCAGACATCGTCACCCGCGACGGTAAGCCGGCCGATGTGGGCAGCCTGGCCGACGACGAGATCTACCTCAACGAGAAAGCCGCCGATAAGCTGGATGCCCGCCCCGGCGACACGGTGAAGCTGTTCGCCCAGAACTTCCCGCACACCTTCACCGTAGTGGACATCGTCAAGAACTCCGTCCTCACCGGCGCCATCAACCTGCAGGGCCACGGGGAGAGTATCGCCGTCGAGGGCATGGTCACCCGCCTGGATGTCGCCCAGAATCTGCTCGGCCGCGAGGACGAGCTGGACGCGATCGGCATCTCCAACCGCGGCGGCGTGCGCGACGGCCTGGGCCTCACCGACGTGGTGACGGCCAAGGCGCAGGCTGCCCTCTCCGACCCCAACCTGAAGGTGGAGAAGATGAAGCAGGAGTTCGTCGACAGCGCCGAGCTCATGGGCAACGTCATGACCACCATGTTCGTGGTCATGGGCCTCTTCTCCATCGCCGCCGGCATCCTGCTCATCTTCATGATCTTCGTGATGCTGGCCGCCGAGCGAAAGCCGGAGATGGGCATGAGCCGGGCGCTGGGCACCAAGCGCAGCCAGCTTGTCCAGTCCTTCCTCTCGGAGGGCATGGCCTACAACCTAGGCGCCGCCCTGGTGGGCGCGGCGCTGGGGGTGCTGGTGTCGCTGGGCATGACCCGCATCATGGCCGCCCTCTTCAGCCAGTTCGGCGTCTCCATCAAGCCCTACGTCACCGCTCGCAGCCTCATCGTCGCCTACAGCCTGGGGGTGGTGGTCACCTTCATCACCGTCGTCTTCTCCTCGTGGCGAGTCAGCCGTCTGAACATCGTGCGGGCGATCCGCGAAATCCCCGAGCCCACCTATCGCCGCGCCACCCGCCGCACGTTGTTCCTGGGGATCGCCGGGGTCCTGCTGGGCCTGCTCCTCGCCTGGAGCGGTATCGCCGCCGGTCAGGGGTTCCCCCATGTCCTCGGCGTATCGCTGGTCCTCCTGGGTTTGGCACCCGTTCTGCGCTACCTGGCCCTCCCCGAGCGACCGGTATTCACCATCGTCGGCTTGCTGCTACTGATCTACTGGGCTCTCCCCTTCGACGTGTGGTCCTTCCTGCCCGAGATGAACAGCGGCATCGAGATGTTCTTCCTTAGCGGCATCATGATGGTGACCGCCACTACCTTCGTGTTGGTCTACAACGCCGACGTCATCTTGCTCGGCGTGCAGCGCCTGGGCGGACGCCTGGGCCGCATCCTGCCGGCGGTGAGGATCGCCGTGGCTTACCCCCTGGCCAATAAGTTCCGCACCGGCATGACCATGGCCATGATCGCCCTGGTGGTCTTCGCTGTGGTCATGATGTCCATCATGAACACCACCTTCAACGACCTCTTCCTGCGGGACGACTCTCGCGGCGGCTGGGACGTGGTGGTGATGGAGAATCCCAACAACCCCGTGGGCGATCTCAAAGCCGCCCTAGAAGGAACCCCCGCGGTGGACACCTCCCGCTTCGCCGCTGTGGGCGCTGTCCTCTTCCCTAACCTTTTCACCGGGTCGGAGGTGCGCCAGGTCCAGGACAGCGCTACGGGAGCCGAATGGAAGGACTACTCCATCCAGGGTCTCGACGATGGCTTCCTGGCGGCGGCGCGCATCCCCCTCCAGAGCCGCGCTCGCGGCTACGAGGACGATGCCGCCGTTTGGCAGGCCGTGCGCACGACTCCCGGCCTGGCGGTGGTGGACGCCTTCGCCGTAGAGCAGGGCGGCGGCTTCGGGCCGCCCGCGGAGTTCACCATCGATGGGGTGAAGCAGTCCGACAAGGTGATGGACCCTCCCACTCTGGAGGTTCGCGACCCCGCCAGCAAGCGGACAGCCTCCGTCAAGGTGGTGGGGGTCACCAACTACGGGGCGTCCGCCAACTTCTACGGCATCTACCTGTCGGAGAAGACGTTCAAGGACGTGTACGGGCCCCCCGACTTCTCCCGCTTCTACATCCAGCTTCAGCCGGGCACGAACTCCGGCAAGATGGCCAAGGCCATCGAGGCGGCCCTGGTCACTAAAGGGGCGCAGGCCGACTCCCTCAAGGATCTCATCCAGGAGCAGCAGGCCACCAGCAACGCCTTCTTCTACCTGATCCAGGGCTTCATGGGCATGGGCCTGCTGGTGGGAACGGCCGCCGTGGGCGTCATCGCCTTCCGTTCGGTGGTGGAGCGCCGGCAGGAGATCGGCATGCTGCGGGCCATCGGCTTCCAGCGGAGTTCGGTGGCCCTGAGCCTCTTGCTGGAGACTTCCTTCATCGCCATCCTGGGCATCGCCTCCGGCATAGGCCTGGCCCTGCTGCTTGCCTTCAATTTGCTCAGCAGCAACGAGTTCGCCAACATCGACATGGGGTTCATCATTCCCTGGTGGGAGCTAGTCCTCGTCGCCGCCTTCGCCTACGGCGCCTCGTTCCTGATGACCATCATCCCCTCGCGCCAGGCGTCGAGCATCGCCATCGCCGAAGCCCTCCGCTACGAGTAGAGCCTACCCCGCCTCGCGCGCCGCAGCCTTGGCGACCAGCCACTCCTTGGCCACCGCTATGGCCGCCCGGAGGGGGCTCACCTCTCGCGCCCGCGCCTCCCGCAGCGCTCGCTCGGTGTTGGCCACGATGCGCTGCTCCGTCACCGCGAAGGCTTCCTTCTCACCGCCACCCATCGTGCCGACGACGGCCAGCAGCACCCCGCCGGCGTTGGCCACAAAATCGGGCACGGCCGTCACTCCCCGCTCGTAGAGGATGGCGTCCGCCTGCGGCGTCAGGGGAACGTTGGCCGCGGGGACGATGAGCGAGGCGGCGATGGTACGCGCCACTTCGGCGGTGATGGTGTGGGTGCGGCTGCCGGGGATAAGGACGTCCGCCGGCAGCAGGTAAAGAGCCTCCTTGGGCAGCAGTTCGCCCTCGGGGTAGCGCACCACCGCCTCGTCGCCGCACTCCTCCCGCAGGGCGAACAGGCGATCGGGGTCCAGGCCGCGTGCGTCATAGCGGGTGCCGGCCAACGTCGAAACGGCCACCACCCGCAGGCCCTCCGCCGCCGCCTGCCGCAGGCAGCCGGCGCCGACCTTGCCGAACCCCTCGATGGCCAGCGTGCACTCCTCGAGGCGCCGGCCCACTAGCTCCGCCGCCCGCCGCGCCGACTTGATGACGCCGTAGCCAGTCACCAGCTCGTCCATCGTCAGGCCGTGCAGGCGCTTGTTGGCCAGGGAGTTGGCCTCCGGCTCGAAGCCAGCCGCCGCGCGGATCACCCCGATGTCCTCGAAGGACGTGCCCATGTCCACGCCGCACATGTAGGCCCGCGTCTGGAGCAGGGGCGCGGCCGCTTGGCCGAAGGCCCGCAGGACGGCCTCGCGGTCCTGACTGGCAGCGTCGAACCAGATACCCGCCTTGGCACCGGCGGTGTTCAGGTCTAGCCAGGCGAACTTGTAGGTCATGGCCCGCGCCAGGAGAGCCACCTCGCCCAACGACACGTCGGGCAGCATGCGCACGCCGCCGCCAGCGTTGCGGAACTGCGTGTGGTCGATGACCAGCACCGCTCGCATGGCGGAGCGAGGCTCGTAGAAGTGGTAGATGCGCTGGGGGCCGATGTCGTCGAAGGTAATTGCCGGGTCCATCAGGGACTGACCTCTTGTCTAGTGGGGATATCCGGTAGTTCGTGCAGCTTAATGTCCACGATCTTCATAGCGCGCCCAGTGTATCTTATCACCGGCTGAGGGTGAACACGGTTGACAAGGCGGCGGCGGCGCGCCATTATGCCTGCGATACGCAGGCCGCCGAAGCGAGAGCGACAGGAGGAAGCCATGGCCATAGCCTATCCCGCCACCTTCGACGTACCGGTCCGCGAGTAGGTCCCCAGAGATCAGGCCGTTCTGCGCACCATCATCGCCATCGTATTCTGTTTGGCAGGGGAGATCCTCGCCTTCCTGGCGATCATCGTCGCCCCCATCGTCATCGCCGTGCGGGTCAGCTCCAAGGGCGGCGAGAAGTTCATCCAGGAGGACGGGACAGAGTTCGCTCACTACGGCAAGCTTCTCATGGCTGTCCTCGCCTACATTTGCTTCCTCACCGATGAGTCTCCAGAGAAGGCCATCGAGAGCATCGTCAAGGTCGACTTCCAGCCCAGCGGCAACCCCACCTGGATCCACGCTCTGTTCACCCAGATCCTCCTCATCCCTCACCTACTGGTGCTAGTGCTGCTGGGGCTGGCCTTCATCGTCATTATCCCCTGGACGGCCATAGCCACCCTGGCCAACGAGCAGTACCCTAAGCAGTTCTACCCGTTCGCCTTGAACTACCTGCGCTGGCAGACCAGGGTGACCGCCTACCTCTTCTCCCTGACCCAGCAGTATCCCCCCTTCGCCTGTGAGTAGAGAGACGCCGGTGGCGGCCAGCCCGCACCCGTCAGCGCTGCCGGTGTTGGCCGCCGTCATTGTCCTGGCGGCGGCCTGTGGCGGCGGAGGCGGCGGCCCCACCACCTTCGATCTCGCCCACCAGCGGCCCGCGCTCACCGTCCTCGGAGCCCAAACGAAGGACGGACTGGCCACCATCGCCAGCGGCGACGTCAACGGCGACGGCCACGCCGACCTCATCATTGGCGCGCCCACGGCCGACGGCCCCGACGACGGCCGGCCGGAAGCCGGCGAGGCCTACGTCATTTTCGGCCCGCACCCCGGCGAGACCCTTGACCTGAGTCGAGATAAGCCGGACGTCACCATCTTCGGGGCCAACAGCAGCGACTTCATGGGCTTCGCCGTGGGCAGCGGCGACGTCAACAGCGACGGCTTCGCCGACATCCTTCTGGGCGCCCCCCTCGCCGACGGGCTCGACGACCAGCGGCCGGACGCCGGCGAAGCGTACGTCATCTTCGGCGGGCCCGCCCCAGCGGCGACGCTGGACCTCGCCCAGGATGAGCCGGGCCTCACCATCTTCGGCGCCGGCCCCGACGACCGTCTGGGCGCCGCCCTGGCCGCCGGCGACAGCAACGGCGACGGCAGCGACGACATCCTGGTGGGCTCCTTCCTGGCCGATGGGCCAAACGACGCCCGCTACCAGGCCGGCGAGGCGTATCTGCTCCTCGGCTCGCCGCACCTCTCGGGCAAACGCGACATGGCCCAGGGGGAGTACGACCTGGCCCTCCTGGCCCCGTACGCCGACGAGCAGCTTGGCCACTATCTGGCCATGGGCGACCTGGACGGCGACCACCTGGACGACCTCATCGTCTCCGCCTTCCGCGCCGACGGCCCTGGCAACGCTCGCGAGGATGCCGGCGAGGTCTACGTCTTTTTCGGCGCGGCTGAGCTGGAGGGTGTGGTAGACCTGGCGGTAGCGCGCCCCAACCTCACGGTCTATGGCGCCCATGCCTTCGACGACCTGGGCGGCGCCGTGGCCGCCGCCGACCTGAATGGCGACGGCAGCGCCGACCTCATCGTCGGCGCGCCGCGGGCCGACCCGGTCGGCGCCGCCGAGACGCGCGATGGCGCTGGCGAGGCCTACGTGTTCTTCGGCGGCCCCAGCTTGACCGGCTCCCGCGATGTCGCCCAGGGTCAGCAGGACCTGACCCTCCTGGGAGCCAACTCCGGCGACCGGTTCGGCACTGCCCTCGCCGCCGCCGATCTGGACGGCGACGGCAAAGCAGAGGTCATCGCTGGCGCCGAACGGGGCGACGGGCCTGACGACCGCCAGCAGGATGCCGGCGAGGTCTACGTGGTGCGCGGCTCGTCCACCTCACCGCCGACGCTGGACATGGCCGGCGGGGCGTACAACGCCATCGTCTTCGGCCAGCGGAGCGGCGACATGCTGGGCGCCTCGCTAGCGACAGCAGACTGGCACGGCGACGGCCGCTTCAACCTGCTGGCCGGCGCGCCCCTCGCCGACGGGCCCGGCAGCCGCACCGACAGCGGCGCGGCCTACGTCATCCGCGGGCCCCGCCTCCTCAAGTAGCGGTGCCGCTCACGGGAAATAGCGCTCGCCCTGCTCCAGCAGATGGAAGGTCGTGCGGGTGGCCAGGGCCATGATGCTGATCTGCGGGTTCACCCCCACACACGAGGGCAGGACGCTGCCGTCGGCCAGGAACAGGTTCCGCACGGCGTGGCTCTCCCCGTAGGGGCCCACCACGGACGTCGCCGGGTCGCGGCCCATCCGGCAGGTGCCCATGGGGTGAAATCCGACCACGGTCAGTTCCTCGGGGCGGATGGCCAACTCCCGCAGGCGCTCTAGCTCCCGCCGGCCCGTCACGGTGGGCAGCCGTCGCAGCCCCGTGTACACCCTCCGGGCACCGGCCTCCAGGAAGACTTCCGCCGCCAGCGCCATGCCCCGCTGCAGGCGAGCGGCGTCTCTGCGACTCAGGGAGTAGAACACCAGCGGCTCTGGCCACCAGCGCTGCCCCATTACTCGCCCTGTGGCCGAATCGGACACGAACAGCCCCACCGACGCCAGGTGCTTGTAGTCGGCCAGGGCCTGCTTGAGCTCCAATCCCACGCCCGGCAGGCTCACCGCCCCCACCCCAGGCAGCGGCGACGTCACCTCCAGCAGCACGCCCAGCGATTCGTGCAGGTCGTCCACGTAGTAAGACTGGAGGGTGCCCCGCCAGCCGAAGACCTCCTCGTCGAAGAACGCACCCACGCCGGTGGCCGGGTGGATGGACAGGTTGCGGCCCACCGGCCCGCCGGTCAGGCCGTTGCACATCAGCAAGGCCGGCGTGTGGATGGCGCCCGCCGCCAGCACCACCACCCGGCTGCGCACCCGCAGCCGCCCCTGCACCTGCTCTGTCGCCGGGTCGAGGATGTCCGCCTCCACGCCCACCGCTCGGCCGTCCTCCACCAGAATGCGGTCGGCGCGGCAGCCGGCGAAGACCCTGGCCCCGCGAGCGGCGGCCTTCGGCAGATACGAAATGTGCATCGCCTGTTTGGCGTCGCTGGGACAGCCGAAGGCGCACACGCCACAGCCCCGACAGCCGCGGATGGCACGCTGGATGGGCCGGCCGTGCAGGCCCAGCGCCTCAACGCCGCGCTGGAAGGTCAAGGCGTTCCTCCCGATGATCTCCCAGGGCACCGGCTGCACCGATAGCTCCTCCTCCACCCGCTGGAAGATCGGCTCCATGCCCTGCGGGTCGACGCCCTCGATACCCCAGGCCTCCCACTGGCGCAGCACGCGTTCCGGCGTACGGAAGCAGGTGCCGGAGTTGACCACGGTGGTGCCACCCACGCACTTGCCCAGGGGGATGGGGACAATGGACCGGCCGAGGGCGGCAGTCAGGCCACGATTGCGATAGAGCTTCTGCATCCGCTCCCAGGGCGAGCCTTGAAAGTCCGGCCGCCGGAAGTAGGCCCCCTCTTCCAGCACGATGACGGAGAGCCCGCCCCCGGCTAGCTCCTTGGCCACCACCGCCCCACCAGCCCCCGAGCCCACCACGCAGACGTCGGCCCGCTCCTCCATCCGGCCGCGGATGTAAGGATAGGCGATGGGCTCCAGGCGCGGCCCATCGCGAGGAGGGCCTTCCCCCAAACATGAGCCGGTGAAGCCAATGGCCTCCTCGACGTGGGGGTGGCTGCAATAGGCCATCAGGCACAAGCTCTTCAGCCACAGAGCCAGCGCCCGCCGCGGCCCCCAACGACTCCCGAGGCACGCCTTCAGGTGGGCCTGCCGCTCCGGCGGCGACAGGCGCCCGAAAGACCGGCGGTAGGAAGAAAAGAGGGGCGAGAGCTCCCAAGC
>Ga0315274_10012870_pt1 | contig 11920 bp, 9 predicted proteins | sample YL17G02_20_MG_FD_203700 | JGI IMG/M metagenome (GOLD analysis project Ga0315274, IMG submission 203700) | Sediment microbial communities from Yellowstone Lake, YNP, Wyoming, USA - YL17G02_20 | ecosystem: Environmental > Aquatic > Freshwater > Lake > Sediment | place: USA: Wyoming | collected... | reverse complement strand
GGGGAACTTGGGGGGGTGAAATGCCGCGTTAGCAATCAATTTGGCACCTCTCTTCTCTTCCCCCCGCAAGCGGGGGGAAAGTCAACTATAAAGTGACCGGAGTAATAATACGTTATTACGCTAATACTTTAGAACTTTTATGGCGGTTCACAGCCCCTTGGCGTAGTCAATCAGGAGCTTGGCAACTTCAGCGCCGATGCGTTTCTGGGCTTCCACCGTGGATGCGCCGATGTGCGGAGTCACTGATACTTTTGGATGTTTAACCAACTCCTGGTTGATGTTCGGTTCGCCGATAAAGACGTCCAGACCGGCGCCGGCGAGTTTGCCGGAGTTTAGCGCGTCCAGCAAAGCTTTCTCGTCCACCGTGCCGCCGCGGGCGCAATTAATGATGTAGGCGCCGTCCTTCATTTTTACGATTTCCGCTGCGCCTATGACGGGTTTGCCGCCTTTCTCCAATGGTATATGCAAAGACAGGAAGTCGGCGCGCGATAACACTTCGTCCATTGACAGCAGCATCACGTTTAAGGGGGTGGTAGTGACGATGGGGTCATAAGCGATGACCTTCATCCCCAGCGCCAGCGCGCGTTTCGCCAATTCTGTGCCGATACGGCCCAATCCCAGGATGCCAAGCGTTTTGCCGCCCAGTTCAATCCCTTTGGCGTAGGTTTTTTTCTCCCATTTGCCTTCGCGCATAGAGAGGTTGGCGGAGACGATGAAGCGGGTCAAGGCGAACATATGCGCCAGGGTCAATTCGGCAACTGAGGCGGAGCTGGCAGCGGGGGTATTCATCACCTTGACGCCCTTCTCTTTGGCGTAACCGACGTCAATGTTGTCCACGCCGACGCCGCCGCGGACGACTACCTTCAGCTTGCGCCCGCCGTCAATCACGTCGCGGTTGACTTTGGTGGCGCTGCGGACGACCAGCACGTCGTAGTCGGCTATTTTGGCGGGCAGCTCTTCCTGGGGGATATTGTTGTCTTCAACGAGATGCCCGGCGTTGCGGAGCATCTCTATCCCGTCTTTGGACATACCGTCGTTGACGAGGATTTTCATTGGTGGTTTTCCTTTATGTGGAACTTACGATTCCGGGATTACAAGTAATCCCGGGCACCCTTACCCGTTCTTAGCCTGGAAACTCTTCATAAAACCGATGAGGTCGCGGATGGCGTCAATGGGCACGGCATTATACATGGATACGCGGATTCCGCCGACGCTGCGGTGGCCTTTCAGTCCGATAAATCCGGCTGTCTTTGCCTCCGAGATGAACTTTGCTTCCAACTCTTCACTGGGTATTCGCAAGCAGGCGTTCATCCAGCTCCGGCTCTCTTTCTCCGCGGTGCCACGATAGAAGCCGCCGCTGCCGTCAATAAAGTTATACAATGTATCAGCCTTTTCGCGATTCCGGCGCTCCATCTCAACCATACCACCCAAACCAGTGACCCATTCCAGCACCTTACACATAAAGAAAATGCCAAAAGTGTTGGGGGTGTTGTAGAGGGAGTTTTCGTCGTCGTGAGTCTTATATGACAGCATCGTTGCCAGCCCCTCGCGGGCGGTTTTATAGAAGTCATCGCGCATAACCACGAGGGTGACGCCGGACGGTCCGAGGTTTTTCTGGGCGCCGGCATAAATGAGACCGAACGGGGTCGGGTCAAATCGGCGCGACAGGATATCGCTGGACATATCGGCGACGATGGGGACGCCTTTGGTGTCGGGGAAGCTGTGGAACTGTATGCCGCCGATGGTTTCGTTGCTGGTCAGGTGAACATAGGCGGCGCCGGGGGTGAGTTTAAGCTCATCCTGGCGCGGGAGCCGGTTGAAATTGACCGGCTTGCCGTCAAAGGCGAGGTTTACCGTGCCGAACAGTTTTGCCTCTTTTATCGCCTTGCCAGCCCAGGAGCCGGTGTGGATATAGTCGGCGGTCTTGCCATTCAGGAAGTTCATCGGCATCATTGCAAACTGCAAACTGGCGCCGCCCTGCAGGAAGAGGACGTGGTAGTTGTTACCGAAGCCGAGCAGTTGTTTAATCAACTCTTTGGCGCGGTTGTGGATTGCCTCATATTCTTTGGAACGGTGGGACATCTCCATCACGTTCATTCCGCTGCGGTTGAGGTTGAACCAGCTCTCGTGCACCTGCTCCAAGACTTCCAGCGGAACGGCAGCGGGACCCGGATTGAAGTTCCAGATGCGGTCGTATTTCATTAAAGGCTCCTGGGGTTATAGATGTAAGGCGACCAGCAGGTCGGAGTTTTAGGCATAAAGTCCGCGCAATTCGGCAGCCTTTGATACGCGCTGAATGGCGACTACGAAGGCAGCGATGCGCATCGGGATTTTGTGTTCTATGGAAGCGCCAAGGACTGTGTCAAACGCCCCGTTCATTATGTGTTCCAGGTTCTCCAGAACCATCTTTTCGGGCCAGTAGAATCCCATATTGTTCTGAACCCATTCAAAGTAGGAGACGGTGACGCCGCCGGCGTTGCAGAGGATGTCGGGGATGATGAAGACCATCTTTTTATTCAGGATTGTATCGGCTTCGGGAGTTAGCGGTCCATTGGCGCATTCAGCGATGATGCGAGCCTTCACGCGTGATGCATTTTTACCGGTAATCTGGTTTTCCAACGCAGCAGGGATTAAAATATCCACCGGAAGTTCCAGCAATTTCATCGGGTCGGCGATTTTAGAAACCCCCGGGATCTTGTCAAAGCCCTTCAGCGTGCCGTATTTCTGCACGTGGGCGATGGCGCCGTCCGGGTCTATTCCTTTGGGGTTGGAAAAGGCTCCGCCAATGTCGGAAATTGCAATGATTTTAGAGCCGTCCTGACGCAGCAATTTGGCAGCCCACGAACCGGCGTTGCCGAACCCCTGAACAGCGACGGAGGCTTTCTTCAGGTCAATCTTCAAATGCACGGCGGCTTTGCGGACGCAATAGACCATTCCCTGGGCTGTAGCGGCATTGCGGCCGGCAGAGCCGCCGAGTTCCAGCGGCTTGCCGGTGACGACGGCGGGCAGGTAGTCGCGATGGTGCATTGAATAGGTGTCCATAAACCACGCCATAATCTGCGGGTTGGTGTTGACGTCGGGGGCGGGGATGTCGCGGTTGGGGCCGAAAATTTCAATCAGTTCAGCGAAATAGCGGCGCGAGAGACGTTCCAGCTCTTTGATGGATAATTTGCGGGGATCAACAACAATACCGCCCTTGCCGCCACCCATCGGGATGCCGACCACAGCGCATTTGAAAGTCATCAGCAGGGCGAGCGCCTTGATTTCGTCCAGGTTGACGTCGGGGTGGTATCGGACACCGCCCTTGGCTGGTCCCCGGGCGTTGGAATGCTGAACCCGGTAGCCTCTGAAGATTTGAATCGAGCCGTCGTCCATCCGGACGGGGAGATTCACCTCAAAGATGCGGCGCGGCTCTTTAATCACCGCGATTTGATTGGGGGTGAGTTTAAGGATTACAGCGGCTTTTTCAACTTGGTGCAAGGCATTGTCAAATACCGACAAGGATTCGCGGTCGCCGAATTCGCGCAGCGGGACTTGTCGTTTAACGAGGTGCTTACCGTTACTTATTTTGCGGGGCATTGGAATTCTATTAGCTTGGTTATTAGGGTGTTGGTTTATATCGCACGGAGTCGGTGTGTTCTTATGAACCATCAATCCAGAGCGCCGGACGAGCCGGTTGCAGTGCCGCTATTAATTTACGGTTGTTATAGTCGTGAAGCAACAGATTGATAGCGGCTTGCGAAGAACTTGCGAAGTTTTTCGCAAGAACAAACTACAACGCACCGATGATGCCGGCGATGAAGGTCACAGTCACGAAAAGTGTGGTGGCAATATGAACAAGCTGCGACTTCTCTTGAACCGTAGGAGGTAGACGGGCTTGTCTCAAGTCCGCCGCGGCGGATTGGGGACAACCCCGACTACCTTTGAACCGTAGGAGGTAGGCGGGCTTGTCTCAAACCCGCCAATCGTAGTTGGGGACAACCCCGATTACCTTTAACTGGCGAATCGTAGTTGGGGACAACCCCGATTACCTCACAATAATTCACCGGACTTGACAATGGGGTTCGGTAAGGTTATATTCAGACAATTAATGAGGGGGTGGAAGCCACCCCCACCTAAAATCATCCCGTTCGCAGTGGCTCCGACGAGGGACAGCGCCCGCTGATACCTTTGTCGGAGTAGGAACCCCGTGCAAATCGGGGACGGCCCCCGCCGCTGTAAGCGCTGACGAGGGCGGCTTAAGATGCCACTGGCTGGTCGGATCGAAATCGCGGACGTCAAATAATTGGCGATTCGGGTTTCGGTTGGCGAGCCGGGAAGGCGCCGCCCAAGGCTGAAGCGCAAGTCAGAAGACCCATTGCGGACGAGCGAACAATTCCTTCGGGGCAAGGATGTCATCGTCGGTTTCTCTCGCATCCACCCGCCCCCCGATAGGGGGCGTTTCCGTATCCGGTTTTCCATTCATCGGGTCTCCGTTTATCCGCGCGCGGACCGCGCTTTTATGCGTCGCGGTTGGTTTAGGCGCGACCAATGCCGCCGAGATTGCCGGGATAGTTGCCGATTCCAGCGGAACGCCGCTTGCTGGAGTGCGGATTCAGATTATGGAAATTTCCATGAGTGTGGCTACCGACAACTGGGGGTGGTTTCGGATCCGGGAGTTGAAGCCCGGTCGCTACACCATTAAGGCGTCTCATTTGGGATTTCGGGATGAGGTGATTGTTGCCGGAGTGCAGGAAGAGAATGGCGGCCGAGCGGATTTCCATTTGATGCCGGAGCCGATTGAACAGGCTGAAGTGCTGATAGTGGCGAGACGTGATGGGTTGGAGTTTGGCAGCGGCGGCGACTTAAAAATAAGTCAGCACACGTGGGAATCCAGCGGGGCGCGCGATGTCGGCGACGTATTGCGCGAGATGCCGGGAGTTGTGGTGTTGGAAGGGGACGGCCGGCAGAGGATTTCACTGCGCGGGTCGCCGGCGCGGGCGGTGAAGGTGGATATGGATGGCGTCCCGCTTAACGATGCCGGGACGGGCGAAGCGGATTTGAGCGCCGTGGCGTTGGACCGGCTGCGGGAGATTGCCGTGGAATTTGAGGGGTTTGGGGGGCAGGTTCATCTCTGGAGTGCGGATCCGGAACTGGATGATGATGCATCACCGCGGCTGGAGGTCAGCATCGGGCGGAGCGACGGGGAGGCGGAGCGTTACGGACTGGGCGGCGGCGCGCGGTTGGAAGAATGGCGCGGCTCATTGGACTACCGCCGGAAGGACGATCCGGGCGATTTCAGATACCGCTTGGACGATGGAACCCAGCGCCGTCGGATTAACAACTGGTCTAACTTGCGCAGTGGGGAAGTGCGGCTGGGACTGAAGCGCGAAGGCTGGGCATCCAGCGGCAGCGGCTATTGGGAATCGTCGCGGCGCGGGATACCGGGACTAATTTATACCCCGCCGACGCCGACCGCGCGGCTTGACAGCGAACGCTCCTTCGCGCGTTGGGCGATTCAACGGCCAGGGCAAACCTATCAGTCTTCGGCGACCGCTTATGTTATGGAATACCGGAGCCGATTTACGAGTCCGGAGTCACAGCTTGATCCGGAATCGGGCGTAGTCGTCCGGCAAATTCCCGAAGACAATCGGCAAACCGGGATTCGGTATGGACTAAACAGCGCGGCAACCGCCGGCGACAAGTCGGCGCGATTGAAGATTTCCTACCGCTATCAGCGGGACGAATACCACAGCGACGACCTATTGCGGGGCAAGCCGATTATTGCCAGTCGCGGACTCGGCAGCGCAGTGAGGGATTGGCATCAGATGGGATTGGGCAGTGTATGGAAGCGGCAATGGGGCGAAGTAACAGGGCAGCTCAATCCGGGTGGGAATTGGGATGCGATCGCCGACAATGGAGGTGAGGCGAAATGGAGTTTTTCGCCCGGTATATCGGCGCGAGTGGATATCCAGAGTGATTTCATAACAATGGAATTGGACGCTGGTTGGGGGCGGAGCGTGGCAGCGCCGCCGTTCAATGCGCGGTTTTTAACGGAGAGTGTCTGGGCGGTCGGCAATCCCAATCTTAAACCGGAGAACGGAGAGAGCTACAGCGCCGGTGCAGCTGTAAACTCCGATTGGAGTGGCGGCGACGGACGGGTGGGAGTGAACCTGTTCAAACGGGAGGTGCGCGACCTAATTGTCTGGCGGCGGAATTTTCAAGGGAAATACTATCCCGACAACCTCGCAGCGGCTGCGTTGCGGGGAGCTGAATGGAGTGTTCAGACGTCGGTTTGGGATGGTGCAATTTCGCTTTTTGGTAGTTATATTAACCAGCGGGCGGTGAACGACACACCGGGCGACATCAACCGTGGGCGAAAACTGCCGCTGACGGCTGCGCGGAGCGGGACGGCGCGGCTGACGGGGCGACGATGGAGAGGGACAGGCACTATTGCCGCGCGTTGGGCGGGACGGCGCTACTCCACAGAATCAAATCAGGACCCGCTGTCCACCGCGGGAATGGGACTGACGCCTTATGTGGTGTGGGATATGAACGCCGCCCGAGATTGGCAACTTGGAAGGGTGGACATTACAACCAGGGTGGGGGTGGATAATATATTCAACCGAACCTATCGGATTGTGGAGCGCAGTCCGATGCCGGGACGGACGGCATATTTTGAGTTAAACGTGGCAATTGGGAAGAGTGAGAAAGTGAGAAAGTGAGAAAGTGCGAAAGTAGGACAGACATTCCCGAGTTCTTTGATTTATTCACAGAGACCCTGTTATTTCATCATTCCAACGAAAGTTGGAATCCAGCGACGCCCGTAATAGCAATAACTTCCCTGGATTCCAGCGTTCGCTGGAATGATGAGCGTTGGATTTTCCCTGAATATTTCAAAGAACTCATTCCTGTCTGTCTATGTCCTATTCCTTTATTCCGAAATCTGCAATCCGAAATCCAAAATCCGAAATCCCAAATAGGAGTGTGGCAATGAAATCAAAGAACTTCATCCTGTCGGCGGCGTTGATAGTGCTGATGGCTTTAACCGGATGCCAGAAGGACGAATCGCCGACAGCGCCGACGCCTCAGGCGCCGCAATGCGCCATCAGCAGTCCCCTGGACAGTCAATCGGTTTCCGACACCATTTTCGTGACGGCGACGGTCACCGATGAAGACGGTGTAATCTGGGCGGGACTGTTTATTGACGACACATTGAGACAGGAATGGAATGCACCGCCGTTCGTATTTCAATGGAACACGCGGGTCTATCCCGACAGCAGTTGGCATACGCTTTGGGTGGAAGCGTTGGACAGTGACAGCATCCAGGGTGTTTCAGATACTACGCACGTGATGACCGATTTCTCGCGCGGTTCCGGTCAGCGGCTGCTGATTGTGGCGAACTACAACGGCGGGGCGGGGACGTTAAGCTATATTGACATCCTCCAGGGCGGGGTGGTGGCGCAGAATGTCATCGGCGTGGGGAATACGCCGAATGACCTGCTTTGGGATGGCAAGCTGTTCGTCATAAACTCAATGTCCCACAACCTTGATGTCATCGGCATAAACTACAACAACGACTTTACATCCCTGGGGGAAGGAGACTTGGGTTTCGTCGACAATCGCTGCCCGCAGCACGGGGCAATCGCCGGTGACTACCTTTATGTCAGCAACTTCAACACCCCGTATTGCACGAAATACGACTTGCATAGCTTAATAGAGCGGGTATCGTTCCGCATCGGGCGCTCACCGGCGGACGTCCTAATCTATGGAGACAAGGTTTACGTATGCAACAGCGGGTATAACGTCGTTAGCGGGCAATACGAAGCCGGCAGCGTCAGCATTATATCCATATCGGCGAACGAGGTGGTGGGAGTGATAGATTCCATCGGGGTGAATCCGCAGTTTATGGCGCTGGATCCGGGGGGACGGATCCATATAGTCTGCACCGGTGATAGTTCTCACTCCGGTGAAGTCTATGTCGTTGATCCCTACACTGATATGGTGGTCCAATGGATAGCGTTGGGCGGCAACCCGGGTGAGATTGCGATAACGCCCGATTTGTTCGCCTACGTCGCGGCTGGCGGATGGCAGCAGGGGACTCCGGGACAGGTTTACCGTTATCACTCCGCTACCGGTCAGATATTCAATGGACCAAATCTGCCCCCACCCAGAGGACCAATTGAGGTAAGTTCGGGAGCGATGAGGGTTGTCGCCACACCTGACAATTCGGTCTGGGTAGCGTGCTTTGTAGCCGATAGGGTGGATAAAATCGTGAGCGGGGTTAAAGTGGCGAGCTATGCCATCGGTGACGGTCCCGGCGCATTATACTATATCGAGAGGTAAAACAGTTTATAGGAGGAGCTATCAAGTGGCTGTTGTTTCCAACTTGAAATCGCGCTATTGGCGCGTTGTCCCGCTAATCCCAATGCTGATGTTGATGGGGGTGGCGGGATGCGGGGGGAAGGTCAAGCTGAACCCCAACGACCTCAAGGTCTTCGTGGCAGCGGATTTGAAAGCGCCGAAGGAGTATATTGATGTTACGACCACGTTCCGCACCAGCCTTGTCATCAAGGTGAACTATATGAACGTGGAAGAGGCGCAGGCGGCGATGCGGGAGTTAATCGGCTCCTGCAACCGTTATTTCCAGCGTGACCAGGTCAAAGACTTCCTGAACGACACTTTGGTGTTCGTAATTCAGTTGAAAACCGATAGAGAGCAGAACTTGAAGTGGGCGGCAATCAAGGAAGATGCCCGGGATTTGGTAGCTGGGAATATGAGCCCGGAGCAGTTCTATGAACGTTGTCTAAGGATGGAGAGTTGGAGTATGGAGTTGGAGTAGCGTCAATCTCCGGTCGTTAGTAAGGTAGTCGGGGTTGTCCTCAACCCCGAAAGGTAGTCTGAGTTGTCCCCAACCCCGATTGGCGGACTTGAGACAAGCCCGCCTACCTCCTATGGTTCAAAGGTAGTCGGGGTTGTCCCCAACCCCGACTTGAAGCACAAGCGCCCGTCCGACCTGTGTGTCGTTAAAACGTTAACACGTTAATACGTTATAACGACCCGTAGGGGGGACGGGCGCTTCCGTTTTGCGGTCGCCAGATTACGGGGCTGGCAGTAGCTTGGGGCGTGCGTGGGCAATCTTCGCCCAGGACTCATCAAACTTGAACTCTTTGAAGTTTGGACTCTCGGCGTTATGGCATTTAACGCAGCCGGCTTTGGGGTCGGCAACCATACCGGCGGCGACCGAGGCGGTTTTGTCTTTCATCACGTTCATTTTGCCATAGTCGGCGCCCGGACCGTGGCAGGCTTCGCAGGTTACTCCGTCTTCCTTGACCAGCGCAGCAGTGAGGGTGGTGTCAGTAATGCCGAAGCCGGTGATGTGGCATTTCAAACAGGCATCATCGGTCTGGGGATTGCCGTCCTTGCCCATTTTCTTTTTGTAGGTTTCCAGCGCCGCTGAATCGGCGAGGTTGGCGAAAGCTTTGGCGTGGGCGGTGGTCTGCCACTTCTCAAATATCGCCCCCTTGGGTTCGCCCTTGTGGCACATTGAGCATTTCTTGATGCCCATATAGGCGTGCTGCTTGTCTTGGGCGAGGGAGAGGTTAGCCGCCATAAGAAGGGCAGTCAGGCTCAGAAGTATGGTGCGCATTATTCCTTCCTGGTTTGAGTGTGAAAGTGAAAACGTATTAACGTGATAACGTATTATTACCAAGTGCAGATTCTCCCCCCCCGCTCGCGGGGGGGAGCAAGGGGGGGTGAAAAACCTTTGTCTGCATTGCGTTGATACCCCCCTTCAATTCCCCCCGCAAGCGGGGGGAGAGAGAGGAATTAACCGGACTGATTAGTAACGTGTTAACGTTTTATCGGACAGACTGCAGTTGGGACGCCAAGTCCCGGCGTCGTTTGGTTTTTTCAATCTATCCGGCCGTTGACATGCAGGTCGGGAGCCATAATGTTGCCGTGACGGTCTATAACCGAGCCATGGCAAAGGTAACAATAATCCAAAATAACCCAGTCGGGATGGTCTTCGGTCTGGGGAGGTATGGAATGACAACTACCGCAGGCGTTCCAGGTGCCGTTGACTTCCGTCCAAATTGGTGTGGCGCTTTTGTGACAATAGGTCGCCGAGCAGGAACCGTTTTCGCGATTATAAACCGGCTGGGCGCTGTCGGCAACCGCGACGCCGGAGAAGATGACCTCGGCTCCGGCAGTGTTGTCAATATGTCCGGCGCTGGCGCGTGCGACGGGGACAGAGTGGCAGACTGCGCAGCTTACTGGCGCGAATTGGCCGCTCAAAGCGCGCAGATGCGCCTGATGAGCGCCGACGCCGATTGCCACAGTGGTATCGTTGTCCATAAGGTCGCGCGGCGGCGCCCAAGCTGCCGAGTCCAGCGGATCGCCGCCATAGTCGCCGTGACAGGTGTTGCAGCTCTCAGGGCCATCGGGTCCAAGATGGCAATTATAGCAGCTTCTCTCCGTCGTGCGCTGATCGGGAACGCGTCCGAAGTCTGCACCGTGACACTCCGCGCACTGGTTGAACGGATAATTATGCGCTTTCATATATGCGCCGTGTTCGGCGGTAGTCGCAAACGGGTGATAGGATTCACCGAAACCGGTGAAAGTTGGATCAAACTCGCTGCTGCAACCGCTCAAAAACACCGACAGGATTAGGGTTGCCAGGACCATGGTTATGATTTTATACTGCGCGGTCATTTTGATCTCTCATTTGCTATGACAACGGGCGCAGGTCGGGTCACGCTTCCCCAAATCATGGCAAGCGAGGCAGGTCTGTGGGGAAGCGCGGAACTCTTCGGTGTGTTCGCCGCCGGTCTCTGGATTTGCGAAGGCAGGACCGAAGCTGTGCGGCGCCGGTATCATTGCCCGATGACAGGAGACGCATTTCGTCCGCGTCTCGTGGCAGGACAGGCATTCCGCGCCGAAGTCGGTATCGGTGAAATGATTGAAGAGCCAGCCGGGCGGGTGGGGGCTGCCTTTAGCGCCGAACACGTTGTGCCCCTGATGGCAATTGTCGCAAGACGATTGCTGGTGACATCCAGTGCAGTTTGACGCGCCAGCGAGTGCTTCCAGACCATGGTCGTCAAGCCAGACGGCGGTTAAATGGTCGGCTGGCTTGGGGGTCTCGCCCCGGTGGCACTTGGCACAGTCCAGCGTCGCGGCGCGCTGAGTATGACAGCTTTGACAGGCAGCCATAACCGGCACTTGAGGTTGGGCAAGTCCGGCGGCAATGTCCCCATGGCAATCGGCGCAGGCGACACCCGCTGCGGTATGGCTCTGGTGGGAGAAACCTTCATAGCGGCCGGGGCGGGGTGGGACAGCGGCGGCGTTTTCCGGGTTGGAGTGACAAGCGCCGCAATGTTCGGGTTCGTTGACCTGTTCGTGGCAGGTGGCGCAGACGTCGTGATTGGGGATGACTCTTGTGCCTGGCGGAGCAGTCTCAATGCCGGTGTGGCAATCGGCGCAGGCGACTCCGACTTCAGAGACGTGGTAGGCGTGGTTAAATTTTATTTTATCACCGCTGGAGGCAATGCCACCGGAGAGGATGAGGACGACTAAAACCGCCGATACGATAAGCAGCGGGATGAAACCTCTTTTAAGACTGCTCATCTTGCCTCCCTCGTGTTGCGGCGGGTGTCAAAGCGCCAGACGAGCGCGGCTTGAGCACGGCGGTCTTTCTCCATCTGCGGAGTGCTGTAGGTTTGATATTCGGCGGTGAGCGTGGTGTTTGGGGTGATACTCGGGGTGAAGCTGATACCGGCGCTCATCGCCGTCAACTCACCGTTTTCTATATCCATCGCCTCCCACTCGTAGCTGGTGCGCGAAGCGAGTGCGTATATGCTCACTCCCGCGCCTAAATCGGAATGCAGGTTAACCCACGGACCGGAGGAATGAGCGCGGTCGCCAAGCGTGAAGCGATAACCCA
>Ga0315274_10012869_pt1 | contig 11921 bp, 8 predicted proteins | sample YL17G02_20_MG_FD_203700 | JGI IMG/M metagenome (GOLD analysis project Ga0315274, IMG submission 203700) | Sediment microbial communities from Yellowstone Lake, YNP, Wyoming, USA - YL17G02_20 | ecosystem: Environmental > Aquatic > Freshwater > Lake > Sediment | place: USA: Wyoming | collected... | reverse complement strand
CGTCGAGATCCAGCGACATAAACGGAACCATGCCGCGCTCGCCGAGTTTGGATTGGACGATCTGGTGGATGGACAGGGTGATCTGCGCGAGCAGGCGCTCGATGGCGCGCAGACTCTTGATCATCAGCTCGGTCCAGTTCTTTCCGCGGACCGTTTCCTTGCCGATCTGATTGCTGACCGGCGACATGCGCTCGATGAACCGCGGCGGTTCCGACAAATCGTCAATCAGCAGATCGCAATCTTCGTCGTCGAGATTGGCGGGCAGGATTCGCTCGACGTCAATGCGCGAGCCAATGTGATAGCCGTGAGCGTGATAGACCGGGTGGAGGAAATTCATCGCTGTCCATCTATGTGGGATTCTTCATGATGGTCGAATGAGAATCATTTGCAACGAGCTGGTCTTCGGCCCCTCATACAAACGCAGCTTTCTATATCCTACCGCCAAGACCCCTACCGGCGTCAAGACCTTTTCGCCTGTGTTTTATGGGCATCTTGCGGGAAGGGCGCTCTTGTTTGTGGTCGTCTTGCGGCTCGCAGTCGGCGATCAGCGGTCAGCCGTCGGTTGTCAGTGGCCAGCGGTCAGTGCTTTTGCATTCCGCATTCGGCATTCCGCATTCGACTTCATTCCGCACTCCGTACTCCGCATTCCGAAATCCGTTGCCGCAGGGCCTCGAACGACCCGCGGCTGGTCAGGTCGCAATGCAGCGGGGTAATCGAAACCTGGCGGCTATTGAGGGCCAGATCATCCAGCGGGTCTTCACTGGCGGGGCTGGGGAGGCGTTCGCCGCCGAAATTGATGCACGAAAAGGCTCCATCGTCGGCGGGCCGGATTTCGAACAAATCCACGAACGTCTCGCGGCCCTGGCGCGTCAGGATGGCGCCGAGCAACTCGTTCCACGGCAGATTCGGCACGTTGACGTTCAGAATGACGCCGGGCGGCAGGCCGTGGGCCAGAATGTCGCCGGCGAGGCGGCAGGCCACGCGGGCGGCCGTGTCGAAGTGGGCCGGCGCCGGCTGGTCGTCGTGCAGCGAAACCGCCAGGGCCGGCAAGCCGTAGATCGCCCCCTCAAGCGCCGCTCCCACCGTGCCCGAATAGAGAATGTTGTGCCCGACGTTGGCACCCCAATTGATGCCAGAGATGACCAGCGAGATTTGGTCGCGATACAGGCCGGCCAGCGCCAACTTGACGCAATCGGCGGGCGTGCCGGCGAGGCGGTAGCCGACTTTCCGGCCCTGGCGTTCGATCTCCGCGAGCGCCATGGGCCGGCGGATTGTGATGGCGTGGCTGCGCGCGCTCTGTTCGTGAGCCGGGGCCACAACCACCGGGTCGGCGATGGCGGCGATGTGTTCGAAAAGCGCCCAAAGCCCGGGTGCGTCTGCCCCGTCGTCGTTGACCAGGAGAATCTTCGACTTTGTCGTCAAGACTCGACTCCTCCATTCAAGGAACCACGTGGAACCGTGAACTCCGGACTCTTCCACTCAGCACTCAGTGCACCGGAACACAATAAAGGGACCAAAATGAAAAAAAGGACGAAAGAGACAAAAGAGAAGCCAGAGCAGTCAATCAATTTGGTCCCCCAATTGCGTCTTGCGGTACTCAGGACTCAGCACTGTCTTTCTTCACCTTCTGGAGGATCTTCCGGCACATGCCGTGAAGAATCTGCACCTCGTGCGACGTGGCGGCCGCCCGGTCGAGCAAGTAACCGATCTCGTCCAGGGGGCGGATCGGCGCGCCAGGCCGAAGAAAGCCCGCCGCCTTGAGCGCCTCGCAGGCATGTTCATAGAGCCGCTGCCGTTCCCCGCGCGTGGCGATCCGATTGAACCCGGCCTCTTGCCCCTGAGCACCACAGCTCGCACCCTTCTCACCTTTCGCACCCTTCACACTCTTCGCACTCGCTTCCGCCGGCTCCCCGCCGCCCGATGCCAGTAGAATCTCGTATCCCACCAGCAGCACAGCTTGGGCCAGATTGAGCGATTTGCACCCGGGGGCCGTCGGCAGCATGAGAGTGTGCGAGCAGAGCCGGACGTGCTCGCTACGAAGCCCCGTCCGCTCGGGACCAAACACAATGGCCACGCGATGGTCGGCCGTCCAACGTTCGAGCAGGGCCGTGAGTTCGGCGCGCCCCAGGCTCGGAGGGCGGTCGCTGCCCGACCGAGCGCTCGCGGCGACGGCATAAACGCTGTCGGCCAGCGCCTCTTCGAGCGTCGAACACCGCCGAGCTTTTTTCAGCACCGGCTCGCCGTCGGTGGCCCACTCGAAGGCGATTCGGCGCGACTCCACGTCTTCGGCCCAGCCGACCAGTGCCAGGCGGCCGAGGCCCATATTGTGAAGGGCGCGGGCCGAGGCCCCGACGTTCCCGGGGTTCTGAGGCTCAACGAGGACGATCTCGACGTTGTGGCGATCTATGCGTTCAGCCATCGGCGACTTGACTCTCCGCGTCACACCGCATAGGGACTATTGAGCAGGGACATGGCGTTTGTCAAAGAGCGAAGTGGAAAGTGGGGGTGGGAAATGGAAACAGCTGGAGAGGGAGGGAAAGGGGGAAGAGTTTTCCACAGGCTTATCCACACCCGCATGGCCGTGGGTTGCCTTCACGTTGCGCAAGAGGAACGGTTCCGTGCCGTCGCGACAGGCATCTGTCAAGGGCCGCAGAAGCAAGGTGTTCGAGCATACGATAACCATAATAAGGCCAATGATCCGTATTCAACCATAGCAACGTATCTGTTGCACGATAAGGTGGAAAGAGGGGTATCCGTCAAAGGCGTGCGTAGTAAGTCTCTGTGCCGGCCTCCGCGAAAATGCGAGTCGGCGGGCAGTTTTCCACAGGTTTTTCATACCCTGAGCACAGTCCGGCTCGCCCCAGGCCGAAGGGCTAACTCGCATAAGGAAAGATACCTACGATGAACCCTGAAATGACCGACACCGAGTTCATTCAGTCCTATGACCCGAACAAGTATGCGCGGCCCTGCATCGCCGCCGATGCGGTCGTTTTCCGATGCCGCGCGGGACGGCTCGAGGTGCTCTTGATGCAGCGGAAGAATCCTCCGTTCCGCGGGCACTGGGCGTTTCCGGGCGGGTTCATCGAAGTTTACGAAGACCCCGACGAAGCGGTGCGTCGGGAATTGCGCGAAGAAACCGGCGTCGAGGTCGAGGCGATGTTCCACCTGGGCGTCTTCGGGCGTCCCGACCGCGATCCCCGCTACCATGTGATCTCGACGGCATACATTGGGGTTGCGCGGGGAGACGGCCCGCCGCTCCAGGCTGACGACGATGCCATGAACGCCGCGTGGTATCCGGTGAAGAAGACCCCGCCGTTGGCGTTCGATCACGAGGAAGTGCTCGATGCGGCGCTTCGGCGGCTTCGACAGGAGGTCGTGCGGCCTTCTTTCGCGATGCGATTCTTCGAACGCCGGCCGACCGGCGCCGACCTGCTGGGCCTCTACCAGCAGATTCTGGGCAAGCGGCTCGATGGCGCGCGGTTTCTGAGGCGACTGGGTCGCTTGTGCGTTGAGAAGCCGGCGATGAACCGAGCCGTGCGAATTCGGCGCGCCGCCTTGCGCCGCTTTGAATCTACGCTGGCCCGGTGGTGGGTGTGAGAGCGCACTTACACAGGTTGACAACCTGCGCCACTCGTCCCGCGCCACTTCGTTTTTCTCGCACGATTTAGTTGACTGCCCCGCGGGTTTGCCACATAAGAGAAACATAAAAGATAGGGTTGTATCCCTGAACGCGCCTCGGGCCGACCGCCGCTTTGAGGCGCACACTACACGACCAACCACCAAAGGGGGGCACGACCATGGCACGAAGAGTTCTCCTACCGGCAGTCCTGTATTTGTTTTTCGTTTATCCGGCAAACGGCCAGCGCACGCTGACCGTCGGCCAGGGGCCGGGCTATGCCTACTCGACGATCCAATCGGCGATTGATGCGGCGACCGACGGCGACACGGTGCTCGTGGCCGAGGGCACCTACGTCGAGAATATCCACTACGACGGCAAGAGCATCGTCGTGACAAGCACCAATCCCGGCGATCCCCCTACGGTCGGCGCGACGATCATTGACGGCAATCAAACGGGGCCTGTCGTTGTGTTGTTGGGGACGGAGAGCGACCGGGCGGCGCTGCTGGGCTTTACGATCCGCAATGGCCGAGCGATGCCGCCGTTTGCGCAGGGCGGCGGCATTCGCGGCGGGAACGCCAACGCTCGAATTGCTTACAACGTCGTGACCGGAAACAGCGCCGAGCTGGGCGGCGGCATCCACCAATGTCGCGGCGTGATTGAGTACAACACCATCTCGAACAATCACGTGTCGGGAAGCTCCACGGGCAAGGGCGGCGGCCTCTATGACTGCGACGGCATCATTCGCGAGAACAGCATTCTCAGCCACACCGGCCCGTGGGAATACGGAGGGGGCCTCAACGGCTGTGACGGATGGATCGAGAACAACACCATCCAGGGCAACAGTTCCAGCTGGCTGGGCGGCGGCCTGTACAACTGCAACGGCACGATCCTCAACAACACGATCTCGGGCAATCAGGCCGAACTCGGCGGCGGGCTGCACAGCTGCGGCGGGATCATCAAGAGCAACGAGATTCTCGGCAACACCGCCCAGGAAGGCGGCGGGCTTTCGCGCTGCCGGGGGATGATCGAGGAGAACCTGATCATCTACAACCGGGCGAACGGCGCGGGGGCGACCGGGGGCGGGCTGTCGAAATGCGACGGCAACCTGATCCGCAACAACACCATCGCCGACAACTCGGCGGTGGCGCGCGGCGGCGGCCTCGCGGAATGCCACGCCACCTCGATCGTGAACTGCATTGTCTGGAGAAACACGGCGGCGGCCGAGCCGCAGATCGCCGACTGCACCGCGCCGACCTATTCGTGCATCCAGGGATGGATGGCGGGCGGGCGCGGCAACACCAACCTCGATCCGCTGTTTGTCCGCGGCTTGTGGGGCGCCTACTACCTGAGCCAGATTGCCGCCGGCCAGACCGTGCAGAGTCCCTGCGTGGATACCGGACTGGGCACGGTTCTGGACTGGGGCGTTTTGGACGGCACGACGCGCACCGACGGTGTGCCGGACGCCGGCATTATTGACATGGGATACCACTATGGGCCGGGGGCGCTTGTTTTCCCGCCGGTCATCGAAACGCGGCCCACCAGCTATAACCTCACCATCGTGGCGGGAACGCAGGCCGCCACGCAGACGCTGGAAATCCGAAACAGCGGCGGGGGAACGCTGTTCTACTCCGTCGGCCCGACGGTGGCGTGGATTCGCGGCGTTCAACCCAACTCGGGCAGTTCGACAGGTTCGTGGAATCTGCACTATGTTTCGTTCGACACAGCCTTGCTTGCGCCCGGCGTCTATCTGGGCGAGATTGTGGTCAGCGGCAACGCCAGCAACAGTCCCAGGATCGTTCCCGTCCGGCTGACGGTGACGCGGGTGATCGCGCCCGAAATTGCCGTGAAGCCGACGTCGTTCTTCCTTTTCGTCTTCGAAGGCCAGACAACGGTGACCCAGACGCTGGACGTCTGGAACAACGACGGCGGCGTCCTGAACTATACGATCGCGACCAGTCCGACGTGGCTGGCGGACGTGACGCCGCGGACGGGCCAGTCGTCCGGCACGACCAATACGCACACCGTCGTTTTCCAGACGCCGTGGCTTCCGGCGGGCCGCTATCTCGGCCAGATCGTCGTCACCGGCAATGCGATCAACAGTCCGACGACGATTCCCATCGAGGTCATCGTGGGGCAGACTCCGCCCGCCCTCCAGATCACGCCGCTGGGGTTCGACATTCTGACGACGGCGGGAGTGGCCGTGCCGGTGCAGCGCCTCGGGATCAAGAACGTGGGCGGCTCGGCGGCGGGTTATATGATTCTGGCCTCGCCGACGACGATGATCGGCGTGTGGCCCACAACCGGGACATTGGCGCCGGACGAGGCGACGACGCACGACGTGATTTTCGACACGCTTGCGTTGCGGCCAAGTGTTTACGACGGGTTCGTGGCGATCGCCGCCAACACATCCCCGTCGCTCTATTTCCTTTTCGCGCGCGTGACGGTGACGACGGCGCCGTTGCCCAATCTCATCGCCACGCACGCGGGCATCGCGCCGGTTGGGCCGGTCGAGCTTCGTCCGGGCAGCGCGCTCGCGCTCTCGGCGCGGGTCGAAAACATCGGCGCGGCCAACGCCGACCCGTTCTGGATGGAGCTCTGGGGATCGCGAACGGGCGGGCTGACGATTGACCGGTTTCTGGCCACGTCGCTTTACCTCGACGGCGGGCTGCGGCGCGGCGGGACCTATTCGTGGCTCACGAGCTCGCCGCTGCTTGGGATACCCGACGGGCCTTACACGGTGGTCTATGCGGCGGACCGTCCGGGGGAAATTCGCGAGACCAACGAGCGCGACAACCGCGCCGTCGTCCGCGCCAAACGCATTCTGGTCATCCGCCCGCCGACGCAGATTGACCTGGCGGTCGAGGGCTTTTCCATGCGGCCCAATCCGGCGAGAGGCGGCCAGTCTGTGACGTTTTCGGGCCGGGTGGTCAATCGCGGCAGCGAACGAAGCGGGCCGTTCTGGATCGAGTTCTGGGGCGCGCGGCCACAGTTCTATCCGGAGTTGGACTTTTTTCTGTGCGATTCGATTTTCGTGACGAATCTCGATCCGAACGCGGCGGTGAATCTGTCGGCCTATCCGCGCCGGCTGTATGGCGTAACGACGGGGACGTTCACAATCGGCTGTTTCGCCGACCGCGACGACGCGATCAATGAAACCGACGAGACGAACAACTACGAGTTTGTGAAGGGACAGGTTTTCAATGGGCCGTCGCGGACCGAGCCGGCGCCGTTCATTCCGCCGCTTCCGGCGGCCGACCTGTACATCGCGGCGGCCGATTTTTCGCCGGCGGCCCCCACGCGCGTCGCTCCCGGCCAGCCGATCACGTTCGACGTGGACCTGACCAACCGCGGCACGGACGCCGCGCGAAACTTCTGGCTCGAATACTGGGGGTCGCGCGACGGCGGGGTCACGCTGTGCGACTTCATCGCGGCCTCCGACGCGATCGCCGTCCTCGGGCCCGGCGCGACGATCCATCGCTCGACGGTCAAGCGGCTGACCGGAGTGCCCGACGGGCCTTACACGGTTGTGGTGGTGGCCGACCGTCCGGCGACGGTGGCCGAAAGCGACGAGACGAACAACCGGCGCGCGGTCGGCGGCAAGCGGCTGCTGGCGATTCGGCCGCCGACGGCGGTCAACCTGGTCGTCGAGCAATTCGGCGTGACGCACGTGAGCCGCGTGGGGGTGCTGTTCACCGGACGGGTTCGCAACGCCGGGACGGCGATGTCGGGGCCGTTCTGGATGGAGTTTTGGGCATGTCCGGGCGACGAGGACTATCCGGGGCTGGAGCGGTTTGTGTGCGACTCGATCCAGGTTGATCACCTGCAACCGGGCGACACAGTGGACCTGAGCTATCGCTACATGTACGGGTCGGTTCCGGCGGGCGAACACACGTTGATCGGGTTTGTGGACCGCCTCGACCAGGTGATGGAGACCGACGAGACGGACAACTATCAGCTGGTACGGCGGGTGGTTGTGCCCGCGCGGTAGGAGTGCGTACAAATCCAGACTGGACGGCCGCATGATCTCGGGGTCACATGATGGGAAGCGGTGCTCCCTCGTGATTTTGCTTGACAGAAATCAGCAAGTGCAATATAAAAGTAATTTAGAGGCTCAGGAGAGACCAAGAGACCGATTGCGGGAGGCAGCGATGTCGCGACCATCGCTTGGAGTGCTTCTGCCACTTCTGGACGACGCTTGGTATCTGCGCGAATGGGCGGAGTGTGTTCGCCGTCTGACACCCGAAGAGGTTCTCGTGCTCGATGGCGGGTCAACAGACGGGGCACCGGAATATCTTGCGGGACAAGGGCTCCCTGGATTTCGGCTCATTCGCCATCCTATGGAAGATCTCGACTGGGATCACGCCGAGCAGCTCAATCTGGGTGGAGATCATGCGGGCAGCGATTGGGTTTTGAAGCTTGATGCCGACGAGATTCTCTGGCCGCCTGATCGCGATCTCCTCGACAAGGTAATTGAGTCTGCATCTTCTTCGGTCGTGTCGATTTGGTTCGCACGGTTTCACCTTTGGCCTGACGATCAAACTCGGTGCGATCTTGGCGACAGCATTGATCAACAGCCGCGGCTGTGGAAGAAAGCGGCGGGCCTTCGCTGGGTTCGAAAGGTTCACAGCGTCCAGGCGCTCCGCAACCAGATCATTTGGTCCTACGATTACCCCGAAGCCGATCTCGCGGAGAGCCCGGTCATTCTCCATCGCAAGCTCACAGCGCCTCGCGATCTTCGTTTGTCGCGCCACCGACGCTGGCTCGAACATTGGGCTGAGGGGAGCGCGGAGGCGGGTCACCCCGTCCCAGAAAGGATGCCGGAGGACTACGGCCCCACCTTGGCGCTGCCCGCAGATGTCGCCCAATGGCGAGAAACGCTCATGGGAAGCGTGGTCGTGCGCGAAAGAGAGCGACGTTCATGAGAAAGGCAACGATTGAGAAGGAACTGCTCCCAAGAAAGGGCAAAACCTTGTCGGGATGCGGGCGACAATCGGGCAGGGGCGGAAATAGAATCGCCGTCTCGTTTGTTGGCACGTGGCTTGGCGATCGCCTAATCCTTGAGGCCTCGCTTCGCCTTCATCGCAGAAACTGCCCCAGAGACTATTTGATCGCCATTTTGGACAAGCACGATGCAGTAGACTTTCCTTATGCCGTTCGGCGACACTTCGACGAGCTATGGCTATTGGCCGGCGGTAGTGGGCAGAAGTGGAACGGTCGGACTTGGACGGGCTCGCCTTCGACCGCTGCCGGTCGGCTCGTCCGGGACGCTTTGATTGATTCCAAGGTGACAGAACTCTACACAGCGTGGCTGCCGGGCCAAGTCCCACGAAATCGCAACTACATCATCCGGGCGCACAACTGTTTCGTCGAGGGCAACTATCTGCGGCAGTGGCGCTTTTATCCGCGGCTGGTTGTGCCGCCGAAAGACAGCCGGTGGGCAAGAGCCTATCTTTGTTCCAAGGTCAACATCGAATGTGACGCCTTCATTGCAGTTCATGTCCGCAGCATTCCCCGATTCTCCGAGAAGAATCTGGATCCGCAACTGATCAACCAGATTATTGGATGGCTGCGTACTCAGAAGAGGTTCGCTTTCCTCTTGCTGGGCCGCGATGATGTCAGCCCAGGCCTCCAGGGTCCGGGCATCGTTTCCTTTGTGGGCGAGAAATGGCCCTTCGATCGGACGGCAGCGATCATCGCGCGGACGGTCCTTTTCATCGGCGGGGACTCGTCGTTGACGCATGCGGCAGCGGGCCTCGGCGTCCCCATCGTCGGACTTGGCTACACGAGTGGTCTTGCCTATCCTTTCACGAATCCCGACCGCTATATTGTATCAGGAAAAGGTGAAAGTCCCGAGCTGATCATAGAGAGGGTTTGTCGTTTTGTATATCCCCTCATCGGCGCTTGGGACAGGAGGAAGAACTATGGATGACAGACGATGGCGAAAAGCGCGAGAGCAGGTTCTCAGGAAGTACCGATTCAGCGCCGCCTATCAGAGCGGAGCGAGCGTGCCGTACGAGTACTCTCTGGGGATCGCCCTGGTCCAGAATGCGATTCAAAACGAACCTGACAGTATCGTAAGCGGCCAGTCTTTTAGTTTCCGGGTGACTGCAACGAAGCCCGACGGCACGGTGAAGACCGACTATCGGGGCAGGGTTTCGTTTTTGTCCCCCGAAGGTCAGCCGGCGGATTCGCTTCCGGAGCCCTATACGTTCACTGAGGCTGACCAGGGACGCCATTCATTCACTGCAACATTCTATACGATTGCGGGCGTTGACCCCCGGCGTAGGATCAGGGTCTCAGATAGTCCAAATAGGCAGGCGACGCTTACGGTCGTCGTTTGGTTCAACGTGCTGACAACGTGGGACGCGGGACCCGATCCCGGCTCTTGTGCACTTCCCTCCACTGAGCTCCGATCGGATCCCACCCAAGTGCCACCAAGGCCGCCCGCATCGGTGAGAATAGCTCTGAGTACAGACGGGAATATCGCGAGTAGCTGGGTTGGCGACACAGGGCCGTGGTATTGCGCAGGCGACCCGAATATACCGCTGTGCTGCCGTTTCAACGAATCCTATTGGACTGCGTATACGGTTTCTGTGAATGGCACACGAGAAAGCTACCGGGTTCGACACAGGGGGCGACCTCTCGCAGAAGACGACTCAGCTCACGGGTATTGCGAAGTGGCCAATGGTTCGGGGATGGACGTCAGCACACCCATCTTGCGGGCGCTGGGCTATATGGGCGATCCGAGTCAGTTTAGGCGAAATGCCTACTGGCGGTTTGCAGTTCCTCAACAATAGGAGATCGGAGGTGAGTTGTTGTGGGAAGAACGTTTGGACATACCGACAGGCGGGAGCCGCGTCGCTTGCAGAGGTTTAGGACCCCACTGGCGACCGTCGTCGTAGCAGCGGTTTTGTGCGCGCGCGCTGTTCCTCAAGAATCGCCCGCCGCCGTCGCCGAACTGCTACGCCCAGACGAGGCCGTGGCGGACATTCTCATGCAAAGGCAAGGACCGTACGTCGAGGAGAAGGCGAAAGGTCCTCGTAGCTCGGTCAAGGGGATGTTCTATTTCGACCCCGACGGCAAAGGACAAGACTATCTGGCTCTTTTTGTGCGATCGAAGAGGCCGCATCCCTCATATAACTGGTTGTATGAGTGGGTCCAGCTGCGAGTCTATCGGCGAGAGGGCGAAAAACAGCGCTGTGTCTTTGAGACAACGCGCGGCCGTGGGGCGTTTCTCTGGCCTTCGGGCCTATGGGATCTGACGGACGACGGGCGTCTTTCGCTCGTTGCACGAACGCGCGGAACGGCCGCTGGCGGGTCGGTCGTCGCCGTCTATGCCCTGCAGGACGGAGAGATTCGCGAGGTCGCACGCATCTTTAATGTCAAAGGCACATGCGCCATTTCGGATCTCGACGGTGATGGCCGGTATGAGATCGTAGCCGAAGACCCAAACTACGATGCCCACGTGTACGCGTGGAATGGCAAGGCGTTTGTTCAGCAAGACCGGATGTTCCCAGGGTTCTTTCGGCACGTTGCCATTCGCGATCTTTCGCGTTTTCTTCTGCCGAAGTCAACCGCGTTCCTCGATACGGACTTGAACGGGCGCAGGCAGTTGTTGGCCTATATGGCTTCGGCAGGCATGGATCTCGAGGTTTTACACGTTGGCTCGTATCTGCTTGAGAGACTGAAAAGCGATAGGGACCTTGCCGCCACAGCTTCGCCATCGCTGACAATGGAGATCGAGAAGATCGTGGCCGGATCGCGCCAGAGACTGGAGATGCCGGAGAGGTAGCGCTTTCCAGTTCCCGTTTCCCGTTCTTCTGGAACCGGAGCGTCTGATGGCGGGCGGATTTACACGTACGACACGTGGGGCCGAATACTCTCGGAGACGACGTTTGGAGCCGGCGGCTCGTTGTCCGGCAGTCAGGGCGACGCCGTCGAGTTGCAATACATCGGCGCGAACACCTTTGTCCCGCTCAGCCACGAAGGGTCGCTGGGAGCGCAGTAGATTCTTGCCGTGTTGATCTGAGAATTCCGTTCGTAGAAGGAATGAATCTCACACGGAGGCACAGAGCGCACGGAGAAAAGACCTTCCGGCAGCGAATGACATGGAACTCCTTTTCCGTGCGCTCTGTGCCTCCGTGTGAGATCAAGAAACACGCTTTGGGCCTCAACGCGAATTCTGGGACAGAGAATTTCAAATACGTTTGGCTAGCATTCCGAGGCACTTGCACACGTCGGAGCGCCGGCGGCCTCGCCGGTGTTTTTCCGTCGTTTTGGGGCTGAATCCTAGCCTAAAATA
>Ga0315274_10012867_pt1 | contig 11922 bp, 10 predicted proteins | sample YL17G02_20_MG_FD_203700 | JGI IMG/M metagenome (GOLD analysis project Ga0315274, IMG submission 203700) | Sediment microbial communities from Yellowstone Lake, YNP, Wyoming, USA - YL17G02_20 | ecosystem: Environmental > Aquatic > Freshwater > Lake > Sediment | place: USA: Wyoming | collected... | reverse complement strand
GCCTGCCCACGAAGTTTGCCATTTCTGCGGAACCTATGCAGGAAGAGTGGTAATCAAAGAAAAGGCACCTAAGAAAAAGGAGTAATCCTTCGGAGCAGCATATGGTTGAGCTTGAAACAAAGTCGAAACCCAAGATTGCGCACGTTTTCCCTGGTCAGGGATCACAGTCTGTGGGCATGGGCTATAAACTTTACCAGAGCTCACCCAAAGCAAAAGAGATTTTCCAGGAGGCCGACGAGGCCCTCCAGTTTTCATTATCACGGCTCTGCTTTGAGGGCCCCGAAGACGAACTCCGCCAGACCATCAACGCCCAGCCAGCGATAATGACAGTTAGCATTGCCTGCCTAAGAGCAGCCTCAGAGGCAAACCATACAGTATCCCCCTCCTTCGTCGCAGGCCACAGCCTCGGCGAATATACTGCGCTGGTTGCTGCCAACGTACTCGGATTTACCGATGCCATCCGGCTTGTCAGAGAGCGGGGGCGCTTGATGCAAAAAGCCGGGGAAATCAAACCCGGAGGCATGGCAGCAATCATCGGCCTCGATGAAGCAGCCTTAAAAGAAATATGCCGCGAGAGTGGCGCTGAGATCGCCAATTTCAACTGCTCAGTCCAGATTGTCATCAGCGGCTCGACGGAGGCCCTGGAGCGCGCCATGGAATTGGCGAAGGCCAGGGATGCGCGCCGGGTGATACCGCTTCAGGTCAGCGGCGCCTTTCACTCAACCCTGATGCAGCCCACTATCGAAGGCTTGTCTGAGGCTATCTCACAGATTAACTTCAGAACACCAGAAATTCCTATTGTGGTTAACAGCACGGCCCAGCCGGTAACCACCGCCGAGGGAGTTAAAGAGGAGCTGCTACGGCAGCTATGTAACTGCGTTCAGTGGCAACCATCGGTGGAGTATATGGTGGGAGAGGGAATCTCTACTTTTATTGAGATAGGCCCCGGCCAGGTGCTCTCCGGGCTGATCAAAAGGATCAGCGATAAAGTGCGAGTTCTCAATATGAGCGATCCGGAGTCCATCAAAGCCCTAAACCTCTGAAACACAGCGCCCCTATCTCTCCTGAAAAGAGTTGTGAATGGATTTATCTAATAGGGTTGCTATAGTCACAGGCAGCGGCCAGGGTATCGGCCGGGAGATAGCGCTTATGCTGGCAGAGCATGGTGCTAGCTTAGTTATCAGCGACGTCAACGCTGCTACAGCAAAGGAAGTCGCAGCCGAGATTGAGGCGAAGAATGGAAAAAGCATCGCCATTTCAGTCAATGTTACCGTTGCCGCCGAGGTAAGCAAACTCGTAGAACAGACATTATCCTCATTCGGCCATATCGACATCCTGGTTAACAACGCCGGAATTACGCGGGATGGCCTGCTCATGAGAATGTCCGAGTCCGATTGGGACCTGGTATTGAACATCAACCTTAAAGGTGCTTTTATTTGCACTCAGGCTGTGCTAAGACATATGATAAGACAGCGCTGGGGTAGGATCGTCAATATTGCAAGCGTTGTAGGCCTGACAGGAAATGCCGGGCAAGCTAACTACGCTGCCTCCAAAGCCGGCCTGATAGGCCTCGCTAAAACCACTGCCAGGGAAGTTGCCTCTAGAGGAATTACTGTCAACGCCGTTGCCCCTGGCTTCATTGATACCGGTATGACACAGAAGCTTAGTGAGAATGTGAAGCAGGAGTTCCTCAAGCAAATCCCTCTCGGTTTCTTTGGGCTGCCTAAGGACGTAGCTTATGCCGTGGCTTTCCTCGTCTCAGAGGAAGCCCGTTACATCACCGGACAGGTGATAAATGTGAACGGTGGGATGGCGATGATATGATAAGCTCCTGTCTCCTCGCCAAAAAGGACTCCTACAATGCCTGTGACGCAGATCAACAAGCTCTTTCCTTCCCGGGAGGTGCTTGCAGTCCTTAGTCCCATCTCTTGGCGTGTTGCCCATTAGCCGGTGACATTTCACAAATAGCCCTGTTTACAGATATTCCTTAACTTGAAAGAAGATGGTAAAATAGGCGGAACATGCGCATCGGATAGCCGGTCGCCTGTGCAAATTAACAATAATAAACAGCCTCAGGCGAGGGATTTATGCCAGGTATGAGGCACAAGTCCAGGATGGTGGCGCTGCAGGCGCTGTTTGAGAGCGATTGCACCCGCCACAACGCAGAAACTTCCTTGATCAGGCTAGCGGAGGAGGAGGCTCTGCCGGAATCGGCAGTATCCTTTGCCAAAGAGCTGGTCAAAGGGGTGCTGGCACACAAAAAGCGTATTGATACCCTGATTCAGGCTCATGCCCCTAACTGGCCTGTGGAGCAACTGTCTGTGGTCGACAGAAATATACTGAGGCTTGCAATTTTTGAGATTTCGATAGAAAATAAAGTGCCGTTGAAAGCAGCTATCAACGAAGCGGTGGAACTCGCCAAAGCCTTTGGCAGCGAGAGTTCACCCAAGTTCATCAATGGAGTGCTCGGAGCGATAAGTCAAGCTAAAGCCAACGGCATGTCGTAAGCAGTCAGGCAGACTATTTATCAGGAAGGAGACAAAAGGATGGCAACAATCTTCGAGAGAGTAAAGAGAATCGTCGTTAATCAATTAGGTGTCGAGGAATCAGAAGTAAAACCTGAGTCCTCCTTCGTCGATGACCTCAACGCTGACTCCCTAGATCTCGTAGAGTTAGTCATGTCATTAGAAGAAGAGTTTAGCAACGAAGCGAAACAAATCGAGATCCCTGACGAGGATGCCGAAAAGATAAAGACCGTACAAGATGCGGTTGACTATATTAAAGAACAGGGAGTAGAGGACGAGTAGTAGACGGACAACATAAGGCAGAAAAACCGGGGAATTGCGATAAGCTATTAAATCCCTGCAATAAACAGTATCATCATTCCATTATCGCAGTTCCCCATTTTTATGGTGAGGTTACTTGATAGGTCTCCTACTTGCGGTAATCTCATCTTTTCGTCTCCGCCAGCAGCTTTATCTCCAGCTCCCATCACAAGAGATTCGGTAATTCCTTTTTCGTCGCTTCATCATAAGAGCGTTTGAAACCCACTTGACAACGGCAGATTTCCGAGCACAATAGCTTCATGGACTTGATATAGGTATCGTGCTATCATTTTTCAAATAGGCTGAGATTAGAACACGATGAATTCAAAGCTATTCTGGTATATAGCAACGGGGGCTGTTGCAGGGTTGACAGCTGGCTTTTTAGGGGTTGGCGGCGGTATTATCCTAGTCCCCATGATGGTCGGGCTGCTGGGCCTTACTCAACACAAAGCGCACGGAACATCGCTGGCTGCGATCATACCCATCGCTATAGCAGGCATGCTTGTCTACGCGCTTCGCGGCCATGTCGATTGGGTGCTAGTGGCAACAATCGGTTCAGGAAGTATAATAGGCGTCATAGTAGGAGCTAAACTCATGATGAAAGTGCCCGCTCACAGGCTGCGACAGCTTTTCGGCGTATATACTATAGCCATCGCGACACTGCTATTGCTGAGGTAGACTGAGATTACATGGATATAGCGATTGCCCTTGCCGTAGGTTTGATTGCAGGACTTATCAGCGGAATACTAGGCGTCGGCGGTGGCACAATCTCCATTCCGGCTATGGTTTTACTCGTAGGAGTGGAACAGCACACAGCCCAAGGAGTTTCACTCGCCGCTATGCTGTTCACAGCCCTGGTTGGCGCCTTTATTCACTATAGGCAGGGGAACGTAAAATTGAGCGCAGTGTTTTTGATAATCCCCAGCGCAGTCGCCTTTTCATTCTTGGGAGCCTGGGCAGCGGGTCAGGTCACTGCAGAATGGCTGACCCGGGTTTTCGCCATCTTCCTGCTAATCATAGGGTGCAGGATGTTGCTATACAATCGAGGAGGTCAAGGTGTCAGCACTAGCTGAGTTATACCGAAAAATAGCTGCGTGCAGGGATTGTGAAGAACTCGCCAGAACACGTACCCGGACAGTACCCGGGGAAGGCCCGGAGAAGCCCCAGATAGTATTCATCGGCGAGGCCCCGGGCTACCATGAAGACCAGCAGGGACGCCCTTTCGTAGGGCAGGCAGGACAATTTCTAGAGCAACTGCTTAACTCTATCGGGTTAAAGCGCAGCGATGTCTATATCTGCAATGTGATTAAATGCCGACCGCCCAATAACCGCGACCCGCTTCCCCTAGAGATCAAGAACTGCCAGCAGTGGTTGGACCAACAGCTTGAGCTGCTCTCCCCCAGGATGATAGTCACCCTGGGCCGCTACTCACTGGCAAAATTCTTCCCCGGAGAGCCCATCAGCAAAATTCATGGCAATGCGCGCAAGCAAGATGGTATCATCTACTTCGCCATGTATCACCCTGCTGCCGCCCTCCACCAGCAGAGCCTGCGTCAGACCATCGAGGCAGATATGCTTAAGATCCCTCCCCTGCTTGCTCAAGTGGATCCAGTCGAGGAGATAAAAAAAGAGGATAAGCCTCAGCAGCTATCCATGTTTTAGGAAGAAGACATTAAAAATGGCAAAATCGCGCTCCAAAAAACAAAGTGATAAATCCCAGGCCTCCCTTAATCTCCTGCCCACGCCAAAAGGGATGCTGTGGATTGTAATTGTTGTGACAGCGATAGCAGCAATAATCTTCTTCCTGGGCCACGCTATTTTCGAAGCTATAGGCTTCGGTCTCTTTCTAGGAGCCTTGTGGGTGTTGGTTATCGCCTATGTAGCATGGCGACAGGGATTGGGCAGCCTGCTCAAGTGGTGGAATCTCTGGCTGGGTGCCATCATGTTCACCTTTGCCATCTGGGGAATATTCGCCCTATTCCTCCCTTCAGGGCTTGCCATCGCCAATGCTGACTTCTCCCAGGTAAGCCTGGGGGGAAACGCCGGGAGAAGCTTCATCGGCAACCAGGGCGTTGGTGCTCCGCCGGCAGTGCGTCTTATCATTTTGTTCCTGGTCGGGATAGGGCTGGTCATCCCCCACCCCAGCCTTAGAGCTCTTCAGTTCTTGTCCCGAGCGACAAAGAGAGCAGGTTTGATAACCCTCGCCGGCATCCGATGGTTTCTTCCCCGATTAAGACAGATGCTAGCCAAGCTAAACCAAAGGTATCATCTCAGCAAGCTGCTGGCTGCCCCCATCGTCGCACTGAGAAAAAGGCTGAGCCGTAGGCGGGTAGCCGAACCAGAGATAGGAGGGGAGGAAGCCGGCGAAGTTGTGGCCCTGTCCCCAGAGACTGAATCCGCTGAGGATAAAGCTGCGCCGGAAGCAACAGGCAATGGAGAGCAATTACCCCTGCCGATCCCCGGGGCTAAAAAGAAAAAACCGGCAACTGCTGTACCCAAGGAGGCTAGCCCTCAATCCGTCATTACCCCAAAGCAGCAGTTGCCGCCTATCGATCTTCTCGATAAGGCAACCGATACCGAATTCACCGAGGTGGGCAACGAGCAGAAGGCAAAACTCATCGAAGAGGCATTGAGAAGCTATGGCGTCGAGGCCAAGGTAATACAAATAAATCCGGGACCATCCGTTACCCAATTTGGCATCGAGCCGGGTTGGGATCGCAAGTATAAACGGGTAGTGGAGCGAGACCATCAGGGCAAGGCCAAACTGGATAGAGATGGCAATCCCATAGAGAGGCTGGAGGAGATTTCCAAGACGAGAGTGAAAGTGGAACGCATAACTACCCTCGGCAATAATCTCGCTCTCGCCTTAGCCACCTCCAACATCAGAATCGAAGCCCCGGTTCCCGGAAAATCACTGGTAGGCGTCGAAGTCCCCAACACGACCTCTTCCATAGTCCGCCTCAGGGGAGTGATTGAGGGTATAGCTTTCCATAAGCTCAAGACAAAGACAAAGCTTGCCATAGGATTAGGCAAAGGGAGCGCCGGGGAGCCGGTATCAGCCGACCTGTGCAAGATGCCCCACCTGCTCATCGCCGGTGCTACCGGAAGCGGCAAAACAGTATTTATTAACTCTACCATCACATGCTTGCTGATGCATAATACGCCGCGAGACCTGCGCCTGCTCTTGATAGACCCCAAGCGAGTAGAACTCGTAAGCTTCGAGGGGGTGCCCCACCTCATATCACCGGTAGTAATTGAATCCGACAAGGCGATCGAGGCCCTGCGCCGCATCCTGCGGGAAATGGATAACCGCTATAGCAAGTTTTCAGCAGTAGGAGTGCGCAACATAGAAGGATACAACCACAGCCATCTTGCCACCGAGCCCATGCCTTATCTGATAGTTATCATCGATGAACTGGCACACTTGATGATGAGTGCGGCCGAGGTGGTTGAGCCTGCCATCTGCCGCCTGGCCCAAATGTCACGGGCTACAGGCATACATCTCATCGTGGCAACTCAGCGTCCTTCGGTGGATGTGGTCACCGGGCTGATCAAAGCCAATTTCCCCAGCCGGATAAGCTTCGCTGTGGCCTCTGGCGTGGACTCCCGCACCATACTCGATACCGTAGGCGCTGAGAGCCTTTTGGGAGGCGGCGATATGCTGTATTTGCCGCCGGATGCCCCCAAGCCCAAGCGCTTGCGAGGATGCTTTGTCTCCGACCAGGAAATAGACAGAGTGGCAAGCTTCTGGAAGCAGCAAAGAACACAGATTCCTACACCAGTAGAGGATACTATAGCCCAGGCATTTGCTTCCTTACCAACTGAGGAACTGAAAGATGAAGACCCCTTGTTAGCAACAGGTAGAAGGCTTGCCAGGGAGTATTCCCACCTTTCCACCTCTCTCCTTCAGCGGCGCCTGCATATAGGTTATCCCAGGGCAGCACGAATCATGGACCTCCTCGAAGAGGAGGGCACCATCGTGCGCCACGAACAAGATAAGGCGGGTGGAGCGCTCGAGGGAGAAGAGGGTATCGGAGATGAAAACGGAAATGAAGAAGGCGAATGATACCTTGTAATATTTCTTTAGCTGAGGGGACTACAAGACACTCTCTCGTCTCAACCCTAAATCCGAGAGCCTGCCAGAGGATAGCCGGGCCATGATAGTGAAGCGAATAACCTTCCTCGTGCTTATGATCAAACAGGCTATCAATGAATTTCTTACTGATAACTGTAACCAGCTGGCAGCAGCGATCTCCTATTACCTCCTGCTTTCACTGTTTCCTCTGACCCTGGCAGCTATATCGATACTGAGCTACGTCTCAAGGTCATCTAATGTCGAGGCCAAAGTGGTTGAGGCTATCACCACTGTATTGCCAGTCTCATCTGACCTCGTATCTGTGGCTACACGCGATGTTTTACCTGGCGCAGGGATAGCAGGAGCGATAGCTACTATCGGGCTGCTCTGGTCTGGAATGGGCTTATTCAACACCATCAGGAAATCTCTAAATACAGCTTGGGGTATAAGAACACCTCGCCCATTCCTGCGTGAGCGATTGATAGAGTTCGTCATGATGTTAGGGCTCGGTGCCTTCTTGATTGTTTATGTAGGTATGACCGCAGCTTTCAACTTTTTCCAGAATACAGACATCTTTGGAGCACATTTAGTAGAAGGCAGGCTATTCTGGGAATTTATGGTAATCCTGGCTAGTATTGTAATTGCCTTCGTAGGATTCCTTCTCCTTTATGAATTCATCCCCAACACCAGGGTTCCCTGGAAGCATGTATGGGTCGGGGCACTGATGGCAGCAGTACTTTTTGAGATAGTCAAAAATATCTTCGTCTGGTTCGTAGGCGAGTTCGCTACATATACCCTCGTCTACGGCTCCATAGGCACTATCATCGCCTTGATGACCTGGTCATACATCTCAGCGGTGATCCTGCTATTCTGCGCCAAGCTTATTTCAATATACCCAAGGATGAAATCATCATTATTGGAAGAAGCCCACGTTGATACAGAGAGCGTGGCAAAGAGTGACAGCGAGCCACCGGTATCAGAGTCTCTGTTCAGATCTAAAACAGCAACTAAGAAGAAAAACTGAAGTCATAGTGTGGATTGCGCCGCTGGGGGGAACCCATAGTGAGCTTGATGCGAAAGAGGTCAGGATATACGAATAAAAGTCGAACAATACTATTTCGACTTTTTTACTGACAAATTCACCTTATTGCCATCGATAACCTGGCTCTTGCTGAAGGCACCCTCGGGGGGCTTTCCCTCAACCAGCTTCCTTGACAGTGTTTCCTGCTTTATGTATTGGGCATGCTCTCCCATTACACGCTGCACCTCAGGCCCGCCTTCGTAATAGGTCTCGATGTAGTCGGCTATATCGAAGCCAGCCTGCTTACGCAGGGTCTGCAAACGGTGCACCAGCTCCCGAACCAGCCCCTCGTCGGCAAGCTCCTGGCTGATGTCGGTATCCACCATCACCATCAACCCACCCTCCTCTACCACAGGCCAGTCAGGATGTTTCTCCACAAACAGGCTGTCGACTACGCTCAGTCCCTTCACATTGAGCTCCTCCAGAATCTGAGACGCCATCCGCTCCAGGTTCTCCCTCTCGGCTTCGGCCCTCACCTTGACTAAAACCCTTGCCAGCGGCTGTCGCACTTTTATATTGGCTTTGGCGCGTGCGGCGCGCCCCATACTCGATATGTTCATCACCAGACGTATGCTGGCGGCCAGCCTCTCATCCACCTGGCTCAAATCGGCCTGCGGGTAATCAGCGAGGTGAATGCTTTCAGTGGCACTTTTATCGAAAGGCCTCACCAGGTTCTGATAAAGCTCCTCCGCAACAAAAGGAGTAAGCGGAGCCAGGAGCTTAGCCAGGGTAATCAAACACTGGTAAAGCGTGGTATAAGCCGATTGCTTATCAGTATCGTTCTCGCTCTTCCAGAACCGCCTCCTGCTCCTCCTCACGTACCAGTTAGAGAGGTTGTCTACAAACTCCTCGATCTTGCGTCCTGCCCCAGTAGGATCGTATTCATCGAGTGAACGGGTCACCCCGTCAATAAGCTGGTTGAGCTCGGAGAGTATCCAGCGGTCAAGCTCGGGGCGACGCTCTACGTTAGCAACAGTGCGGGGGTCGAACTTATCGATATTGGCATAGGTCACGAAGAATGAATACGTATTCCACAGCGTGAGCAAGAACTTGCGCACCACCTCCTCGACCAGCTCTTTAGAAAAGCGACGCACATTGCCGGGAGGTGAAGAGGTATACATATACCAGCGCAGGGCATCCGCTCCACTTGTAGCCAGCACATCCTCAGGCCTGACCACATTGCCCTTCGACTTGCTCATCTTCTCCCCAGCGCTGTCGAGGATGTGCCCGAGACATATCACGTTCTTAAAGCAGGGCTGCTCCATGACTAGAGTAGAGATAGCATGTAGGCTATAGAACCAGCCACGCGTCTGGTCCACCGCTTCGCAGATATAATCAGCAGGGAAGCTGGCTTTGAAAAGATGCTGGTTCTCGAAGGGATAGTGCCACTGGGCAAAGGGCATGGCCCCCGAATCAAACCAGCAGTCGATGACCTCCGGGACGCGGCGCATCTCTCCGCCGCACTTGATGCAATTGTACGTAACGCCGTCAATATAGGGACGGTGCAAATCCGAAAGCTTGTCTGCACCTTTGATTCCCGGTTTCCCTTTAAGTTCCGAGACGCTTCCTATGCAATCAGGATGTTTACACTCCTGGCAGCGCCAGATGGGCAGCGGTGTGCCCCAGTAACGTTCACGGGAGAACGCCCAGTCTACATTATTGTTCAGCCAGTCGCCGAAGCGTCCGTACTTTATATACTCCGGATACCAGTTAATCTCAGCATTGCCTGAGATGAGCCTATCCTTCATATTAGTGGTCTTGATATACCACGAGGGTTTGGCGTAGTAGAGCAGCGGCGTATTGCAGCGCCAGCAGAAGGGATAAGTATGTTTTATCCTCGCGCTACGATATAACAACCCTCTGGATTTAAGGTCTTCCAGAATGAGAGGGTCAGCGTCCTTGACAAACTTCCCGGCAAAGGGATAGGTGCCCTGTATCATTCCCTGCAAATCGACATAATCCCGCACAAAATTGAGATTATCAGACTGGCCCGCCTCGTAGTCTACCTCTCCGAATGAAGGTGCTACATGAACTATCCCCGTGCCGTCTTCCAGAGAAACGAAGTCCTTACTAATAACAGAGTATGTAAGGCTCTTATCCGGCTTTTGCACCACCAATGAGTCCCCATGAAAACGCTTCCGCTCTATCCCAAACTCATGTGGGTTAAAAAGCGGTTTGTATTTCAAACCCTTTTGCACGCCTGAGATATCTCTCCCTTTTACCCTATCCACCTCATGGTAACCCTCAAGCCCCACTTTCTCTACAAGGGCGGAAGCCATGATGAGATAGGCACTGGGCCCCTCCATCACCGAATAATCCGCATCTGCTGCCACCGCCAGAGCAGTGTTACCAGGCAATGTCCAGGGGGTGGTAGTCCAGGCCAGCAGGTAAGCAGGCTTTATAGCGAATTTACTGGAAAAGCCCTCTAGCGGCGTTCCTCCTAGAGAACCCAGCTCAATTTCAAATTTTATGTAAATCGAGGGGTCATCGGCTTCATCGTAGCCCAGGGCTACTTCGTGGGACGACAGCGAGGTGCCACAGCGCGGGCAATGTGGAGTGACCCTGTAGCTCTGATAGATAAGCTTTTTATTCCAAAGCTCATTTATTATCCACCAGCAGGTCTCGATATAGCCGTTCTCAAAAGTAATATAAGGATGCTTCATGTCTATCCAGAAGCCGATGCGGTCGGTAAGCGTCTCCCACTCCTTAACATATCTAAGCACATTCTGACGGCAGCGTTTGTTGAACTCGGCAATGCCATAATCCTCGATCTCACGTTTGCTCTTCAACCCCAGCTCGTTCTCAACCGCAAGCTCCACAGGCAATCCGTGAGTATCCCAGCCTGCCCTGCGAGGGGCATAATAGCCCTTCATTGCCTTGTAGCGGGGGAATACATCCTTAAACACCCTCGCCAGCACATGGTGAATTCCCGGGCTGGCATTAGCGGTTGGCGGGCCATCGTAGAGGACATACGAGGGGCCTCCCAGGCGCTGCTCTACGCTTCGCTCGTAGACCCGCTTCTCCTGCCAAAACTTAACTATACGCTGCTCTAGTTCAGGGAAATTCACCCTGCTGGATACCGGCTGGAACATAAAATCCTCCTGCCAAAACAAAGAGTCCCATCCCACTAAGGGACGGGACTTGAATCCCGCGGTACCACCCTAATTCCCCGACACATCGGGGCTCTCTCTAAGGCATCCTTCCTTCCCAGGAAAGACCCCGTCTAGAATAACGGCTGACGAAACCGGCCAAGTCTACTCTCCTTCCCTGTGGGAAAGATTTCGGTTGGCGGCTCAGGAGTGATTTTCGTCCGGGTTAGCCACATCTGCTCTCACTATACCAGACTCGCTGTGTGATTACCCCGTCTACTCGTCTCCGTCACAGCCTTTTGCTAATGGAAAATTATCACAGTGTAACGGACTTGTCAACGTCCAGGAATCCTTATTATCTCCCCGGGAATTGGGGCTGCCGGCCTTCCAGGAACGACTTTATACCCTCGGCAAAGTCCTCGGTCGTGCCGTGGGCAGTCATAGCCAGTATCTCCAGCTCCAGGCCTGAATCCAAACTGGCCTCCATGCCACGATTGACCAGTTTCTTAACAGCCTTCATCGCCATGGGGCTCTTGTTAATCAACTTCGCGACCAACTCGTTGGTCGCTTCCTCTAATTTATCCGCAGGGACAGCCTTATTGATAAGCCCGATCCGTTCTGCCTCAGCTGCTGTGATGCGGTCACCGGTATAAAGAAGCTCCTTCGCTTTCCGCAGGCCGATAAGGCGAGGTAATCTCTGGCTGGCGCCGCCGCCAGGCACCAGACCCCGGTTGGCATGCTGATCAGAGAGCTTAACATTATCGGCAGCGATAGCGAGGTCACAAACCATGACCAGCTCCAAGCCGCCGGCCAGAGCAATACCGTTTACCGCAGCTATCACCGGCACGCTCA
>Ga0315274_10012864_pt1 | contig 11923 bp, 11 predicted proteins | sample YL17G02_20_MG_FD_203700 | JGI IMG/M metagenome (GOLD analysis project Ga0315274, IMG submission 203700) | Sediment microbial communities from Yellowstone Lake, YNP, Wyoming, USA - YL17G02_20 | ecosystem: Environmental > Aquatic > Freshwater > Lake > Sediment | place: USA: Wyoming | collected... | reverse complement strand
CAAAGCAAAAGCCTTTGAGGCTGACCCGAAATACGACCAATTCGCTACCATGATGGTCAAGACGCACCTTTCACTTACGCACGACCCGACCCGGAAGGGTGTACCCAAGGGTTGGACGCTGCCCATCCGTGACGTACTAATTTATTCTGGCGCTAAATTCCTTTGCCCCATGGCAGGCACTATCAGCTTGATGCCAGCAACCGGTTCAGACCCGGCTTTCAGAAAGGTCGACGTCGATGTCAAGACGGGCAAGGTTAAGGGACTTCACGAGGTAGATTAAAGGCAATACACGGTTGCACTGAATTGAGGAGAACCTGTTGAGTTTCAGGATAGCAGTAGCCGGCAAGGGCGGCTGTGGCAAGACGTCAATCGCCAGCCTCACCGTGCGGTATCTGAAAAAGCACGGCAGGGTGCCTATTCTGGCGGTTGACGCCGATGCCAATTCCAACCTGGGGGAGAGCCTGGGACTGAAGGTCGGACAGACCATCGGCACCATACTCGACTCGTTCCAGCACGAGAAAATCTCTATTCCCCTGGGGATGACCAAAGAAGCGTACCTCGAGTACAAGCTAAATGAGTCCATCGTGGAAAGCACCGGTATTGACCTGGTCACGATGGGACGCGGTCAGGGCCCCGAGTGCTACTGCTATCCTAACGTGGTGCTGAAAAAGTTCATTGAAAACCTCTCCGCCGGCTACGCCAGCCTGGTCATGGACAACGAGGCGGGCATGGAGCATCTCAGCCGCAAGACCACCGAAGATATGGATGCGCTCCTGCTTGTCTCCAACCACACGGTGAAAGGTGTCAGGGCTGTGGCAAGGATTAAGGAGCTCGTGGCGGAACTTAAGCTTGCTTTCCGCCAGCAGCTGGTAATCATTAACCTTGTGCCCGGCGCCCTCGACCCGCTTATCACGAAAGAAATGGAACAACTGGGTCTCAAGGCGGATGCCGTCATCCCGGAAGATGAAACGCTGAACCGGTTTGACATGGAGCAGAAACCATTGCTGGGAATGCCGGACGATTCGGTGGCCGTCCGGGCGGTGGATGCCCTGATGGAGAAAATACTCAGCCGTATTGGCACGGCGCAGAAATAGTGGCAAGCGCAAGGCAAAAAACTCTATAATAAGGGGGAGGGATATGACAGCCAAAATCATCAGCGGCGCGGAAGTTGCCGCACAGATTCGCGCCGAAATCAAGCAAGAAGTCGAACAGCTCAAGGCGAAGTACAACTTAACCCCGGGACTATCCACGGTTCTTGTCGGGGCGGACCCGGCTTCCATCTCCTATATCACCGGAAAGGAAAAAGCCGCAAAAGAGCTTGGATTTTTTTCGGAGCGCATTGATCTTCCGGAAAACACATCTCAACAAGAGGTCATGGCGATAGTTAACCGCCTGAATAATGACCCCAAGATCCACGGCGTCCTGGTACAGGTCCCCCTGCCGAAGCACATAAATGAGACCGAAGTCTTGCTGGCCATTGATCCTAAAAAAGACGTGGACGGATTCCATCCTTTCAACGTTGGCAAAATGGTGATTGGCGAGCCTGACTATCTCCCCTGCACCCCGGCTGGCATCCAGCAGTTGCTCATACGGTCCGGCGTGAATACGGACGGCGCCGAGGTTGTCGTGGTTGGCAGGAGTAATATTGTCGGTAAGCCCATTGCCAATATCCTGCTCCAGAAGGCAAAGGGCGCCAATGCCACTGTCACCGTCTGCCACACGCGCACAAAAGACATGGCATTCCACACCCGCCGCGCTGATATCCTGATTGTTGCCGCGGGCAGACCGAAGGCAATTACCGCGGACATGGTTAAGGAAGGCGCCTGCGTCATCGATGTGGGTGTCAACCGCATTGGCATGAGCAAGACGGGCAAAGCTATTCTGGCCGGCGACGTCGACTTCGAGAATGTGAAAGAAAAGGCGGCATTCATCACGCCGGTGCCGGGTGGAGTGGGCCCGATGACTATTACCATGCTGATGTTGAATACGTTAAAAGCCGCCAAGATCGCGGCCGGAATCAAATAACTGGGGAGGACTGCAACCGTGACAGACAAAGTGGCGAAGGTAAAGGCGCCGAACCGCGATGCGGTAGAGCTTCTGGGTCCAACCTATGAACCGGGCAAGCCGGAAGGCGAACAGATGGGCAGGTGGCGACAGAAGTTCAACAGCCGGGAAGAGAGATTGAAGTATCTGCAGAACGGCGAACGGTATTTTTACGGCAAAGAAGGCTTTGGCAGCGAGAAGCGGAAGAACCCGGCGTAGGCCGACGGACAATTCGCCGCATCCGCGGGTCTGTCTTGCCGGGAGCGTCCGCGCTGGCCCGGCGATTACAATGAATAACTGAAGGGAGTGGGACATGGCGATTGATATTCCGAAGACGCCCTACTCGGGCAAAATCAAGGAGATCAAGCTGGGTAAAGGAGATAAAGCCCTGACAATCGGCGGGGAAAGCTCCTATCCCTTTTATCTCTTTGAAGGGACGATGCCCAACAAGCCCAAAATAGCCATGGAGGTCTGGGATAGCGCGCCGGAGGAGTGGGCGCCGGCCGCCGTGGAGCCGTTTGCGGACGTCATCAATGACCCGGTGGCGTGGGCGAAAAAGTGCGTGCAGACGTACGGCGCGGAGATGATTGCCCTCCAGCTTGTCAGCACCGACCCCAACGGGAAGAACCGCGGGGCGGATGAAGCCGCCGCCGTCGTGAAAAAAGTGGCGGATGCCATTGACGTGCCGCTCATTGTCTGGGGTGTCGCTAACCATGAAAAGGATACCCTGACTCTCACCAGGGTGGCGGAAGTGTGCCAGGACAAGCGCCTTATCCTCGGCCCCGTTGAGGAAAAAGACTACAAGAAGATTGCCGCCGCCGCCATCGGCTACAAACACACGGTGGTGGCCTCTACTCCTATCGATATCAATCTTGCCAAACAGCTAAATATCCTGCTGGGCAATCTTGGCGTGGCAGATGATATGGTGGTGGTAGACCCCACTGTCAGCGGCATAGGGTACGGCCTGGAGTACTGCTACTCCGTCATGGAGAGAATGCGGATGGCCGGCCTGGTCCAGCAAGATGAAAAGCTCCAGTTTCCCATCATCTGCAACCTGGCAAAGGAAGTCTGGAAGGGAAAAGAAGTGCACCAGCCGGATGATGCCTCCAACATGGGGAACGCGAAAAATAGAGGAATTCTAATGGAAGCCATGTCCGCCATGACCATGCTTCTGGCGGGCGGCGATGTCATAATCATGCGGCACCCGGAAGCAGTGAAGCTTGTCAAGGAAATGGTGGCTGACCTTACGGCCGCCTAATACACGAGGAGGAAAAAAGTGGCAGAGGAAAAAATCAAAAGCTGTGATCCCGCGACTCTGGAAATGCTGGAGAAGGCGGCAAAAGACCAGGTAAATACCGTATTTGACAGGGCGCAATCGATGGCGCCTTGCCCTATAGGGTCGGAGGGCAGTTGCTGTTCGCAATGCGCCATGGGACCCTGCCGCATGCCGGCGCCAAGAGGCAGAGCGGAAACCGCGGAAGACAAGAAAAAACGGCGCGGCTTGTGCGGCGCCACGTCTGAGACTGTTGCCGCGCGCAACTTCCTGCGCAAAATAGCCGCCGGCACGGCTGCTCACAGCGACCACGGCCGGCGTGTCGTGCACACGTTTATTAACACGGCCAAAGGCAAGATTAAGGGCTTTGAAATCAAGGACGAGCAGAAACTGCTGGCACTCGCCCTGGAGCTTGGCATAAAAATCGGTGACCGTTCCAATAATGAGATCGCCCAGGAAGTGGGCGAGAAACTGATGGGGGAGTTCGGCAAGCAGGAAGGTGAACTCCTGTTCCTGAAGAGGGCGCCCGTCAAACGGCAGGAAATCTGGCGCAAGCTGGGTGTTGCCCCGCGTGGCATTGACCGCGAGGTCGTTGAAGCAATGCACCGCACGCACATGGGTGTAGACCAGGACTATGAAAACCTGCTTCTGCAGGGAGCGCGCTGTGCCCTGGCGGATGGGTGGGGTGGCAGTATGATTGCCACGGAGTTACAGGACATCATGTTCGGCACCCCGGCGCCGGTGCTCAGCCAGATTAACCTGGGCGTCATGAAAGAAGACGAAGTCAACGTGATTATCCACGGCCACGAACCTGCCCTTGCCGAGATGCTGGCAGTCGCCTCCCGCGACCCCGAACTGGTTGCCTACGCTAAATCAAAGGGCGCCAAGGGCATTAACCTGGCGGGCATGTGCTGTACCGCCAATGAAATCCTGATGCGCCACGGCGTGCCCATCGCCGGCAATTTCCTCCAGCAGGAACTGGCAATTATCACGGGGGCGCTGGATGCCATGGTGGTGGACGTGCAGTGCATCATGCAGGGCCTGGGCGAGGTGGCGAAATGCTACCATACCAAGCTCATTACCACCGACGAAAGAGCTAAGATCCAGGGCGCTGTCCACATGCAGTTCGAAGAAGACAACGCCTATGAGTCAGCCAAGGCTATTATCAAAGCCGCAATCGATAACTTCCCCAACCGTAAGCCCAATGTCTTCATTCCCAAGCACAAGTCGGAGCTTATTGCCGGTTTCAGCCACGAGACCATCAATTACCTGCTCGGTGGTATGTTCCGCGCCTCCTACCGTCCGCTCAATGACAATATCATCAACGGCAGAATCCGTGGCGTGGCGGGGGTGGTGGGCTGTAACAACGCCCGCGTCACTCATGACGATGTCCACGTCAAACTGGTGAAAGAGCTTATCAAGAACGATGTGCTCGTCCTGCTTACCGGGTGTGCTGCCATGGCGGTTGCCAAGACCGGACTGATGGTGCCGGAAGGCGCGCAGTACGCCGGCGAGGGTCTGCGCAGTGTGTGCGAAGCAGTGGGCATCCCGCCGGTCCTGCACCTCGGTGCTTGCGTGGATAACTGCCGAATCCTGGTGGCCGCCACGGCCATGGTCAAGGACGGCGGCCTGGGAGATGATATCAGTGACCTGCCGGTGGCCGGCGCCGCCCCCGAATGGATGAGCGAAAAAGCCGTCGCCATCGGACAGTACTTCGTCAGCAGTGGCGTCTACACTCTATTCGGTGTCACCTGGCCCACGCTCGGCAGCAAAGAGGTCACGGATTACCTGTTTAAGGACATGGAACAGATGTATGGTGGTATGTGGGATTTCGAAACCGACCCGATGAAGATGGCGCAGAAGATGATTGCCCACATCGATAAGAAGCGGAAGGCGCTCGGCATCGACAAAGCCAGGGAGCGTGTCCTCTACGATATGGCAATGAGACGCGAGTTGACGTAAACGGCAGTCGAGAAGAACAGGAGGAATGAGATAGATGTCCAAAATTATCGCATCGGCCGCCATTAGGGGCGCTCACAAGATCGTAGACCGCGCTGAAGCCAAATGGAAATGGGCCATGGACAAATGGGGTGCCAAGGAACCGGTTGGTTTCCCTAATACCGCTTACTATCTGCCCATTATTTACGGTATGCTGGGACACAAAGTTGAGAATCTGGGGGACATGGAACCGGTATTGAAGAAATGCCGGGTACTCCTGCCGCCCATGGTCAGAGAAACACACCCCCTGCCCTACCTTGCCCCGGCGCTTGACTCCGGCATGGCGACTTTCTGGGCGGAGGAAATACTTGAAGCTATCCGCTACCTGGAAACCCCGAATTTCTACCTCCGTGGCGAGGATGTGACGCCCGATAATATCTGGCTCGGCGCTGCGGACGATGTCATCATGAGGAAGCGTGGCGTAGAGTTTGTGGACGGCACCGCCCCTGGCTTTGCCGCCATCCTCGGCGCGGCGCCCACCCCCCAGATTGCCGCTTCCATCGCCCACGAACTTCAGAAGAAGAACCTGTACGTCTTCATGGCGGCGGAATACAACGGCAAACGCTTCTCTGAACAGCTTGTTGAAGCCGGCGTTCAAATCGGCTGGGGCGTGCGCCTGGTATCCTTCGGCCCGGATGTGAGCGCCACGGTATTCGCCATGGGGTTTGCCACCAGGGCGGCCATGTCCTTCGGCGGTATTGAACCGGGTGACTACCGCAAGATACTCATCTACAATAAAGACCGCATCTTCGCCTTTGCCCTGCCCATGGGCTACGTCACGGACGAGTGGTATGCAAACGCGGCCGGCGCCATTAACTGGGGCTTCCCCGTAATCGCTGATACCCCCATCCCTGAAGTCCTGCCCACCGGCATCTGCACCTACGAACACGTGGTCTCTAACATTCCGCACGACCAGCTTGTTCAAAAAGCAATCGAAGTGCGCGGTCTGAAAGTGACCGTTTCGGAAATTCCCATCCCGGTGGCTTATGGCCCCGCCTTTGAAGGTGAGCGCGTCCGCGGTGACGACATCTACCTTGAATGCGGCGGCGGCCGCAGTGCTATGGTGGAATGGGTTACCTCGAAGAGAATGGACGAGGTTGAGGACGGCCGGATCGAAGTCATCGGGCCGGAAATCACCGATGTCCCCATTAAGTCCACCATGCCGCTGGCAATCAACGTTGAGGTGGCCGGCCGCCAGTTCGAAGCAGACTACGAGCCAATCCTGGAACGTCAGATCCACCACCTCATTAACTATGCGCAGGGCGTCATGCACATTGGCCAGCGTGATATTGCTTGGCTGCGCGTCAGCAAGCAGGCCGTGGAAAAAGGCTTCAAGCTGGCGGATATTGGCACCATCCTCCACGCCAAACTGCACCAGGACTTCGGCAGAATCTTTGACAAGCTTCAGGTCAAACTCTATACTGACCCGGCCAAGGTTAAAGAAATCGTGGAGAAAGCCCGCGCCGTTTATGGGGAACGGGATGCCAGAATTGAGGGCATGACGGACGAGACAACGGAGATGTACTACTCCTGCACACTGTGCCAGTCCTTTGCCCCCAGCCACGTCTGCGTCATCAGCCCGGAACGCACCGGCCTGTGCGGCTCATACAACTGGATGGACTGCAAGGCCTCGTATGAAATCAACCCCACCGGCCCTAACCAGCCCGTACCCAAGGGCGAAACTCTCGACCAGAAGCTGGGGCAGTGGAAAGGCGTCAACGAGTTCGTTTTCAAAGCCTCCCGTGGCAAGTTCGACCATTACAACTTCTACAGCCTGGTCAATGACCCTATGACCACCTGCGGTTGCTGTGAAGCCATTGCCGCGGTCCTGCCCATGTGCAACGGCTTGATGACCGTAAACCGCGAGTTCCCCGGCATGACCCCTTGCGGCATGAAATTCACCACGCTGGCCGGCACTATCGGTGGCGGCATCAGCACGCCGGGCTTTGTGGGGCACGGCAAATACAATATCACCCAGAGGAAGTTCCTCATCGGTGATGGCGGCTTGCTGAGGATGGTCTGGATGCCCAAGATGCTTAAAGAAGAGATCGGGGAGAGGTTTGCGAAGCGGGCCGCCGAGTTGGGTGTGCCTGACCTGCTGGACAAGGTGGCTGACGAGACAGTTGGCTCCACGGAAGATGAAATACTGGCTTTCCTCACGGAGAAAGGTCATCCTGCGCTGAGCTTGCCCCCGATTATTGGTTAGCATTATGGCTCCCTGGCATACGGAATTGTAGTGACCTTGTGGGAGTATTAACCGATGAGTGGCAAACGTTTGACCAACGAAGAAAAGCGCAAGGCTGTTAAAGTCTTCAAAGACGTTCATGGTTTTGAGGTGGTCAACAACCCGGCGCATTGTCCCAAATGTCTGAGGAAAAATGGAAGACGGCGTATGTATTGCTTGGAACACCGATGGGCTTATGAGGGATGGCTTGGTAGTGGCATGATTACACTTATTGCCTTGCGTGACCGTGAACTCCAACAAGCGCTCAAAACAGAAGGTTTATGGTTCGATCAAAATTAGCTTCAAGGAAGGAGACTGAAGAATGGCGCTTACCGGGATACAGATATTCAAACTGCTGCCAAAGACCAACTGCGGCAAGTGTGGTGTACCTACCTGCCTCGCCTTTGCCATGAACCTGGCGACGGGTAAAGCCGAACTGACCGCCTGCCCCACGGTTTCCGAGGAAGCCAAGGCACAGCTCGCCGAGGCATCCGCGCCGCCAATCCGGCCGGTGACCGTTGGTACCGGCGCCACCGCTTTCAAGGTGGGTGGTGAGACAGTGATGTTCCGCCACGAAAAGAAGTTCGAAAATCCCACTGCCATCGCGGTCATGGTGACGGATGCCATGCCGGAAGCGGAGGCAATGGCGCGCGTGGACAAATTCAACAAGTACACGTACGAGCGCGTTGGGCTGAAACTCCGCGCCCAGGCGGTCGCCATCAAGAGCGAGTCCGGGGATGCGGCTAAGTTCGGGGCGCTGGTTGAGAAGGTTGCCAAAGCCACAGACGGCGCCCTTATCCTGATGAGCGATAAGCCGGATGTGCTGGCCGCGGGTCTCAAGAGTGTTGCCGCGCGCAAGCCGCTCGTTTATGCCGCCACCAAAGCCAATGCCGAAGCGGTGGGCAAGCTCGCCAAAGACAATAACTGCCCTGTCGCCGTGAAAGGCGCCAGCCTGGATGAAGTTGCCGAATTAACCGGCATACTGGACAAGGCAGGCGTGAAGGACATTGTTATCGATTCGGGCGCGCGCACGGTCAAGCAGGCTTTCCAGGACCAGATTATAATCCGGGGCTCGGCGCTGGTTAAGAAATTCCGGCCGCTGGGTTATCCTACCATCGCCTTTCCCTGTGAGATGACCCAGAACCCGCTCAAGGAAGCCATGCTCGGCTCGATGTTCGTCTCCAAGTACGCCGGCATCGTTGTCCTTTCCGATTTGAAAGGTGAGAGCCTCTTCCCTATGGTTGTTCAGCGTATGAACATCTTCACTGACCCGCAGAGGCCGCTGGCCACCACGCCGGGCATCTATGAAATTGGCGCCCCGAACGACACGTCACCACTGCTCATTACCACTAACTTCTCCCTGACGTACTTCATTGTGTCCGGTGAAATAGAAGGCAGTAAAGTGCCAAGCTGGTTGCTGGTCATGGACACGGAAGGGCTGTCTGTAATGACTGCCTGGGCGGCGGGCAAATTCGTCGCCGACCTTATGGCCATTTTTATCAAGAAATCCGGCATCGATGCCAAGATAAAGCACCGCAAGCTTATCATCCCCGGTTACTCCGCTTCTGAGAGCGGCGGACTCGAGGAAGAACTCCCCGGCTGGGAAATCATGGTCGGTCCCAGGGAAGGTTCACACATCCCGGCTTTCTTGAAGACGTGGAAGGCATAAGGCAGGAGGGAAAATGTTTCTGATCGGGGAAAATCTCAATATCATGTCCAAGACTCTTGGACCCGCTATGAAAGAGCGGAATGCCAAACCCCTCCAGGAAATGGCGATTGAAGAGACCAGGCAGGGCGTGGACTACATCGACATCAACATCGGACCTGCCCGAAAAGAGGGCGATAAGTTCATGGAGTGGATGGTCAAGACGGTCCAGGAAGTGACGGACAAACCTCTTTCCCTGGACACGACCAATCCCATTGCCATGGAGGCCGGCCTGAAAGCGCACAAGGGCAGGGCGCTCATTAACTCCATTTCGCTGGTGAGAATGGAGGATGAACTGCCCTTCGTGGTGAAATATGATTGCGATTTCATCGGTCTGCTCTGGGGCAGAGAAGGCCTGCCGCGTGACGCCAACGAACGGGGCGCCATTGCCGCCGAACTTCTCTACTCCGCCAACGAGAAGGGGATCGCCAATGAGAAGATCTGGTTCGACCCCATTGTCACGCCTGCCGTCAATATCGAGTCGAACCACGTCAAACCCTGTCTTGAATTCATGAGCATGTTGCAGGACCTGGCGCCGGGCGCAAAATCAGCCGTTGGCCTTTCCAATGTCTCCAATGGCGCTCCCAACAACCTGCGCCCGTACCTTAACCGCACCTACCTGATGATGCTCATGAAGTACGGCATCCATTCCGCCATCGTGGACGCCTTCGACCAGGACCTGATTGACATTGCCCGGGGTAAGAAACCGGAACTGGTCAAGGCTGTGCATACAATAATGGATGGCGGTCAGGTAGACGTGAGCAAACTCACCCCGGAAGACGCTAAATATGCCAAGACGGTGAAAGTCCTGCTCGGCATCATTCTGTACTCCCACTCCTGGCTAGATACTTAAAAAAGGGGTTCATCGAGAACGCTATTTGTGTCTGTTGTGCGGCGGTCGGAAAACGGCGGCAGTTCAACAGACACACACATTTTCTCCGTGTCATTCCCTTGAAAAAGGGAATCCACAATAACAATGTGGATGTATGATGCGCCTATGTTAACCAGCAAGGGACATAGCAAGAATAGATTCCCGTTTGCGCGGGACTGATAGCAAGGCAAGATATGCTCTGGCAACGGAAAGAAAATCAGACGGTCTATAACCTGGATGTGGCGTACGGCATTGTCCGGGAGAGGCTTGCCAGGATAGACGTCCGCCGGCAGTGTGAGTGTAGCGGCGCGGTGCAGCAACCTGACGGCTCGGTTGTGCTACGCTACCTGAACCAGACCTACCACCTTGATATCCCGCAGTCCAGGGCTTCGCTTGAGGGAAGCAAGCCGGCAGTGTCCTTGCGCGAACAAATCCTCCTCCTCCACTACTTTACGCAGGCAAAAGGCACCCCGCTCGCAAGGAAGCAGATTACCTATCGTGACCTGCCCGGCGGGCTTGTTTACTACCCTACCTTCGTCAAACGCACCATCGAACCCCTGGTCGATTACTTCGGGGAGCGGCCGCCACTGCTTATCAAGGCTGGAGTAGTGGTTGGAGGGTCGGACGGGCAGATGGGTGATTCCTCTCTGTTTGTCTTGGCTTTTCCGCGGGTACCGGTTACCATTATCCTGTGGCGCGGCGATGGAGAACTGCCTCCGGGTGGCAACCTGCTGTTTGACGCCAGCATCAGCGACTACCTGGAATCCGAGGACGTGACCGTAGTCTGTGAAACAATCACCTGGCGGCTTGTGAACTACGCCCGGACTCTGTAGCCAATGAAAGCCAGTGGAATCATTCTCGCCGGCGGCAAGAACCTGCGGCTGGGTACGAGCAAGGCGCTGGTCAGTATCGGTGGGAAGACCGTCATCGAACGCATTGTGGGGCGACTGGAACCCGTCACCGACGAGCTCATCGTGGTAATTTCCGGTGCAAACCATGACCTGCCCCCGTTGCCGCGCGTCAAACAGGTGACTGACATCTATCCGGGAAAAGGGCCGCTCGGCGGTATTTACACCGGGTTGACCGCTTGCCAGAACGAATACGCGATTACCGTTGCCTGCGACATGCCCTTCCTCAGCACCGCCTTGTTGCGGCACATGCTGGACCTGGTCCCCGGTCATGATGCCGTCGTTCCCCGGACAAAAGAGAGCCTGTTTGAGCCCCTGCATTCCGTCTATGGGCGGACGTGTTTGCCCGTCATTAAAAAGCACATGGATACGGAGAACCTGAGTCTGCGGTCGTTCCTCGCCGAAGTCAACGTCAGGTACATCGAGGAAGACGAATGCCGCCGCTACGACCCGGACCTGATGTCATTCTTCAATATGAACCGCCCCGCCGACCTTGACCTGGCGCAGAAAATTGCCGAGCTGGGGCAGCCGGGGAGCATCAGGGGCACATCCGCCCCGTTCATATAACAACAAACTGGAGAGGATAATGTCAGAGTGGTACAGGGTGAAAGCAAAGGTTACCAGCCAGAAGGGTCATTGCGCCGCGGGGCAAAAGGTTGGCGATGAATACACCATCGGGGATACCCTGCCGACGGGCATGTGTTCGTGGGCGTTCTTTGCCATGTTCCCGTTCGTCACCGCCCTGCAGTCTGGCGGCGCTTTCCCGTGGGAAAAGGACGGCGACAAGACGACGGTGGTCTGTCCCGACCCCACCAATCCGGTCGTGTTCGAACTGACGCGTGTCAGGTAGCCGGGCCTGTCAGCCTGCGTTCCACTCCCGAAAGCATGGCCCGCGCCCTGT
>Ga0315274_10012863_pt1 | contig 11923 bp, 13 predicted proteins | sample YL17G02_20_MG_FD_203700 | JGI IMG/M metagenome (GOLD analysis project Ga0315274, IMG submission 203700) | Sediment microbial communities from Yellowstone Lake, YNP, Wyoming, USA - YL17G02_20 | ecosystem: Environmental > Aquatic > Freshwater > Lake > Sediment | place: USA: Wyoming | collected... | reverse complement strand
AAGAGCGAGGAATGAAGCGATTTGTTGTTCAAATCCTTTCAATTCCGGGTAAAGTGATATTGAAAGCACAAAAGGTATGTAGGGTAGTTTTCGATCCTTCATTTCCTCTGGTAAACCTTATCATTACTGCATTTAGAGCGTTATTGAAACCTTATGGAATTACTGTTTCATTGGACGAAATTTAGGCTTAAATTACTGCGAGTATCCCTTTTTATCCAGTTTTATTTGGCGAGAAACTTATTCAGTTTGGTTAGTAAAGCAGGCAAGTTGAAAGGCTTGACAATATAGTCATTTGCTCCTACTCGGTTAGCGAGTGCAACTGATTCGCTTTCTCCTTTTGCGGAAAACATGATAACGGGTATTTTCGTTGTATCCTTACTTGCTTTTAATTTAGCACACACATTAATACCATCCATAACAGGCATCGTGATATCAAGTAGAATTATATCAGGATGCTCGCTTTTTGCTTTTGCCAGCCCTTCCCCACCATCATACGCTATAATAACTTCGAACCCTCGTGACTTAAGCATAAAAGTTAATGTTTCTACTATATCAATTTCATCATCTACAACAAGAATCTTACGCTTGCCCATTTTACACCTTGCCAGTTACTACCAACATTTCTTCCAATGAAAAATGATCCCTTATAGTTTCAAAAGAACATTGGATGGGAAGCTGTTTTTGTAGTATACAAATATATTTTGCACACTGCATATTTTACTATAATTTTGTACTTTTTAGAATAATAAAATTCAATCTTAAATATTACGTGGAATTTCCGTAAGGGACGATCCGATGGACCGTCCCTACAAGATATAATAAACACTAAATTCTCAACAAAACTGTGAAGCTGATACCTTAAAGTATCTGTTCTAAATTATCCATCACTTTCTGGAACGATTCCACGTATAGCTTCATTAGTTCCAGATCGTTGGGTGGATTTACGTCAAAAACGTAGCAATGTGAGTCTATAAACTCAACAGACTTTGGATAATCCTCTTTTCTGTATTCCACTTTTGATCCGTGGCATTTCCAGGGACAGCCCTTACCGTAACCGATTTTTGACTGGAATATCTCTTGTGCAGGTACGGGAAGTCTTTGCCATAAGCCCATTGGAACTCCTTCTGCGTTCATGGCTTCCTGAACTTTATCACGTAACGTTTGGGCGGATATATCCAGTCCAAGTTCCTTTGGATTAAAGCCGACGACGTAATTGTAATAAACGTGATAGCAATCTGATGGGATGTAAGGCGTTTCGATGCCTTTTATCTTGCTCAGATGCTCAGTCAGGTATTGGCAGTTCTTGACTCGAAGGGCGTTGTTTTCATCTAATCTTTTAAGCTGGCTTCGGACAAAAGCCTGACCGAACATATCGCCACGGTACATCCATCCTAACCCATAAGCGTTATACTGCTGTTCCTCACGCTCTCTGCCGGGAACTACCATTTCGCCGAAATACTGCAATAATGCCGCTCTTCTATATACTGTTTCATCGTTGGTAGTGAATAACCCGCCCTGACATCCACTGCTGAGAGTTTTAGACATCTGCGTGCTGTATCCTGCGGCATCACCCATCGATCCGCACAGGCGTCCTTTATATTTTGCGCCGTGAGCCTGAGCCACATCTTCTATAACGCCGAGATTGTGCTTTCGGGCTACTTCGATTATTGGGTCCATGTCTGCGGGCATTCCGTGTATGTGTACGGGCATGATCGCCTTTGTTCTCTCGTTTATCTTTTCTTCGATCAGGTTTGGGTCTATGCAGTAAGTTTTTGGGTTAATGTCAACAAAGACGGGTATGGCGTTGTGATGAAGCACCGCCGCCGCAGTTGCCCAGAACGTGAAGGCTGGTATGATAACTTCATCCCCCGGCTCTATCCCCAAACCGGCGACGCATAGATGCAATCCTGCCGTACCGCTGTTTGTGGGAATACAATATTTTACTCCCATATATTCAGCCCATTCTTTTGCCAATCCTCCTGATTGTATATTCTGCTGTTCGTTGATCCTTGCAGTTGTCAGGACTTCCGTAACTGCTTTAAGATCTGCATCTGTAACGTGAGGCCAGGGTTTAATAAATCCCTGCGGTACTGTTCGATCTCCACCTTTAATAGCCAATTTTTCTGCCATTGAATACTCCTTTCACCTTTGACACGTTAGTATACATTGTGTTATAATATGTTTGGAAAGATCATTAATTATCAGTGAATTCATCAAGTTAGACGAACGTTCTCGCAACGGTTTATCTTAAATATAGCATAGCAATTAGCCTCGCATAATATATTGGCAACATCAGTTGTTATTTCAGCAAATATAGGAGGTGAAAGATATTGGAATCTCGCACAAGTATTTTAGAAAAACAAAGACAGAATTTAAGATTTGCACAACCTGGTCCTTATATTCCTTTGAGTAGCTCTGAGCTAATAGATCATCTGAAACGCCTCATTAAAAAAGCTAATTCCATAGAAGGCTTAGATCCCAAACCTGCAAGGGAAATTCTTCTGGAGGATCGAAGATAGTGTATTGTATAGATGCAAGTGTTTTGATCGCTGTATTCGATGAGACAGATACTTTCCATGAAACCAGCCCTAAACTGTTTGAATTAATCATTCAAACAGATGTAAATGTTATAATACCAGCATTTGCACTTGTTGAAATAGCTGGAGCACTTTCCCGCAAAGGTTATAAAATTGACGACATTACAAATTATCTTAACTATCTAAGAATCTGTAAGAATATTGAATTCATATTGCTTGATAATGATTTATATGAATCGGCTATTAGCATAGCACTTCGATTGAAAATTAAAGGTGGCGATTCAATATATATTGCAATTTCTAGCTTTTTTAATCTTACGTTAGTAACCTATGATAATCAACAAAGAGAACGTGGTAAAGAGATAATCAATACGGCTACGCCTGAATCGGTATATTCTAAATCATAAACATTAATCGTTGATATTGTATAAATCAACTAGATCATCCCATAATACTTCCCATTCTTTCGCCAGACCACCGGTTTAATCCACTAAAAATAGTATGTATGATTAGCATTATTACGAAGCAAAATCAATGCTAATATTATGGCTATAATAACTACTCCATAGAAAATAAATTGTGTTGTTGAAAAGCAGATACCAGTGTAATACTCCATCCTTTTAGTAAGAACGAATTGTTTGCTAAACGACTTATTACAGCTTGGATCATTTCTAAGTGCTTTATTTTATCGCCCATAGTAATGGCTCCTTCTATATGATTTCATTCATAATACAAATGTTTATCATTGCATAATAAAGTCAAGAGTCGTGTCAAATTTATGTGCTGATGCAAAACATTCTACCATAAATTGACTGCAAGTCAATACCTTAATTTTGAATCTTATTCAGACTTGACACTGACAAGGGTTTCTGCTATTATTCTGTTAGTTTCAGCCTGAATAAAACACACAATTTTTTCACAAAATCCCTTTATAAAATGCACGAAATAGCCCTGGTTGAAAGCATAATTGACATTGTGAGCACGGAAATGAAAAAGCATAATATAACCAAAGTAGAGACTATTAAACTCAGGATCGGCGAAATGAGCCATGTTATGCCAGATGCTCTCATTTTCGGCTTTGATGTACTAAGCAAGGAGACATCATTAGAAGGTGCAAGGCTGATAATCGAAACTGTTCCCACAAAAGGACAATGTAGAGATTGCAATACAGAGTTTACCATTAAAGACGTGATTGATATATGCCCTAAATGCGGGGGAACCAGTTATGACATTATATCCGGTAAAGAATTAGAGATAGCTGAATTCGAAGGATCATAAATATAGGAATAGCTTGATGTGAAAAAATTGTTTTATTAATCGGAGGTTTTGATGAAAGTATCATTGGTGACAAATATACTCAAGGCAAATGATGCGATAGCCGCTCAAAACAGAAGGCTTTTCTCAGAGAAAAACATCATTGCCATTAACGTAATAAGCTCGCCGGGAGCAGGAAAGACAACTCTCATCGAAAACACTATCAAGGCGTTGAAAGATGATTTGACGATAGCAGTAATCGAAGGTGATATACAATCCACTTATGACGCAGATAGAATATCTGAAACTGGTGTTCAGGTAATACAGATCAATACAGGCGGTGGATGTCACCTTGATGCTAACATGATTAGTAATGCTCTGACGCAACTCGACTTTGAGACTGTTGACATGCTTATAATCGAAAATGTGGGGAACCTCGTCTGTCCTGCGGAATTTGATCTGGGCGAGAACTTCAAAGTCATGCTTCTCAGTGTACCTGAAGGCGATGATAAGCCGCTGAAATATCCTCTGGTGTTTCATGAGTCCAATGCGTTACTGATAAACAAGATCGATCTCCTTCCCTTTGTTGACTGCGATGTAGAAAAAATCAAAAGTGAATCGTTGAGGATTAACCCTGACCTGAATATATTCGAGGTGTCCTGCAAAACGGGAGAGGGTTTGCAAGTCTGGTATGACTGGCTAAAAAAAGCGAAGGAAGTGTCGAAGTTTTGAAATCCAGAGCAAGGCTTTTCGTCAAAGGCATTGTGCAGGGAGTGGGTTTCAGGCCATTCATCTACGGACTTGCAGGTTCACACTCACTGAATGGATGGGTGCTAAACTCAACTGAAGGCGTGAGCATTGAGGTAGAAGGTGAGAAAGAATCTCTGGATAGCTTCATTGAGCAAGTCTGTGTGAAAGCCCCCCCGCTTGCAGTGATTGACTCCATTGACGTTGAGTATCTTTCCCCACAGAACTACGACTGCTTCGTTATAAGGCATAGCAAGGGTGATAAAGGCAAATACGTTAAAATATCTCCCGATATAAGCTTATGTGATGATTGTCTGGCTGAACTTTTTGATCCCGCTGATCGTCGTTACCGATACCCTTTCATAAACTGCACAAACTGCGGTCCAAGATTCACGATAGTCAAAGACATTCCGTATGATAGAGAGAACACGACTATGCAAAGTTTCAGGATGTGTCCTCTGTGTCAGGCGGAATATGAAGACCCAACGAACAGAAGATTTCATGCCCAGCCGAATGCCTGTCCCGTGTGCGGTCCATCGGTGACTCTTGAGAACTTGCACGATAAAATCGAATGTGGTGACCCCATCAATAAAGCCATTGAGCTTATGATCGAAGGAAAAATCGTTGCAATTAAGGGCATCGGCGGGTTCCATCTGGCATGTGATGCGTCTAACGATACTGCTGCAAAAATTCTAAGAGAACGCAAACGCAGGACATTTAAGCCTTTTGCAGTTATGTCGGCAAATCTGGATAGAGTGAAAGAATATTGTATTGTCAGTGATGATGAAAGCCGACTCCTGCAAAGCATCCAGCGCCCAATAGTTTTACTAAAAAAATTACCTGAAAAACTTATCTCTGAGTCTGTTGCACCGAATAATAATTACGTCGGAGTAATGCTTCCTTATTCGCCTTTACATTACGTTTTGCTCGATAGCCCATTGCTTGCTCTCGTGATGACGAGTGGCAACATCAGTGAGGAGCCGATTGTTGTCGGAAACAACGAGGTAAAACGCAGGCTGTCTGATTTAGCCGATTACTTTCTTCTCCATAATCGTGATATTCAGATGAGATGTGATGACTCAGTAACAAAAGTCTGGAATGGTCATCAAGTAATGCTCCGTCGCTCTCGTGGATATGCACCACATCCAGTTGATCTGGATTTTTCGATGAAGGAAATACTTGCGTGTGGAGGTGAACTTAAAAATACCTTTTGTCTTACTAAGGATAATCATGCCTTTATCAGCCATCACATCGGTGATTTGCAGAACGTTGAGGCTTGCAAGTATTATCAGGATTCGATAGAATATTATAAAAAGCTGTTCCGCATTAAGCCCGAAGCGATAGCTTACGACCTGCATCCAGACTACCTTTCAACGAGATATGCGCTTGAACAGAATGATATTAAACTCATTGGTGTGCAGCATCATCATGCGCACATCGTAAGCTGTATGGCAGAGAACGCCCTGAATGAGAAAATCATTGGTGTTGCGTGTGATGGCACAGGATATGGAACTGACGGTGCAATCTGGGGATGTGAGTTTATGATCGCAGATCAGGCAAGCTTTCAAAGGCGTGGGCATTTGAAATACGTTCCCCTTCCTGGTGGCGATGTTTCCACTAAAGAACCTTATAGAATGGCTATCAGCTATCTGTATTCAATTTATGGAGATAATCTATTCGATATTGATTTACTGTTTGAGAGGATCGGCAGTAAAAAATTGGCTTTGATAAAGCGCATGATTGAAAATCAGATCAACTCACCTTTGACGTCCAGTTGCGGAAGGCTGTTTGATGCTGTCTCGTCACTGATAGGTGTGAGGGATGACGTTACTTACGAGGCTCAGGCTGCGATTGAATTGGAGATGATAACAGAGTCGGGTGTGACGGATGTTTATGGCTATAATATAATAACTGAAGATGAATACATAATAGACGTAGGAGAAGTGTTCCGAGGTATAGTATTTGACCTGAACCACGAAGTTCCAAAGGGTGTCATATCGGCGAAGTTTCATAATACTGTGGCTGATTTCATTGTGTCTATGTGCGAAAAGCTCAGGGTTGAAAACAATATAGATAGTGTAGCTCTCAGCGGTGGAACTTTCCAGAATAATTATCTCATTTCAGAAGTTGCAAGGCGATTGAATGAAGGGAATTTCACGACTTATTTTCATAAAAGAGTTCCTACCAATGATGGGGGAATATCGCTTGGTCAAGCAGTTATTGCAAACGCTCAAATGGATTAAAGATTCAATATTAAAGATTACAAATTGAAGATTCACAAACAATCTTGAATCTTCAATTTTTCAATAGGAATTTAATTATGTGTTTAGCTGTACCAACAAAGATAATAAGCATCGAAAATGACATGGCACAAGTGGAGATAGGCGGAGTAACAAGGAAGGCAAGTATTCAACTTGTTCCAGAAGCCAGAGTCGGTGATTACATCCTTTTACATGCTGGATTTGCCATTGAAGTATTAAACGAAGAAGAAGCACTCGAAACTTTAGAAATACTGGAGCAGATCGGTGAAACACCTTGACGAATACAGAAATCCAGAATTAGCAAAAAAGATTATATCAAGTATTAAGGCTGAATCAGATCAGGAAATGAGGCTGATGGAGGTCTGCGGAACCCACACGGTTGCCATCTTCAGAAGCGGGATCAAGAACATTCTGCCAGATAATATATCGCTGATTTCAGGCCCCGGGTGTCCAGTCTGCGTAACGCCGAATCAGGAAATTGACATGGCGATTGAGATTGCAAAATCCGATGATGTAATACTCACTACTTTTGGCGACATGATTAGAGTGCCGGGGTCTTTTTCGAGTTTGGAAAAAGAAAGGGCTAATGGTGCAGATATTCGAGTCATTTATTCCTCTCTGGATGCGCTGAATATCGCTCGCCAGAATCCCGATAAGAAAGTTGTGCTTCTCGGCATAGGGTTTGAGACTACTTCCCCTACCATCGCAGGTGCGATCCTGTCAGCAAAAAATGTAAACAACTTTTTTGTCCTGTCATCCCACAAATTAATACCACCGGCAATGAAGATGCTTCTTGAAGTTGGCGAAGTAAAGATTGACGGGTTTATTTGTCCGGGACACGTTAGCACAATAATAGGCTCAAAGGCTTACGAGTTTATTCCACAGGAATACGGTGTTCCCTGTGTAATCGCAGGATTTGAACCGCTGGATATATTGCAGAGCATACTAATGCTGATAAAGCAGATAAAAGAAGGGAACCCCAGAGTAGAAATCGGATATAAGCGTGCTGTTCGTCCGGAGGGAAATACAACAGCACTAAATATACTAAATGAAGTTTTTGAGGTATGCGATACTAGATGGAGAGGGCTTGGCGTTGTTCCTTTAAGCGGATTAGCTATCAGTGATAAATATAGCCAATATGATGCAAGAAAAATATTTGACGTCAAAGTTGAATCAGAAAACGAACCGAAAGGCTGTCTATGCGGTGAAGTGTTACGAGGAATTAAAATACCACTTGAATGTAATTTTTTCGCTAAATCCTGCACTCCAGATAATCCGATCGGACCTTGTATGGTATCATCTGAAGGCACTTGCTCTGCTTACTTCAAATATGGAGGTGATCGTTTGGAGTGCTGAAGCCATGCTTCAGCATTGCACAATCAAGCTTATTCACTCAGTAGATTGGTAGTCGCAGGCTTCAGCCTGCGTAAGGAGCATTTGATATTGAAAAATGACAAAATCCTACTTTCTCACGGTAGCGGTGGAAAAGCATCCCATGAGCTTATCAATGACCTTTTTTTGCCTGCCTTCAGCAACCCGATATTGGATCAGCTAAACGATCAGGCAGTACTTCAATTCGGCGATGTGAGGATCGCTTACACTACCGACTCATACATAATTGACCCGATATTCTTCCCCGGCGGTGATATTGGCAAACTTGCTGTATGCGGTACGGTGAACGATCTTGCTATGTGCGGCGCAAGACCGCTTTATTTGAGTACTGGCTTTATTATTGAAGAAGGCTTATCTATTGATGATTTGCAGAAAATTATTTCTTCAATGCAAAAAACTGCTGATGAAGCTGGAGTTAAGATTGTTACTGGCGATACAAAGGTTGCGAATAAAGGTCATGTAGACAAAATATTTATCAATACGTCAGGTATTGGAATAGTAGGCAATAACGTGAATATATCTGGAAGCAATGCAAAAGAGGGAGACATTGTTATCGTCAGCGGTACAATTGGGAATCATGGAATATCTGTTCTGTCAAAAAGAGAAGGATTGGAATTTGATGCGCCAATTGTGAGTGATTGCGCACCGTTAAACTCTCTGGTTATGGATATGCTGTCCGTTAGTAAGAATATCAAATGCCTCCGAGACCCGACTAGAGGTGGACTGGCGACTACTTTGAATGAATTGGCAATGCAATCGAATGTTGGCATAATGATTGATGAAGCTAACATCCCGATTAACGATGCGGTCAGAGGTGCTTGTGAATTATTGGGATATGATCCGCTTTACGTTGCCAACGAGGGTGTGCTAGTATCAATTGTGCCTGCTGATGAAGCACCCAATATCCTCGCGAAAATGATAGAAAACAAATATGGACAGGATGCTCAGATCATCGGTGAAGTCATTGCAGAACCAAAAAAGGTGCTTCTCAAAACTGCTTTAAGCACTACGAGGATAGTGGACATGCTGGCAGGAGAATTACTACCGAGAATTTGTTAGACTGGCATAGTATTCGTGGATTTTCGTAGATTTATTTGGTAAATTCTCATAGAGCAACTTATGGAGTAATGATAATGAAAAGTTATATTAAAATCATATCCATCCTATTTGGAATTATGATTGCAACTCAGATTAGCAGTAGTCCATCGCCAGAAGTTATAAAAACTAAATCTGGAATTGAGATGGTTAAAATCTCCGCAGGAACTTTTATGATGGGAGGTAAAGAAGGAGATGTAGATGAAAAGCTACATAAAGTCACTCTGGATTCCTTCTACATGGATAAATATCTCATAACTCAAGAAGAATTCGAGAAGGTTATGAAAGGGAATCCTTCAAGATGGAAGGGCGCAAAAAATCCAGTTGAACAGATGCGCTGGTCTGATGCGGTGAAATATTGTAATGCTCGCTCTAGTCTGGAAGGGCTACAACCTTGTTATAATTTGAAGACATGGGAATGTAATTACAACGCAAATGGATACAGATTACCTACTGAGGCAGAATGGGAATACGCCTGCCGTGCAGGAACAAAGACTATCCATTACTTTGGAGATGATCCTGCAAAGTTAAGGAACTATGCTTGGTTTAAAGAGAATTCTGGTGGAAGACCCCGTCCAGTAGGGCAAAAATTACCAAGCTTATGGGGTTTGTATGATATGTATGGCAACGTCTGGGAATGGTGCAACGACTTTTATAAGGTAGACTATTATAAGGAAAGTCCTGAAAATAATCCGAAAGGTCCTAAAACAGGGAAAACTAAGGTTCTACGAGGTGGTTGCTGGAATTCACCCGCTGATGAGTGCCGTTCATCTTACCGTTATAATGAAAATCCTGGTTTTGCTGATGTATGCTTCGGTTATGATATATACGGCTTTCGCTGTGTAAAAAATTTACATTGATGAGCAGGTCTGATCACATGCTTTTTCCACCGTCAACGACTATGACCTGACCTGTTACGAAGTCCGAATGAACGAGGAAAAGTGCCGCTTCAGCGACGTCCTCTGGCACAGCGACACGTTTCAGAGGCGTTGCCTGTTCGTTCATTTCCCTGTATCCGGGCCAATCCGCAGTCCAGCGTGTATCCACAAACCCCGGTGCAATGGTGTTGACACGTATCTCAGGCGCAAGCGTCCTTGCTAAAGACTTTGTCAGGCAGATAACGCCAGCCTTAGAAGCTGAATACGCCATAGAGCTTCCTATCCCAGTCGTTCCTGCTATTGAGGAGATGTTGATGATGCTACCACCATCATTGATTTTCATGGCTGATACGACTGCACGACAGCAAAAGAACGTTCCCTTCAGGTTGACTGCAAGGGTCTTATCCCACATATCTTCTGTAAGACCCTCTAAGTTGGATGCATCAACGAAGGTCGTCGTTCCTGCGCTGTTCACGAGGATGTCAAGCCTGCCGAACTCCTTTACTACTTCATTAACCATCCCACGAACCTGAGCATCCTGAGAGACGTCAGCTTTAACGGTGATTGCGGATACACCCAGACCACGCATATCCTGAACGGTTGACAGGGCATCCTTTTCCGAACGTGAATAGTTGACTGCTATGGATGCACCTTCACGTGCAAAAGCCAATCCGCTCTCTCGACCTATGCCGGTTCCACCACCGGTTATAAGTGCTACTTTGCCTTTTAAGTTCATATTCATCTCCTTTTATATGCTATATTATACCATTTCTCAATTCAAATATGTCATTATGAGCAGAGCGAAGAATCTCACTAATATAGTAAAAAGAAGATTCTTCACTTCGTTCAGAATGAAAACTATGTAGCTTTTCAAATGAGAAATGGTATTAGCCCTGGCAAATAAAACCTCTTAGTATTACTTTGTCAATTATGGATTCTACCAAGTCTGGTAGTCGAAGGCTTCAACCTGCGTTTCTTTACGCACCCTAATGAAATTTGAAAAATTGATCGGGTCATAAATTAGCTTTTCCAAACTTTAACCCTTTAGGGGCATTATACGTTATCCTAATAAAAGACATAACACTCAAAAAAGGATAACGCAAATGCCCAAACTAATAACCATTTGTCTAATGCCAGAGCAAGAAGAACAACTAAAACAAATAAGAGATACTCATAAAGACGCTTATATGCGAGAGCGTGCAACAGCTATAATCAAGGTAGCACAAGGAATGTCACCTCGTCAAGTAGCACTAACTGGCTTGCTCAAAACAAGAAAGCCTGATACGGTTGGTGACTGGGTAAAGCGTTTCCAGTCAGAAGGTATCGCTGGACTGCCAGTGAAACCAGGACAGGGACGAAAACCAGCCTATTGGTCAAAGTGCCAGAGCAAACAGGAAGCCAAAGAAGAAATCCTGCATACAGTTAGACGTGAACCCAGTCAGTTTGGTAAACACACAAGTCGCTGGAGTCTAAACTACATAAGAGATGTGTGCAAATGGCTACAAGTCAATACTCCGTCAGGATTGAGCAAGTTACTGAAACGTCTTGGTATTTCTTACAAACGTGGACGAAGCTATATCTATAGTCCTGACCCAAACTATCAGCAGAAGATGGACTTTATTGCCCAATGTCTGCTAAAAGCCTGGTATGCTCCTGATAAATATGTTCTGCTGTATCAGGATGAGTTTACTATTTACCGTCAACCTACTATAGCCAGAGATTATGAGCAGATGGGTGAGTTTCAACCATTGGCTCGTAG
>Ga0315274_10012862_pt1 | contig 11924 bp, 5 predicted proteins | sample YL17G02_20_MG_FD_203700 | JGI IMG/M metagenome (GOLD analysis project Ga0315274, IMG submission 203700) | Sediment microbial communities from Yellowstone Lake, YNP, Wyoming, USA - YL17G02_20 | ecosystem: Environmental > Aquatic > Freshwater > Lake > Sediment | place: USA: Wyoming | collected... | reverse complement strand
CTGAGGTTCCCACATCGGCTTCTGGACCAGCCGATTGTGTGCAACTTAGTGAAGAAATTTGACCTGGAGTTCAACATCCTGAAGGCGTACGTCACGCCGCGGGAGGAGGGGCTGCTCGTTCTGGAGTTGAGGGGAGAGGATGGGGCATACGACGAAGGGGTTGGCTACCTGAAGAGCCTGGGCGTCTCCGTCCAACCGCTCAGCCAGGACATCATCCGCAACATCGCGCGGTGCACGCACTGTGGGGCTTGCGTGGTCGTTTGCCCGACTGACGCTCTGGTCCTCGAGCCTCTTACCCGAAAGGTCCTGTTTTACGACAACAAATGCATCGGGTGCGAGTTGTGCATCAAAGCATGCCCGACCCGAGCCATGGAGACTCACTTTTAGTGTACGAGCCGCGGACGTACCGGAATCTCGTCAAAGGACAAGACCTCGTACCGTTCACGGTCGAAGTCCGAGAGACCGACCTGTACATCCGGGCGTGGCAGAACCTCACTGAAGAAGCGGAGAAGTGCGTGCGGAGGTGCAGGGCCTTGCTGGAAGACTACATCGCGCGGCGACCCGAATTCAAGACTTCCCTGAAGCCCCTGCACGTTCCGCCGGACTCGCCCACAATCGTGCGCGAGATGGCGGAAGCCGCCGCGAAGGTGGGAGTCGGGCCTATGGCGGCTGTCGCCGGAGCCATCGCCGAGGCGGTGGGACGGGAATTGCTTCGCTTTTCGCCGGAGGTGATTGTCGAAAATGGCGGCGACATCTTTCTGTCCACCCGGACGCAGCGGAGAATTGCGATTTACGCGGGCGACTCCCCTCTTTCCCACAGGATCGCGATTGAGGTTGCTCCGGAGAAGACCCCGCTGGGCGTCTGCACTTCTTCCGGGACGGTCGGGCATTCTCTGAGCTTCGGCAACGCCGACGCGGTTACGGTGCTCTCTCGTTCGACAGCTCTTGCCGACGCTGCGGCGACTGCCATCGGAAATCTGATCAAGGACGAGAGGGACATCTCGAAGGGCATTGAGTTCGCCCAGAAAACTGCCGGGCTGGAGGGCGTGGTCATCATCAAAGGCAAAAACCTCGGTGTGTGGGGTGACGTGACGCTCAGTAAGGGTTCCGCCCCCGTCGCCGAATTGCGGGAATCCCGCGAATGAGATAGCCACCGAAATTACACGAGCTTGACCCCCGACCTGGGCTCAGGGGACAGGAGCCAGGGGAGGGACGGCAGCTTCACGAGCTCGTTTCAGGACCCTTCGGGGGCTTTTCGGGGTGGACTTTCCCCGCCAGTCTTGCCCCGTCTTTTCAAGCCTCCGAAGGGTTCTTTCTTGGAGACCGATGTCCTCTCTCGGTCACGCGCCCCAAGCCGATTCGCCTCCACAGTTTGGGTTCTTGACGGGCAGGCGATCGCGTTGTATCTTTTTTGTAGGTACGCAACTGGAGGTCATAAAATGAAAACAAAGGTTCAAATGTGGGGTGATAGCCTCGCGGTCCGCATCCCCGGGCCGTTCGCCGAGGAAGTCGGACTACAGAACGAAACTCCAGTGGAAATGATGCTGCAAGATGGCAAGTTGGTCATCTCTCGAGCGGGGGCAGCTTCGTTTACCCTGAAAGAGCTTCTAAAAGGGATCACGCCGGAGAATATCCACGGAGAACTGAACAGCGGAGATCCTGCTGGGAACGAGGTGTGGTGAGCGCTGTGAGTTACGTTCCAGAGCGGGGCGATGTCGTCTGGGTATCGCTGAGTCCTCAAGCGGGACACGAGCAGGCGGGGCGGCGCCCAGCCGTCGTGCTATCTCCGAAGGCTTACAACAGCAAAGCCGGATTGGCGATACTGTGCCCCATAACGAGCCAGGTCAAAGGTTATCCTTCTTAGGTCGCGATACCGGCAGGTCTTCCGGTGAAAGGGGTTGTTCTGTCCGACCAGGTCAAGAATCTCGACTGGCGTGTGAGGAAGGCGGAGTTCATATGCAAGCTTCCGGATCATGTCATCGAGGAAATCTTGGCGAAGCTGGGGGCTGTACTGTTTCTGCAATGACCGCCTTGGCCGGTCAATCAGGCCGTAGCGCACAAGCCACCGGTGAACCGACCAATTAGGTCGGACCCCTGAGCTCAGCCTCAGGCAACTCGTCAGACCCGAGGGGGCCGCAACGGCGGAGAAGTGACCGGCCGACCGGGATTTCAAGGGACCAAGAATCCAGCGCGTCCGCCACGACCGCGCAGGGTGGCCCCCACACATGATGATAAGACCCCATGGGTGGTTTTGTGATTTGTATCGCCAACAAAAGCAACCGCGCAAGCCTTGTCATCGGCAGGGTCTACCGTACGATACCAGACGCAGAGGCCGAGGCGCGCAACATGCTTCGCATCATTGACGAGGACAAGTCAGAACCTGATGGCTATCTCTACTCAGCGTCAATGTTTGTACCTGTTGAGCTCCCCGAGGTGGCAAAGCAGGCCCTGAGGACAGCGGGCGACTGATCGTGGGCGCAAACGACGGACCCGATGCCGCCAGAAGGCTCAGCGGTCCACCACAACGCGGTAGAAGAAGCTTTGCGCCCCGTTTGTGTCAACCGTGTAGGAGTTTTCCGGCGGTGTGGCGGGTAGGTTCGCCGCTTCAATCTGGTCAAACCCCACGCTCAGGTTCGAGGACCTCAAAATCGAATAGAACTTGCCGGTGACGCTCTGCCACCGGATAAGCATCGTGGAGTCCGAACCGGCAAGGACCGCGGAAACCGCGAGCAGAGATAGCGGGTCGGTGGGGTCTGTGCCGGCTACCCACTCGTCAAGATTGCACTGACCATCCTTGTCCTTGTCCTCTCCGGCATCATCGGCAAAGGAGTTCAAACCATTGTCCTCCTCCCAGGTGTCTGGCATTCCATCGTTATCATCGTCCGAATCGTTCAGGTCTGAAACGTGGTCAGCGTCGTTGTCCGGCGGGAGCGAGGTCTGATCGAAGGGATCGCTTTGATTCTCGGTCAACTCGTCAACGTCTGAGTATCCGTCGTTGTCATCGTCGGGGTCGGCATTGTCGCCGATGCCATCTTCGTCCGTATCAACGGATTCCGTCGGGTCCATTGGGAAAGCATCGGAGATGTCGGGAACACCGTCGTTATCGTCATCTGGGTCGTTCAGGTCGGAAACCTTATCTCCGTCATTGTCCGGAGGGGCGGAGCCGGCGTCCAGAGGATCGCTCTGGCTATTGGTAAGCTCGTCGCCGTCCGTGTAACCATCATCGTCAGAATCTCTGTCAACGGGACTGCACCCAGCCAGGTACTCGGCGAAGTTTGATGCGCCATCCTCGTCGAAGTCGTCATTTCGGGCGACTTTCAAGATGCTGTCAATCGCATCGGCGGGATCGAAGTCCACGATTACCTGCTCCCAGGTATCGAGCATGCCGTCTCCGTCAGCATCCCCGACACTGCTCCCTGCATTTGCACGTCCAGGGGTGGGAGGAGCGACCTCCCAGTTGACCGGGTCGTTGCCATAGGCGGCGCTGACGATACGCTGCAAAGATTCCCCCGTGCCATCGGCCCCAGTTGGCCACGGGGCCGCATTGGAATAGTCCACCTGGTCCACCGCCACATAAGGAACAACCCCCGCGTCCGGGTCGGGCGGCTCCTTCGGACTGCCCGCTTTCAAGAGGATCACACGCTCGCCGACGTTCTCGAGCCGTCCCATATACGGCCCAAACATCTGCACATCCGTACCCAAACCGTAGCGGGAACGGAACCCCGTCACTCTGTCGGCTTCTGTCGCGGGATCGAAACTCACCGCAAGCACGTACCCGCCCGCGGGAATCACCGCACTTGTTGGGAAGGTGTACTGCACACCTCCGCCGAGTCGCCAGGTGTTTTCGGGCGTTGCCGGATCAAACAGCGGTACGTCTTCTGAGGTGATGTTCCGCAGTTCTATATACTCGAGAATGACGCTGTTTGTGCCTTCCATCGGCAGGGGATTGAACATGATTTCATTGATGACCACGGGCCCGATATTCGGTCCTGCGTTGCGGTCATTCAGCGTTGGAGAGACCTGCGGAACGAAGTGGTCCTCTCCTGTGCTGATGAGATGTCGCCCAAACGTCATTCCCTCCTCCGCGGCGCCAAAGCGGAAGCCGTGGACGTACCCCGTCAGGTTTCCCTCCGCATCGGCGGAATATAGATAAACTTCCTCGCCCAGAGAGCTCAGGAGGAAACTTGTGGGGCTTCCGGGGGCAGCGTTGAAATCGTCTTCGTCGAAAACGATATAATCGCCCGAAGCGAGTTCTGTTCCATCCGGAATGCGAAACTTGCGGGGATCCAAGTGATCGTCCGTCAGGAACCAGCCGCCGACCTGCGCGGCGCCCCCGCTGGCGTTGAAAAGCTCAATGGTATCCTTCACCGGAAAAGTGGTGTCCGTGAGCGCCTCATTAATCACCACGCGAGGGAGTTCGGGCGGCACAGGGTCATCCTGCCCGGGCGAACCATCCACGTTGGTTGAGGGTCGCCAGCCCGCCCTGTTCCCCCACGCGTCCGTTGAGGTGTGCTCATTCAGCACCACCAACGAGTACCCAAGCCCGTCGGTGTTCACGTGCCACTCATCTTCGTATGAGAAAGAGAGAATGGTTCGGCCCAAGCCATCTTCCAGGCTCAGGCGTTCGCCGCCGTCGGCCAGCGACTCTGCCGGATACTGGAACTCGCCCGCGATATTCAGGCTTGCCCAGTTGGGATAGCGATCCTGAAAAGCGGCGAGGTTTCCGACGAGTAGAACATACTCACCCGGCGCCAGCGTCTGCTTTGCAGCCTGTGTGAAATAGAAGGTCACCCCGTCCGTGAGGCGAATCCCCGCCAGCCCGATGGTCTGGTCCCCTGTGTTTCGCAGCTCGATGAAATCGAAGTCGTCTGTTGTGCGCCCTGCGGAGGCCTCGCCTCCCGATGGCGTTCGGGCGTGGTACATCAGCTCCGTGACCCGCAGAGTGGAAGGCGTGTTCAGGACGAAAAGCGCCTCGTTGAGGGCGCTCCATTGTCCCCCGCTCATCGTCCGCGCTTTCACCAGCGCAGTCCTGCCAAGAGGGATGGGGCCGGTGTACGGGATTCCGACGGGCAAACCGGTGCCGTACTGCCGCGGGTCCGTCCCGTCCAACGTGTAATAGACGGGAGCGGACGCACTCATTGCCAGCAAAAAGCCATTCGCGAAGCTGCCGCCATGTTGATTGAATACCGGGGCGCCGACTGAAGGATAGAGACCGCGCGACTTCAACTGGTTCAGAGCGATGCCGGAGCGCTGAGGGAAGTACTCGTACACGAGGCGGTCACGCTCGGTCACCCATTCGACATCCCGCGTATAGGGGAGGGCCGGTCTCTGGTTATCCCCCCAGCGGGCCGACTCGCCCACAACCGCCCGGTCAACCTCGTTGAGCAGTTCCTGGTACGCGGCAAGAGCTTTCTCCGGGGTGAGGGCGCCGGCGTTGAAAAAGTGCTTGTGCACGTGATCGGCAAAGAGAAGACGATACTCCGCGTTCTGGCCGAGGTCCTGGTGAAGGGCCGTGGGTCCGCCGGCATCATCTCTGCCAGTACAATTCGTATAGAGGTCCTTGAGGATGTGCTCTGAATCCCAACAGTGGTATCGCCATCGCCCCGCGGGGTCCACGACGTTGCGGCTGGCGTACCAGTTCTGGTGTGCCCAGTCGCTGTTCCCGACGAAGAAATTCACGAGCATATAGTCAATGAAATTCGGGACGTCGAGATACTGCTGAATCTGCTGGTATTTTGCATCGCCCGAGAGACCGGATGCCGCGAGCTGGACCATAGCCAGATAGTCGCTATTGGACCCATGGACGACCGTGCTCATGTTATGTTTCAAAACGTGGTAGTCATCCCGATCGCCGCCGAAATACTCCGAGGCAAAGGACTCGTCCGGGCGCTCGTGCATCAGGTACAACCCCCAGTACAAGCCGCACACGTACAGGTGCACTGCCATGCCGCGGGGGCCGTAGCCTCCTAAAATGTTCTGGAGGTTCGGGGCGTACTGGTCTCGCGTGTACTGGGCGTGGTCGCGCTGCCAGACCGGGTCGGAGCTGCCGCCGTACGCCCAACACTGGTTGAGCCGGGCGTCAAGGATGAGCGTATCGAAGCGGTCCGCTCCCTCATCTCCGAACACCGGATACCTCAACTTGGTGGGCCCGTACGGCTCCTTGAACCTGACTCTCATGGAAAGCTTGTCAATTTTCCAGCGGTCCGTGCTCGTGCCGCCGGTGATTTCCACGCTGCAATCAATCTGAAATTCCGTGGCATCCTGCGGGTCAACCAACTCCATAGAAGTTGCTCGTGGGCTGCCCTCCCCGCTCGGGTAGATGCCCACTCCCCCGGATGCGAAGAAATCATCCCGGTTCAACACGAGGGAAACGGAAGGGACCGATTTGAGGTCGTCAATGATCGTATCGCGGTAGGGCGTGACAACGTCCGGGTCCATCCCATAGTCGGCGCCCGCGTGCCCCCAGGTGTTCGGAAAACCGGCTCCGTTCTGCTCGAGGACATTCTCAAGAAACAGATACGTCTGCGTGCCGATTTTGCTTGGTTGATAGCCCGCCTTGAACGCCCCGGCTCGCAGGAGGGTCGTCCCCGAAACGCGGATCGGGCCCACGTACGGAATTCCCGTCTCTGCCGTCGGCTTGTCCCCGTTCAACGTGTAATAAATCTGCGCGTTCTGGGTGGCCGTCGTGATCGCGACGTCGAACGGGTCGCTGAAAAACCCGCGATCCACACTGAATCTCACATCCGACACGTAGCCCAGAACCCCCGTCATGTTCTGGTCCCAGGGCGTGGGGCTCGTGAGAAACATCGGCACATCCTCCTGGTCTCCGCTGAGGTCCACCGCAATCAGCTCGGGGAGGATCAGAAAGTCGGAGCTTGTCGGCGAGTCATTGAGCCCATGGATTGCCAATACGTTCTTGCCGGGCCGGAGCAGCGAGATATATGGCGTGACGTCGAAATCCTCGTAAACGATGGCGAGGGAGTCATCATGTTTAGTCAAAGCCGTGGAATTATAGGTCGGTGTCCCAGCCGGTGGGTTTGCGTTGGCAATCCAGCCGCCGTTGAGATACGCAATGAACCCGTCGTCATACTTCATCCGAAGAGTCATCAGGTCAAAAACCGCCGGGTCGGCGACCTCAAACTCGATCCGGATATAAAGCGACGCGTTGGCCCCATACATGGCCCCGACGTCAAGGTTGATCAGAGTCTCATAGCCGGTTTCGCGCTCGTATCCGACACCTGTCCCTCCCCTCAACAGCCAATCCGAATCATCGAATTCGGTATCTGCCCAGTTCTCCACGGGTTCCCACGGAATCAAAGCGATGGCATCCGCTCCTTCCCGCACCAGCGTCCCGAATTCCATGTCCTGTGCCAGCCCATACGAGACGTCCTCCGCCTGTTCGGGGTAATCCTGGTAGCCGTGCGCCACCGTCGCCCCGTCCGGCATGACCAGAAGGAGGCTCTCAAACGGCTCCGCGTCGTTCCGGTTCAGCCGGAAATTCGTGTGGAGGTATCCCAGGGGGTCAACGTAATCGTCAACCTGCTGGCCCGAAGCGAACAGGACCAGAAACTCATTGCCGTGGATCGTCATGGCCGGAAACGGCCATTTCTGCAAATCACCGGGGTCATCCGTCAAAAACCAGCCAGTGAGGTCCACGTCGCTCGCAGAGGTATTGTGAATCTCAATCCAGTCCGAAACGTTCCCGTCTCCGTCCAGGAGCGTCGAGCCGTTCACAGCCATGAACTCGCTGATGACAACGTCTGCCGAGCAGGCCGCAACCATCAGAAAAACGGATAGGAACACCAGGCCGTAAACCATTCTCGCAAGAATCATGAATCTGACTCCGCCTTCTTCCTGCAACCGTGCGAAGAATTGTGCGTTTTTCACATTGCCCCGCACGACGCGATCCCGACTCTCATGGTGCTCCGGTGGTTGTGCCTTTCCCGCCGGACTCGCATGCGAGGGCGCGTCGTAGGTGGCTGATGCCTTCCCCACGCCCTTACAATTGTCGTATATATTTTACACTTTTTCTCTCCTCTGGTCAATGACGGCGCGAAATCGGGTGAGGCTGCGTAATCGTGGCAAGAGACAATAGGGACGGCAAGCGATTCCTGGCTTTGCGGGAAGAGCGGATGCAGTGCACCACCGGCGAGGGCGTCTTCACGGCTGGCGACCTGCGGGCTGTCCTTAGGGCATAAGGTTGCCTTGTGTGGGTGGGCTGCGGCACCCGCGCACCGTCTATTTGCAGCGGACATGACCTCAACTTGTTCTCATTATTGAGTGCAGCAAAGATAATGTCCCAGGCACATGCTTCAGAACGCCGGCGCTGCAGACAGACGCCGGGGATTCGCGCGGATAGAAGAGATCCGGCTTTCAGTAGCCCCGGCAGGGGCGACACTCCCGTTGCCACCGGGCGTAAGCCCCTGGATGGCAACAAGACCAAAACCCCAAGCTCCAGCAGGGACCGGCCACTTCTCTCGGTACTGAACGGTGATGTAATAGGTCTCCCTTCTCGGATTTCGGATGCGAACCCATTCTTTCTGGATGTCGAAATCCGTCCGCAAGGCACCATTGACCTTGACGGATGAGATCGGGCTGCCTCGCGGATGGCGAAAGCGAACGAGCAGGTCCTTTGCTTTGACCGACCCGGGCATTTCTATTCTGGCTGTGATTTCGCCGGAATCCGCCTGGCTCTCGACGACCGCAGACAGTTTCCCGTAGTAGGTCGGCGCCCGCTCGATCGTGATTTTCTTCCCGTCCTCGAGCCACTTCCTCGGCGTGGCGGCGAAGAGGAGCAGCGTGTCATCATCCAGTTCCTGAATCAACATATTCCGGTAGAGTTCCGCCCACGCCCCGTCTGTGCTCGGCGGACCGAAATACTGTCCGTGCGACCAGCGGTGTTCCACCGGCTCGTAAACGGAATGGCTGAACGCACAGGCCATCATGCTGTAGAAGGCGCGGATCACGGCCTCCGGGTCATCGCGCAGGAGATAGGCGGTCGCTTGCGGGTTGTACACCGGCTCGTTGGCCATGCCCCAGCCGTGTAGATAAAGATTGTCCTCGTGGTCGTTCAAAAGGGAATCGGCAAGGTCGCTATCCGCCCGAATCGCCTTCAATCGCACAAGATGAACCGGTCCCGTGTCCACATCCGTCGGATACCACTGGTCGAGCAGGCGACCGGGTCGCGTCGCTTCACAAGGCACGTAGGGAATATAGGTATGGTCTCGCAATTGAACCAGGGGCGATTGGACCATGGCAGCGCGAAATGCGCCGTCAATGGACTGCTGAAGGTCCCGAGCGGCTGCCTGACATTCTTCCGCACGCGGGTGTCCAAAACGCTCCAGCGCCTTTCCCAAAAGGTCAAGCCCCGCATACATGTATGCTTGATTAAAAGCCCAATACCCGTCTCCGGTTCCGTCATTCAGGGGTCCGCGAACGAGGCCGCGCGCGATCCCCTCCTGGCGTTGTGCTCGTCGGACTTGCTCCAGGCACCAATCCATGCTCTTGAGCGAAGCGGGAAGCAACTGTTCGAAAGCGCGGCGATCCTGTGACAGCAGGAAATTCTTAGCAACGGCATACAGGGTCGAAGGCGTATAGACGAGCCAATTCGCATAGCCTTTGATGTGACCGTTGGGTTCCTGGTTCTCTCGAAAAATCGCAGCCAGCTCCTCAGCCGCGATGTCATGGTAACCGCGTAAATCATAGATCATGTAATCCACATAGACGGAGTGGTTCACCGGCCAGGGGATGCCGGTCTGAGTGTAAGCGAAGTTCGAATAGGGCAGGTCTATCCTGACGCCCGGTTCCTGGCCGCCGTGTCGGCGAGGCAGACGCAGCGCGTGCCAGAGGTTCGCGCGGAACAACTCGTTGACCGCCTCTTCGGGCACGCGAAACCTGGCGCCGCGTGCCTCGTAGTCCGCCCAGAATTTCAGCGTAACGGCCCGCGCAGTCTCGTAATCCAGAGCCGCCAGAGCTTCTCGCCCCCTGTCATCAACTACGGGTGAAGGCAACTTGACGCGAAACCTGGTCGCCCTACGCGGTGCGAGTTCAATCGTAACGGTGACGCTCAGGCGTTTCATGTCGTCCTTGAAGTCCGTCAGCCCGGAACATGTGACAGGCCCGGTAACGCCGTCAATCGCGAAGAGAATCGCCTTGCGTCGAATATCCTCAATAAACACGCTGCCGCCCTCGCGCGTCATCTCAATTTCGGTCTCAGGCGGCAGCTTCCTCGCGTGGTGCAATGTTACCGGGACCGACCGGCTCTGACCCGATAACTCCTTCAGCATCACTGACTGCATGAGCACCGTTGGTATGTCGCCGCGTCTTTCCGCTGGGGGGCCGTTGAGCGGATAGGCAAACTGCTCGACCTCATATCGGATGGCGTCCTTTTCGAAAGCGGTCGTTATGATCGGGAAACCAGGCCCCCACAACCACTGGCCTTTCCACGACTCCGTGATTCCACTCGCGAGGTCGCCAAAATCAAACCAGAATCGAAACCGGTCGGGATTCCCATAATCGCTCCAGACGCCCGCGCCCCGATCAATGCCGAACTTGTGAATCGCGCTGTCCCAAGTCAGACAGACGATGTGACCGGGAAACGGCTGGAACGCAGGCCGATACGCCGGGTTTCCCATGTCTTCCCATCGAGCCTTGCACTGCTCGTAAGTTGCCTCCGGTTCCTGGTGAACCTGGTCGAGGATCCGTTTGCCTTCCCAGAGAGATAGCTCCTTCTGGTGCTCGGCAAACGGAACAGGCGGGTCACCGGCGGTCATGTAAACGTCAAGAGACGGCACCCAGAACGCCTTGTTCTGGAGGAGTTGATCCGCCGTCACACTGAATCCTTTCGTGCCCTCAGGATTCATACAAATTGTCAGCTTCCTGGAATCAGGCCGATACGCCGGGTCAAGGCGAAGCCGCCGAGCGGTATCGCTGTCGCTCTGTGCGATCAAGTCGGCCCAGATCGGGTGAAGTTTCTCGATTTCTTTCACCTGCGTTTGTGGATAGCTCAGAATAAACTCCGCTCCATCCACATCTCCGGCGCCAGCTCGCGTCTCCCACACATCTCCCCGGAAGGCATCATCTGATTCCAGATCTTGCCCTCTGGCTTCGGAAATCTCGACTCCCTCGGTCAATAGCTTCACGTAGAAAGCCGACGTGTTCGCCGAGCGATGTCCCCACGAAATGCTGACGTGAAGCTTATCCTGAGTTTCGGCCCCCAAAGCCGCGGCACACAGGAGAAGCGATTCCAAAAGAGCGAGCACTGCCATGCGTCTCATTTTCTGTTGCTGCCTTTCTGCCATAGAGACATCCAATCTCCGCCGGGCGCTCCATGCTGGACAGGGTTTCCATCGGGTGTCCTTTTTCCGCCCGTATCTGTCGGATGGCATTCTGCCCGAAACACCGAGCCGCTTCAAGAACCATGCGCCTCGCTGCGTTTCCCGAACGGCAGAAAGAACGCCGCAGGCAACAAGCCAGCCAGGGGACCAGAACGGTGTCCAGCAAACAGGGGTTGTGTTACGCGCGTATCGGTCTGAACCCATGCGGGCAGAAACCCTTTACGGGTCAAGGGGCGACGCGCGTGCACTATGGGACAACTGTGGAAACCGTATCTCTCCACTTGACCAAGAGCGAGCAACGGCTTATTGTTGAAGCCAATATGCAGCCTTGGGAAATTCCCCGACAAGAAGACTTCAAGAATTTGGCCCAGGGGGAAATACACCTGAGGTCGCCAGAGCGACGCAGCTATTGCGTAAAGCTCGCCGGTCCGTGCGTGCCCTCTGGCGGATCGGCGCCCGTGAAATCGGCACAGGACAGGAAACAGAACTGATTCGCTCTATAAGGAAACAGTAACAGATGGGAGGAGGCCTACTATGAGTGAGAGTGCAGCAAAAAGCATGTCCCGTCGCGAGTTTCTGAGAAACACT
>Ga0315274_10012861_pt1 | contig 11924 bp, 10 predicted proteins | sample YL17G02_20_MG_FD_203700 | JGI IMG/M metagenome (GOLD analysis project Ga0315274, IMG submission 203700) | Sediment microbial communities from Yellowstone Lake, YNP, Wyoming, USA - YL17G02_20 | ecosystem: Environmental > Aquatic > Freshwater > Lake > Sediment | place: USA: Wyoming | collected... | reverse complement strand
GTTTGGTCTGCTTGGCGCGCAGGTGACGGTGGTGGATCTGACCGAGGGGCAACTGGAGGGAGACAGACAAGCGGCGGCACACTATGGGTACGGGGTAACGACCATCCGGGGGGACATGCGGGACCTTTCCTGCTTGACCGATGAATCGTTTGACCTGGTGTACCAAGGCAACTCGATGGCCTGGATCCCCGATGTACGGCAGGTCTACTCGGGAGTGGTCAGGGTGTTGAGAACCGGCGGGGTGTACCGGGTAGACTTTACCCATCCCGGAATGGAATTCATAGATTGCAGCTCTTGGGATGGGGAGGGCTACCGCATCACTGTACCCTATGCTGTGACCGAGAAAATCGAGCGGCCCGACAAGAACGGGCCGGACTCTATTCAGTTCCGACATCATATGGGCGACATCTTTGACGGGCTCCTTGCTGTGGGCTTTTCGGTTCAGCAGGTCCAGGACGCGCCCCATTTCTTCCGGCAGAACGCCCAAGCCCGCCCTGGAAGCTGGGAACACTCGCTGATGTACTTGGGTGCTTTTGCTGTCGTAGCAAGGAAGGGGCAAGGAGGGCAGTCGTCCGGTGCATCAGCGTGACCGGATGTGCTGAAGCGACGTATCCCCAGAGAATGGGGAGCCAGGCAGCAGCCGTACCACAAAGTGAATCCTTCGGCAAGCTCATCGTAGATGCGTTTGGTGGACTCAACCTTTCCCTTCGTACGGCCCCTGAAAGGAGGCTGCAACCATGGAACCCGCTGCCTCGGGCGCAAGCCGCCCCACCGCTGCCACAGCAGATGTCCAACCCAAGAGGAGGTCTACCAGGATGCCCAGTACAAGAGGTCGTCTCATCTACCAGCTCTTCAGGCTTTTGGCTTCCGGGCCGGACAAGAAGACAAGCATAGAGCAGCAGCGTGCCAATTTCGAGGGCGTGGCCAAGTACCAACGTATGCCACCCGGCATGGAGGTACAACCGGCGAACGCTGGAGACATAGCCGTGGAATGGCTTCGGCCCACCGGCACAGGCGACGGCCGCGCGATCCTGTTTTTCCATGGCGGCTCGTACACCATGGGGACGTTCAACACCAGCCGCCCATTTGCAGCCCTTGTCGCCCATGCCAGCAAAACGCCCGCAGTGCTATTTCAATATCGCCTTGCGCCGGAACATCCGTTTCCTGCCGCGCTGGAGGATGCGATAGCCACCTATCGCTGGCTGGTAACCCAGGGGATCTCACCGCACAACGTGGCTTTCGCCGGCGAGTCGGCCGGCGGTGGCATCGCCATGGCGACGGCGGTCTCGCTGCGCGACCAGGGTGACCCGCTGCCCGCAGCCATCGTCTGCCTGTCACCGTGGGTGGATCTGGGGCTCACCGGGGAATCGCTCACCACCCGTGCAAGGGCGGACCCCATGATGAGCCGGGAGCGCCTCCAATCCAATGCCGCTCATTACGTGGGCCAGAACGCCCCGTATTGGCCCCTCATTTCGCCCATCTATGCGGACCTGCATGGCTTGCCCCCCATGCTGATCCAGGTCGGCGACCATGAAACCCTGTTGAGCGACTCGGTTCGTCTGGCAGACCGTGCGCGCCAGGCTGGTGTGGACGTGACATTGGAAGTATGGGAAGGGATGTGGCATGTCTGGCAGTCGTTCGCCGGGCTTGCACCCGAGGGCAAGCAGGCACTGGACAAAATCGGTGCTTTCATCCGCAAACACATAGGTTGAGGCGGCTCTATGAATACTGAGGTAGGATTCCGCATAGCCTTCTGGGTGTTGGTCGCCCTGGTCCTGGTGATGCGGGCCTATTTTGCCTTCCGGGTGCGCCAGGCGGGCGAGCGGGTCATGCCTGACCGGGCTGCTGTCGAGCGCGAAGGCCGGGGCATGTTTGTCATCCGCGTCGTTGCCTTTTTGCTCCTCATTGCCGTGCTGGTGCTATACGGCATCCATCACCCATGGATGCGGGCGCTTGACTTGCGGCTTCCAGGCTGGCTGCGATGGGCGGGCTTTGCCCTTGGGCTTGCCAGCCTGGGCCTGTGGACGTGGACCCAAGCGGCATTGGGCACGATGTGGTCCGCCCAACTGCAGCTTCGCGAGAAGCACCACCTGGTCACGACGGGGCCCTATGCCAGAATGCGGCACCCGCTATACACAGCCATGTGCATCTGGAGCATCGGCGTGGCCCTGGTGACCGCCAACTGGATTTTCGTGGCCATGGCCGTCATGGTGATGGCCGTCTTAATCGCGCGGGTGCCCAGGGAAGAGCAGATGATGATCGAGCAGTTTGGGGATGAATACCGCCAGTACATCAAGAGAACGGGCAAGCTCTTCCCCAAGTAGAGGCTCCCGCCGCATACTGGTGGCTCGAATCCGGCCCATCCGCCGGCAGCAAGGTGTTTCCGAACGGTGCCAATACTTGCATAGGAGGACAACTATGGAAAAGCGGTTTGTCGGCAAGGTTGCCCTGGTCACTGGCGCCACGAACGGCATCGGGCAAGCCACTGCGGTGCGACTCGCAGCCGAGGGAGCGTTCGTCGGCGTGAACCAGCGCCCGACCGGCGATCCCCGCGAAACCCTGCGCCGGATAAAAGAGGTCGGTGGACAGGGAATCCCGGTGGTTGCGGACATGCGCAATCCCGAACAGGTCATCGAGATGGTGCACGAGGTGGCGCGGCAAGGGGGGCGGCTCGACTATGTCGTGTCGAACGCCGGGATCAACCCCTTTATGACGTGGGACGAGACCCCCCTCGAAGAGTTCGACCGCCTCTCGGAGACGAACTTTCGTGGCACCTGGGTGGTCTGCACCGAAGGCGCCAAGCAGATGGTCCGGGAGGGACATGGCGGCTCGATCGTCATGGTGAGCTCGATCTCGGCCCACGTGGGCGCCCCGACGCAGGTTGCGTACTGTGCGACCAAGGGCGCCATTAGCATGCTGGCCAAGGCCCTGGGGTCGGTGCTCGGCGAGCACGGGATCCGGGTAAATGCCATCGAACCAGGCGCGATCCGCACGAACATGAGCGCGCCGATGTTCGACCACCCCGAGATCGTGAAATACTACAACGATCGGATCGCGCTCCACCGCGTCGGGGAACCGGAGGAGATCGCCGGCGCCATTGCCTTTATGCTGAGCGACGACGCCAGCTATATCACCAGCGCGACGTTGCTCGTGGACGCCGGCTTTATCGTCAACGCCGAGCTCTAGCTGTCCCAATGCCCAATCCGCGTTCTCAGGAGGCAAACCAGACGTGAACGATTCAACGCGCATCTCCGTCGCTGACCTGCCCAAGGGCGCAGCGCCCGAACCAGTCCAGTGTGACCACTTTCCAGACCGGCTCCACGCCTTTGTCTGGCGCAACTGGCCGTTGGTGCCGGTCGAGCGCATGGCGGAGGTCGTCGGAGCGCGACGGGAGGACATCCTGCGCATGGGCCGCGCCATGGGCCTGGGCGACCCACCGCGCATCACCCGCGACCAGCAGCGCCGCTCCTATATCACCGTGATTCGGCGCAACTGGCACCTGCTATCCTACGAACAGTTGCTCGCCTTGCTCGGCTGGACGGCGGACGAGCTGGACTATGCGCTCCGCGAGGACGATTTCCTGTTCGAGAAGCTCGGCAAGCTCAAGCCGCAGTGCGAACCGCTGCGGTATCAGCCGCCGGATGAGCAGGTCCGGCAGCGGGAACGCGAGATCGAGCGGATCGTCCGTGAAGAGTTCCCGGGCGGCGTCGGCCAGGCGGAGGATCCACTCTTTGGTTTTGTGTGGCAGCTTTCCAGCATGCCGGTGGCATCCGACGTCCGACATGCGGCACCCACAGAGACGCTGCGCTTCTGCTACTCGTACTTTGCGCTCTATGGCGACCCGTTGCTGGATGCCGAGGCGGATCCCTACCCCGATGGCTACCTGGCGCGACTGGCGCAAACCGGCGTGAACGGCGTGTGGCTCCAGGCCGTGCTCTACAAGCTGGCCCCCTTTCCGTGGGAGCCGGAGCGCAGCGCCCGCTATGCAGAGCGCCTGGAGAACCTGCGCGCCCTGGTTAAGCGGGCGCGCCAGCGCGGCATCCGCGTGATCCTCTACCTGAACGAGCCGCGTACCATGCCGCTGTCGTTTTTCGAGACGCGCCTGGAGATGCAAGGCGTGGTCGAAGGAGACCATGCCGCGCTCTGCACCAGCAACGCAGACGTGCAGCAGTTCCTGGTCGAGTCGGTCGCCGGCATCTGCCGCGCCGTGCCAGACCTGGGCGGCTTTTTCACCATCACCGCATCTGAAAACCTGACGAACTGCTGGTCGCACGGCGCGGGGGCCCACTGCCCGCGCTGCGGCCAACGCCCACCCGCCGACGTGATCGCCGAGGTCCACCGCCTGTTTGCAAAAGGCATCCAGCAGGCCGACAGCCGCGCCCAGTTGATCGCCTATGACTGGGGTTGGAATGACGCGTGGTCCGGCGACGTCATCCGGCAACTGCCCTCCACAGTGTCGGTGATGAGTGTCAGCGAGTGGAGCCTGCCCATCGAACGGGGCGGGGTCCAGAGCACAGTCGGCGAGTATTCCATCTCTGCCATCGGCCCGGGCCCGCGCGCGCAGAGGCATTGGGAGCTGGCGCGCCAGCGCGGACTGGGAACCATCGCCAAGATCCAGGCCGACAACACCTGGGAGCTCTCGTCGGTGCCGTGGATTCCGGCATTGGACAATGTCGCCCGCCACGCTGCAGCCCTGCGCGCCAGCCAGGTCACCGGCGTGATGCTCGGCTGGACGCTCGGCGGGTATCCCTCGCCCAACCTCGAGGTCGTCTCGGAGGCGCTCGCCGGTGGCTCATCTGACGAGGCGATGCAGCGGGTGGCCGAGCGGCGATTCGGCCCGGCGCCAGCGCCGGCGGTCGTGACGGCCTGGCGCGCGTTCAGCCAGGCGTTCCGCGAGTTTCCGTACCACGTCGGCGTGGTGTACTCGGCCCCGCTGCAGGTCGGCCCGGCGAATCCGCTGTGGGCCGAGCCGACTCGATACCGTGCCACGATGGTCGGTTTTCCCTACGACGACCTGGACACCTGGCGAGCGGTGTATCCGCCAGAAACCTTTATCCAGCAGTTGGAGAAGGTGGCGGACGGTTTCGAACGGGCGCTGGCAGAACTGCGCGAGGCTGCAGCCGGGGTGGAACCATCGAAGGCGCAGCGCCTGAACTGGGAGGAAGAGTGTCGCATGGCAGAGGCTACGGCCATCCACATGCAGAGTGTGGCCAACCAGGCCCGCTTTGTCGTCGCTCGAGACGCTCTGCTCGCGGCGAAAAACGAGGACGAGGCCGCGCCGCAGGTCGCTGCGTTGGAGCGGGTGTTGAGCAGCGAGATCGCACTGGCCCGGCGACTGCACGCCCTGCAGTCGCTCGATGCACGCATCGGTTTCGAAGCCTCCAACCACTACTTTTACGTGCCGGGCGACCTGGCCGAAAAGGTCGTGAACTGCCGTGACCTGCTGAACCGCTGGCTGCCGGGCCTTCGGCCTCCCAGGGAAGGCTGAAATCCCCACATTCCCTCTTGACTCTCGTGCTACACAAGAGTGTATAATAGCTAGTGTTGGTGAAAACGGTGCCAGCGCAGTGGATCGCTTCAGTGCGGGACCAGATGCCTTGGTCAGGCCAGGACATCCTGGGCCCCACCATCACCCGGATGTTCGATGAGGTGGGCGAGCACCTGAGCCGTCACAAGGCGGCGGTCGTCGGCCCGGGGATCGCCTTGTGGCACGAGAGCCAGGTCATCCATACAGAGGTCAACCAGGAAGAGATGGACGTGGAAACGGCGCTGCCGATCGGTGGACCGGTGCCGGGGGGCGGCCGGGTCCAGGTGAGGCAGGTGCCCCAGGGCGAGGTGGCGTACACCGTTCATCACGGCGACTTTGCCGGCCTGCCGCTGGCCAAGGGGGCGGTGTTTGCCTGGATCGAGCGGAATGGCTATCGCCGGGCAGGCCCCATTCGCGAGGTCTATCTGCACCACGATCCGGGACACCAGGCCAACGAAGATTCCCCACATCACGTCACCGAGATCCAGTTTCCGGTGGAGAAGGGGTAAGGCGTGGGGTATGATCCACGAAGGGCACGAAGGAACACGAAGAAGGGCAAGGAGCGCGTAGGTCATGCTTGTAGCGTGACGTATCAGGGTGATACGGAAAGTCTGGAGGGATCGTTCCTGCTCGGCATATCTGGTGACGATAGACTGCTTGCCTGTAAAGTCCCCCTCAAGCAGGTGAGGGAACTGGCTTTCCCAGGCATGCACCCAGGCGGTGATAGCGTGCTGGAGAGAGGGACCAATGCCACGGACCCTGTAGGCGGAATGCAGGTCGCGCAGTTGGCCTCGAAAGCAGGAGTGGATGATCCTCCAAAAGGGCCCTTACCGTGGGTCCCCACGACTCATCCATGCTTCCTCACAGCTCGATGCGCGTCTACGCCCTGTTGGGGCAATGCCTTATTTCACAGGTCATACATGGCTCCATGCTCTTTGAGCCATCTTTGGCGGTCGGCGTGGTCAGGGAGGACACGGGCCAGGCGCGTCCAGAACGCGTCGCCGTGATTGCGCTCGACCAGGTGCACCAGCTCGTGGGCCACCAGGTACTCGATCGCCGAGCGAGGGAGCATGGCCACGCGCCAGTGAAAGTACAGGTGCCCACGCCGGTTGGACGAGCCCCAGCGATACCCCAGGTCCTGGATGTGCACCTCCCGTGGCCTGGCCTCGATCCGGGGAGCCAGTGCGGCAATCTGCCGGTCCAGCACGGGTCGGAGGTGAAGCGTGTACCAGTGAAGAAAGCGCTCGCGTGCCTGGGGAATGGCATCCCTCCGCAGCTCAAAGCGGCTCTGATGGAGCCGTAGCGGCGGCTGACCCTGGACGCCGTCCACGATCGCCAGGCGGTATTTGCGTCCCAGGTAGTACAACCCCTCGCCCGATACGAACTCCCTGGGGGTGTGAGGAGGGGCCTGGGCCTCCTTTTCCAGCAGCCTGGCATGGACCCAGACCAGGTTCTCCTGCACAAAACGAGTCAGCGCCTCGGCGGGCGTGTCACGCGGCGTGGCCAGCACCAGGCTGCCATCGCGCTCGACGACGATCTCGATCGTGCGGTGCCGGGTGCTCTCGCGGACGTCGAACGTGAGACCATCGACCGTCAGCATTCGGGTGGGCATCGGTGCTATCCCTCAGCCCTCGCTCTTGACCAGCAGGGTGTGGTTGGCGCGCGCGGTCTGCACGATCTGGTCCGCCAGCGCGGCCTGCTGCTTCAGGGGAACGAGGTCGTGGTCGTCCAGATAGATCTCGATCTGGCTGCGCAGGCCGTTCTGGGCCACCGGGTTGCGCCAAAAGTCTACGCGCCCGATCTCTCCTCGGATCCGGTCCACCATCTCGACGGTGGCTGCCGCCAGGCGATCCTGCTCGACTGGAGTGTCCCCGCCGGGTGCAGCATCTGCGAGCAGCCGCAGAAAAGGCAGCAGCGCTTTGTCCTGTCCTTCCTGGTCGGCATGGGCGACGCGATAGTCGCGGGTGAACCTGCGCAGCGCATCGACCAGCGCTGCCCAGTTGTCGGCAAAGGCCTGGAGGATCGCCGCCAGGCGCTCGCTGAGCTTGCGATAGTAAACGGGGTCCTCTTGAAAGTGGCGGCGGATGTGGTGCCGGGCAGCGAACTCCATCTCGGCGGCCTGGGCGCGCGGAGAGCGCAGGGAGGCCACATGCCGTTCGAACTCGGCAGCCAGGATATCGATGGGCGGCACCCTGGGGTCGATGCCCTGGGAGATGACGTACTCGTCAATCAGCGAGCGCACCTTGGCCTCCGCGCCAGCAATGTTGAGCTGCTGGTCGCGGTAGCGACGGAAGGCCTGGGCGCGGATCAGCCCCAACTGCCTGGCGTCGGGAAGGTAGGGCAGCGCTTCGGGCCGGGGAAGGACCGTGTTCAGGGTCTGCAGGAACTCTTGCAGGGCGATCGTGAACTGGGCACGGAGCCGCGCTTCGGCAAGCAGGTTCACGCAGGCGTCAACGTCCTGCAGATCGCACCCACGCGAGGTGAACAAGGAGGTGACACGCTGGTGGCGGTCGGCCAGCAAGGGCAGCTCGTCGCGGATCGAGCGCAGCGCGCCCTCGACGTCGCCGCGCGCATAGAGGGCCAGCGCCTGGTGAAGGTGATGGGCCAGCCCGTAATAGTCCACCACCAGGCCGCAGTCCTTTTTCCGATAGGTGCGGTTGACGCGGGCGATGGCCTGCAGCAGCTCATAGCCGTGCATGGGGCGATCCAGGTACATGGCCTGCTCCACCGGGGCGTCGAAACCGGTGATCAGCATGTTCTTGACGATCAGCATGGCCGTGTAGCCGGTGCCGGCCTGGTCGTCGAAAGGCTTCTTGAAATCCTCGATGGCCGCATCTTGAGGCCCGGCGCGCGTCCACTGCCGCCAGGATGGCGGATCGTTGTGCTCGCCCGAGATGACGGTCACAAATCGGAGCTGGCGAATCCGATCCAGGTAAGGCAGCAGGTCTTGCAGGGGCGCAGTATGCGGCGCTGCTCCCGGAATGGCCTCCAGTTCGGCGACCAGTGCGCGGTGAGCCTCGACGAGCGCCTTTTGGTAGCGCACCGCTGCCCGGCGGCTGACGGCCACGACCTGGGCCTTGTAGCCATCGGGGAGGACGGTGGTGACATAGTGGCGTAGCATGTCGCGCGCCTTGGCGGCGATCAGCTTTTCGGCCTCCAACACGTCGCCCGTGGTCGCATATTTGGCCTTGATGGCCTCCAGCTCTGCCGGCGTGCGCTCGCGGAACATGTCCTCAAAGAGCCGATCCAGCTTTGCCCCGTTGGCGACGTCGCCCTCGGTGGTGCGGCCTTCATAGAGGATGCGCACGGTCGCACCGTCGTCCTGCGACTGCTGGATGGTGTAGGTGTCGATAAAGGGGCCAAAGATCTCGTGGGTCGGCTTTTTGTCGGCCTCGATGATCGGGGTGCCGGTAAAGCCGATCTTGGCGCAGTTGGGCAGCGCCGCCATCAGGTTGGCGTGCAGGCTCTGGGTGTGCGAGCGGTGCGCCTCGTCTACCAGGAGGAGGATCTCGTCTGATTCGTTGAGGACCGGAAAGGGTGGAACACCGTCGTCATTCGCCGGACCTTCGTCCACGCTCTGGGCTTTCTGGATCATGCCAAAGACCAGCCCGGCGCCGGGCCGGCGCAGGAGATCCAGGAACCCGGACACGCGCGTTGCCCGCTGCAGTGGCTCGCCGGTGAGCGCGGCCGTCTCGGCCAACTGCCGCTCCAACTTGACGCGGTCGGTGATGACGACGACCTTGAAGCGGCGCAGCGCAGGCAGGGTGCGCATCTTGCGCACCAGAAAGACCATGGTCAGGCTTTTACCCGAGCCCTGCGTGTGCCAGATGATGCCGCCGCGCTGATCGGCCTCGCCGTGTTGTGCGCGGGTCTGTCCGTGGGTCAGCCGGTCGATCGCTTTGTAGACGGCGCGGAACTGCTGGTAGCGGGGCACGATCTTGACCGTGCGCCCGGCAACCTGGGTGAACACGGTGAAATTGCGCACAATGTCCAGCAGATGCCCGGGGCGCAGCACACCGGCGATGAGCATCTGCTGGCCGGAAAGCCGCTCCACGCCCAGCTCCCCGGCGACCTGCGCGGTCGGCACGGGGCAGGTATCCTTCCACTCCAGGTAGTGCTCGTGCGAGGCGCCCACCGTGCCCAGGCGTGCCGTGTCAAAGCAGGTGGCAACCATCAACTGCGCATAGTGGAACAGCCGCTCGGCGCCTTCTGGCTCCTGGACCTCCTCGCGCTGGTTCGAGTAGCGCAAGAGTTGGTCGATGGCCTCCGTCAGCGGGTTTTCCAGGGCGGGGCTCTTGCACTCGATCACTGCCAGGGGAATGCCGTTGACCAGGAGCACCAGGTCGGGGACAATGTAATCGGTGCCACCGCTGGCCCAGCGCGGATCGACACGGAACTGGTTGATGACCAGGAAATCGTTGCGCTCGGGGTGCTGGAAGTCGATATAGCGGACGGTGACGTTCTTGCCGCCGGGACCCTCGACCTGGGTGCCCCGGAGTACCAGGTCGGTGGCGGCCTGGTTGGCCTCGATCAGCCTGGGCACTCCCAGGCGCTCCAGCCGTCCGACTGCCTGGCTGATCCGCGCCTCGTCGAGCCAGATTTGGCCGTTCGGGTCCAGGTTGATTCGGGCGAGGGCCTGGCGCAGGCGGTCGAGGAGCAGCACCTGGCGAAAGCTCTCGCGCTCGGTGAGGTAGGGCACGCCGGTGTCGCCCTCCAGGTGGGCCCAGCCCAGGGCCCGGAGCTGATCGACGAAAGGCTTTTCGACCTGTGTGTACTCGGGAGAACTCATATCGTCGCGTCCTCCTCATCCGGCCATTGTCTTCCGCTTAGAACGGAGCGGGGTGCGCCTGAACCCAGTGCCATTGTAGCACGTGCAGCCGCTTTGTACAACACGTGACCCGCCGATTGCTGCCACGACGCTTCGGGGCTTCGGGCAGTCACGTGACATTCAAACGCAGAAATTCCCATCTTGACAGAGCGGCAGCGCGGTGGTATAATGGGTGCAGTGTTTCGGTAGCAAGCTTGGTTGATGGCAAGCTCCCTGGCCCAGGTTGATGCCTTGAGTTCGACACTTCCGGGAGTCTGGCATAGGCCAAGATCATACGCCGATTGCCAAGGAGGGACGATGGAAGACGAAAAGAGACTGGTTATCCCAGAAGAGCTCAAGGCCAAAGTGGACGACTTGCTGGCGGAACTGGACAGAATGGAGCAAGATCCGGAGTTGCGCAAGCGCGCCGAAGAGTTCCACCGGCGGATCAGTGCGCTCTCCAGCGAGGATCTGATGCGGCCCTTTACCATCTGATCCGGCCTTGAGCTGGGTCAACCATGCGCTGCCAGGGCTCTGGCTTTGCTGGCAGCGACATAACAGAATGCCAGACTGTGTGAAAAGTCCAGACCTGACGACATGACCTACTATATCTAGTGTTGACCCAGCTCTTCGCCTTGGCGTAGTGGTTACTGACGACAACTATGGGGTTTCTACACAGTCTCATGCGAAAGCAGACCCGGTTTACCGCCGGGTCTGCGGTTGTAGAGGAGATCCTCACCCAGGTAAACTCTTACAAGCAGTCCCTCCAGGCTGAACGCTTGCGCGACAAGATCGACATGCTGACCGCCCCCTTTCCGAGGTTCCTGTGGATCATCCGCACTCTCTACCAGGGAAGGCCGGTGTGGGACTCGGTGTTCGACGGGACAGCGGTGTACCCGGAGGTATTCCGCACCATCTATTTCGAGTAGCATTCTCCCATCGCCAGACGGGCCATCCGTCGGGCCGCACTTGACCTGGCGCAGCTTGGCCAGCGCCGCGTCCTCGGCACGCATGCGGGCTTGGTGAGGAAAGACAGCCAGTATAGCCCTCCAGGCCAGCTCATGCCATGCCCTGGAGCTGATCGAGGAAGGGCTGTTCGACCTGTGTATACTCGGGGCCACTCACAACAATGGGTCCTCCCGTCTGTTTTGTATGTTTCAGCTCTCTGGCTCTCAGCGCGTCCCTGAGACGCTAGACTGATTCCCGCCTGTGTCAACCCGAGCTGCCTTCAGCGAGCTCTCTTGCTCTCGCAGCCTCTTGCGGATCTTGCGGAGAGGAGTGTGAGGCGTCTTATCCAGCTCGCGACTAACCGCGATTTTGCGCAGATGATACTGCTTTAGCTTCAGGAACTGGGACTCGGGTATCTTGTGATCCATTTAGACGAATCGTCGATGGCAGCCAGCCGATCGTCAAGGCCGTCATGCTGCCGAACGGGTGAGATGGCCCACATCCGCTTGGGAGCCTCGCAATGGATAGCTGGCGCCCATATGACCAAATACGGTATGAGAATCTGTAAAGAGGGGCTGGCGAGCCTCACTTACTCAACCAGAGGCCAGCGAAGAGACTCACTCAGCCTCTGGCGGTATTTCG
>Ga0315274_10012860_pt1 | contig 11925 bp, 6 predicted proteins | sample YL17G02_20_MG_FD_203700 | JGI IMG/M metagenome (GOLD analysis project Ga0315274, IMG submission 203700) | Sediment microbial communities from Yellowstone Lake, YNP, Wyoming, USA - YL17G02_20 | ecosystem: Environmental > Aquatic > Freshwater > Lake > Sediment | place: USA: Wyoming | collected... | reverse complement strand
CCTGCCTTTTGCCTTAAAGCGATAAATCCATCCCCCTCCTGCCAACCACCACCCTCTCCTCCCCACCATCATTCTTTCATGGAACTTTTGACACTACCAGTTTTTCCCCGGCGCGCGCGCTTCTTGGCTTCGAGCAACTGGCTCGTGAACGCCTCGGCCGGCGCCTTGGGTTTGCGAAGTTCCTCTTTCTCGGATTTGCGAACGACAACGGGCTGCGCCGTGGCGGCGGCCGGTTCGCTTTGTTCCAATACGCCTTTATGGGCCGTCGCTTTGGCGCGATGGAGCGCTTCGAGAAAAGCCTCCGAAGGCGGAGGAGCGGTTGTTTGCTCGCGCACCTTCTCTTTGACCTGAAGCAGGGCGTCCATGGCGGCTTCGCGTTCGCGCGGGCGCGGCGCGAAGATCGGCTTCACCCGCGCGGCGACCCAGTCCCGCCCCGCCGCCCATCCGCGCGCCAGATCGCGCCAGTCTATCATCACGCGCCGGAAGAAAACGTCGAGCGGAACCAACAAGATCGCCAGCGCCAGCGCCTGTGGCCACAGCGGCTCGGGCTTGCGGCCCGAAGGAAGATTGTGATCGAAGAGATTGACCTCGTTGCCGACCAGCCGCGCCTCGCGTCCGCCCGTCAGCGACGCGATTTGTTTCAGCAGCGCCTCGTTCGACCGCACGCTCTTGTATTCCGGCGAATAGGACATCGCCAGACCGCCCGTGATCAGGCCGCCGGCGCCCTCTTGCTCGCGGCTCCGCGCCGTGACCAAGTAGCTGCCGGTCCCCTCGACGGGAAAGGTCGCCTCATAGCGGCCCGGCCCCGTCTGCTTGAGCGCAAGCGGCGCGCGCTCGAGATCGGGTTTGATCAGCGACGATTCGAATTCGATGAAATTGACGAAGTTGCCCTGGCTGTCCACGGCGTCCACGACGACGTGGCCTTTGCCGTCGGCAACCTCGGTGTGCATCTGAAGGTTCTGGCTGAGTTGTCCGCGCAACGTCCAGCGCACCAGTTGCGTCCAGAACTTGGCGAACTTGCCCCATTCGAGCCACGATGTGGCCCAGCGCGCTTGCGCGTCCGACGTGAATGCGACCGACTTGCCGACTCCGTACTGCCAGTGGGCGAGCACCGGGTCGTCTTTGTCCGAGACCACCGGCACGTCGGCGAGGGATTTCGGGGTCGTGCAGACGTAACCTTTCAGCTGCGGGACTTCGCTGTCGGCGATCCCCGACACGATCGGCGAATAGGCTTTCAGCACCGGCTTGAACGGCTCTTCGCAAATCAACGGCTTTCGGACGACCGACGCTTCCTTGATGAAAATCTGCGGGAGCGTGCTGAAGTCTTTGACATCGTAGAAGTTGCCGCCGCAAAAGCCCGCCATCGCCTGGAGAATCTGGAGGTGGGTCGGAGTGTGCGGGGCGATGCCCACCGTGCTCAGCGTGATGTTCGAGTCGCGGAGTTGCTGAAGCAGCGCTTGCGATGGGGGACCGGGGTCGCCGTCCGTGATGATCACGATGTGCTTGACGCTGGCGTTGCAGGTCGAAAGCGCACCGTAGGCCATCTGAATGGTCGGGTGCATATACGGCATGTCGCCCGGCATGCACTCTTTGATCAGCGACCTCATGCGGCTCTTGTCGCCGACTTCGGAGAGCGTGAACAGCCACTGTTCGCCCCAACCCGTGGCCGGCGCGCCGCCGCCCACCGGCACTCCGAAATAGAGCAATCCCATGAGGTCGCGGCTCGACATCACGTCGAGCGCCGCCAGAGCGATCTCGCGCGCCCAGAAATTGCCCTCCGGGATTTCGCACGTGTGGAGAACAATGACCAGCGCCCCGCGCGGCAGGATTCGCTTGTGGGCGACCTCCATGCTCACGGGCAGCGCGCGCTCGACCGGCGTGTCCTGATAGCCGCCCGCGCCGAAACTGTCCGGCCCCCCGACCATGACCAGCCCGACGCCGAGTTCGTGAACCGCGGCCTCGATCGCCTTCATGCGCCGCTCGCCGAGCTCGTCGGCGCCGATGTTGGACAGGACGAGCGAGTCGTAGCCTTCGAGCGCGCCGAGTTCATCGGGCAAGCCGGATGCGTTCGCGTAATCCACCTCGACCTTTTCACTCTGAAGGACGGGAACGATTCGGTTCTGGTCGGGCGGGTTGCCGTCCACAAACAGGATGCGCGGCGGGCCGGCGGCGAACGTGAAGGCGCTCCCCTCGTTGTTGGCGAGGTTGCGGTCGCCGGGCGACTCGACCTGGACGCGATAGGTGTGGAAGCCCGACTTGGCGACCTGGCTGGTCAGAACGAAGGCGTTCTTCTTGCCGGGTTCGAGCCGCACGTCCTGGCTGTTGAGCAACTGATTGTCGGAGAAAATGTTCAGGCGCGCCGGACCCGCCTCTTCCGTTCGCACGAACACTTTCGCCTCGAACGGCTCGTTGACATGAACCCGGCTGTCCACCGAGACGCTCTCCACAATCGCGTCGTTACGATATTCGTAGGCGACCGGCGCGACGTCCACGGGAATGCGGTGGGCGCCGGCGCTGCGGGCGGCTTCGATGGCCGACCCTTCGGTTTCATTGCCGTCCGAAACGAGAACGATGCGTTTCTTGTGCTCGCCCGTGAGCGCGGCCATCGCCAGCCGCAACGCCTCGCCGATGTCGGTTGCGCTGCGATCCGGCTCGGAGAGGAGTTTCTGAATCCGCAGCGGGAAGGCGGGGATTTCTTCGATCACGGGGAACCGACCGAACACCAGAACGCCCGCGCGGTCGTGCGATTTCATCTTGCGCAATTCGCCGCGCAAAAACGCCAGCTGCTCCTGCTTCTGCGCCTCCGGAATGCTGTCCGAGCCGTCGAGAGCGAAAATGACGTCGAGGATGTCGCTCGATTGAACAATCTGGACGCGGGCCAGCGCCAGGACGAGCAACGTCACAATCAAGAGCCGCGTTCCGATGATGAGCGCCCGGCGAAAGCGCGTCAGCAACGCCAGGCGCGCGCCCGTCCATCCGATCAGCGGCAACAGGCCGGCCAGAAGCAACAGGAGCCAAGGATTGGAGAAACGAAGAATCACGAGGCGCTCCAGAAAAAGAACGAACGATGAATGATGAATTATGAACGATGAACGGAAAGAGACTGCCGTCCCTCTTGAGAAACACCGCTCCCTTCAATCGAAGCCTTGTTGCATTTGGCTGTTATTCATCGTTCATCCTTCATCGTTGATCTGCGAATTGTTGAATCCGGTGGTTGTATGTATCGGCCACGTAAAGATGACCCTCGCCGTCGAGCGCAAGTCCCCACGGCCCGCGAAATTGCCCCGGGCCGTTGCCGGGACCGCCGAGAGTGGTCGCGCGGCCCTCGCGCGTGAACTTGGTCACACGATTGTTGCCGTATTCGCACACGTAGATTTCGCCGATCGGGCCGGTAACGACATCATAGGGATAAGTCAGCTTTCCTTTTTCGCGCCCCACTCCTCCGAACATCTGAACGAAGCGGCCGTCGAGGTCGAAAATCTGAATACGATGATTACACGAATCCGCTACGACGATTTCGCTGCCGTCCCGGACCGCCAGCGCCATCGGACGATGAAACTGCCCCGGCCCCTCGCCCGACTCGCCCCATTCTGTGATGAACGTTCCATCGTTTCGGAACTTGATGATCTTGTCGCGCCCGCCGCAGCTGGCCACGTAAATGTTATCATTGCCGTCCACGGCGACGTCTTGTGGAAGAATCATCTCGCCGGGACCCTCGCCATAGCGGCCAAATTGCGTGAGCGTGGTGCCATCGCCGCTATAGCGAAGAATGCGGCTGTAGTGCGTGTCGGCCACCAGCAGGTCGCCGTTTCGATCGAAGGCCGCGCCCGTCGGTGTACCATTGGCGGCGTCGGGAACGTTCCACACGGCCAGGCAAGTCCCGTCGGTCGCGAGCCGCTGAATCCGGCCCGTCCGGTCAATGACGATGAGATCATTGTTCGGTGCGACGAGAATTGTGCGCGGGAAATTGAACCGTCCGGGCGCCCCGCCCTGACGACCGATTTCCACAATCCGCCCATCCGACCGCGCCGATGGCTCAAGTGTGCATGAGCTTAGAGCAAGAAGAACAAAGAGCAAAAGCGAATTTTGAATTGTGAATTGTGAATTCTGAATTGCAGGCCAAAGTCCAAATGAACATACCGGGGAGTCGGTTCCGGTCATGGCAGTCTTCCGTTCATCGCGCAGCCGGCTTTGTTTCTATTGCGCGTCTCCAGCTCGCGCTGCCCCCGCGCCACCCACAATTCAAAACTCACAACTCACAACTCAAAACTGCTTTTCGGTATTCGGTCGAATCGCGTCAAAGTAGTCGCGCACCAGCGTGCGATATTCGAGCGGGATGTTCTCGCGCGTCATGCTGTCCTCGGCGCTCTGGCGATATTCCAGGTAGGTCTGTTCGAATTTCGCGCTCGCTTCGCCTTTGACCTGTGGCCCCCAGACCTTGACGACGCCAATGATGTCGCCCTTGTCCAGTTTCATTCGCGCTTTGCTCGGCTGAAACTGCGTGGGTGTTTCTTTGAACTGCGGAATCCCGCCCATGCCGCGTCCCGGTCCGCCCATTCCGGGGCCGAGGTTCTCGTTGTCGCCTTCCCGAAATTGGGCCATCATCGCCAGCATCGCCGCACAGTTGCTGCACGCCGTACAGGTCGAGCACCCGCAGCCGCAACACTGGCCTGCCTGAAGCGCCTGAAGATACTTCTCGATCTGGTCGAGTTCGGCCATCTGCTTGAGCGTCTCCGCGAGCGACTGCAATTGCTGGGCCGACAACTGCAAGTCCGAGGCCGCCTTGCCCGCATCGCCGCCGCTCAGGCTCTGCGCCGCCTTCGCCAGCGCCTCGCTGAGTTCGGGATTGTCCTTGAGCGCATCGCTCAGGCCCTTCATCTCAGAGGCCAGTTTGCCGAGTTGATCCTTCGAGAGGGCGTCCTGCTTGAGCTGGCCGCTCAGTTTGTCCATCTCGGCTTTGGCCTGGTCGAAGTTGCCTTTGGCCGCCGCCTCGGCGATCTTGCGCGTCATCTCGCCGGAGCGGAATCGTTCGAGCTGTTGCGCCGACGCCATCTTCTTCTCCAGACCCTCTTTGCGTTCGGCCACGCGATCCGAGAGCTTCGACAGGCTCTTGAGGACGTCGGTGCGCGACAATTTTTGCGACTGAAGATCGCGCACCATCCGTTCCATTTCCGACGAAATCTCGCGCACGGCCACGGGCGAAGCGACTCTCGCTGCCTTCTCCAGTTCGCGTTGAAACGCATCGAGCCGCTTGGCCATCTCCTGTTGCGACAGCGTCGGCAACACCGCGTCGGCTTGGTCGTTCTTCTTTCCCGTCAGGTCCATCGCGGGAACAAGCCAGCCCACCAGCGCCATCACGATCACGGGAATCGGCATGTAGTAGAGATCGCGCCACAGCGGCATCGGAAAGACCCGGCGGGCGCGAATCGGTTGCGCGTGCGATTCGGCGTCGGCCGCCACGGCGGCTTCCATCGGGGTCCGCGCTACGCCCAACGACAGCGCGCTCGACAGCCGCTCGCGCAGAGCCATCTTCTCGTCGGCGGCGACGGCGGCATGGTGCAACGTCGTCCGCGTCGCAATCGCCCAGAGGAGCGCCAGCGGGATTGTCGCGCCGGCCAGCCACAAGGCGATTGCGTCCAGCGCCACCGGTAGCCGAACGAACTTGGCCGCCGTCACGCAGACGGCCAGCGCGATCAGCGCCGCCAAAATCAGGCGCACGAATCGCCGCGCAAAGTTCAGCCACTCCAGCCGCCATCGGACGGCGCGCAGTCGTCTCTCAAGCAAGGTCATGTTCCATTCCTCCCAACTTCCGAAGCACTCGTTTCGGACCCTTTGCTATTCGGTTCGTTTCGGCGCCGGTTGACGATCAAGGAAATCGCTTCCGTAACAACGGCAAAGCCCACGATCCCCAACAGGAGATAGTGTTTCACAGCCATTCCGGAGGGGAATGTGCCCCAGGCATGCACGGATGCAAAGCGATACCCGCCATAGCCGAAATACCAAAGCTCCTCGACGCCCAAATAGACGACGAGGATGGCGATAATTGCGATCCATATCCAACGAAGGATCTTCAAGGGACATCACCGGGTCCTCGATCCTGTGGGGCTGCGGTGCGCCACGAATGCCGCCCGCCCCCAACACTTCGAATCCGGAGGTTCCGCCTTTCGCCCCTCCCAATTATTCGGACAATAAGAATTATCAAAAAGTTGACATCATAGCGGGTGCAATTGCAAGGGCAAACCGAACCGCCCGCTCACCCGACGATCTCGAAGAGCCGCTGGCCGCCGACTTCATAGACCAGCCGAAGATGCTGCCGCACAAACTCGCGCAAACGCGCCTGCTGCTCCTCGGTCAGGTCGTTGGCCGGAAAGTCGTCGCCCACCAAAATGTGCGTCAAGCCCCAGCCGCGCAGCGCCTTCACAAGCCCCTGGTTGTCGCTCGTTCGCCAAAGCAGGGTATAGAGAATCCACGGGTCCATATCGTTGCGCGCCATAAAGGGAACCCACACGTAGAGCGGGCCGCGCATCGTGTCGAGCAGCACTTTCGACCCCGGCGGCAGTTGTTCGTTGAGATAGCGGATCATCGTTCGGTCGCCGGAGCGTTCGGTCAGAAACTTCTCGACCGCCTCCGGCGAATAGACCGGCCAGGGCGGCTCGCCGTAGTCGGTATAGAGTTTGTGTTTCGTCGTCGCAAAATTGAGCAGGCCGAGCGCGAGGATGCCCGCGATGAGATAGGCGCGATAGCGCGGAAAGCCGGCCAGCAATTGCTCGGTGTAGTGGAAGAAAAGAATGACCGCAACGGCGAATCCCGGCAGGATGTAGCGGCCATCCTGGCGCGGCGCGGTGGCGGCGAACAGCAACAAGTAGAATACCGCGTAAAGCAGCATCGCCAGCCGCCGCCGGTCGCGATCACGCAGCGCGAACCTCAGAATGATCGCTCCGACCAACAAAATCGGCGGGCAGTTGCCCGACACGCTGATGATCCAGAACGTCTCGTAGAGACGCCGCGGAAGATCGCGGAGCGCCAGAACATAGCCGCCCAACTCCGGGTTGACCTGTTGCACCGCGTCGGCCCCTCCGGGCGTTCGGAAAATGGCCTGGCTGGGATTGCCCATCAGGGCCCAGTTGCGGATGATCCAGGGCGAAAAGACCGCTGCCGACACGAGGCCGAAGACGGCGGCCGAGACGATCGCGCGCTTCCAACGCTTCTCGCCGCCGCCCGCAAGAACGGCGCAAAAAACCGTCGCCGTCAGCGCCGGCCAGCCAAAAAACGAACTCAGCCAGTGGACTCCCATCCCAAATCCGAAAATCACCGCCGCCAGAACGAGGTCGCTGCGCCGCCGCTCCTGCTGGTAGCGCAAAATCAACCACAGCGGATAGACCTCGAAGTAGATCCGCCCCAGATCAATATAGCTGCACGTCGCATAGAGCGTCACCACCGGCAGCGAATAGAACAAATAGAGCGCCGGCCACAACGCGCCCCGCGCGCACGTCCGCGCCGCCAGCCACCCCATCGCCGCCAATCCCACCAGCGCGATCATCGAGTGGATCAGCTTGGCGCCGAACACGTTCTGAAAGAGCAGCGACAGCAGGTAGTACATGTGAATCATCTGCGGCCGGCCCATGTTCATGTTGAACGGATGAACGACGATCCGATGCTCGTTGGCGAAGGCGGCCGGAATGCTCAGGTGATTGATCAGGCAGTCGTCGCGGATTTCGGGCGTCAGACACCCGACGAAGTTCGTTGCGGCAAAAAAGCAAATCCCGGTAAGCAGCAGGCGATCGAGAAAGGAGAGGCGGGAAGCGGGAGGCGGGAGGTGGGACGAAGGCGACTCCGGCTGACTCGGGAATGCGCGCCGTTTGTCGGCGGCGGCGCGGACAAGCCATGCGGCAATTCCCGCCGCGCAGAGCAACACGACTGTCCATGCCAGCGGTTTGTAGAGCAGGCCGGCAAAACCGAGCGCGTGGATGGCGTAAGCGCCCGCGCCGAAAAGCAGCCCAAAGCCGGTCAGCGCGCGCTCGAGCGGACGGTCGGAATGGCGCGGCAGCAGGCGCGCGACCAGCAGATCGCCCCACGCGAGCAATCCCAGACAGCCGACGGCGACAAGAAGGATTTCGACCATGACCTGTCTGTTCCGGTCTCCCGACTCCCCGGCAGCGTCGGCGGGGCGAGCTGAGCCGTCAAGCGCGGAGTGTTGGCAGCCGAATTCCTGGCAGGCGAATTTGCGTCAAATTCGTCCGCCGAAAATTCGTCCGCCAAAAACTGCTTTTGGCCTGCGCTCGCTTGACAGCGCGTCGTTCTTCTATAATCTCCCGGCAAGGGTCGCCCACTCGAAGAGCAAAGCGATGCGGCGCCCCGCATTCTATCCGGGAGTTCGTGATGCAACGACGACGCTTCGGCATCCTGGTCTCTCTTCTGCCCTTATTCTTGCTCCTGTTCTCACGCGCCGCCCCAGCTGCCGCCGTCCTCCGCGATCTGGACGAAGTATCGCTCGAGCTGGATGGCAACTGGAAGATCGCCTATGATCCCGACAACGTGGGTCTCCAACAGAACTGGCTCGCGAACCGCCCGGCGAAACTCCGCGACATCAAAGTCCCCTCCTGCTTCGAAGAGACTCCCGAAGGCGCCGGCTATGACGGCGTCGTCTGGTACTACTGCAACTTCGCGATTCCGGCAGAGTTTCAGGACAAAGCGCTCTATCTGAATTTCGGCGCAGTCAACTATGCCTGCCGCGCGTGGCTCAACGGCAGCGAAATCGGCCACCACGAAGGCGGCTACCATTCGTTTCGCTTTCCCGTCGGCTCGGCCGCGCGGCTGAACGCGGCCAACGAACTCGTCGTGCGCGTCGTGGACCCTGGCCGAACGCCCGTGGACGGCCTGACCCTTCGCGGCGTCCCCAACGGCAAGGAATCGTGGTATTTCAACTTCGGCGGCATCTATCGCGGCGTGTATCTAATTGGAAAAGCGGCAGCCTCAATCGAGGACGTGTCGGTTGTCGCCGATCCCAAAACCGGCAAAGTCGTCGCCGAAATCGAGATCGAGAAACGCGAGGGAGCGCCCGCCGGTCTGCCGCTTCAAGTCCAGATTGCCCCGGTCCGCGATCCGGGACGGCTGGTCGCCTCGACCGAACAACAGCCTGTCCTCACGCAAGGCGTCAACCGGGTGAAAGTCGAGTTCCAGGTCGCCAATCCCGAGCTGTGGTCGCCCGAAACGCCGGCGCTCTACCGGCTGAACGCCACGTTGGGAAAGTTCAACCACCGGCGCGTGGATTTTGGCTTCCGTTCGTTCACCATTGAGAGCGGCGAATTCCGTCTCAACGGCAAACCTATCTTCCTCAAGGCCGTTCTCTATCAGCCCTACTATCCTGCCACGCTGGCCTACCCGCCGACGGGCGATTTCGCGTACCGCGAGGTGCGGCAGATCAAGGAGTCGGGATTCAACATGGTGCGCTGCCATGCCGCCGTCGCTCCGCGCGGGCTGCTCGAGGCGGCCGACGCCGAAGGCCTTCTGGTGCTCGAAGAGCCGTCGCTGGGATGGGTCTATGGTCCGTTGGATACGCTCGGCAAGCCTTGCCTGGCCGAAGTCAGCGACATGGTCGAGCGCGACCGCAACCATCCCAGCCTCGTCGCCTGGGGAACGATCAGTCAGGGCGGCGGCGATCTGGCGAAGATGACCGACCTGCTCGCGCGCCGGATTCTTCAGATTGACCCGACGCGTCCCGTCTTCGGCGATTGGCCGGCGCGGTGGACCGAAGCCGCCGCGCGCGGCTGCTTCGTCTATCTGCCGGGCGTCAACGCGCCGCTCGCCATCGCCGGCGGCCAGATGTTCCTGCGCACGCCGATGTCCGACGACGAGCGCACTCGACTGGACACGCTGGGCACTTCTTCGTCGCTGGTTTTTGTGTCGGCCATCGGTTCGGGCGGCATGACCAACCTCCGCGACGCCCTCAGCCGATTCGGCGGACGCGAGTACCTCGAAGACTATCGCCTCTTTAAGCGCTATCAGGACGACGCCGCGCGCGACTTCGCGCAGTACCGCCTCCAGGAAGTCTGCAACAACCTCGACGGATTGGCGCTGCAAGTTCAAAGCGGCCAGCGTGACGCGGCAGTCGAGATGATCGAAGCCCTGCGCGCCAATCCCAACGCGGACGGCTACTGCTACAGCCAGTGGCGCGATGTGCCGTTCGAGTGCGGCGGGGGAGCGGTGGACGTCTGGGGAAACTGGAAGCGCGTTCTCGAAGTGCTGCGACGGGTCAACGAACCGGTTCATGTAATGCTCCGGTTCGACCCCGCCTCGACCTGCCTCGATCGGCCCGTGCGCGTGCGGTCAACGGTCATCAACGACGGCGCTCTTTCGGGTTCGTGTCGGCTCGATCTCATCTTCTATCGCGCCAACGGACAGGAGATGTCCCGCCAATCGGTGAAAGTCGAGCTGGCGAACGGGCGGCGAGTCACGCCGCTCGCTCCGATCGAATGGCGGCTCGACGGGCCGACCGGTTTTGGCCGTGTGCGCGCGGAACTCCTCGATCCCGCGAACCGCAAAGTGAGCGAAACCGAGCGGCAGCTACTCTACGTCAATTCCGAGCAATGGGACCTCTCGAAATACGAGCTGATGGCGATAGACCAGCCGCCCGCCCGGCGTTCCATTCTCACGGCCTCGGGAGTTCGGCTGGTCATGCCGCCGGGTTGGCCGCGCTCGCGCATCGCGTTGGCCCCCGCCGCCGGACCGACCTGGCAGACCCGCCCGCGGTTCGAGCCGGTCGCCGAGGTGCTCGAGGAGATCAATCGCGAAGGCGGGACGCTCCTGCTCGATTGTTCGGGCGGGCTCGACCCCGCCCTCGAGCGCATCGGGCTGTGTGGCGGCAAGATGGTGCGAACGCTCGGCGGCTTTGTCGGCAAGTTCTTCCTGGTTGGCAATCCGCCCTGGTTCAATGGCTTCCGGCAGCGCGACGCCATGTCGGGCGAGTTCCGAACGATCATCCCGACGATGGCGCTCGTCAGCGACCAGATGGAATGGCACCCGCAGGTGGTGGTCGTGGACGGCTATGGGCGATTCGGCGGATTGGCGGTGGCCGAGCGCTACTGGGGCGCGGGCCGCGTGATCGCCTTCACACTGCCCGTTTTCGACCTCGTGGATCGCGACCCGACGGCGCGACTTCTGTGCTCGAATCTGCTCCATTATTGCACCGAGAGCCGGCGGATCGGCGGTCCCGGCGACTTCGATCGCAATCGCTTGTTGGCGCGATTCGAGGGCAGCGATCAGCCCGCCGAGTTTGAATGGTGGGTGTGCGGACCGTACGCCTGCGCCGGCATCGAAGAAGGCCTGCGTCGCACGTATGCGCCCGAACGGAAGTCCGGTTCGCCCAACCGGTTCTTTGCCCATCCGGGACCGGACACGCAGAGGGTCAGCTGGCAGCGGTATCATTCGCGCCAGGCTGGGCGTGTGAATTTCGTCGAAGCGCTCGGCGAACGACAAAACGCCGTGGCCTATGCGATGACCTATATCTATGCTCCAAAACAGACGCGAACCACTCTGCGCCTGGGCAGCGACGACGGTATCGCCGCGTTTCTCAACGGCCGACGACTTATCGAGAAAGCCGCGCAGCGCCCGGCCATGCCCGACACCGACCGAGTCGAGATCACCCTCGAAGAGGGCTGGAACCAGTTGTTCCTGAAAGTCGTCAATGGCTCGGGGCAGTGGGAAGCGTATGCCTCCATGGATGTTCCCCTGCTCTGGTCGCCCGAGCGCGTCGCGCCGCCGGCAAAATAGAGGTCAGGGGCGAGAGACTGGAGGCGAGAAAAAAGCGCCGTTGATGACAACTCCCGCTCCTGCACGCGCGCGGCTTTGCGTTTGCCTGCGCGTGCGTCTTGACACGGATGATCGTGCGTCTTCGGAAAAAGCCGCCTCCTGTCTTTGCGAGGAGCC
>Ga0315274_10012859_pt1 | contig 11926 bp, 8 predicted proteins | sample YL17G02_20_MG_FD_203700 | JGI IMG/M metagenome (GOLD analysis project Ga0315274, IMG submission 203700) | Sediment microbial communities from Yellowstone Lake, YNP, Wyoming, USA - YL17G02_20 | ecosystem: Environmental > Aquatic > Freshwater > Lake > Sediment | place: USA: Wyoming | collected... | reverse complement strand
GTGCGTCATACCCATCCCCTCCTTTTCTGGCCAGATCCACAGCCCGCAGAGCCAGATGGCGAACCTGGGCCAGGTCAAACGGTTTGGCGATGAAACCAATAAAGGTGTCCTGGCGTATTCCTTCGTTGATAGCCGGGTCCTCTTGGTAATAGTAGCCCGAGATCAAGACGATGGCTGTGTGTGCGCATTGCTGGTGGATCAGTGTAACCAGTTTCAGTCCGTCCAGATCAGGGAGCTTGGCATCGATAAAAGCAGCAGCGTAGCACTCCCGAGTCACAAGCTCGAGTGCCTTCATACCACTCGTCGCAGTGGTCACTGTGTAGCCAACCGGACGCAAGATGTTTTCCAGGGCCCAACACATGTCCGGCTCATCGTCTACAACCAGTATCCGCGGCGTGTCTCGTTCCACGGGAATCTCCTTGACTGCTCTAACCTCTCAGCGTGGACATGCCGGCAACCGGACGACAAAGGTGGTCCCCTGGTCGCCCCGGCTCTCCACCTGGATGGCGCCCCCATGTTGCTGGACGATGCTGTAACTGATCGAAAGTCCCAGGCCGATACCCTTGCCCACTGGCATGGTAGTGAAAAAAGGATCAAAGATCTGCTGCATGTTCTCTGCCGGGATCCCCATGCCCGTGTCCCGGAAACGCACCTCCACCTGCCCGCCTTGAGCAACGCAGGTAGACACGGTCAGCATTCCCCCTCCGGGCATGGCACTGCGCGCATTCAGCATCAGATTGGTGAACACTTGCTGCAACAGGTGCGGGTTGCCCTGGGTCGGAGGCAGATCAGGTTGGAACTCTTTGTGTAAGGCAATCGTCTGCAAAGTCAACTGGTGACCCAACAAAGCAAAGGTTTCCTCCAACACGGCGTGCAGGTTCACTCTGGTCATCGGATGCTCACTCTGAGGGCGGGCAAAAGTCAACAGGTTCTCGATGATCAGTGAGGCTCGCTGCGTGGCCGCGTAGATTTTCTGTGTGGCCTCGCCGCGCAGCACCGTGTCGTCAGGTCTCTCCAAAAGCAACTGGGCACCGGCCGAGATGATGCCCAGCGGATTGCGCAGTTCGTGGGCAATACCCCCGGCCATCACTCCCAGGGAGGCCATCTTGGCCGACTGGATCAACTGGGCCTCCAGCGAGCGTCGCTCGGTCAGATCATGCCCTACAGCCACGATGCCTATGACTTCGTGAGCATCGTTGCGCATGGAGGAACAGCTCCAGGAGATGGGCAGTTGACGATTGTCGGCCGTCAGCAGGTCGATCTCAGTCGCCTGGACGTCCTTCCCGCGAGCCAGCCTTTCCAACATCTGGGCCATCATCGGTTGCTGTTCAACCGCGCAGAGTGCGAGCAGGGGCTTGTGCTGCACATGCTCGGCCTCCAGGCCGGAGGCCTTTTCTGCCGCCCGGTTCCAGGTCACAACGCGCCCCTCAGGGTCCATCGAGACCACCATGTCGTTGGCGCATTCGACGATGCTGGCCAGATGCCGCTCGATCCGCCGTACCTCTGCCCTGAGCTGCTCTTGCTCAGTGATGTCGTCCATCAGCAGCATGACATTGTTCACTGCTTCTGCCTTGAGAGGCACGAGGCGGTAGTAGTAGATGCGCGTGGGCAGGCCGGGAGCACGATAGGCTACGGTGCCACCCTCCATCATCTGTCCAGTGCGAAAAACGGTCTCTATCTTTTGATCCAACCGGGTGTAATCGAGCAGTGCCTTGGGAAAGACCTGGGTGAACCTGAAGCCCAGGGTGGCTTGCTCGTCGCGCCGCATTTTTCCCAGGAAATTGCGGTTGACCGACACGATGCGCAAGGCCGGGTCGACCACGACCAAAGAGCTGGGGATGCTCTCCATAATGCGGCTGATAAAGCGCTCCTGGCTTTCCAGTTGACGCTTGCTCTCCTGGAACCTGTTCTCCGCCTGTACCCGCTCGGTGATGTCCTGCCCCGCGCCGACGATGCGCACGACGCAGCCCTGGGCATCGTCCCAGACCGGGCATCCTTGGTCGCGCAGCCAGCGAGTCTCGCCACCCTTGGTGATGATGCGAAACTCGCTGACATCTCGCTGGCCGGAAAGAAGCTTTTCGTTTCTCTGTCGGAGAACGGGCAGGTCGTCGGGATGAGCGAGGCGCGTGTAATCGCCGTGCGCGTCCAATTCCTCAGCGGTAAACCCGGTGATGCGGGAAAGGGACTCGGTCATCTGTTCGCGCGTGATCGTGCCGCTTGGATCTACACGAAAGGCATAAGCATAGTCAGCAATGAGATCGGAGATCAGGCGGTAACAACCATCGTTCTCTTGTTCCTGTCTGCTTTCCACAGAGATCCCTCCGCACCGCGTAATCCCGTGGCGTGCATGTCGAGCTCCACAGCAGGACGATAGCGCCAGAGTAAACTACAGAGGGGAAAACGCGGTCAATCCTTCTCGATCGCTTCGGGAGCGTTGCTGGCCTGGCCGACCGGCTCGATCCCGTCCACTTTGAAACCAGTGTGGCCAGGCGTTCACGAATCGGGGCCGAGCCATCGGCAATCAAGACTGTTAACATAGCCTGGTCCTCTCGTTCCTTGTGGTACTCTCCACGCTCATCAGGACCCGCAAGGCCCCCTATTGAATTGTACGTAGGATACACTCTCGAGGCTATCAGGACAATTAGGACGGATCTGTAGGACTGGACCTGATCTTGCTATCAGTGGTTGTCCTACAAGAAAGGACCTGCCAGGTCCCGATCGGGACCTGGCAGGTCCGGGGTCAGCCAGCGCCGCCCTCGCCGTCAGTCGACCAGCCCGTGCTGTAGGGCATAGCGCACGATCTCTGCGCTATTGCTCACTCCCAGTTTCGCGAGGATGCGGGCCCGATAGGTGCTGACCGTCTTGGCGCTCAGCGATGTCGTGCAAGGCGCAGTGGCCCTGTTTGAACTGCCTATGTTCGTCGTGCCCAGTTCTCCCAACAATGTATCGCTGATCGTGGAACTTGCGCGCCTGGCTGCTCACCCCGGCCAAGCGGGGCCGGTACACGCTGGAATGGGATCTGGCGGACGAGGGGGATGCCTGGCTCAGCGACATGGGAGACATGGTGCTGCGCAGGCGGTGACGGTGGAATAGATGCCTCTTGTGGGATCTGCCGCGGATTGACGCAGATGCACACGGATCAAGATCAGGATCGAATCCGCGTTCATCCGCGTGCATCCGTGGCCACACGCGGCTTCTTCCTCTCATTGTCAAACACCAGCCGCTTGAAAGCTGGCTTCTCCCCGAAATCCAGGATCAGAGCGACCTCAACGTCGGTGGCCTTTAGGTAGTTGAGCGTTTGTGCGATGTGTTCCGGGGCGATCTCTCGAACGGCCTTCAGTTCCAGAATAACCTTGCCCTCGACGAGCAGATCGCAACGAAAATCCCCCACCTGCCTGCCGCGAAAGTACACCGCGATCGAGGCTTGCTGTTCGACGCTGATCCCGGCCTCGCTCAACGCTATGGCCAGCGCGTTCTCATAGACCGACTCCAGGAATCCGAAGCCAAGCTCATTGTACACCGCATAGAAGACCTTGATGATGTTCTCAGTCACACTCGCGTGCTTCAGGTGGTCTGGGCTTTTGTCCAATCGTACCCTCCGCAGGAAAGAAGCCGCGGATTGGCACAGATCAACACGGATCAAGAGCCATATCCGTGTTGATCCGCGTGTATCCGCGGCTATGCCATCAGATCGATGAGATGTCTGGCAACTGAAAGGCCACGGCTACCCATCCCTCTCCACAATCAGCGTCACCGGCCCGTCGTTGTGGATCTCGACCTGCATGTGCGCCCCAAACACGCCGCTCTGCACCTCCCTCACCCCCTCCTGGCGCAGCAGCTCCCCGAACCGTGCACACAGCGGCTCGGCCACCTCCGGGCGCGCAGCGTCGGTAAAGCTGGGCCGCCGGCCCTTGCGGCTGTCTCCATAGAGCGTGAACTGGGACACCACCAGCGCGCCGCCCCCCACGTCGAGCAGCGAGCGGTTCATCTTGCCCTCATCGTCCTCGAAGATGCGCAGTCCGGCCACCTTGTTGGCCAGCCAACGGGCCTGCTCCTCTCCATCGCCGTGAGTGACGCCCAACAGGATCATCAGCCCGTGGCCGATCGCGCCGACGATCTGGCCATCTACAGTGACCGAGGCCCTGCTCACCCGCTGCACGACTGCCCTCATCCCATCCCCCTAGCGGACCACGATCCCCTGGACCCACAGCGGCAGCGGCGGCGCTTTTCGGGCATCCAGCATCTCGCGCCAGCGCTCATCGCTCAACGGATCGGGTCCCGTCCACCTCCACTCATAGTGGCTGTACACGCCGCCCCGGGCCAGGTACCGGTACTGGTCCCGCTCCACCACCACATAGAGCGTGTCCACCTGCCCGATGGCCTCTACCAGGTATTCCCTCTGAGCACCAGCGCCCGAAACCGCCACCGCCACGGCTACCGCCTCGTCGTACCCTGCTCCGGGCGTCTGGTCCTCGGGGCTGGCGCTGGCCTTGGCCGCCAGTTGCGTGATCTCGTCCACCAGGGACCCATAGTCGGCCAGCCGCTGGTACTCCTGGTCCGTCAAAGTCCGGCCGATCAGCTCCCGTCGCGCCGTATCCTGCAGGTAGCTCAGCCATGTCTCCAGGTTGAGCAAAGCGCCACGCTCGGGATCAGCAAGCAAAAGCCGATCCTCCAACCCGTCAATGATCAGCCGGGTCAGCGCTGCCAGGCGGGCGTACACTTCGGGCTGCGGCTCCACATATCCCCACGTGGGACGCACCTCGTTTCCCCCAGAGCTGAGCGCACCGGCCCTACCCGCCCCTCCACCGGCCATCCCCGTGCTCAATGGTGCTCCGTTCAGGTCAGCATCGTGTCTGACCTGGGTCCAACTGCCGAAAATGGTCTGCAGGTCCTTTCGCTTCCACGCCGCGGTGCGCATCCAGCCCGGGTACGAGGCATTCTTGTCCTGCACCAGGGCCCGGTAGATGTACAGCCAGTTCCAATACAGGTCGCTGGTCCAGTTTGCCGGGCGCAGCGTAGACAGCTCGTTACGTACCCGGTCCACCTGGTCGACATAGTTCGTATAGTTGGTATCTCCAGTCTGCGCCGCAATGCGGTACGCCTCCAGCGATCCCAGCGTCGCCGCCAGGTCAATGCACGAAGGCAACGCGCGCGGGGCATCGGCATCGCCCACATAGTCCCCCGTCAACTGCCCAAACAGATAAGTGTCAATGTGGAAGGACGGGCTCAGGAAACGCCAGTCCCGGACGATCGGCTGCTTGGTCGCCCAGATCGTCCACATCGGGTGGTCTGGCAGTGGAAGGGCGCGTACAGCCTCGAGAAACGTATCCATCCGGCCTTCGTCGGCCAGAGCGGTGACATCGGCCTCCTCGCCCCACACAGCAGCAACCAGGCCGACATACTCTGCAGCGGTGAAAGAGGCATCCTGGCCCTGGAAAAAGGCTTGTACGGCGTGAATGCGCTCCCACAGCACGCGCGGCGCCGAATGGGTTTGCAGCAGGTAGGCGATCAGAGCCGATGACAGGGTTTCCTCGCGCTGCTCCGGGCGAAAGGCGATCAGGCGGTGCCAGGTCACAGCGCGGAAATAGCGGCTGCTCTCCTCGTCCCGCGCATAGGGACCGGTGGGCACGAATTGGGCATAGTCCACCCGCAGCCTGGACGGGTCTGCCATGCCCGGCAGATCGAACAGCGGCGAAACCGTGATCCCCTTGCCAGCCGCGATCAGGCTCAGCTCGGCACTGACCACTGCCGTGATCTCGGCGGGTGCCGTGAACCCGGGATCGAGCAACGCCAGCGGCACGGCGAAATAGGCCGCATTGCGCCAGGCTGCTGCGGCAACGCGCCGCCCCTCGGGTGTGGCTTGCCCCTTGGTCGTCCGGTACTGCTCCCATGACAAGGAAAACATCTCTTGGTCTAACATGGTGAGCTCAGGCAGGAGGCGCAGCCGCTCCGTCGAGCGCTGGACCTGATCAAAGAGAAGCTGCGACACGTGGAGCACCGAGTCCGTTGAGATGAACAGCGGGTAGCCTTCGCTGGCGTCTCCTTGTGCGCCGGATGTACTCATCCGCCCGGATTGCTGGGCCGCCAGCAGTTGGTCCGCAAAGGAGCGGGAGGTAGACGGCACCACGATGAACCCACTGCGCGTCAGCGCATGGGTCTGCGTGAGGTTCATCGCCTGGGTGATGGGTACCGTGGCCGAAATGCCTCCCTCGGGCAGGGGCAACGCATAGCCATCATAGATCGTTGACAGGGAAACGGTGCGCGGCCGATACGGGGCAAAGGAGGGTTCCTGGGTGGGTAAGCGCAGGATGTCAATGTGCGCCGCCCGGATGGATCCTTCCTGGCCCGCATACCCCAGCGCCGCGATCGTCGTGCCCGGGACGATCTGAGCCAGGCTGACTGGACGTCCTCCCTCGGAAAAGATAGACGTACCTTCCAGCAGCTCCACATACTCATAGGGGCTTCCCGGCGATACGATGTGCAACTGCAGCGCACCGCTGCGGTTGGACACGGCCGCCGATGTCTCGAGCACCATGCCGACCACCCGCAGATGCGGCACCGGGGTGGGGATCACCGTGGGCTCTGGGGTGGAGGTAGACAGGATAGGGGTCGCAGTAGGAAGTGTGGAGGCTTCTCCGGGCAGCCATGCGATGTCGAGCCCAACCATGTCCGCGGCCTGTTCGGCCAGAATCCGGTCCTCGGCAGCGAAGCGAAAGGTCACCAACCCGAGCGGCAACTCTTGGCGCGGCACACGCACCAGGTGAAACGGGTAGGTGACCCACGAGGGGGGCACGGCTTCTGGAGCTGGGCCAAGCACGACCTGGGCAACGGCGTTCAGGCCATCGATGACCAGGTCACTGATGGCGATCTTCCATCCGCGGCCCTGCCGCGCGCCCAGCAGCGCGCCGATGACGATCTCGTCCTTCCACTGCACCGGCTCCCATATCTCGGCCGGCTGGCCCATCCGCGACAGGAATTGCGCCCACCCCTCTGCAGAGCCGATCACCACGTACCAGCCCCCTTCGCCCTTGGCACTGCGCTGCATGGGCACCCGCATGTCGGGCAGGAGCTCACCCAACGCATAGGTCTGGAACAGGGGCTGTGCGGTTGTTTGCACGATAGGAGTGTGCGCAGGGGTCAGCGTGTGCGTATCTGCCGTTGGCGTAGGGACAGGCGTATCGGGGCGAGCCAGGCAGCTTGCCAAGATCAACATGCCCATCGCCGCGCCAAACACCACCAGTAGCGCCCGGCGAAGCTCGGATGTACCCATCCGCGCTGATCCACGTACCCGTTCGTCGGATGTACCCATCCGCAAAGATCCCTCCGGCAAGGAGAACCCCCTTGTACCCATCATCCTCTACCGCTCAAGCAGAAACATCAAGACTTCTCTGATGCCCTATCCCTGCTCCAATAGGGCATCCAACAACGGCCGTGCAGCCTGGATGGCCCGTGCCCGATGGCTGATCTGGTTCTTGAGCTCCGGGCGCAGTTCAGCCATCGTACACCCGTATTCCGGGAGATAAAAGACGGGGTCATAGCCAAAGCCATGCGTGCCCCTCGGCTCCAGGGCGATCCGGCCCTCACACGTACCGGCGGCGACGGCGACCCTGCCGCCCGGGTCGGATATTGCCACCACACACCGGAAACGCGCGCTACGCCGATCGATCGGCGTGTCCGCCAGGGCGGTCAGCAGCTTTTGCCGGCGATCCTGGTCACTGGCCCCGGCTCCGGCATATCGGGCTGAGAAAACGCCGGGCGCGCCGCCCAGCGCATCCACCTCCAGCCCCGAGTCATCGGCCAGGCTGGGCAGGCCACTGGCCGCAGCATAGGCCCTGGCCTTGAGGACAGCGTTCTCTTGGAACGAAGCCCCACTCTCATCGACCTCCAGGTCTATGCCCAGGTCTCTGGGGAAGACAATATCTCCTCCCCAACCAGCCAGCAACTGGACGAACTCGCGCTGTTTCCCTGGATTGTTGGTGGCAACGCACAATCTAACCATAGATCTCCCCGCTGCGAAAGCCAGCCCAGGCCGTCTCAAACCAGAGGTCGCTGCAGGGAATCGGACGGCGATCCACCCACCGGTTCTCCACCTTGGGCCGCTGTCCATGGAGGGGCTCCTCGACGCAGGCCCACGTCTCCAGCACCTTTTCCCGGAACGCGGCGTTCTCCGGCGCAATGCGCCACAGATCGCTCAAGCTGCCATGGATCTGGATGCCATTTGCATCCAGGGCCATGGCCGAACCCCTGCTCCCTACCGCGCTCTGCAAGGCATAGAGGATGGCTTCCAGGTAGATGGCCTGGGCAAAGGCAAGCTGCTGATTGCGCAGCGCCTCCGCAGCCTCGCCCGGGCCACTATAGGCGCAGCCCTGCGCTTCGAGCCTTTCCCACTGCTCCCAGGCCTCCGACACAGCCTGCGGCAGCTCTGCCATCGAGCGGATGTGTGCCCCCACCCTGCTCACGCGCTCCTGCAGCGCGTTGCGCTCTGCCTGCCAATACGAGGGCGCCGATGCGCAGCGGGCCAGCCACGACAGGATGTCGGTCGCCGCTGCCGCAGCAGCCAGCTCGGTCTCGGGTTGTGGAGCCGTCCACTCTGGGTAGCGGTGGGCGATGTACTCGGCCGCGCGAAAAGCACCGACCTGCCCCGCGTTCAGCGCCGATCCTCCGGGCCGGTACACCCCGTGAGAGCCATTCACCTCGCCGATCGGGAACAGGTGTCGGACATTGATCGACTCCCACCAGGCATTGCCGGCCAACCCACCGTTGTTGTGCTGGGCGCAGACGGCAATCTCGAGTGGCTGGGTGGCAATCTCGATGCCGTGCTCGCGGTACAGGTCGATCGCCCCCGGATTTATCCGTCTCAGGCGCTCGATGGGCGTCTCCAGCAGCGCCTGGGACCGCGTCAGGTACTGCAGCACTTCGCGGCTCAGATCCTCCAACGAGAACCCCTCTGGATTGCGCCGGTAGTCCAGGAACACGCGCCGGCCCCTCAAAACCGTTTCGATGTGCACCAGGATGTCGATCAGGGAGGAGCCACCGACGACCTTGCGCACGTCAAAGGGCCACTGGTACCCTTTCAGGAATACCAGCGAGTTCATCTCGCCCGCCGAAAAGTACGGGCGCATAAACTCGCGCTCATCGCTGATGCCATCGGCTGCGGTGCTGATGAACCGGGGGATCGCCTGCATATAGCTGCCCGACACGTTCCAACGGAACCGGATCGACGCCAGGCCGTGCTGCGACTCGGGAAGGCTCTGCGCCACGGCTCCAGCCCGCAGTGCCAGGCCAATCCCCCCGGTGTGCACCGTGGGATAGACGCTGGCCTTGTACAATCCACCCGGGCCGCCCACGGCGAATACGACGTTCTCGGCTGCATAGGCTTCGAGCGTCGCATCGGGCCCGATCGCTACGGCCCCAACAGCCCTCCGGTCACTCCCCTGGCGAACCGTCAGCAGCTCAACCACGTTCCTGTTCTCGCGCACCGGGATGTCCAGGCGCTGCACCTGGCGGATCAGAACACGGCACATCTCGCGCGAGGTGTACGGACCAATGGACGTGGCACGCTGTCGGGGATCGTGATCGGTCTTGTACCCCACAAACTGCCCGTATCGATCCCGCGGGAACGGCATCCCCAGGTTGACCAGGTGGATGAACGCCCTGGCGGACAGGCTGGCCTCCACCAGCGCCAGGTCGCCGTGCATGCTCCCGCCGGCGAAATACGTCTCGGCCATGGTCACTGGCGAGTCTGTCTCGGCGCCACACATGGAGAGCTTGTAGTAGGTTTGCTTGTCGCTTCCGGTGTTGATCGAGGTACCCATCTGCAAGCCCTCGGTCACGATCAGCACATCCGAGACGCCGCACTGGCAGAGCTGCACAGCAGCATTCAAGCCGGCTGCTCCGCTGCCGATGACCAGGGTATGAACCCATGTCACGGGCAGCGCCAGCTTCTCACCTTCCCCTGTCGAGATGGACAGAATCTGCTCGCGCATCGCTCGTCTCATCCGCCCGTACGCTACAACCTCTGCATGGTCATGCCCCCATCGACCACGATCACCTGGCCGGTAGAATAGGCGATATCCCCGCGCACCAACATGGCAGCAGCCTTGCCTACGTCCTCGGGAAGCCCCCAGCGTGCCTGTACCGTCAGGCCCCCAGCGATCAGCGCGTCATACCGGGCCTGCGCCGGTCGGGTCATGTCGGTCTGGATCACCCCCGGGCGGATCTCGTACACCGGTATGTCGTACTCGCCCAGCCGCGCCGCCCACAACTGCGTCGCCATGCTGAGTCCGGCCTTGGACATGCAGTACTCGCCCCGGCTGGTCGATACCACCGTAGCCGAGATGGACGAAACGTTGATGATACACCCCTGGAAGGCCGCGTCATGCTTGCGCTGCTCGATCATCCACCGGGCTACTGCCTGGGTGAGAAAATACGGGCCGTGCAAGTTGACCTTCATCACCCATTCAAAGCTCTCTTCGGTTCCCTCCAGGATGTCGGCCCGCACCTTGGGCGCGACTCCTGCGTTGTTGACCAGAACATTCAACCGGCCAAAGCGCTCTCGGACGGCGGAGACCAGGCGGCTCCGCGCTGCTCCATCCGAGACATCGGCCTGGCAATACAGGACGTCGGTCCCGGGCCGGCGCAAATCGGCCAGGGCATCCTGCACGGTTTCCTCGGCACGGGTACCACAGGCCGCGATGTCGCACCCTTCGGCAGCGAGACACCGGGCAATGCCCAACCCAATGCCCCGCATGCCACCGGTGACCAGGGCCACCCTTCCCATCCGCTCTGTCCTTCTAGTCTCGCTCGAACGTCTTTCCGATCGCCCCCGGGGGCGAGCTCTGCAGCAGGTTGCGCACCGGGTTGCGAAAGCGCGCCGGGACGACCGCCATCAGGCGCTCCAATGCCCCCCCACTGACCAGCAGCAGGGCAAAGATCATCAGCGCAAAAGGCGCAACCTGAAACACCTGGGTGGGCACGCTGGGAATGCGGGTCTGGAGGATGCTGGCCAGCGATTTGAGAAAGCCAAACAGGTACGCGCCAAATGCGACGCGCGCGGGATGCCACCCGCCGAAAATGACGATCGCCAGCGCGATCCAGCCAAATCCTGCCGTATGGCGATGGCTCCAGCCCAGCTTGACGCTCAACGAGTAGGTCGCGCCAGCGCACCCAACCAGGGCGCCGCCCAGGCCAGCATAGCAATAGCGGGTCCGGTTGACGTGGGCACCACGCACAAACGCCGCTTCCGGCCGCTCCCCAACGGCCCGCAACAGCAGCCCGGGCCGCGTCTTGGACATCCATATCCAGGCGACGACGATGCACACCAGGCGGAGATAAACGATGAGATTGTGATCCAAGAGGATCTTGCCCACGACCGGGATCTGACCCAGGCCGGGGAGGGCCCAATGCGGCACCGAGGGCCCGACCTTGCCGACAAGGGGATTCCCCAGGAATTCAGCCAGGTCGGTACACAACAGAGTCAGCACCAGGCCGACCGCAACCTGATCCCGCTTGAGCACGATGCTGGAAAAGGCGATCAGCAAGGCGATCAGCGCACCGACGCATATTGCCACTCCAAAGCCCAAGGCCAGGCTATCTGTCTGGTACGCCACGGCGAACGCAGCCATGGCCGACAGCATGATGCTTCCATCCAGGGAGAGGTTGATCACGCCCGCCTTCTCGGTGAACGTCTCGCCGATCCCTGCCAGGACCAGGGGCGCACTTCCCGACACCACCGAGGCCAGGGTGAGCACCCACAAGCTGTCACTCATTCTGTACCGTCCTGTACCGGATCATCGGCGGTTGGGTACAACCGCAGCCGTATGCCTTGCCAGAGCAGTACAGATAACACGACCGTCGTTTCCAGGACGCCCCCCAACGAAGAGTCGAGCCCCAGACGCAGTTCCAGGCGGGGGCTCCCCACCCCGAC
>Ga0315274_10012858_pt1 | contig 11926 bp, 13 predicted proteins | sample YL17G02_20_MG_FD_203700 | JGI IMG/M metagenome (GOLD analysis project Ga0315274, IMG submission 203700) | Sediment microbial communities from Yellowstone Lake, YNP, Wyoming, USA - YL17G02_20 | ecosystem: Environmental > Aquatic > Freshwater > Lake > Sediment | place: USA: Wyoming | collected... | reverse complement strand
GGAGATCTAGATAGCCTTCATTCTCTAGGAGTATTGTCAATTCAGACTACCACGAATACAAATGTGGGTACTCATTGCACACTGAGTGCTTACGAAAATACGAGCAACAAGAAACCTGTTTTGTTTGGTGAATACTGTCGCAAGAAATCACCGAAGAAAGATCCATTCCAGGGCAAGCAAGCTCTCTAGCACTTAGACTAAGTGGGTAGCCTAATCACTGCCTCACTAGAGGCCACGCACCAAACAAGCCAGTCTTCTCATATCATGTCCAGAGAGATTGGTTGGACTAGCTCGTATAGGAGAGTCTCCAACCTGCACTCTCCACCACTTGTCTGATAGATCCTCGCATCCTGTCCGCTAGTGGGTTGTCTTGCGCCTTTCCCAACGCTTTTGTATCAAATGGTTTGAGTCCAAACCCCTTGGATTTGTCTTCGATTTCTTGATACTTGACTTCCTTTTTGCCGTCATCAAGCGAAATTCGAGCGCTGTAACCTTTCTTGGGACTCCCGAGACTCAAACCGAGAAACTTTGGGGCTGCAACTTTCTCTTCTAAGATCAGATCTGAATCACCTGACTTGGCCATGCTAAACTCTTTGTTGCCTTCACATATTCTCAATAGAGACTGAATCAACGCGATCTTTGAAGATGCTAGCTGCGATCCACCATGTGGCATGACTACCTGGCCTGAAGGAGTACTGGGTGGAATCACAGGCTGCAGGCCACCTAATCTTACAGGTGTCGGAACTTTTATCCAAGCACCACCTTTTGGAACTTCATTGCTAGTATCAGATAACATACCTTGCTGATTGAAAGTCGTATAGTATTTCTTTCCTGTTGTTGCGTCAACATAGTAGACGCCTTGAGATGTTCTACTCGTGATTGTTGCCGGCTTTCCGGTTGTCTTGTTTACGAGAGTTATTTCCTTTTTCAGATCAACTGGCATAGTTTTCCCTCGCATTCTGTGTCTCTATTCCTTGCTTCCATAGAAATACTTTGTCCAGGACGGTAAATCTCGATCCCAACACAGACGTCCAGGATTCGGTCCTGATTCACTATGCTCCTCCAAGAGTAAGTATCAGGTCCGTGACAAAACCTGAGCAGAGTCCAAAGAAAATTCCAGTCATTAGGATATCATTTGTAGTTTGCCGCCTTCCTGAATTGTACATCAACATCGAGACGTAGATCAACGTGCCACCAGCAACCGCCAAGAAAAAGATGTACACAGGAGGCGAGGTCCATAAACTTCCAAGCAGAGTTCCAATGAATGTCGGGCCACCACCTACTAAGCCCGCCGAGACGATGAAACGGATACTTGGTCTCTTTGAAAGCCCTGTAAGCGGCCCGGCTATCCCAAAGCCTTCTGTGGCGTTATGCGCTGCAAATCCAATCATCAAAATCATCGCTAGCCCTATCGCTCCCGACACGTACGACTGGCCTATTGCTAGGCCTTCGCTAAAGTTGTGAACTCCGATTCCTACCGCAATCATCATTGAAAGTCTGTAAGCATTCGTATGCTGCGCGAATTGTGCTTCCCGTTTCTGTTGGCCCGCTACACTGGTCCCTGCAATAGAAGACTGCGGAGCAGTCTCCTTCATGTATCGAGTTTCGTACCAAGTTAACCCCAAAAGCCCGAGTGCCACTCCTCCAAACAATGCGAAAAGATCGAGCAGTGCATCTCCTACAAATAATTTGCCCACAAAAGCACTGCTTGCAGCCTCGGCAACGAATTCCCAAGCTTGACTAAACACATCGACTATAAGAAATATCAAGATGCCAATTGCAAACGCGTTAAGGAACCCCTTCTTCCTTGGACTTACGCTTTGAGCTAGGGCAAGCGGTAACCCGAGAAAGATTGTGAGGCCAGCAAATGCCCCAAGAAGAAGGAGCTGAGGATAATTGATCAATCTACGTAATCAACTCATAACTCTTCATGCTATGAGCAAACCTTCCTATCAGCTCTTCTCTTCCGAAGGCGGTTTTATTACGGGCCGCAGAATATTCATGATCAGTTGATAGCTTGGCACTGTTATCTGAAGTTGTTCAAGCAGAGAAGAAAATGCGACTATTGGTGCTCTTTCTAGCTCTACTCTACGTTGTTTCTTACCTTACTGGTTGGTATCTGATCAGCATCAAGTCGCCAGTAGCGGTTGAAACAGTTCAGGCAATATCCGGAAGCGTTCTTACAGAGACGCCATTCACCATCATAATTGAATCGCTGCAGGGAGGGCAATTGGTTCAGGCAATCATGGTCACTTTCTTGTTGAATCTGATCAGTGGAGCCTTTCTTACAACGACACTGCCGGGGATCATACCGTTAGTCGGAGCACTGGGTACAATTGCAGTCACATTGATGAGGGGCTTCGTCATCGGTGTGGTCTATCCTGAAGTTCTTGCCTCATCCGTGGCGGGGTTTGTGCTCGGTGTTGGAACAATGATCTTGGAGCTGGGCGCCTACGTCTTCTCAGGTGCAGCAGGAATCCACATTGCACTAGCTCCAATTATGCCATCAAGATATGGAGTACAAAGTAGATGGGCAGCTTTCAAGATAGCCTGGAAGGATGCTGCCAGAATCTATGTGATCGTGGTCATTCTTCTGGCGCTAGGTGCGATATGGGAGATGACTGGCATCATTCTAGTTCTTCGTCCAACTACTTAGATCCTGACGCATCTCTTAAGTTAGGGACAACGAAACCAGTATGGGGTGAATATGTTTGGTCAAAGAGGGAGATAAGGCTCCGGACTTTACTTTGCAGGCAGACGATGGACGTGAAGTGTCACTCAAAGATTATCAAGGTAAGAAAGTAGTTCTCTATTTCTATCCAAAAGACGACACTCCTGGTTGTACACGTGAAGCTGCTGAGTTTAGGGACACAATAAAACAGTTGGAGAACGAAAACGCTGTAATAGTCGGCGTGAGCAAAGACAGTGTTGAATCCCACAAGAAATTCAAGGAAAAGTATGGGCTACCTTTTACATTGCTTAGCGATCCTGAAGCCAAGGTCTTAAGACTCTATGAGGTTTGGAAAAAGAAAAGCCTCTATGGTCGCGAGATGATGAGTACAGAACGAACCACCTTCCTGATAGATGAGAAGGGGATAGTCAAGAAAGTATATCCGAAAGTGAAGGTGGAAGGACACGCAAAAGCCTGTCTAATGGACTTAAAGTTCTGATGCGTAGAGCGTCCAACTTGTGGTAGGCTTCTGTCTTCTTCGACCATATGCCCATTCAATCTGATCCGGGCAGTCCAGAAGCATACACCTGCGCAATCACAGCTTGCATACTCAGCGAAACCAATGTTGAAGCTCGATGACATTGCCCTCGGGATCAGTCACGTATACGATTCGAGCCTTACCTGCATAATCGATCTCCGCAGTAACAATCTTTCCAACATCGCTACCACCTGCTGCAATCACTGCTTCATGCGCTTGATCCACATCATCAACTGCAAACGCAATATGACCAAAACCGGGACGATTGACAGCAGTTCTGGGCTTTTCGGTCTCAACATCGTACTGAAAAATCTCGATCGTTGGACCAGTGTTACCGTAACCCGGAGCACGCAAGTGTGCACCATGAATATGGGCAGATCTTATGCTTGTCACGTCATCCAGCCATTGACCTGAGAGATCACGCTCAGGCGGAACTAGTTTGCAGCCAAATACTTCAATGTAGAACTTTGCAAGACGTTTCCAGTCTTGCGCAACGATGTTCGTGTGAACATATCTGACATTTGAAACAGTCACGGTTTTTTGTTCCTCCTCAACCCTGCCACATGAACTTAACCAAGACATCGATGATGTCCCTGTACTATTCCTGTACACGGTTGAAAATGTTCTGTCCCATAGCTTATTGGTTGGTGTTTTTTCACAAAATTCACACATTACGGGACTTTGTGAATGGAGTACTGAGCACCAAAATGGATAGTATTGCCTTCTTCATGTCCAGCATATCAATAAGGCAGGCGCCAACGACTGGAGGTGAATCGTTCAACAAGTCAATCTGCATAACTATCCTTGATTGAACGTGATTGGGATAAACCGGACATGCGATCGTGTAGACAATGTGGGTCGACGTTTTCCGATGGTTCAAAGTATTGTCCTAGATGTGGAAGTTATGATGATGCGAAGAGAACTCCCCGATTTGTGAACTTGGGCAAGAAGACGTTACGCGAGTTTGAGAGAGAATTCTACAATCTCGTTGAGGCAGGCATGAAACTTGCAGGGCAGGGAGTAGGAAAATACTTTCCTGAGGTTCTCCCACGGTCCAGAACTCCTCTCAAACGAAGAGCGGAAATATCGTATGCTGCAAGCACAGGTATTTGTGTGAAGACTGGATACGAAGTGCCTGGGTTCGACCGCATCGTTTTCCTGCGTGAGTTTAGTTCGACACATGATAAGTTCCTTGTTCAATTTGCAGGTCGGCTTTATCGACGTCCCAGAATCAGGAATTGGATGATCAGAGACTATCTAGAATCGGGGAAGAGGAGGGTGGCAAACGATGACGTATCCAGGTTTTTCGAAAAGGACTTTCCCGTTCTTCAGAAGTATTTCAAGCCGCAATTGCTTGGATTAGCGATTGAGAATGAACCTTTGGTACCCTTTGTTCAGTTGGGTCCTGGGAAAGAGGGCTGGCTTGAATTCAACGTTGAATACAAGGTGGGCAATTACAGACTTCCTGCAGATCTTTTTGCAGCAGGGGAAAAAACAGACTTTGTCCATGTTGAAGATGGCAAACTTGTCTGGGTGAAGATAGACAAAGCTGCTGTCGCGAGACTGAGAGAACAGATTCGGTCTCTGGGCATCATTCGATCAAGAGATGGTATGAAGCTTCAAGTCAAAGAAACTGGAGGCTTCAGAAGCATATCCCCTAAGCTTTGGCGCTTCCTTGAGAATGTGACCGAGTTCAGATTAGATCCACATTTCAGATTGTCCGAGAGTGCAGAAAATGATCTGCAGAAATCAGAGATAGTGCTAAAACCATATCAGAGACAAGGAATTCATTGGCTAACTTGGCTCTCCGAGTTCAATCTCAACGGGATACTGGCCGATGATATGGGCCTTGGAAAAACCATTCAAACAGCCATCGCGATTAGACTTGCTTATGAAAAATCTAATGACTCAAGACAGAGTCTAGTCATATGCCCCAAATCGCTCATAAGACATTGGCATCGAGAACTTGAAAAAGTCTATCCACAGATTCCAATATCAGAATACATTGGCACAAATAGAAACAAGAAGACGTTCATTTCCACCCGCCCCACAATTCACATAACTACCTACGATACGTTAGCGAACGATATAGACGAGATCAAGTCAACACCATTCTTCTTTGTCGTTTTGGACGAGGGGAATATGATAAAGAATCCCTACACTCAGAGGTCTCGATCTGCTAGAATGCTATGTTCTGCTCACAAACTGGTATTGAGTGGAACCCCCATTGAGAACAGACCTGCCGAGCTATGGCCGATATTCGATTTTCTCACCAGAGATTACCTGGGCCCCTCCTATCATCTCTTCGTGAAGAAGTTTGACACACCTATCGTGAAGGGTGACAGAACCCGTAGAGACGAACTTGCCAGAAAGATCAGACCATTAACACTAAGACGGCTTAAGGGACAGGTGGCCCCTGAGCTGCCCGAGAAGACAGACATACGATGCTATTGTCACCTCACGGAAGAGCAAAGATCTCTATACGGTCAGATAGTTGAAAGAGCGTCAAGTCACATAAGAAGATACGAAGCAGGAGAAGAAGAAGAAAGACCCACCGTTCTTCAAGTACTGCCAAAATTGAAGATGTTGTGCGATCATCCTGCACTGATAAACAACCGGAATAAGCCACTACTTGGAAGAAGTGAAAAATTCGACTTTACAACAAAGAAGCTCGTTGAGATAGTAGAATCCGGAGAAGGCGTCTTAGTCTTCAGCCAATACCTGCGTGTGCTGGATTTGTTGGGGGAATGGCTAAAGGGCGAGTCCATTGATCACATACGAATTGATGGATCAACTTCAACGAAGAAGAGACAGAATCTAATTGACAGCTTCAACAATGGAGATGCCTTGGTTGCGCTGCTCAGCGTGAGAGCCACGGGTTACGGGGTTAATCTTGCCGCAGCAAATCACGTAATACACTTTGATAGATGGTGGAACCCAGCTGTTGAAGATCAAGCTACGGATAGAGCCCATCGAATAGGGCAGACGAGAACTGTATACGTTCACAAGATCATCTGTAAGGAAACTTTGGAGGAGAAGATTGACAGATTGATCGAGAAAAAGCGAGAGATCTCAGGCAAGATAATTCTTGACACCGTTGAGAGGCTTCCGTTGACGAAGGATGAACTATTAGATCTTGTCCGACCAATATGATTCATGAAAAAAGCGTATTACATGTGGTGATGTGGTGCTGTCCTCTAGACTCGTCTGGAGGTTTGTGACTAAACAGGCAGAGAACGTTTTTGTCATGCGTTTTGTAACCAGATAGGAGGTATGTCCATGAAAAAAGATGCCAAGATAATAGTTACAAAAGATGGCCCATATCTGATTTCAGGAAACTTTCCAATGGATAAACAGATCATAGCAATCGGAAAAGAAGGGGAACCTGAAAAATGGGTTAAAGGCAAAAAAATACCTCCTAGTCAGCCATGCGCACTCTGTCGTTGCGGTCAATCGAATAACAAACCGTTCTGTGATGGCACGCATGCAAAAGTCGGGTTCGATGGCACTGAAACCGCCAGCAAAGAACCATTTGAGAAGCAGGCACAGGTTATGGAAGGACCGACATTGAGACTAAAGGATGCATCTGCCTTGTGTTCTTCTGCAAGATTTTGCCACAGGGGCGGAGGAACATGGGAGCTTTCCCATCATTCTGATGACCCGAAGGCCAGAGAATTGGCCATTGAAGAAGCGTGCAGCTGCCCTTCAGGAAGGCTAGTTGAGTGTGACAAGAAGACTGGACGGGCAATTGAACATGAGTTTGAAAAGTCAATAAGTTTGGTTGAGGACCCCCAGAACAAGGTAAGTGGCCCAATATGGCTTAAGGGCGGCGTACCAGTCGAATCATCTGATGGAAGCACTTACGAAGTTCGCAATCGCGTCACATTGTGTCGGTGCGGAAAGTCCAAAAATAAACCGTTCTGCGACGGCTCGCACATAGACGAAGGTTTTGATGACGGCGACGAATCACTGAAATAGCCTGCCAATTGCAGGCTTGCTTTGCATAATGGACAAAATAAAGCAAGGGTACCTACGGATTCTTGGTAAGCTCTTTTAGTTGCTTTTCGGTCAAACCAAGTCCAGGTTCTGCATCAAGGCGCTTCATCACTTTTCCTTTCTTGAATAGAAGAACCGTAGGATAATATTCAATAGAGTATTCTTCGCACAATTCAGGCTTCTCATCAATTATTACACTAATGCATTCTCGCGGGTTGCTTCTCGTGTACTCTTCGAAGATGGGCAGGAATCTTTGAGAAAATGGACACCAAGAAGCGTAGAAAAGTACGATGGCTTCATCTTTACGTTCTATTGCGTCGCTAAAAGTATCTTTTTCTTTCCTTTTCGACTCGTCCTTTTCAGCTTTGCTCATGAGCGTTTCACCTTATTTTTCATACACCCGTATTTGCAGTAGGTAATGGCAAGATCCAATATCGATTATTTTATTCCGAGCTAATTCATCATTCCGACTATATCCCATAAAAGGCGTTCTTCCGTAATTTCACTGTTTTCATAGGATCGTGCCGGAGCAACTCAACGTTTTCTCATGTATTCAGTGGTTTTTTCGTAGAGTTTCTGGAAGTGTTCTCCAAAAGTTTGGTCACCTTTCTCTTTTCTTAGGGCCAAGATCCAAGGTTCCAGCTTCTTCCAATTTGAGATTATGTAAGGGGCGATACGGTCATCTATGACGTCAAGGTCTACAAACTTTTTCGCGACTAGGAAACCTACCTGTTCAAAGAATGCGGTGACCTCGTACGGATAGTCGCCCACTTCAAAACTAGTCTCTTCTTGTGTCTTATACTTCTCATAGTCCCCAAATTGGAATTCATCCTCGACCCATCTGAAAGCCTTACGGAGTCTATCACTCTCCGCCCACTCGAATAGTTTCATAGAGATCTCGACATTTCTATGCATCTCCATGTGTCTAAGCTGAAAGAGAATGATGACTGTTCCAGTAAGTACGCCTGTCGCAGAAAGGATAGCCGCCAACTCCATTATTGAGACCAATTTTGGAACGATCCTTCGATCTAGATTCATAAACTATGGAAATGCAGGTTCAACTATGACGGATTCCTCTGTCGATTTAGCTCTTATGTTTGATGAAACAGTCTGCCACCAGTTTTGGCCCTCATCCAAGAACCCTTTCCTCTACTGCAAATCGACTTCATAGAACTGCCCTGAGAAGAGAAGCGATCCACTATTCTTCGACCACCCTGCCTAGAGATCGCAGATGCTTTCGGAACGTGTATTCTGGATCTGCGGATCGTCGAGTCAGATACTCTTCGAATCTAAACTGGTCTCGTAGAGTGCTACCAGATCGCACCGCTTTGGCTTGTTCTCGCTCCTTCTCCATGATAGAAGACGCCAAATCAATCAGATCCATGACTTCGTCGTTGTGAACGAAGATCACTCCGTCCAAGTCACCAAAGACGGCATCTTCTTTGCTCACCAGAAAGTCTCCTATTCGAGCGGAAGAAGGGCGTCTGGATCGCGTGGGTCTAGCCTTACTGGCCCAGCGGCGTACGTTCCGTAGCTGAATACTGGAAGATCGATTTGCATGAGTTCCTCAGCGTCTCGGTGCATCCCCCAGACGACGATTCCACCAAGACCAAAAGCTTGGGCCTCGAGAACCGTAAGATCCCCAATACATGCCTCATCCATTCTCCCTCTGTTATCAATAACTAAGATGTCACCAGGTTCAGCCGATCCAATCACCTCCAGGAATATGTCAACACTCCCGTAGTGCCGAACTGGTAACACGCTCCCTGCTACACGATGTCTGGATAGAATCGGTCGGATACTTGGCGGCGCAATACGAAGTGGAATCCCCCGTCGAACACACGCGTCAGCGATGAGAGGTGTCGACAGTCTGGAGAAACTGTCAGATAGTTGTCGGTTCAATATCGGTTTTCCTCATCTTCCTGCAACATTTGTGGTGGTGTAGATCCTTCGCCTATGACGGTCATCCATTTGCGCACTCGCCATTGTGTAACTAACCCATTGATGACGTACGGGTCAGTTTCCGCGAAGCGCTCCACAGTCTCACGAGATAACACATTGAAAACAAGAACTGCGCCGTCAACAGGTTCCGCGAGAGCACCGCCGAGCACGAGTTCTCCCTGTTCGTAGGCTTTGCGAACGTGATCTAGATGAAGACTACGATACTGTACGCGCTTATCGACGAAGCCATCGACAACATCATAGAAGAGAATAAAGTGCAAAACTCAACCCACAAGAAATAGAACTTCTGTAGGCATATAAGTCGGATGAAGACGATGGCTGTGGGGAGTACCTTGAGGTTCTGTCCGTGCTGTGGCAACTGGTCGGAAGGAAACTTCTGTCCCAACTGTGGAATGGATTTGAGAGGCTATCCTTCGGCATACATTACGGCATGGATTTGATGTGTGATGCGCAATTCGTCACTTGAATCTTGTAGCGAGGTTATCACGAGTCAACATCCCGTGCCGCCTTTCGCATGATGATTTGTTGTGAGATTCATTTATGTATAGAGTGGCTCGCGAAAACCGACAGTCAACAAAGCATGCTGAATCCTGATCAAATAGACAAAACAGTTTAACCCAATAGTGGCATAGAAGCGGTTTGGTGTCGTTTGATATGGGTGCTTCTATTCATGAACTGTTTGTTCAGATGAAAGAACGTGGCTTTCAAGCACAAGTAGTTTCAATCGACCACATTCCATCCCTACAACAAGAGATAGAAAGACGTCACCGACAGAACCTGTTTAACAAAGACTTCTATAAAGAACGTCTTGGTTGTTTCAATTTTAGAATTCCCAGAGGATTGCCAGAAGCCCGGTCTCTAATTGTTGTCGCCGTCCCCAGACCCCAAACTCAAGCCATTTTCACATGGAAAGGAGAGAGGCGACCACTCATTCTTCCCCCAACATACAGTGCAGACAGTGAAACAAGGAGACAAGTTGAGGATCTCCTAGCAAAGTTTCTTTCAAAGAAAGGATACAGGTTGGCGAGTACTGCTTTGCCTCTGAAACTGTTAGCAGTGCAGAGCGGTCTGGGTCAGTATGGAAGAAACAACATCTGCTATGTCTCTGGGATGGGAAGCTTTCTCCAGCTTGTCGCTGTTTATTCCGATCTGCCTTGTGAGAAGGATACCTGGCAGGAAGCATCAATGATGAAAGCCTGCGAGAAATGCCAGCTCTGTGGAAAAGCCTGTCCCACTGGCGCTATCTCTTCTGACCGCTTTCTTCTGCATGCCGAGCGATGTATTGTGTATCACAACGAGAAAAAGGGTGACATTCCGTTTCCCGACTGGATGAACTCTGCTTGGCACAACTGCATAGTAGGATGCATGCACTGTCAAAGAACTTGTCCGATCAACAGGAACTTCATAGAGTGGATCGGCGAAAAAGAACAATTCTCTGAAGAGGAAACTACTCTAGTCTTGAATGGTGTGCCACGTGATGAGCTGCCAGTTATGACGTTGAGGAAATTGGAGAAGCTAAGCCTAACTGACTACTTTGATAGCCTCCCTCGCAACTTGACAGTCTTGTTCAAGTGACCTGAATAGTTGTGAAATGTCGCCAGTCAAGGTTGTGGGAGCGGAAAAGCTGTCATTTCTCAATCGTTTGTCAGTAACATCTGTGACTAGCCATTGTTCATAACCGCGCGATCCTGCATGTATTTTCAAACGGCAGATGTGGAGGTGACGACGTTTGGAGAAAAAGAAGATGATGGAGTGGGCGTGCCCACCTGAATGCGGCGCCGGTTTACGCTGGTATGAGGGCGACTTTACTAAGAAAGAGCTAGATTAGATCTTGGACATATCCGCGAAACATATGGTCCAGAGTCACGGCTACAAAGACAATGCGGAGACAAGAGAGACTCTGAGGAAGGCCATCAAACCAGTCGAAAGGTAAGGTCAGGATTTCTCCTGCTCCTTTCCCTCGTTTTGTTAAAGAAATCAGATTCAAAACATAATCACAATTTCCAATCATGTGGGAATCCTCAGATCCACCTATCTTGAGTGAAAGAAAAACAAAAAGGGTTTGAACTTCGCTCCTCCATTATGTTTCGGTGACGAGAGATGGAACGAGTCTGTTTTGCAGCGCCCTGGGACAACTTGGTTAAGGGAGTAACTATCTGCGTCTTTGCTGTTATGATCTTTGTCATGATTGTTTTCGGTTTTGTTGCAGACAGTCTCTCAATTCTGGTCGGAATGTTGGCGCTCTACAGCGCTGTCCTTGGATCTCTGTATTTGTGGGCTCCACGGGCGTACACGGTTACTGATAACAAGATCATCGTTAAGCGATTGATAGGTGACTTTCAAATCACTGCCGCTCAGAAACCTGAGCGATGGAAATGGACATGGTGGGGAATTAGACTCTTCGGTAGCGGAGGTCTCTACGGCTATTATGGCTACTTCAGTTTTAGGGGTCTTGGAAGAGTTTCCATGCATGCCACCAATAGGAACAACCTCGTCCTCGTTAAAGACGAAAAAGGCAGACGATTCCTACTCAGCCCATCAGAACCCGACAAATTCATTCAGTTATTCTGACTATGAATATGAGTCAATTTGTTGTGGGCGGCCACACCATTCTATACACACACAGCTAACTAGGGTAAGACCCTGTGGCACTCACGTTGGGCAACGGTCATAAGTGACGCGTTCTGTGCTGTTTTCATGGTGATGAAGTGATGAACAAACCTGACGTGTTCGACTATACAGTGTCAACGGGGAAGGAT
>Ga0315274_10012857_pt1 | contig 11927 bp, 6 predicted proteins | sample YL17G02_20_MG_FD_203700 | JGI IMG/M metagenome (GOLD analysis project Ga0315274, IMG submission 203700) | Sediment microbial communities from Yellowstone Lake, YNP, Wyoming, USA - YL17G02_20 | ecosystem: Environmental > Aquatic > Freshwater > Lake > Sediment | place: USA: Wyoming | collected... | reverse complement strand
CCAGGTATGCCAGCCGCGAGCGGACTTCGCCGAGCAGCAGGCCGAGCGGGTCCGACGGCTTGGGGTGATGCCGCCCGGCAAGGGTGTCGATGAACCGCCGGGCCTCACGGATCGGCAGTTGGTAAAAATCAGCCAGCGTCATCCCTTTCCGGGCGCGGGCGAGTCCGACGGATTCGGAACAGGATGCCGGGTCGGCGGCACCGACGGCACCTTGGCTCAGCGGCAGAGGGACTTGATACAACAGCGTCTCGGGCTGGAAGCGCTGCCCACGGCAGTCCCTGCAGGTCTGATAGACACGGTAGCGTGAGAGGAGCACGCGGACGTGCATCTTGTAGGCCTTGGATTCGAGCCAGCGGAAGTAGCCTTTGACGCCGTACCAGGCGTGTGGCCATTCATGGCGGCTGTCTTTGCCGTAGTCCGGATCGCCGTCGATGACCCAGTCCTGCCACTTCTGTGGCAGTTGCTCGAAGGGCACGTCCATGGGCACCCCGGATTGCCGGCAGAACTTCACCAGGTCTTCCTGGCATTCGGCACTCACGCCGGTCTGCCACGGTTTGACCGCGCCGCCTGCCAGCGTCTTGGAGCCATCCGGGATGGCGAGGGCGTAGTCGATGGTGATGGTCCGGCCGAAGCCACGACAGGTCGGGCAGGCGCCGATGGGATGGTTGAAGCTGAAGAGGGCAGGGGAGGGTTCCCGGTATTCAAAGTCACACCGCGCACAATGAAAACGGTTCGAAAAGAGACGAGGGGCGCCCAGGGCCGCGGACGGCGTCGCAGCGCTCGGGTCGATGGAACGGATGGCAAGTTGTCCTTTGCCGAAGTGGTAGGCTTGTTCACAGGCTTCGACAAAGCGGGCGCGGTTGGTGGGCATCACTCGGAGCCGGTCCTGAACGACGCTAAGGGAACGGGGCTTGAGATCACGGAGGCGAGCGGCGACTTGGTCGATGCGAACAATTCCGTCGTTGAGCAGAAGTCGTTGGTAGCCCTGTCTGGTGATCAGGAGCAGCGATTCGTCCAGGGAGAGTTTCGGGGATAGAGGGAGGTCATAAGTAACCAGGACCTCGGCCTGGGCCATGATGGCAGTGGCTCGAGGCGACTCAGGCGGGCGGGCGGGCGGGGCAGACTCCCAGGTATGCTTCGTATTACGGCCTGCGTAGCCGCTCAGGGTCGTCTCCCAAATTTGCTGCGGTGAATCTTTGCGAACGATTTGGCCGCACTGCCGGCAGTGTAGTCTAGCGGCATGAAGCCAGAGGGACTTCATATAGTCGCAAATCTCAGTCATCGTGCCGATGGTCGAGCGGGTGGTGCGAACGGTGTTGCGTTGTTCGATGGCAATCGCCGGGGGGATGCCCACAATGCTGTCCACTTGCGGCTTGTCCATCCGGTCGAAGAACTGGCGGGCGTAGGGCGAGAATGTCTCGATGTATCGCCGTTGGCCTTCGGCGAACAGAGTATCGAAGGCGAGCGAACTCTTCCCCGAACCGCTGAGTCCACTGATGACCAGCAGCCGGTTCAGCGGCAGGTCCAGATCGAGATTCTTCAGGTTGTTCTGCCGGACTCCGCGCAGGCGGATCACCGGCACCGATTTCCCATGCGACATCGTGGGCGGAATGTATTCCGGACGCAGGCGGTGTCAACCGTGCCAGAGCGCCTCACGAGTGCTTCAGGGCCCTGCTTGAGACCGGCAAACTCGAGGTCCTCGAATCCGCGTCAGCCTCCAGGCTCGGGGGACTGACATAGCTCGGCAGGGTCAGCACCACCTGGCGTGCCTGGGTGTCGCAGTCGGATGGGAGCCGTCCCGGCCAGACGCTTCCAGGGGCGCTCAGGCGGGAGGAGGGCTCAGGCCGGACAGAAGTCAAGATTCTGCAGGTGAGCTTTGATCGCGAGGATCGCTTGGGCGTGGATCTGGCAGATGCGGGATTCGGTCAAACCCACAGCTTCGGCGATCTCGCGCAGGCGCAGATCTTCAAAGTAGTAAAGGGCGAGCACCTTGCGCTGCATTTCCGGCAACAGTTGAAGCCGGTCGGCAATGATCTCTGCCAACTCCCGGCGCGCGGCTCCATTCATCGGGTCATCCTGGCTTTGATCAGGCAGGCATTCGCTTTGCGACCAGCCTTCTTCAGTATCGTTGTTTGGGGCGGCATCGAGGCACACGAAGGTGGCGGGTCGGATTTCCTCCAGCCATTGTCGGTAATCCGCCACCGAGATCCCCAAGGCCTTGGCCATCTCGGCGTCAGTGGGGGCTTCGCCTTTTGCCTGTTCCAGCTCGTTCATGACCGCTTGGACTTTGCGGGCCTTGCTATGCACTGAGCGCGGGACCCAGTCGGTGCGGCGCAACTCATCGAGCACGGTGCCGCGGATCCGGACACGGGCATAGGTTTCCAGCGTGGTACCGCTTTTGGGGTTGAAATGGCGGATCGCGCTGAGCAGGCCGATAACCCCGGCGCTGTACAGGTCTTCAAGGTCCACATGACGCGGCAGTGAAAGTGCCAGCCGGCCGACGACGGTCTTAACCAGGGGCAGATGTTTCTCCAGCAGCTTCTCCTCGATCGCGCTGCCAGGAGAAACCCGTCGTGGCCGTCGCTCAAATCGTGTTAGGTCCTGGTCCGTGCAGGCTGGCGTAGTGGAAGTGCTCATAGCTGGTTAGCAATGGGTAGGCAGCGATTGCCACGTGTTGAAGGAGGCGATACCAAACCCTGGATCAACGAACGGGGTGCTTTGCTTAATCCAGGCGGGTTCCCGGGGTAACATCAGGAAGCCGTTCACATCATCCACCTCCCGCCCGCACCAACCGAAGGAGGGCCAACAGTGGCTGGGGACTGAGCAGAGAACCAGACCGGCCAAGGCCGCCATGATTCCGCTCTGGATGAGGAGTAGCTTCATACTTCGGTTTTGTTGCCAGCCGAATAGCAGGCAGTCTGCCAGCCAACCGGTGCTGGCCTGAGATGAAGGGACTCCAGGACGCCGACGCTTGCCGATTGGCCCATGCCCGCCAATCCCTCCGCGGGTGGTCCCATCCACTTGAATCCCCAAAGGGCCCAGGGGAAGGGCGGCAGATCTCGAAAGCTTGGAACTCCTTGGAACGGCGAGGCTTAGTAGGGTCCTCGCGCTTAGCTGTCACGTCGCCTGCCAAGCAGCTATACCAGCCATTCATGTCACTTCCGGAGGAAAACCGTGTGGTCGATCGCCCTCTTGGCCGCAGTGCGATCAGCCCTCGAATCCTGGGGGTTGGCAGACCTGCCACAACTCCCCGCAGATGCGTAGTTTGTCTCGATTCCTCACAGCTTGGAAAAGGCGGTGTACGATAATAAGGCACCAGCCGGCTCCAGACGGTCAAGATGCTCGGCGAGAACCTCAGCGACTTTGCGCAAGACGGCCGCCGGCGGAAAGTCAGGGCTTCTCAGGTGATAGCGAGCAGTGTGCATCCGGAGAATCAATCGGCGTACGGGCGTACCCTGCGCACTCGGCCTCAAGCGCACCCGGCCAGAAACAGCCAACAGATCAAGACGAGTATCACCCAAGCTGCAGTCTCAAGGGCCCGGATCCATAGTGGCCGCGGGCTGTTCGACTGTTGGTGGGGATCCTCAGGTGGCACCCAACTCCCATTATTGTTGGTGGCTGCCGGCGTGAGCGACAGCCGGCGCTCTGGCTCACTTTTCATTGAGTTTCACCAGGAAGTTCCGCAGCCCTTCGAGCCAGGGGCCCAGCAGTTGTTCCAGCGCGTTGGACAGCTCGAGCACGTCCCGCTGCTCGAAAGTCCTCTCGATCCTTTTCCACAACGGCCCGAACTCCGCCAAGTGTTCCGCCAGCGTCTTGCGACCGATTCGCAGTTCGTCAATACGTGAGCCGCAGAGGTCGCGAAGGGATTTGACAATCAGGATGGGGGACAAGAAGGCCGGCACCCAATCCCGCCAGAGTTTCTCCACCGCCGGCCAATCGTTGATCATGACTTGCATCGCGGCGGCTTCAACCTGGTTCTGCAATTCACCCACCTGTGCGGACGCCGTCTCGATGAGCTGCCGACTTAACTCTGCGAAACTGATGGTCTGTGCCTGGACGCGTTGGAAATCACACGGTTCGGCGAACTCGACTTCGACCCTCACTGGATACCCGTCAACGTAAAGAACCGCCAGAACCCGCTCCTGCCGCAAGGCCAGCGCTTCCAAATAAGACCGAATGGCTGGGAAGGAGTTGCGCGCTTGCTCGGGGACCTGCAACTCTCGGCCATCCAGGATCACCTGGATGGCCCGGGGTAGATTCAAGTTTTTGCCTTTGCCCAGCATAATTCCTCAATCGGCAGATCCCCCCGAAGCATTAAGGCAAATACCACCAGGGCCGCCACGCGTCCGGCCAGCAAAGGCGGGCTGACGAAGCGGGCAAGCCCCTCGCACGGTCGGATCAGGGCCGGGTGGTTAGTGAAAAGGGTGGGACAGAGTAAATACCCTCCTGGCGTCAGCCGTCCAACCACATGCAGCACATAACCATGTCACAACGCGAAAATCACATGAAAGCGTCACCTCCGCTCAGAAACGCCTCGCTCATCCTGGCCTTGGCGTTCTGTCTCACCACACTTGCATCCGGCCAGGAATGGATGCCGCTATGCAACGGCAAAGACCTCACAGGTTGGGAACAAATCAACGGCTTCGCCAAGTACAGCGTCAAGGACGGCGTCATCGTCGGCACCTCGGTGCCCGACAGCCCCAATTCCTTTCTCTGTACCAAGAAGCACTACAGCGACTTCGAACTGGAGTTCGGAGTGCAGGTGGATAAGGAACTGAACTCCGGCGTGCAGATTCGCAGCGAAAGCAAACCCGATTACCAGAACGGTCGCGTGCACGGCTATCAGGTGGAGATCGCGGTGGACGGTTTCTCGGGTGGCATTTACGATGAGGCCCGCCGCGCCAAGTTCCTGAACGCCGAAAAACCGACCGCTGCAATCCGCGCGCTCCTCAAGGAGAACACCTGGAACAAGTACCGGGTCATCTGTCAGGGCGACCATATCCAGACATGGGTCAATGGTGTGAAAGTGACCGACCTTCGCGATGACATGACTCGCAGCGGCTTTATCGGCTTGCAGGTGCATGGCGTCGGCAAGCGCGCCGAACCGCTCAAGGTCCAGTGGCGAAACATCCGCCTCCGCGAGCTGAAACCTTGACTCTCCGGCCGGCGGATCGGCGCGCCCACGCAGCGCTGGCGCAACTCGCCCGGTGCTCAACCCAGCGAAGGAATCAACCGCCGCTTGCCTTGGATAAACTGGGCAACGATCGTGTTGGCGAGTTTCAGCTTGGCAGACACGTCGCGGTGGTCATGGAGCAGCATCATACAGACGCTCAACACATCTCCTGAACCGGTTGCATTCACCAGCCGTTTCGCCCGGATCGCCGGCTCCACCGTCAGATGCCCTCGAGCATAGTAGCCGGCCCCCGCGGTTCCCAGGTGGACCACCACCGCCTGCACACCCCATTCTTCGAGACGCGCCAAGGACACCTCCAGCCTTTTGGAATCTGTAAACTCGTTCAACTCCCGCAGGTTGCCGTGGGCTACGTTTACCCAGCCTAACACATCGCGGACGGCCCGCTTGCGAGCCTGGACCTGGGCGGCGCCTGCTACTCCCCACCGGGGATCCCAGTTGAGATCAACCGAGATCACCAGGCCGGCTTCACGCGCCGCCCGAAAAAGCCGTTCGTTGCCCCCGAATAACAGCGCCTCGGAAAACCAGATGTCCGCGCGAAAAAGATGGTTGAACCCGGCCAGCGCTCGCAAATCGAGGTCCTCGAAGGTCAGCGCCTCGTTGTTGGGCTGGCAGCTCAGAAAATGCCGGTGACCGTCGGCGTAGGTCAAAGCGAGTGAGTTGCCGGTGGGATTGTTCGGATCCCGGGCCAAATGTGCCGCGATGTGGTGTTGGTTGAGCGTCCGTACCAACCTGTCACCCAGAGGATCGGCTCCGACCTTGCCGAGAAAGGCGACCTTCGCGCCCAGGGCGGCCGCTGCAAACGCGCTGTTGGCGCCGCCGCCGCCGATGGTCTCCACGATCGAAGCGACAGGTGTTTCGCCGTCGCGCAGGAGCCGTGCATCGGCCGGGAACGGGGCGGTTTTGATGTCGCGGTTGATATTGCCGACGACACACAGTCGAGCGGTCTTGAACAGCTCCTCACTCAGCATGAGCCAACGCCTCCTGTACTTCGCTCGAAGTAGGAATCGAGCAGCGGCCTCACCGTTTCCTCACCGCCAGTGAAGCCTTCCAGTTCATGCCCATCAAACAAGAAGACCTTGGGCGCCATGGCGGCCAACGATTGTGCCCTGAGACGCAAAGGTCCGCCGTTGACCTTGCGATTGACAATGGTGCGACTTTGGTTCCGCAGGCTGACCAGGATGATCGAAAGCGGCGTCGCATAGCCCGGGCGCACTTCGACCAAGGAGATGCCGGTGCAGAGAACGTCAGGCATGGGACGCGTTGCTGGCGAGCTCCGCCTTGAGCAGGTGCATCAGCAGATGCTCGATCACCAGGTGGACCGCCTCAGTCTGGGGAGTGGATTCGACCGGCACGAGGATCGAGCAGGCAGCCTCGCGGTGGAGCAGCCCTCCATCAAAGCCCACCAGAGCCACGGTCGAAGCGCCAAGCTCATTCGCGTAACGCACTGCCCGAACCAGGTCCGTAGAAAACCCTTTGCCGCCATGAACGGAGATCGCCACCACCACGTCTCGCTCTGTGAGCAGGCCGCGAAGCTGGTTAACGAAGACATCCGCCCGTTCAGCGTCGTTGGCCCAGGCGGTATAGAGCGCGATGTTGTCGGTGAGACAACGCGCGTCAAAGGGCCGCTGCCCAGGTGGGATGACATACTTGGCCAGATCGCAGGCAAAGTGCTGGGCCGTGGAAGCGGACCCTCCGTTTCCCAGGGTATAGACCCGGCCACGGTTTGCGTAGCAGCCTAGCAGCAGCCGCAGGGCTCGATCGATGGCCGCCTGATCGAGTTGACGGAGCAGGCCGATGGTCTGTTCAAGAAAAGCCTGGATCATGAATCACTCTTGGTTCTGTTGGCGACCCGAAGCAAGTCCTGGGGCACGAAGCCGAAGGTTCACGGCTGTCCAGCATGAGTCATTTTCCGGAGTCGGTCGAGAGGATTCATCGGGCTGGGGGGATCGCTCAGTAATGGTGGGAATCGTCTCATGCGGTCCGCGACCACTCGAGGCCCGGAGCGCGGCATTTATGCCGCTTCACCGTTGAAAGGTCCCAGCGCCTCATTAGCCTCCCGCCCCGCCACGACTTCGTATAGCGGAGCGGCATAAATGCCACGCTCCGGCGCCAGGGCCACGAACTCCCCGCCGTCACTAACCGGTTACAGGCTGGGCCAGGCGGCCTCGCCCCGCCAGGATCCGCGTCACCCGAGCAAACGCTCACGCATCGCACCCCGACAGCAGAACGAAAGCGATGTCCCCGGTTATTCCTTGACTTCGGGCCGCCTGTCTTGGTTCTTTGTGGGCGTAAGAATGGACGTTCAGTGAATGCACGACGCCTCAGTCAGAACCTTTTCTGAACACCGACGGTCACGAAGGGTTCACCACAGGGCGTTCTCAACCCGATGGCTTTTGGTGCGGCGGAAGTCCTGATTGGTGCTGCAACTGAACGATGAACCGAAGGAGAGTCACATGAATAACAGAATCCTGATACTCACTGCGGCCGTGGTTTGCCTGGCAGGCGTCAGCCTGCCTCCGAGTGTGGGGGCGGCCGACGTCGGCCCGTCAGACCTTCCCCGGAATTCGATTTCGATCGAGGCTGAACACTACGACTACGAAGGCGGCAAGGCCGTGGACACCGTTAGCGCGATGCCTTACACGGGCAGCGAATACGAAGGGAAAACGGGCGCGCAGGATGTGGACTATCACCGCAACGGTCCGAACGGCAGCTCCACCCTGTACCGGAAAGGCGAGACGCCGGACGTGCCGATGGCCGATAACCTCGGCGGCCAGTACGGCAAACAGCGACCGGGATTTGAGGTCCAGGTCAACTACCGGATCGGCTGGATTGGGGATGGGGAATGGTACAATTACACGCGGACCGTCCCGGCGGGATACTACCGCGCGTATGCGGCGCTCTCCTACGGCGGCGGAACCGCGGAGGGGGCCATGCGCTCCAAACTCGGCCTGGTCACCTCCGGAGCAGGCACAACCACGCAGACGGTGGACCCGCTGGGCGATTTCATCGGGGCAGGATCGGGCACGTGGGGACGCAACAACCTGGTCCCTCTCTCCACCAACGGTCTGGATGCGCTCATCCAGTTGCCTGGAGGAATGACGACCTTGCGGTTCACGACCACGAGCGCGGCGGATTATGACTGGTTCGTCCTGGCGCCCGTCAACGCCTCGCCCGAGCCGGCGGATTTGTTGATTCGCTCCGGCACCGGCGCCTTTGCGGGAAACAACATCTATGACCTTGTTCCGAGCGCCGAACAAACGGTCGCCAACACCGCGCCTGCCAACCTTCCGGCACGCTTCGAGGTGAAGGTCGAGAATGACGGGACCGTGGTGCGCTCGCTGGTCGTGCGCGCCCAGGAGAGTAGCGAAACGGGGTGGACGGTTGGCTACATCGTCGGCACGTCCAACGTAACGGCGCAGATCACGAGTGCGGCCGGTTATCGCACGGGCGATTTGGCGCCGGCCGCCAGCGAAGTGATCACCGTGGAGATGATTCCCAACGCCCGGGTGTTCGGCGGAACGACCAAGACCAGCACGCTCTCGGTTTACCCGCTGAACGCGGTGACGGACAGCGTGCGGGCGGTTGCGGCCAAAGCGGTCATTAACCAGCCCGACCTGGTCATCCGCCGTGAAGGCGACGCGACCGATCTCGGCAAACATCTCTACAATGCCACGGCCGCGGGTCAGACGCGCCTCGCCGAGGTCCAGACGGCCAAGTCCGCGACCTACCTGGTCCAGTTGCTCAACGACGGGAACACGATCGAGCCGTTCAAACTGACCGCGACGGCCGGCGGAGCGGGGTGGGACGTCAAGTACTTGCGGGGTCGTCGCGGGATGGCCTTCAACGGAGCCGGCGATTATGTCAACTGTGGTAACTGGGGCCCGGGCACGAACTGGACCGTCGAGGCCTGGGTGAGGCTCGCTTCCGTGCCCGGGGGGCGCCATGGCATGGCCGGGGCCTTTGCCGAGGGGCGCGACTGGGGTATTGCGCTGCTGGATGGAAAACTGGCGGCCATCTACAAAGTGGGCGCGGGGGTGTTCGCGGATATCCCGGTGAATCCGAACGTCTGGTACCACCTGGCGGGCACGTGTGATGGGTCGAAGGTCCGCGTCTTCGTCGATGGGGTGGAAAACAACGCCATCGACCTGGGCGGTGTGTATGACGGCACGGGGGCTGGCGTGTGGATCGCCGGCGAGGTGTGTTGTGGCGAGAACAGGTTCCCGGGCGTGGTCGCCGATGTGCGGTTGTGGAACCGCGCCCTCGCGGCCTCCGAGATCCAGGCTGACATGCAACAGCCGCTGGCCGGAGATGAGCCGGGTCTGCTCGGGTACTGGCCGTTGGACGACGGGTACGGAACTATCGCCCGCGATTTGGGGCCATTTGCGCATCACGGCACGGTCGTGGGCAGCCCGGCATGGGGCAGTTTTGCGGATCCGTTGGATCTGATTGACGTAACGGCAGCGATGACGAGCGCCTCCGGAGTGGAACTCACGCTGGCGCCGCATATCCAGTGGCCGCTTGTCGTGCAGGTCACACCGACGGAGACCGTGAGCGGCGGCGCAGCCAAGGAACTGATCGTCCAGGCGCAGTCCGAGCAGGACCCCGGCAAGGCGGATGCAGTGGCGATGATCACGACGGTGGCCAAAGCCGCGAGCTACCCCGAAGGCGGCACGTACACGCTCAATGCCGATTTCCAGAAAGGCCGGCTCATGGGCGTTGGGTACGACATCGTTCCGGATGAACTGCAGTTGACGAAGGAATCGGTCACCCTGCTGTACCTCTGGGTGCCCAATTCCAACGAGGGCACCGTCTCGAAGATCGATACGCGCACCGGCCGCGAGCTGGGCAGGTACCGCACGAGCCCGAAGACGGGTATCGACGAGGCGAACCCGTCCCGCACGACGGTGGATCTTTACGGCAACTGCTGGGTGGGCAACCGCCAGGCGGGAACGGCCGTGAAAATCGGTCTGCTGGAAAACGGTCAGTATGTGGACCGCAACGGCAACGGCATCATCGACACTTCGCGTGACCTCGATGGCGACGGCAACATCTCGGGCAGTGAGATTCTGCCGTGGGGCGCGGATGAGTGCGTGCTCTACGAAGTCTGCCTGGTGCCCGGCCAAGAGAAGACCTACGTGCCGGGCACCCCTGGCGTGCCGTACGTTAATGACCTCTGGAATCCTGGTCCGCGTGGTTTCGGGGCGGATGCCAAAGGCAATGTCTGGGTCGGCACCTACGGATCTCGAACGTTCTATTACATTTCCGGGGCCACCGGCGAGATCCTCAAGAAGATCGATCTGTCGTCCGTCAACCATACGTCCTACGGCGCCTTGATCATCGCCGAAGGCGCGCTGTGGTCGGCCGCGCAAGACAAGAACCACGTCCTGCGGTTGGACCCGACCGATGATTCATTCCGGACGATCGCTGTGCCCCATCTTGCCTACGGCATCAACGTCGATAAACAGAACCACCTGTTTGTCTCGGGCTGGCAGAACAGCAAACTGTCGCGGATTGACACCCGGACCGGAACTCTCGAGTGGACGCACGAAGGGATTTATGAATCCCGCGGCGTGGCGGTCACGGATGACGGCGATGTGTGGGTGGCCAATTCGGCCCCGGGAACGGTTGCCCGGTGGTCGAATGACGGCGTGCTGAAGACCCAGATCCCCGTCGGCGCAACCCCGACCGGCGTCGCGGTCGATGCCGACGGCAAAGTCTGGGTGGTCAACTACGGCGACGAATACGTCAAGCGCATCAACCCCGACACGGATTCGATCGACTTGGCCAAGCGGATTGTGGGCGGATTGCATTACGGTTACAGCGACATGACCGGCATTCTCGCCCGGCAAAACACCACGCGCATCGGCTCCTGGTCGGTCGTGCATAACGCGAAGGTCGCCAATGCCCCGTGGGACCGCGGCCAGATTAGTTGGACGAGCACCGAGCACGCTGGCACGTCCATCAAAGTGCGGGCCCGCACCTGCAACGACCAGGTCAACTGGTCATTCTGGCGCGACGTGCCCAACGGCGCCACGGGTGCCAGACTCATCGGCCTCATCCCCGGAAAGTTCATCGAGGTGGAAGCCTTCCTGCAGTCCGATGTGCCCACGGTATCGCCGGTTCTCCAAGACCTGACGATTACACCCGGCACGGATTTCATCCTTGGCGAGTTGGTTTACTTCAACAACTTCGAGACCCCGCCCGGACCTGAATGGTCCGACGCCAAGACGGACGTCACGCCGGTCGGCCAATACAAGTTCCTGGGTCAGTTCCAGAATGAGACCGTCAAGCTGACCCTCGACAAGCTGGCCCAACATGTGGCCGTCAATGTCGCGTTCGACCTCTACGTGATCGGACGATGGGATGGCAACGACACCACCCAGGGACCAGACATCTTCGACGTGCGTTTGGAGGACGGACTGGTGCTGATGAGCGCCACCTTCAATAACGGTGCTCCCGACACGATCCTGGCGGGACAGGCCTACCCCGATGGCTACCCCGGCGGCCAGCATCCGGCATTCACGGGCGCCAGGGAGATAAACTCGTTGGGCTTCACCGTCCCCGGCTTCGGCGCGATGGACTCGGTCTATCGCCTGCAATTCTCTTTCGCGCATACGGCAAGCTTCCTCAAGCTCGTGCTGCAAGCAAAGATGGGTGCTGCTGTCGGTCCCGGAGCTGCCTGGGGTTTGGATAACGTCCAAATCAACGTCACCCCGCTGGAGCAACCGCCGCA
>Ga0315274_10012856_pt1 | contig 11928 bp, 10 predicted proteins | sample YL17G02_20_MG_FD_203700 | JGI IMG/M metagenome (GOLD analysis project Ga0315274, IMG submission 203700) | Sediment microbial communities from Yellowstone Lake, YNP, Wyoming, USA - YL17G02_20 | ecosystem: Environmental > Aquatic > Freshwater > Lake > Sediment | place: USA: Wyoming | collected... | reverse complement strand
TTGTGGCGATACCGCTTGTCCATAATTTGTCAAGCGAAAACCTAATTTTAATTACCCCGCTTGTGGCGGGGTAATTTTTTATATTAAAATATTAAGTATAGATTGAGTTTTTCCCCAAGACAAAGAGCGATATTTATGCAATAATAAGCAAAAGAACAGATAGCAATAAAAGTAATTTTATGGTAGGAAAAGGCTTCACTTTGATAGAAATATTGGTCGTAGTCGCGATTATCGCAATACTTAGTGCGATTATTTTAGTTCCTATAACTGAACAGATAAAAAGAGCTAAAGATGCCAATTTTAAAACGATGGTATCTTCAATAGAGCCTTCATTAAGGATGTGTTGCGATACAGCAACAGGCCAGATTCAGAATACACCCGGAGGAGATATTTGTGCTCCGCTTTTGTTGAAAGCCTTCTACCCCGATACAACAGTTTTATCTGATATAACAATAATCCAAAACTGTATCGACGGTAATTTTGACATTATTTTCAAACCTGGCTTAAAAAATACAGGAAATTGCCAACAAGCTAGATGTTCTCAAAGTGGATGCGTTTATACGGGTTGTCTCTAATTTGATTTACAATATTTTTCCTAATCGATATATTTTGCATTTCTTTATTTTCTCGATTTATATAATTTATAATGTTTATTAATTTTTTTTATTTAGCTATTTTTCTTTTTGGTCTCGTAGTCGGCTCTTTTTTAAATTGCGTCATTTATCGTCTGGAAAAAAAAGAAAGTTTTCTAAAAGGCCGTTCCTATTGCCCAAATTGCAAGCATCAATTAAGCTGGCAAGACTTGTTCCCGATTTTTAGCTTTATAGAACTTGGAGGCAGATGCCGGTATTGCCGAGAAAAAATTTCCTGGCAGTATCCTTTAGTTGAATTAACAACTGGCGTTTTATTCATTGCAGTTTTTCGTCTCGCTTTTCCAGGTTTTCTGCTCCTTGCCTTCTATCTTTTAATTTCCAGTTTCTTGATTATTATTTTCGTTTACGACTTAAAATATTACCTAATTCCTGATGAAGTGATCTTCCCTGCCATTATTATTTCTTTTTTGTATCAAATATTTGGAAATTGGAAACTAGAAATCGGAAATTTACTGCCCATATTAAATCCCTTATTTTCCGCTCTTGGCGCCTCCTTGTTTTTCCTAACGATTTTTCTTGTCTCTCGCGGCAAATGGCTGGGCTTTGGCGATGTGAAATTAGGGTTTTTGATGGGATTATTTTTAGGTTTCCCGAATATCATCGTAGCTTTATTCCTTTCCTTTTTAATCGGGGCTATAATAGGATTAGGATTGATTTTAAGTGGCAAAAAAAGCTTAAAATCTGAAGTTCCTTTTGGCCCTTTTTTAATTACTGGCACCTTCATTGCTTTATTCTTTGGCGAAAAAATTATCAACTGGTATTTTAGCCTTTTTTTGCTAAAATAAGATAAAGGCGGTCTAATTTAATATTAATTTTCATATCTTAAGAGAACATTATGGCAAAAAACATTTCATTAAGTTCAGTAGTCATTTTAGTTTTAGTAGCTTTAGTTATCGGATTTCTTCTCGGAATTATGATCCGGAAAAATCCGCCGGCTGTTTCTTGTCCAATCAGTTATCTTGATTCAAAGATAGCTGCTGGTTGGGGAGGTTATGCCATAGGCGATCTGAAAGAAATTTCCGGGAAGGATTTTACCTTATCTTCGGAAGGGGAGGCATTAAAAATTACTATCTTAGAAGGTGCCAGAACTCGAGCTTTGGATAACGGAAAGCTAGTCGATGCCAAGTTTGAGGATATAAAGGTAGGAGATAAAATAGAGATAAAATTTGCTTTTTCCGACAAAAAAATGTTGGGAAGCGTGGTAACTATTTTACCTAAACAATAAAAAATATGAATAATTTTTCCAAAAAAGAAATAGTTATTCTTTTGACATTAGTTTTATTTTCCCTTTTTCTTTTTGGGATAAATAAAGCCCTGGCTTTTACTAAACCTTGCCTGGGTTGGGCTACAAATGGAAGTTGTTTTTGCCAATATGGAGTCAGCTGTACCGCACGTAACTGTACAGTCGGATTATGTCCTCCATTGTCAAACTCAACGGTTAGCTGGGGTTGTACTCAGGCAAGAACTCAGACTTGTACGTCACAAATGAATGAAAATAACTGCACGGATATTGGGGTCTGTGGCTGTACTATAAGCGGCGGTAATTGTACTTATACTTGTTTAGGTGGCTTTACGGACAATGGAACAGCCTGTGTTGCTTCTTGTACTTGTGGTTCTTGGGTTGATGGTTCCTGTGGAGCTGGAGGCTGTTCTGCTGTTCAAAGACAACAGACTCGAACTTGTAGCCCAGGCGGTTGTTCTTCTGAAAGTCAATGCGTGGCAGATGCCAGTTGTTGTACTTGTGGTTCTTGGACTAATGGTGCTTGTGGGGCTGGAGGCTGTCTTGCTACTCAAAGACAACAGACTCGAACTTGTAGCCCAGGCGGTTGTTCTTCTGAAAGTCAATGCGTGGCAGATGCCAGTTGTACAGTACCAGATTTTTTTCTAAACTGTTCTGGCAATGTCAGTCCTTCGGGTTGTTCTTGTAATTATAATATTGTGACGAAGAAGTGCTCGCCAAGTTCATGTATATCAGCTACAGGAGCATGCCCTCCAAAAAACCATGCCGGAGTGGTCCCACCTGTCTGGTCCTGCACTCAGGCAGCAGATGTTGTTTCTCCTGGCTGTACTTCAATAAACGATCCTGATTTATGTGACGCCAGCACTTGCTCTTGTAAAATTACTGGCGGTACTTGTAATTATACCTGCGATACTGGCTGGACAGATTGTAATACACCTGGTGATGGTTGTGAATGTAATAAAGGAGCGGGCTATATTTGTTCAGGGACAAGTTGCATCATACCACCAACGCTCTATTCTCTAACGGTTAATAAAGTTGGTAGTGGTGCAAACTTTGGTACAGTTAAAAGTACTCCGGTAGGTATTGACTGTGGCAGCACTTGTTCATACAGCTTTGATCAATCAACCTCGGTTACTTTGACTCCCTATGCCGATGGCGTCAATTCTAAATTTGTTAGTTGGAGCGGGGCCTGCACAGGAAGCGGATCTTGTGTTGTAAGTATGACTGGCCCCAAAACGGTGACAGCCACCTTTGTTAATTTTGATTTTAATCTAACTTCTAATCCGACTTCTGATTGGATCGTCCCTTCCGAGACCTCAGTTGAAGTAACCGTGACTGCAGTTAAAACCATGAATAATACTAAAGAAGTCACGTTTACCGTTTCTATTCCCCCAGCAGCTACATATGCAAGCGTTATATGGCTCAATCCACCTCTTCCCCAACCACACTCTTGTACTCCTAACCCTTCTTGTTCCGTGACTTTTCGAATAATTACTGGATCGAATACTCCCGAGAGTTCTCCTTTATATCCACTCGGGTATCCAATTTCTATCACCGGAAGTGACGGGACAATCACCCACTCAGAACCAATTTTTTATTTAGAAACTGAGCATTTTGAGTATCAAATTATAGGTAGTCAGTTTAATCCATACTATGGTATGTTCCAGGGGGATACTGCTGGTTTTATCAATACAATAAGGGTTTTTCAAACTTCTGGGCCTCCTGGTAAAAATATCGTGGTAAGCGTACAAGATGCACCAGACGGGGTCGTTCTTACCCCTGACCCTGATCACCTAACATCTTGTTATTTAGGATCATGCCCAACCCTACCAGACTTTAAAATCCGTCATACTGTATCAATTAATGCTGAGACTGGCACCGATTTAAAAGCTATTTATAAAGTTACTGTTCCTGGCGTACTGTCGGAAGGAAGATGTGAAGGTTCAGGCTATATATGTTCTCAGGGAAGTGGGTATACGAGTCTTATCCAAGAACTTGAAGTGTATGCTAAATGGGATCTTGTAGAAGCCGATCCAGTCCCATCTTTAATCCGAGTACCGCCAGGTGGCACGGCGTCAACGACTATTAATGCAACATTAATAACAGGTGGTCCAGGGGCTGTTAATTGGACACATGACACTAGCGATTTGCCACCAGGTGTTTCTGTAAGTATTAATTCCCCTTCTAGTTGTAGTAAGGATATCAAGGACTTATATTGTCCTATAAATATAAGCATTACGATTCCTTCAGATTTTGTTCTTAAAAGCAGTCGCCAGACATACAATTTAGGAGTCAAGGCCCAACTGCCCGGCGGCCAGATACGTGCTGACGGCGTAAGGAGGGATTATGACTACGATAGTGCAGTTTTTAGTATCGAATTAGCCAATAATTTCACTATTTCTGTTGAGCCTGGCCCTACCGATGATAATATCGTTCTAGCTCCTGGCAGTGGCATTTATCCTTCTGAGAAACCAATATTTAAATTAGCTAATGTGCCGCCTAGTACCGTTGAATTTTGTGCTAATCTCACAATTCTTGGAGCGCATTCCGATCCTGGCAATATCTATAATGACCATATCGTTACCTATGAATGGGGTGGTACTCCGATTATTTATCCGCCAAATCCATCAGATTTTCATCCAGTGACTTATAGTGTGTGTACACCAGGTGGAGGTTTTGAGATATATGCTGAGGGGATAATCCCACCGGGATACTACAACATTAATTTCGTAGCTACAAAAACCGATGGAGATACCCTTACTAAGACTTATGATTATAGACTGAAAATTGATCAATTCGATTTCTCTGTAGATTCTACGTCAACCCTCACTCCGAGAAGGGAAACAGAAAATTGGTCTTATCAAGTGCCTGTCACAATCAAGGCTGCCCCCGGAAATAGTACCGCCCTCGATGTTGGTTTGGAATTTGATGCTCCTGATCTTCCTTCGGGCGTGACTTTAAGCTGGGAAACAAATAACACCTGCTCGAGCGAAGAGATGGAAAGTGGAGAATGCACAAGATATTTACAAGCTTTAGTCGAACCAGGAATTGGAACGGGAAATATTCCAGTGACAATTACTGCAACGTCAAAAAATTATTCTCGTGCTGGAATCATAAATCTAAACATCTACCAGATAGGTGATGCCCCAGAGGCGAAGATGTCATGTTATGCAAGTAATGAATATTGCCAGGATTGCTTTTGTGATGATACTGATACTAGTACTTGGGTAACTTATAACGGAGCCTCAGTGCAGTTTGAAGTCAAGAACACAACAATTGCAGGCAATATAACAGAATCAAAATGGAATATTTTTGAGGGAGGAACTACTGATCCGGTTGTGCCCCCTTGGCGTTTTCGGGGCGATAGCGCCAAAAATTCCATAACTATTCCCGTATCCGTTCCTAGGCTCGATCCAGGAACTTACACGATAAGTCTTCAGGTCTGGGATGGTAATACGCTTGACAACACTGTCACACATGACATAACAGTCGAACGGGATGTCACGGCTGATTTTTTGTGTTCTACAGATAAAACAGATGATAAAATCTGGTCTCCTTGTGAAAATATTCCGACGATTTCTTCAGGGAGCAAAGTCTTTTTCAGAGATAGCCCTGAAAATCCTGGTGAAAAATATTCTAAACCGTCAGAAGGTGCCCAAATTACCAGATGGGTTTGGGAAAAGAAAGTTGGAAATGACTGGGAAATATTCAGTTCTGGCAGCAATTATAATCCTTCAACTACTCTAACTGGCACTTTTTTTGGTTATGACATTCGACTATCTGTTCAGGATAGCAACCTTAGAGAAGCTTCTATGTTGCATAGGGTTTCCTCAGTAATACCACTTCCCAAATGGCAAGAAATACCACCTTTCTAATCTAATTAGAGCAGAAAATTAAACTGAATAAAAAAGTGGAAAACAAATCTTTCACTCTGATTGAGGCCTTAACTTCTATTTTTATCATTGTTTTAATCTCGGGAATAATCTTTGTTAATTATCGTCAAAGTGGTCAGCAGCTTGCCCTACAGAGATCAGCAAATAAACTTAGTCAGGACCTGAGAAGAGTTCAACAAATGGCGATGTCAGTAAAAGATTATACTTGTCTTGTTGCCGGAAAGCTTTTAGGTTTCGGAATCTATTTTTATGATGAAGATGACAGTTATTCATTAAAAGCAAGGTGCGAAAGTGGTGATGAGGAAATACCGGGCGAAGAACTTCCCAAGCTCTTGGAAAAAGGCGTAAAGATTGAAGCATTAAGCCCAGATCCAAGCCCAGGTAATCCTCTCAGGATATTTTTTTATCCCCCAGATCCCAAAGTAGTTATCGAAGACGGAATCCCGCCATCAGCCACTATTACGCTTTCTTTAAAAACCGATACTTCTAAAACTAAAAAAGTCACCGTCAATAAAATAGGCTTAATTGAAATAAAATAAAAAAATTTCAATATGAAACAATCTGACAAAAAAATAACAAAAAAGGTTTTAACCCTCCGGAATTATGCGAAAAAAAATTTAAAAGGATTCACCATTTTGGAAATGATCGTAGCTATTTTTTTAATCACCGTTGGAATTATCGGGATTTTTGCTTTGATTACTAAAACAGTTTCTAATTCCACTGTTTCCAGAGACGAAATGACCGCCGCTTATTTGGCCCAAGAAGGTATAGAAATCGTCAGAAACATTAGAGATAGTAACTATATCAATGGTCAAGACTGGGATGAAACTTTGGACGTTACTGATCCAGATGATCCATTGAGTCGTTGTCCAAATGGGTATAAGGCTTCTTATTCAAGTCAAGCCCTCGATTGTTATTCAGAAGGTGATTACTTGCAGCTTGGCGAAGACGGTTTTTATTATTAGTTATTAAAGAGAAACATCAGGACTCTATGAATTATTTTTTTAAAAAAGGGAAAAATCTCTTCTTTATAATTTTTTTAAGCTTTTTAATTTTTTTTACTTTTAAGGTTGAAGCCAGAACATCTTGGCCTAATGGCCCTTGTGGTGATGCAGAAAAATCTGGTTGTAGCTGCCCAGTTGATACTTGTGAGGGCAATCCCTCGTGTATAAGTACTGATTCCATTGTTTGTCCTGAGCCACCTAACGCACACTTAATATCTAATTCTTGTCTTTACGATGTAGCTGGGGGTGGAAATTGTAGTAATGGAGAAGGTTGTACGTTAGGCCACGCCGATGGGTGCTTTGAGGGATTTGTATGTTCCCATATTACTGGCAACTGCGCATTCGAGTGTGATGATGGGTGGGAAGATGTCGATTTTGCGACAGATACCACAAATGATGGCTGCGAGAATCCAACTATCAATTATCCACCTGAAGCTACTTCTCTTTCTACTAATAGAAGTTCAGTTAAGGTGGGAAGACCTATAATTTTTTCTGGTTATTGGACGGATTCTAACACAGGACAAAACGGAAAAATTTATGTTTGTAAAAGTGATTCTTTCAATGCACTCACCGCTACCTGTAATGACGGAGAATGGTGTCACTCTCAGGACTGGCGAAGTGAGCCTGGGCCCAATGTTTGTAGCTACACTGCCGAACCTGTATACGAAAACACCATTCAAAAATATTGGCTAACTGTTTGCGATGTTAAAGGCGCTTGTGATATTCATCCTCCTATTGGTCCTAAAACCTTTTACGTTGGACCTAATTGTCAAAATCCTAATATTTGTGATCATAACTGCGGCGCAGGCTGCACTTTTATTAAAGGTCCGGATTTTGATCCGGATTGTGGCTGTGATATCAACATTCATGACGTTTGCTGTCCAGATCAGTGCACTACTTATGACGATATTGACTGTACGCCAGCCTCATCTCCGCCATTTGTTAGCACTTCAAAGGCAGAACCTGTTACTTACGCCAAAGCTTTTCTGCGCGGAACGATTGATAGTTGCGATGGAAAATGTAATTTGAGGGGTTTCGAATGGGGAACTGATCCCGATTCTTATACCAGTGGCTGTCAAGATAGCGGACAAGATTGCGAAAGCGGACTCTTTGGTACAGGCCCCTTTAGCGAGCAAATTACTGTTATCCCAAATGTCAAATATTACTTTCGAGCTAAGGCTCACAACTCAAATGATTGGGATCATGGGGGTAGCTGGGATTACGGTGATCGTTTTGAATTCACAGCTTCACCAGTACTAACTTATGGTCAAACAAAATTTGAAAGGAAAATCATGATTATTGACAAAACTGCTGACAGACTGACAGTCAAGGTTGAGGTTTCTTGGAAAGATAAAAATGGAGAACATAAGTTTACTACGCAGGAATATTTGTACAACTGGTATTAGCAGGACTAATGATTTAAAAATATAAAAAATGAATAAGAAATATCTAAATTTTATTACCCCCTGCTTTATAAAACAAAAAGGTTTGACTCTTATTGAAATGCTGATAGCAGTGGCGATGCTTGGAATAATCATTGCAGCAACTTCCGGTCTTTTTATATCCAGTCTTAACTATAATCAAAAAGTTTTAGCCACTCAAGAACTAATAGATCAGACCAGTTTTTCCTTAGAGTATATGAGTAGAGATTTAAGAATGGCCAAAAAAGACATAAGCAAAAATTGTATTCCAGACGGGGAAAGCTACGAAATTACAACTAACGGAATAAAATTTTTTTCTTACAATGGTGATTGTACGGAATTTTATTTATATGTAGATGGAGATGGGAAGAGCTATGTTAAAAAAAAGATTACTAGTCCTCTTCCTGATGCCGGAGAGTGGAATTTACTTTCCGATACCTTTCAAATAGACTTTCTTAAATTCAATCTTTCTGGTGGAAAGCCATACAACTATCAACCAAAGGTAACGATTCTTTTGGGTGTTTCAGGCAGACTAACAAGGATGTTGGGGCGTCCTAAAGTTCAGGTCCAAACAACAGTTTCTCAACGGAACTTGGATTTTCAGTATTAAAAAATGGAAGAAGAATTAAGAAAAAATAAACAAAAAGGAATTTCAATTTATCTTTCCTTAATGATAATGCTTATTTTGTTGTCAGTTGCTTTAGGAATGAGCACGATTATTGTTTCTCAAATAAAAATGATTCACGGAATAAGAGATTCGATAATTGCTTTTAGTGCCGCTAATAGCGGCATTGAAGAAGTTTTATATAAAGATCGATTATGTCGTCAGGGAGTACCAGGATGCGGCGCTGAGTGTATAGCTGGGTGCAACGATGGTCTGGCTGAAAATAAAGTAGTCGGTATTACAGGAACAATAGATATCATTAATGGAATAACTGTAACTGCAACCTATAAAGCCACTTTTAACGCTGGAGCTCTTGATATTACTTCAGTTGGATCATTCAAAGGAACAAAAAGAGCGGTTGAGGTGTTAAGATAAATCGTATATCAATGAAAAAGATTAAAAAAAGAATTGAAAGGTTAAGAAAACTAATTGATCACCATCGCTACCTCTATCACGTTTCAGACCGCCAGGAAATTTCCGAGGCGGCTTTAGATTCCTTAAAAAAAGAACTGTTTGACTTGGAAGAGAAATATCCTCAGTTTATTACTGCCGATTCTCCAACTCAAAGAGTGGGCGGAAAACCCCTGGAAAAATTTGAAAAGGTGCGGCATCCTGCCCCAATGCTTTCTTTCAATGATGCTTTTTCTAAAAAAGACATTGAAGATTGGTCAGAAAGGATCTCCAAGCTTCTGAGCCGAGAAGAAAAAAATCAGGTTGATTTTTTTTGCGAGTTTAAAATAGATGGCCTAGCGATTGAACTAGTTTATGAAAATAATATTTTTGCCACCGGCTCAACGAGAGGGGATGGTGTATTTGGCGAAAACGTAACCCAAAACCTAAAAACAATAGAAGCCATGCCTTTGATATTAAGAGAAAAAGAAGAAGTAGCTACGGAATTGAAAAAAGAAGGACTGTCAGAGGTTTTAGGGTTTATTTTAGACCAGAAAGAAAAAGGACTTGTTGTCAGGGGCGAGGTTTTTATGACTAAAAAAGAATTTGAGAGAATAAACAAAGAACAAGAGAAGAAAAATTTGCCAACCTTCGCCAACCCTCGGAATATGGCCGCTGGCTCCATCAGGCAGCTGGATTCAAAAATCACCAGCCAAAGGCATTTAGACTCTTTTGCTTATGAGTTGGTAACAGATTTGGGTCAGAAAACCCACGAGGAAAAACACAAGATTTTAAAAGCTTTTGGCTTTAAAACTAATCCTCATAACAAATACTGCGAAAATCTGAAAGAGATTTTTGAATTCCATGAGTATTGGAGAAAAAACAGGGAAAGAATTCATTACGAAATTGACGGTATCGTGGTTATAGTCAACAATAATAAGATTTTTGAAAAGCTGGGAGTGGTTGGGAAAGCGCCAAGGGGAGCTATAGCTTTCAAGTTTCCTTTAAAACAGGCGACGACGATTTTGGAAAATATAAAGGTTCAAGTAGGAAGAACAGGAGTTCTGACTCCTGTTGCCATTTTAAAACCAGTTGAGATAGGAGGGGTAACCATTTCCAGATCCACTCTTCACAATGAAGACGAGATAAAAAGATTGGGGCTGAAAATCGGTGACACGGTTATTGTCGGGAGAGCAGGGGACGTTATTCCGGAGATAATTAAAGTCTTGCCAGAGTTGAGAACTGGCAAAGAAAAAAGGTTTTTTCTTCCTAAAAGATGCCCTGTTTGCGGAACAAAAGTTCTCAGAGCGCTTGGAAACGTTGCCTGGGTTTGCCCTAATCCGGACTGCTTTGCTAAAAAAAGGAGATATTTCTATCACTTTATTTCAGGCGGCGCTTTTGATATATTGGGTGTGGGTCCAAAAATAATCGATCGGCTAATTGATGAAGAAATAATTTATAACCCCGCTGATTTATTTAAGATCAAAAAAGAAGATATCTTAAAAATAGAAAGATTTGCCGAAAAATCAGCTGGAAACTTAATTAAAGCAATTCAGGCCAAGAAAAAAATAACCTTACCGCGATTTGTTTATGCTCTGGGTATCAGAAACGTTGGGGAAAAGACTGCCCAGGATTTAGCTCAATATTTTGGTTCGTTGGAAAAGATAAAAAAGGCTACTTTTGAAGAGCTTCAAAAGGTTACAGATATTGGACCAGTAGTTGCAAAATCTGTTTCTAAGTGGTTTTTCAAAAGAAGAAACCTTGATTTTCTTAAAAAAATCGATAAGGCAGGAGTAAAAATTATTGAGGAGGAAAAATCAATGTTTTCCAAAATCCTAAAAGGAAAAATCTTTGTTTTAACAGGAACTTTAGAAACTTTGAGCCGAGAAAAGGCAAAAGAAAGAATAATGATGTTGGGTGGCATAATTTCAGATTCGGTTTCAAAAAAAACTGCCTTCCTGATTTTAGGCAAAGAGCCGGGATTTAAATATGAAAAAGCGCAGAAATTGGGAATAAGAATTATAAAGGAAAAGGAATTCTTGAAGATGACAAAATAAACCTCGCTTTATGAGTTCTATTTTAATTCATTTTAAAAAAATAGATTGGATTTTGGTCATTGCTGTTTTTTTTCTGGTTTTAATAGGTCTTTTATCAATATATAGCAGTTCGATTTCCCGGGATAATTTTTCTAATTTCAGAAAGCAGATTATCTTTTTTGTCGTTGGTTCTCTCTTAATGTTTCTTTTTTCTTTTTTAGATTGGCGGATTATTCGGGAAAACTCTTATTTTATTCTATTTATATATTTTTTCTGCATTTTAAGTCTTCTGGGCTTATTCTTTTTTGCTCCGGAAATAAGACAGGTAAAAAGTTGGTATAAATTGGGCCCCGTTTCTATCGATCCGGCGGAATTTACAAAATTAGTGCTTATTATTTTGTTTGCCAAATACTTTTCCAAGCGTCATGCTGAAATGTATAACGTAAACCATATCTTAATTTCCAGTTTCTATCTCCTTTTACCTTCTGTTTTAGTTTTTTTTCAGCCTAATTTGGGTTCAGTTTTGATTTTAGTATTCCTTTGGATCGGGATTTTGATTATTTCCGGGATTAAAATTAGACATTTTTTAATTCTCTGCCTGGTAGGCTTTTTAATTTTTGTTTTGAT
>Ga0315274_10012855_pt1 | contig 11929 bp, 11 predicted proteins | sample YL17G02_20_MG_FD_203700 | JGI IMG/M metagenome (GOLD analysis project Ga0315274, IMG submission 203700) | Sediment microbial communities from Yellowstone Lake, YNP, Wyoming, USA - YL17G02_20 | ecosystem: Environmental > Aquatic > Freshwater > Lake > Sediment | place: USA: Wyoming | collected... | reverse complement strand
GGACTTGTTTACGAAAAGAATGGTAAGCCTGTTGTAAATCGTATGCAGCCTCCAATAAATCCCAATGATTTGCCTTTGCCAGATTATACGCTTCTGGACATAGAGAAGTATATTGAAAGGGAATTTACTACAAATCTTGGAAAAATAAGAAAAATGAGAGGATTGGACATTGTAACTGCCAGAGGTTGTCCATTTAGATGTATTTTCTGTACGAACACTATGGAAGTATTCAGAGGCTGGAGGCCCATTAAACTTGAAAAGGTATGTTATCTTATCGATCATCTCGTAGAGGCGCATAAGCTCGAACATATCTGGTTTGCTGATGATATGATGTTTGTAAACAAAAATCGCGTTCTGTCCATAGCTAATCATCTTATAGAAAAAAAACAGAATATTACTTGGGAGGCCAATGCAAGAATAGATATGTTTGGGAAGGACAAAATAGATGACAAAACGATGGCTAGACTTAAACAAAGCGGGTGCTATGCCTTGAGAATAGGCATGGAATCTGGCTCGAACCGAATATTGAAATTAATGAAAAAGGATGCCACTGTCCAAGATACAATCAACTCTGTTAAAGCATGTGAAAAGCACGGGATAATGCCTATTGGAAATTTCATATGCGGTTTTCCTACCGAAACTAAGGAAGAGGTTATGGAAACAGGGAAATTGATTTTAAAATTAAAGGAGTTATCTCCTAACGGCTTGTTTTATTCACCAGGATTACTAAGACCTTATCCCGGGACAGAAATTTATGATGCCTGTCTAAAATACGGCTATAAAGAGCCTGAAACATTAAGAGAATGGGCTAATAAAGAATATCGTGTAGGATTATTTGTAGAACCACATGATCTGCCTTGGATAAAAGATCCTGATTGGTTATTAAATTTTCAAGTATATTTTTATATATTGACTGTAATGAAAACCCATGAACTAACTAAGAAAAAATTGTCACCTGCATGGAAATTATTTGGAAAAATTGCTGAATATAGGTTAAGTAAAAATTTTTGGAGATTTTCTCTTGAGCCTATGTTATTAATAAATTCGAAGAAATTTTTAGACAGAGATAGTTATGTAGCAAAAGTAGTGAAAAAGTTTTTGAGTCTCTAATAAGGTGTGTACCCGTATATCGTGACGGGGTTGATTGGCAAAGAAAATATTTATAAATTTAAGTCATACCCTAAAATAATCTATTGAGATGAAAAATGACAGACATATTGTGCATTATACCTCCCTACAGCTATGAAAAATTGAAAGACGTGGGTCCAAAATGCCCCAATTTAGGTGTGGCAACAATAGCGGCATATTTGCAGCAAAACGGATATAGTGTAAAAATACTCGATGCCTTTGCTTTGGAATTAAATATGGACCAAATCAAAAAAGAAATTATTTCTACTGCCCCAAAAATTGTTCTTAGCGGAGGCTCTACGGCCGTGCATCCAAATTCACTAAAAATTTTTGAAGCAGCCAAAAAAATAAATCATAATGTGGAAACAATATATGGTGGTCCCCATGTAACAAATCAACCTGAAACTGCCATAATTAATAACTCCGTGGATTTTATAGTTATTGGCGAAGGGGAAATTACATCATTGGAATTAATTGACTATATTTTTGGCAAAAAAAACTTAAAAAAAGAAGAAATCAAGGGAATATGTTATAAAAATAAGGAAAAAATAATATTCACAGAAAAACGCCCGCTTATTAAAAATCTTGATATCTTGCCCATTCCTGCTTATCATCTCTTACCAATGGGTGTCTATGAAGCATATGGATGGTATGATACCGGAAGAAAATTTACTACAATGATTAGTTCAAGGGGTTGTCCATCTAGATGTAGTTTTTGCATAAGTTCTGTAAATTTTAATCACTGGTGGAGAGCGCGCAGTGCTGAAAAAGTATTTGAAGAAATTAAGCTACTCTATGATAAATATGGTATACGTCATATATACTTTCAGGATGATGATTTTTGTGTAGATCCTAAGAGAGTTATAAGAATATGCGATATGATCAAAGAAAATAACCTCGATATTGTTTGGGAATGTTTGACCAGGGTAAACCCCTTGGATGAAGAACTTATTAAGAAAATGGCAGAATGTGGATGCAAAAGCATACTTTTCGGCGCAGAAGTAGGTTATGAAGAAGGTTTTAAGAAAATAAACAAGCCAGTGAACTTAAGTATGGTGCTAAACGCTGTTAAATTGGCACAGAAATACAAAATAATGACAAAGGTAACTTTCATTTTGGGCTTTCCGTGGGAAAGTGAAAAAGAAATAAAAGAGACAATAAAATTCGCAAAAAAATTGGATGCAGATTTAACTTTTTTTAACACATTAACCCCTTATCCTGGCACTGTTATTTATAATGAAATCAAAGAAAACAATCTGTTTGTAGAAGGACATTGGAGCCAATATGAGACTCATTCCTATGCGCCGTTGATAAGGACACAACATTTGACGCACAAGCAAATATCTTACTGGATTGGCAGGGCTTATCTGGAAATGTATCTGCGGCCAAGTTTTTTAATAAGAAGGATAAAAAATCTCACCAACTTTAAAGAGTTTAAACGTAATTTCAATTCTGCCAGGGGATTATTGGAACTTTCTTTTAAAAAACTTTTAACGGGAAAATAGATTTTATCGTCTCCCCGTTATCAGATAATCCTTCCCAAATTTATTTAAAAAAATAATTTTTCCTAGAAATTCATCATATTTTTTAATTTTTGGAAAAAAATGGGGTATAAAACAAAAACTTTCATATTTTATTAATTTTATTTTTTCATTTTTAAATTGATTGATGAAATACCAAGGCCAAACTAATTTCTCTTTTCCAGTATCAACTCCTTCCTTTATCATCAAATACTGAATCAAGAATGAAATTGGATTTACTTTATTAACGTCTATAACAAGAATTATTCCCGATTTTTTTGTTACCCTTTTCATTTCTTTTATAGTTTTATCCATTATTTCCAAATCTCCCAAATGATGAAATGTGTGCACTGTTAAGCAAAAATCAAATTTATTGTTTTCAAAAGGAAGTTCATCGCTTGTAGATACTAGAAAATTGGCATTTTCTTTTTTATTTTCTTTCCTAGCTATTTTAATCATACTTCCGGATATGTCTATCCCTGTTATAGTTCTGCATTCCTCGCTTAGAAATGCAACTAAGTCTCCATTACCACAGCCTACATCTAAGCCAGAACAATTTTTTAAATTTTTTAAATTACTTTTTAAATGCTTTAAAATAACACTTGAAGTGATATTAAAATAATATTTGTATGCCTTTGTGTCAATTTTTTCCCTGTATAAATAAGCCATTTTATCGTAATGTTTTTTTTGCAGTTCTTTAACGGACTCCATCCTGATCAATCCATAAATCGATATTTTATTAAATAATAAAGCGCTTTTAGGCCATCGCGTACTGTAATTTTTTTACCTTCATTAAAAGAACGAGGTTCGAAATTAATAGGCACTTCTAATATTTTATATCCTTTTTTTAATAATTTTGCAGTTATTTCTGGCTCAAAATCAAATCGAGTCGCCCTTAACCTTATTTTTTTGATAACTTTTTTATTAAAAACCTTGTAGCAAGTCTCCATATCGCTTATTTTGTTCCAGTAAAGAAGGCTAGTAGCATAGGAAAGAAATATATTTCCTATCAAGTGAGATGGCAGAAATGTTTTATTCTTTCCAAACAAAGTAAGATTTTCATTCATCAATCTTGAACCATATATGACTGAAGCCTTATTTTCTAAAATTGGATTCAGAAGCTTGTAATACTCGCTAGGATTATATTCCAAATCAGCATCTTGTATAATAATAATATCTCCTTTGCTGTACTTGAGTCCTGTTCTTATTGCAGAACCTTTTCCTTTATTTTTATTGTGATATAATATTTTATGATTTTTTATCTTTTTTAATATTTCCCTAGTTCCATCACTCGAATAATCATCTACAATTATAAGCTCTTTTTTCATATTATTTGGCAATTTCGCCTTTTCAACCCTTTTAATTACTTCTAAAATAGTCTTGTTCTCATTGTAAACTGGAATAATTATGCTGAGCTTCATTTTATTAACCCATCGATTTCTTTAAAAACATCGGCAACACTTATATCAGTCATACATTCATTTTTTTCCAATTTTCTTTTGCATGTTGGCATATTACAAAAACTACAATCTGGTTTTTTATAAATTGAGCGGTATTTTTCTTCATCATATCCCCAGATTTTTGGGTCAACAGGTCCAAATAACCCTATTAGGGGGATATTTAAGGCCCTGGCTATATGAAGGGAACCCGTGTCCGGAGCAATGAACAAATCGCATATTTTTATTAGAGCAGCCAACTCCAATAAGGTTGTTTTGCCTGCAAAATTATGGCAGTTTCCATTGTTCTTGATAATCTTATCAATTAATATGCTGTCTCCGGCATTTCCAGTAAAAATAACCTGGCAATTGTATTTTTTAATCAATAATTTGGTCAAATTCTGCCAATTTTCTAAAGGCCATTCTTTATTCTTTCGTCCGGTTCCAGGATTTATGCAAATCAACAGTTTATTGCGTTTAAGTTTGTATCTTTTAAACAAATTGTTAATTTTCATTTCATCTTTTTTTGAGAAATAGACTTCCATTTTATTATTAATTTTTTTAACCCCCAGTATCCTGGCCAAGTCAAGAATTGTTTCCATAATGTGTTTGTTTTTATATTCTGCAACAGAATCTAGCAAAAAACTAAATCCCCTTACATTATAACCTACTTTGTATTTTCCAACAAAATAAGCCAGGATAATATCTCTAGGGTCGGCATGGGGATCAAATACCAAATCAAAATTTTCTTTTCTAAGTTTTTTTATCAATTCTATGAACTCTCCCAAACTAATTTTTTCCTTAAACCAGGATTTTGTTATATATATTTCATCAACATTAGGATTATGTTTCAATAATTCTGCAGTAGATTTCTTAACTAAAATGCAAACTTTTGCCTTTGGAAATTCCATTTTTAATGTGGAAATTAATGGTGTTGTCAAGACCACGTCCCCAATTTCATCTACCCTTATAATTAATATTTTTTTAACATCTTCTTTTTTGAATCTTTTCTTGAATATTTTTTTATAAAAGAATATCGTATTTCCTGTCAAATCTACTAAAAACAATAATGGCTTATATTTCCAGCTTACTTGATAATTTGTCATGTTATATCTCTAAAGTGCGCTTTATTTTACTAAATACATCCTTCACTCCCGTGTTTTTCATGCAATCTTCCCTGCAATTTTTATTATAATTCCCATAAATATCGTAACAAGGACATTCCTTGCTTTTAACACCCAAAACTATTGAATTTTTCGGCGCAAATCTTTCTGAAGGCGTTGGGCCGAATATAGCAATTACTTTGGCATTTGATGCACCGGCTATATGCATTGAGCCAGAATCGTGAGTCACTATCAACTTGCATTTATTCATCAATAAATAACTTATTTGCACAGAATGCAAAGGCGATATAGAAATCCTTTTGGAATTTATTTCACTTAAATCTTCCAATAAATGCTTATCCGGCAATCCCCCGAACATGACGATGAAGCAATTCTTGCGCATTTTTAATATCCTCTCAATTAATTCCAGGTATTTAGTCTTTGCCCATCTCTTTGCCATAAAATTATGACCTGGATTAACAGCGCCTCCCGGCGCAATCCCAATCAGCAGCTTATTTTTCAATTTATTTTTAATAAGAAATTTTTCAGCGACGATTTCATCTTTTTTATTGCAATAGATCCTCATTTTTTTATCAGTTACTTTTATCCCTATCTTTCTTTCCAAATCCAGGTAATACTCCAATTCATATTTTGAGCCGTCAAATGGAACTGAAATGTTATAGGTAAAACCCTCGCCCCTCCTGTCGAACCCAACACTAAATTTTATATTGCAAAGCCAGTTGAACAATCCAAATAGCCAGGATTTCTCAAGAACAAAGCACAGGTCAAATTTTTCCTTCCTTATTTTTTCAATAAGTTTCGCAACTTCTGATATATTTTTTTTGTAAACAATTTTATCTTCAAATTCAATAATTCTATCTATATTCGGATTGTTTTTTAGTATGGCGGATGACCATTTCCCCACCAAATAGGATATTTTAGATTCAGGATATCTCTTTCTTAGAGCTGTCAAAAATGGAGTACTCATCAAAACATCCCCAAGTGCTCCAGAACGAATAATTAAGATTTTTTTAGGATTATCAGGAATGGTTTTTCTTCTAAATAAAAAGAACAATTCTCCCATTATGCAACTTATTTTTGTAGTTAACATTACAATCTCCCCAAAATATGATTAATTTTTAATCTCAAAACCACAGTGTAGCCTTTAAGTAAAGCCCTGAGGCTCAGTTTAGACTTGCCAAGCTTTCTATCTATGAATTCAATAGGTATTTCAACTATTTTAAATCCCTTAAGATGTGCTTTAAATAAAACTTCTTGCACTATGTCAGGTCCTTTGGAAATCAACTTATCTGGATTTATTTCTTCAAGAACATTTCTTCTGAAGCACCTGTATCCCGAGTTGCAATCCCGTACCTTAATGCCCAGCATTATTTTAATATACAGATTTGCGAGTTTAGTTACAGTCCTTCGTGTAACCCCTCTATCACTATCAGAGCCGCCCTTTATTAATCTTGAGCCCAGAACAACATCAGCTCTTTTAATAGCCCTAAGAAAATTAGGAATATATTTAGGATTATGCGAGAAATCAGCATCCATTTCTATAACATAATCTGCCTCATTTTTAAGGCAGTATCTATAGCCTGCAATTCCGGCCAGCCCTCTCCCCCTACTCCCTTTTCTCAAAAGCAAGTTTACCCTTTTATTCTTTTTCATCAACTTTTTGACTATTTTCCAAGTGCCATCTGGACTATTGTCGTCAATAATTAGAATCCCTATTTTCGGAAATTTCAATATCTCCTTTATTAGTTTTTCAACATTTTCACTTTCATTATAGGTAGGAATCATTACAATTGTTTTCATACAGTCCAGAATCAGGGCGAGATTTAAAAATATATTTAAACACTTATAGATTTTTCTTTATTATGGGCAGTGGCATTAAGGATGTATTGGCTGTTTTTCTATTAGTCGCAATATCAGCCTTAATATGGACCCTCCCTTTTCAGAATAATCAGTATCCATACGGGGATGTCGATTCAAGCACACATTTTACATTGGGAGACTATATGGGGCAAAATGACAAACCAGTTTATTTCTTGCCATACTACATCAATGGAACCATAAGAGGGGTTGTAGTGGGTTACGGCTGGCTCAATGAAGGCAAACTCTGGTATTGCCCGCAATATCATCTCACTGAAGCCATAATGCAATTGTTTTCAGCCTCCAGAGTTTTGCCCATATTCTTGTTTTTTGCATTCGCTAGCTCGTTAATAGCAATAACAACCTATCTCTTGATTAGATATCTTTATGGGAGTTTGCCAGCTTTAATTTCCGGATTAATTTTAATTTTTTCATTTAGGGATATCATGTGGTATTTGGCAGGGCAATATCCCCAGGTCCTTTCTTTTGCAATAGTCCCGTTGGTAATTTATGCTGTTTATAGGTATATGCAGTCATTCAAAGAGAAGAAACCAAAATCCGTTTATTTGTATTTGGCAATGATTTTGATTGCAGCACAATTTTTCATACACCCTCAGGCAATAATTACATCCATTCTGCCATTGGCAATTTTTTCCATAATTTTTATTATCAGAGAAAAAATATTTTTTATAAATATAAAACACATTGTTATTAGTCTAATAATACTTTTTGTGCTCGTATCAAGTTTTCTCCAATTTCCATTAGGAAAATCTTCTATATACAAGGATTTGTCAGCCATGAAAGAACCAAGGAGCAGCTACGGTTTAGATATTTTTATGAAATGGTATGGAGCTTTGGAGCCAGTCGGGTTTCATAACGAAGATTATTGGTCTACAAAAAGGATTTACTCAAACCTTATGATTCCATTTATATTTTTTGGGGCGATTTATTTGGTGCTAAGAAGAAAAAATCAGGATTTGCTAATTCTTTCAATGCTCTTATCTTTTTATTTGCTAATGCACCTCTCTTTTTTGACTGCAGGCAGGGCTGAAAGATTAATTGAGACAGAGGCTCACATAATTTATCCATTAATGGTTATCGGGGCAGTAATTGCAGTTCCAAATTTTATCTCAATATTTAAAATTTCAAAAGAAATTAAATTGATGTTAAAATATGGCCTTGCTGTGGCCCTTGTATTAATATTTATTTTAACCATAGGCATTAATAATTACAAAACTTTGAAAGAGGCATATCCCGGACTCGCAAGAATAACACAGGCTCAGTATGATGCGTCAGAGTGGATGCGAACCAATCTTCCTGAAGAAGCCGATATATATATTTTCAGAAATGACTTTCCCACACAACTGCCCATTTTTCAGAATAACTTTCCCACTTTCTATACCAAGAAGAAATGGATTCAGGCGTTATCATTAAGGCACGTGGACTGGAATTCTCAAGACGCGACAAATTCCACATATGTGATTCTTGATATGTCAGATATTTACGCAGTTTACGGGCAGCAGGGATTTAATGAAGCGCAAAAAGAGACTGATTCATATATTAAAAATGCAACATTGTTGTATGATAAGAACTATGTAGGGGTGTATAAACGTGCCCAATAGTAATTTTTTAAAAAATTGGACAATAATTTTAGGTTTAATAATATTGTTATTAGTATATGCGTATTTGTTTAAATTTACTGGAGTAAGATTTATTTTTACGATATTTATTTTTGCCTTGCCAAGCTACTTAATCCTTAATTTATTTGAATTGGATGAATCAGAAAAAATAATCTTTTCATTTTTTGTATCAATAGGCATTATATCGTCTTCAGTATACTGGCTAGCTTTTGCTACACAATCCATACGGGTGGCATTTCTGTTGGTAGTCATCATTGTAATAGCAATAGCTTCTGCATTGAATATCTTAAAAGCCAGGAAATTATTTCTTTTCAAGGAAAAACATAAGCCCAAGGAAAATTAGCATATAGGCAGCTGGTAAAATGAAAATACTCTTTTGGATTGGAATGCCCAGCAATCCCAAATAATATGCAGGTATTCCTGTTAATATTGCCCCTAAAAGCGTTCCAATAACAAATCTTTCAACAAACTCCAGTTTTTCAAATATTAGATAAGAAAGAAGAATACCTGGAATAGCAAAAAGCCAGTAAAGCGATAAAACAGCCCTGATGATGGAAATTAAGGATTCCTTATAAAACACTATTTCAAGAATTATGCTAAATATTATAAAAGATAAAATAAAATACAAAATATCTTTCTTTATCCCTTCAATTTTACGCCCCAATGCAATCCTCCCCGGGCTTTAGATTTTTCAATATACTGACGAATTGGTTGCTGCGGACTTCCTGCAATCCCTGCTTTAGCATTTTTTCTCTAATGGCAAGGTTATATTGATTCGAAACAATTCCATTATTTGAATTTGCGTATTTGTCAAAAATGACATAATCAAAGCTGCACAAATCCCTAGCACCGAAAAAATATTCTGAATTGTAATCTTTTGCATAATATCCAAAAGTCAAAATGCCTTTTCTATATGGAAGCATTGCACCCCCGTCTCCAGGTATTTTTGTTACATAAAATCTTTTTATTGTGTTGTTGTTCAGTGCGTTTAAGTAGTCATCCCTGCCTATAAGATAATGCTCCCTTTTAGAATTTCTCAATAATGCATCCTGAAAATATATGTCCCCATATAGAAAATAAAGCTTTGAATTCTCTTCCGTATTTTTGCTGAGCCACGTCAATGCGTCCCAGTGATAAGAATCCATCATGCTTGCATTTCCAGGCAATATATTTGAATTTAAAACAATGACAATCAAAATCAAAAGGGAAATTACCGAAGAAATGAGGATATTTAATTTTCTTATTACAATTTTAACCATATAATATACGCCAATTCCAAATAAGACGGACAGATATATTGGCCAAAAAAATCTTAGCTGGAAAGCCCGCCAACTAAAACCGACATAATTTGTAAATCCTAAAATCAGCATACTGATTCCAATTGCAGGAACAATGCCTTTGGTTTTAATAAATGACAATACTGCTATGACTAATCCTATCAAAATAAAAATGAAGAATAATGGAGGAAAGTGTTCGCTCGCACGAAAAAGCTGAAAATTGCTAAAATTGCCCAAATAAAAGCCAGGATTTGCAACCCATGTAGGTGCAATATTGAAACTATAAGGCTGCGCAACCATCCAGGTAAATCTAAATATGATCAGGTAATAAAAGGAAATTATCAAGGCCAGAACGGTTCCCTTTACAATTTCTATTGTTTCCTTCAAATCAAATTTTTTTAACAATAGTTTTGCTGCCAAGTACATGAGTAAAAAAAGGAAAAGAAAGACTGTTTCTGAAGTGTGGGTCATCATAACCCCCGATGTGAATATTCCAAAAATAACAAATCCCCATTTTGAATCCAGCTTCAGTAGGCTCCACAGTGCCCCAATTAAGAATATATTGCTCAGCGCAGCTGGCCAGTGTCCCCATGTAAAAGCTATCAGTGTGTTCGTTGTAAAAATAAAAACAGTTAAGGGCATTGCCAAAATTGCTACATTTTTGCTGAAGCTTTTTATTATAAAATACATAGCAAGCATTCCTAAAATAGTGAATAAAAACAAGAATAAAAAAACGCCATCATATATCTGCAAGCTGCTTAATATTGAAAACATATCTCCGGCATGATACAGTAGTGGCGGATAATAGCCAATAACATCACGAAAACCCTTAGCAATATAAAATGCCTCATTCCTGTAATTTCCAGCGTCCTTGATGCTTTCAGCCCTTGTCTGATGCTGGAATGCATCCGAAGCCAAGTAACCTATCGGATAATCATGTGAAATTTTGTGATCCCACAAATTTCCTAAGCCTGCCCATAATAATATTATAGAAATCATAATCAGGAAAAAAATTTCAAAAATTTTACTGCTTTCTATTTTTATAATTATCACCTATAGCTAATTTTTCCTCAGATTCCTTCACAAGCTTGCTCGCTCTAAATAAGGATTCAAATGTTCCAGCATCACTCCAAAATCCCTTCATAATGTGAAAATTCAGCTTTCCCATATTTAAATAAGAATTATTAACATCACTAATCTCATATTCTCCTCTTTTGGAGGGCCTTAATTTTCTAATAATTTCAAATATTTTCTCATCATAGAAATATAATCCAGTTACAGCAAAGTCTGATGCAGGTTTCTTTGGTTTTTCTTCAATTTTAATAATTTTAGTGTTCTGAAAAACGGGCACTCCAAAGCGCTCAGGGTCTGGAACCCTTTTTAGAAATATCACTGCACCAACAGAATTTTTATCAAATTCATTGGCACATTTTCCTATAGAATCTTGAAAAATATTATCCCCTAAAATTACAGCCAAAGGCTGTCTATCAGCAAAATCCTCTCCTAAAGAAAGCGCATTCGCTATCCCTAGAGGGGCATCCTGTATTTCATAAGTCAATTTTACATTAAATTTCTTTCCGGACCCCAATAGGTTCAATATGTGCCCAGAATGCTCAGGTCCCGAAACAATAAGAATTTCCTTAATGCCCGCATTTATCAAAGTGTATAATGGATAATAAATCATGGGCTTATTGTACACTGGTAGAAGATGCTTATTTGTTACTTTTGTACAGGGCTCTAATCTCGAGCCAGTCCCACCAGCCAATATGATTCCTTTCATCATAAATCACAAAGGTATTCTTTCAATGCCTCTCTCCAATTTCTGAGAGGTGCTACTTTAGTATTTAAGAGTATCGATACTTTCGGTCGCAAAGCAGGGCGGTTTATTTCACTTGAACTGATAGGAATAATTTTCTTTTTTATTTTTGCAATTTTTAAAATTTCTCC
>Ga0315274_10012854_pt1 | contig 11929 bp, 11 predicted proteins | sample YL17G02_20_MG_FD_203700 | JGI IMG/M metagenome (GOLD analysis project Ga0315274, IMG submission 203700) | Sediment microbial communities from Yellowstone Lake, YNP, Wyoming, USA - YL17G02_20 | ecosystem: Environmental > Aquatic > Freshwater > Lake > Sediment | place: USA: Wyoming | collected... | reverse complement strand
ATATTTATATTTCATTTTCTCACGTCACTTCCGGACATACAGCTGGATCTGTACAATACGAATCTATCCTTACATCTGGGGCAGCAACTTCATATGGATAAACTGCAACTGCAGTTATATACCATGTGTGGCGGTTTTCACCCACTGGAATTACTGCCTTAGTCATATCTAAATCACATGTGAAAACATTAAACTCTTCTGTCAGAACATTTGTTGCACAAACATGCGCTCCGCCTGTTGCTGTAGAACCACCACTTGTAGTGCCAACCCAACTACAAACAGGTATATTATTTTCAGATTGACCCTCACAGACTGACTGGCTTGTAAAACTTGCACAATCAATTCCACAGTCGCCATTGCTGTTTACTGCACATGGGATACCTGTAAAAGGTGGTGTGACTTCGCATATGTTTAAAAAGTTAAATTCGCAGAAACTACTATATCCTGAGCTATCTGTTCCAAGCCCAGTACATGCCCAATTCGTAGTAGCACCCGTACTACTGCGAGTAGACGGAGATTGGTCACATGCCCAATTGAATACATCCATTGACGAATTTGAATAGTTTTTTATTATGGTTGTAAATATTGTGCCACTATCGCTGCACCAGTCAGCCATTGCGTCATCACAAAGCATGCAGCTTACTCTTGAACCTGGATCAATTGACCTTGTATAAGAATTGCATGAACTACTTTTAGTATATAGATTATACCCCTGTTTGGTTGGGATTGTCATATTGCATGCGCCAAATTCATCTGGCGTGATTATGAACAGGAATGGATTAAAGTAAGTTGGCATTGTTCCTGCGCCATTGTTTATCCAGTTCATCAGCAGGCCGCTTTTATTTACCACATCAAGGATTGGCTGGTCTCCTGCATCCAGATTAATTGAAAGCGCAGTACCTGCCTGATAAATTGCTCCGACCTTTTCCTGCTTTAACACATCATTCTGGAAAAGAAGTTCTCCATAGGTTGTCCTTATGCGTTCAACTGCAAGCCTTGAAGAAGTTGAATAATAAGTAAATCCCTTTATAGTTATTGAGAATGGCGTGTGTATATTTGGCTTTAAACTTCCGAATGTTTCTTCATCAATACATGCGCCCCATACAGAACCACCTGTAATAGTTACTTCTTTTGATGATTGTGGTGAAATATTATAAACTTCAACTTCTAAAGGTTTCATATGCTTACTATCTCTGGTTCCCTGCGATAAAGCTCCTGGTGCTGGATTACTTCCGAACTTAAGGCACCCTGCATAATTTCCACCACCATCAATCATTAATGTAAGTTTTGAAATCTTTTGCACGCCATTATTGTTTACTTTGACAAAAAGAGAAACTGCCGGTTGGTCAAATTCCACTACTGAAGTAAAACCGCGGGTTTCAATTGTAAAAGCCTGGTTAGGTCCTTCTGCTGGTGTATCTGCGGGTGGGAGTTCTTCATATTCTCCACCTGTTGGGCCAATTGAAAACGGGTTCTGCACCCAGTTCATCAACGCCCTGAATGGGAGCGCATTTGTAATACCTTCAATACCTTTACTGAACTGGTAACCTACATCTCCGCCTGCTTGCATTCCGCCTGTTGATATAAACCATACAGCTACCATAAGAACTATGCCTATAACAAGACAAATTATTAGAATCGCTTTCCATGGGGGTGCTCCTCCGCCACCGCCTCCGCCGCCTCCGCCTCCTCCACCGCCGCTAAAGAATGTTTTTTTGTATTCTTCCTGGAAGTTTGAAGGCTGGCCACCGCCTGAAGGTTCTGCTGCCGGGGCTGCTGCTGGAGCTGATTCTTTCTTCTTGAATGCGCCGCCTACTGCTCCGCCAAACCCCTTAACCTTATCACCAAAACCCATTTATTTCGCCTATACTTTGAAACAATTTATAGCTTAAATATATTACTTAGAATTATGACGCGAGCTTTTTTAGCTCTAAAAGCTTCATCCAAACCTCATGATGACTTATTCTTTTAAAACTCAGTTTTATGGCTAATTCCTTTAGCTCAGCTGAATATTTGCTATATATGCTCAATGCTGCACCAAATTGTCCCATTACAGATTTTAGTGCATCACTTTCATTATTTTTCAAATAATCAAGAATCCTTCCCATTAAATCATCTGCAGAGACTAATTCACGAATAATATCAATAAAAAGATCCGTATCAATATGTTTAGTTGTGTCATATCCTTTAAGCAATGTTTCATACTTTTTAAAAATGGTTTCACATGTCCTATTTACATATGCTACTTGTCCTTCCATTAATCTCCTATTTTCTGCCTGTGCTTCAACAGCGCTTAAGAACTTTTTATATAAACCTAACTGAGAATTCATTATAATTTCTACCTCAGCAATTATGTCGTCTATTGTGCCTCCTTCCTTACTTATCTCAACAAGTTGTGGAATTCTTGCGTATAACAATTTCTCTAAAAATTTTATTATTTTATCGTTCTCAGAATCATTCGGCGTACCACCTCTTGAAGCTTCAACCATGATATCTTGGAACGCAAGATAAATGTTGCATGTTGTATAACATGGTTTACCTGGAATATAACTAGTTCCTACAGCATATTCTACATCAATGATTTCTTTAGTAAGTTCTTTAAATTTCCTTTCTTTCAATATACCTAATCCTTCGCCTTCCTCTGGGGTTATATACGGAACGATAGTTACATACAGGTGATCAAACCAATTTAAATTAAGCTCTTTCTGTCTGTATTTTAGTACTTTACTTAAACATTCGACAAACATATCTAATCTCTCAAAAATAAAGGATTCTTCTTCAATTCTTGGTATACGTAATTCAATTGGCTTATTTTCAACGAATATACTAGCAGGAATTTCTTTTGATGTATATGAGAATTGGCGGCTTTGTTCTTTTAGTATGTTCTTTGTCATGGTAATCAGAAATCATAACTGATACTGTTTATGCAAGAACAATCATGAAACCGCTTATCTTGAACCTGCCGTCAATTGAATTTAATTCAATCTGGTTCCCTATCTCTTTAAGCTTTGATTTGTCAAGATTTGTGTATACCCAGACACCTGGGTTAAGCTGTTGTTTCACGAAATAGTATGCAGTATCATAAGGTACGATTGCCACCTGGAGTGTTCCTGGCTCAATCACCCTGTCTATTTTTACGCCAACCTTAATTGGCCTACCAGCAAAAAGGTCATCATGTTCTATTTCAAATGAATAAACTTTCTTTGCAGGTGGTGCAGCTTCTGCGACAAACTGAAGCGAAACATTTGTCAATGTATATTCGCCGCCTCTGTCTGCCTCAAATGTAATAATATTATCTCCAATCTTGATATTGCTTTGCTCAAGGGTTACAGAAGATTCTGACTCAACATCAACTGTTGGTTTGCCTTGCCAGACCTGTTCTCCGTTTACCTTAAGTAAAAGTGAACCTTCAGCATTTGCAAAGGTTGGTATGAACTTTATCTTAAGCATGTTTCCCTGGTAGTTACTTCCAGCGATTGGCACTGTTTGTGATTGCGCTGGGTTATTTGCCTGGTATTCAACACGGTAAAGAACCACTGAATTGAGTTTTATCTTTTGCACTTCCCAAAACATGCCTGTGTGGTAAAGTTTAACATAAACTGGATTGTTTGTCGCTAAACTTGCTGCAGGGATATTAATATCAAGTAGTCCAGCTGTTGCCGCATTTGTATATATTGTTGTGTCATTTAGTACCACAATAAGCTTTGGACTGCCTTCTACGCCTGTTACATTAATCCTCAAAAGAATCCCCTTTATGTTTAAATTATCAACATTGTTTGCATTAAGAAGCAATGTATCAGAAGTGACTATATTTGCACCTAACTCTGGAGCGCTAGATGAATCTACTACAACAGGTATTGCCGGATAGCTGACTGAAAAATTGTTCATCACAAACTTTGAAACCAATCCGCCTGCACTTGCGCCAATCTCAACAACTTCTCCGCTCGAATAAAGTATTTCTGTGCCTGGGCCTAATGGTGATTCATTTGTAGTTGTATCATTAAATCCAAGGATTTTAGCACGTTCCCATGGGTATAACATGATTAAGTAAAAAAGGAATAATACAGCAGTAGCCATAAGTATGATTGGCACTGCATAACTCGGTTGTTGAGCTTTTTTATTGATAGTTTTCATGTATTTTTAATAGCCATTTGAAGTTAAAAAACCTTATTATTGTATATCTCACTTAAGCATGCTTCTTATTTTTGTTTTTATCAGTTCTATTGCAGTACCGCGCATGCCGCCTTCAGGGTCTTCTGGCATTATGACATGAGCATTTCCTTTGGTAGGCTCAATGAACTCATCATGCATTGGTTTAACTGTTGTAAGCCACTGTTTGATGACGTAATCAATATGTTTGCCACGTTCTGCAATATCACGCTGTATCCTTCTTATCAGTCTTACATCAGGTGGTGTATCAACAAAAATCCTTAGTTTCGCAGTACTGTTTAGTTCCGGGTCATACAAAGAAAAAATCCCTTCAAGTATTATTATTCTCTTTGGCTTTACTAGCTTGTATCTTGGCCTGGTTGCTGTCTTAAAAGAATATATAGGCATTCTTATGGATTCGCCGTTGAATAGTGCTGTGATATCTGTTTTTAGCAAAGGCCAGTCTATTGCAGTTGGATGATCAAAGTTGACATTTTTACGCGCACTTAGTTTTAGATGTGACAGGTCTTTATAGTAATTGTCAATAGGGATAAGCAAAACATCATTTTTGCCGCTCTGTTCTTTAATCATTTTTGCAACTGTTGTTTTTCCAGAACCGCTCCCACCTGCAATTAAAATTAAAAATGGACTCATTTTCATATACACTCTAAAGAAGGAATGATTTATTTACATTTCTGGTGAGTTTTTATTCAATTATGAAGTATTTCACTTGACAGAGTGGACAATACCCTAAATATTAAAAAGGAAGCCTTTCATCCTTAATTCATGCGTATTGCGGAAATCAAAGATAAGATTCCTGAACAATTGTACCTGGCTCTTGAAAAAAAAGGATTAACTGAATTAAGACCACCTCAAGCGCTTTCAATAAAAGCAGGACTCCTTGAAGGGAAAAACTTAGTTGTAGCTAGCCCGACTGCTTCTGGTAAGACACTTGTTGCAGAAATTGCTTGCATAAAGAATGTGCTTGAGAAAGGCGGAAAAGCAATTTATCTGACTCCACTAAAAGCTCTTGCTAATGAAAAATATTCTGAATTAAAAGAAAACTATCCTTCACTAAAAATCATGATTTCTGTTGGTGATTTTGATTCAACTGACCCATGGCTCGAAAAAGCAGATGTAATTGTTTGCAGCAATGAAAAACTTGATTCATTAATCAGACACAATGCGCCATGGCTTAACCAGATTAACACAATTGTCATAGATGAAATTCATGTTCTTGACCAGCCTGACAGGGGACCAACACTTGAGATTTTAACAACACGTTTAAAAGATTTCTGCAAGAATGCACAAATCATTGCGCTTTCAGCAACAATAAAAAATGCAAAAGAACTTGCTGAATGGCTTGGCGCTGAACTTGTTAAAAGCGATTATCGTCCAGTGCAGCTTGAATATGGGATTTATTTTAGTGGAAAGCTTTGCTTTGATAAAAAAGAGGTTAAAATGCCAAATGCTGAACTGCCTGAACACAGCATAATTCTTGACACACTTGACAAGAAGAAGCAATTACTGTTATTTTTATCAACAAGAAGAAATGCAGAAGCTGCTGCAAGAAATGCAAAGAATGTTGTTTTTGGTAAGCTAAGCGCTGAGGAAAAGAAAAAACTTGAAGAAGTTAGTGATAGCATACTTCATGCGCTCGAACATCCTACAAAGCAGTGCGAACTTGTTGCTGAATGTGTGAAACATGGAACAGCTTTTCATCACGCAGGATTAATTGCAAAACAGCAGCGCATGATTGAAGAAGCTTTCAAGCATAATTACATAAAATTGATTTGTTCAACTCCAACTCTTGCTTATGGCATAAATCTTCCAGGGCATACAGTTCTTGTGCGCGACTTAAAGCGCTATGATGCAGAATTCGGAAGCAATTGGATTCCTGTACTTGATGTGCAGCAGATGTTCGGCAGAGCAGGCAGGCCACAGTTTGACCGCGAAGGACGAGCTTTGATGATTGCAAAGAGCGAGTCAGAAAAAGATGAGATTTATGAGAAATATATCAAAGGTGAACCTGAAGATATCTATTCAAAACTTTCTGCAGAGCCAATACTTAGGATGCATGTGCTTGGATTAATTGCGAGCGGCGAAGTATCAAGCAAGGAATCACTTTTCAAGTTCTTTTCAAAGACATTTTATGCGCACCAGTACCAGAATATGGCTGAGATTGAACATAAGCTCGAGAAAACATTAGACATGCTTACAGAATATGACTTCCTAACAAAAGCAGGAAAATTCATTCTTGCTACGCCTCTTGGAAAACGTGTCGCAGAACTTTACATTGACCCAGAGTCTGCGCACTATCTTATTGAAAAGATAAAAGAAAAGAAAGGGAGTGAAGTATTCTGGCTACATGCAATTTGTTCATGCCATGAAATGCCTGGATTAAGAGTTTCGCCAAAAGAATTCAACAGTATCCAGCAAGATTATCTCCAATACTCTAATGAGCTAGGTGAAATGAGTCCTTGGGACTTGAATTACGAAAACTATGTAAACGCATTCAAGACAGCACTCTTGCTTAAGGATTGGATAAATGAAAAAAGCGAAGCAAGCATACTTGAAGAATATAATGAAGCACCTGGAAATCTGCATAATAAGGTTTTCATCTCAGACTGGCTGATTTATTCAGCAGGCGAATTAGCAAGATTGCTTAGCGTAAAAGAATTGTTGTTGCCTTTGCGAAAGCTAAGATTACGAATAAAAAATGGAATCAGAGAAGAACTACTGAATTTAATTGCACTTGAAGGTATTGGAAGGATGAGAGCAAGGATGCTTTATCACAATAACATAAAGACTGTTGGCGATTTGCGCAAAGTGCCTTATGAACGCTTGTCAGATCTGCTTGGACCGAAGATTGCATTAAAACTGAAAAGCCAGGTTGAAGTTAAAAGTGATAGTTAATTATTTTTTATAATTTCTGCTTAATGCTTTATTTACAATATCAGGTCTCCAACCTGCTTTTAGCAAGCATGCCTTGATTTGTGCTTCTTGGTAACTGCTTGAACGCATCTGGTTTATGTATGGGATAAGTTCGTCCTCACCTGGCATATATTCTTCTTTTTTTGCTGGCTTAATCTGCTGCTGGAACTGGCCTCCTTTCAAGAAATAAATCATCAGTAACATCATAATAACCATTGTTCCGGCAACTGCGACTATTATCAAGAGGGTGTTATCTGTAGTTTGGCAATCTTGCGGACATGTTGTTGCGTCTTCTAGGTTTTCTGTATCACATAAACCATCTCCACATGGAGCAGCACAAGTGCCGCAATCTTGCGGACATGTATTACAGTCTTCTCCCATTGCCCCACTACAAACTCCATCAGGACAAGGTACAGCAGGTTGCTCTGGCGGTTGTTCTGGTTGTCCAATTTGCGCGCCAGTGAAGTTTACACCAGTAAAATTGTAAACAAATTGCCCTACTATTGCAAATATTGAAAATCCTGGAACATCAGCTTTGTAAGTTATCTTCTCCTGGGTTTCTACTAAAACAGTTGTATTGTACAACTTCCAATCAGAAGTGTTCCACCTTGCCAAAAACACAGAATCTTCGCTTACATTGTTCTGATTTAGCCAAGAAACTGTTACATCAAAAGTTACTGAAGCATGGGCTACATCACTTGAATTTATTGATGTAACCACCTGAAAATATTGGTATGTGAAATCTGCTGGCGGTTCTATGGTTACCTGTGCTGGTCTGCTGTCCAGTTTGTTAAACCTAAGCTGCATATTCTGGAGTTCTTTATTTGTTACAAATGAAACTTCCTTGACTTCTAAATCCCTTGCACTTACCTCAACTGTGCTTTCTATGGTAGGTTGTGCAAGCGCAATTTCATGAGAGTCTATGACTGGTAAAAGCGTAACATTTGTAGATGTATTATTTAATGCACCATTTGCAGATGTATTATTAAATTCAGTGCTGTCATTTAATCCAGCACTACTATTATCTCCTGCGCCAATACTATCATTTGAAGTATTTCCATTTGAACTGCCATCTGGCAATGGTATTAAATCACTATCTGAATTATTTCCTGAACTAGTGTCCCTACTATTATCAAGATTAATCCCATCAAGTGCTGAATAGCCTATTATAGATATATTTACCATAAAACTTATTGAAAGAATCAGCACTATCATTGTTGCTATAAGCAGTATATTGTTATTATATCCCATACGCTATTATAAGAAAAAGAGTTATATTTACTTTACTCTTCAAAAGATGATATGATAATCGGCAGAGGCGCAGAAGCTGTTCTTAAAAAGGAAGGCGACAAGTTACTTAAAGATAGAATTAAAAAAAGCTATAGGATTCCTGAGCTTGACAACAAGCTGCGAAAAGAACGCACAAGAAAAGAAATGAACTTGATGCTTGCTGCGCGAAGAAACAGAGTAAATGTCCCAAGTGTTTTTGAAGTTAAAGATTCGATTCTTGAAACAGAATTTATTGATGGAAAAACGGTTCGTGATATACTTGAAAAACTTGGCTCAAAAGAGTTAAAAGATGTATGCGAGAAAATCGCCGTAAATATTGCAAAAATGCACACAGCAGGAATTGTTCATGGAGACTTGACAACATCAAACATGATTTTATATAAAAACGAGGTTTACCTCATTGATTTTGGATTAGGCAATTTTTCAAACAAGATTGAAGACAAAGCAGTTGACCTGCACCTGCTTAAGGAAGCGCTTGTTTCAAAGCACAATAAGGTTTGGGAAATATGTTTTAATACGATAATTGACATATACAAGAAACAGGTTAAAGACAGTGAGCAAGTAATTAAAAGATTAGAACAGATAGAAAAACGTGGGAGATATACTAAAAAGGGTGAATGAAATGACAAAAAATAAAGCAGCTATTGTGCGCAAAGGATACAATAACTTAAGATTTGATTTGAGATATATGAGCCCTGATGAAATTGTAGACGCGGGGCTTTCATTATGTGGAGACTATACTAACCAATTGACTTCCCTTGCAAAAAAAGGAGCTCATGAGGAAATGCTGCAAGTATTGAATGTGTACAGAGAAAACCTAAGAATTGTAAGAAGCGAACTTAAAAGAAGAATAAATGGAGATGTTTCCCCAGCCCAAAACCTAACAAGTCTTTACAAAAATCTTGAAGCTGTACTAAACGACCAAAGATTAACAAATATAATCATTACCAAAAAAACTTCTAAGAAAGGCTTATAAATAGTCAAAATTTCCTTATTTTATCTAAGACAGTGTCGGTTCTAGAAACGGACGCTGATCGGGTGATTTAATGGCAAGAATGTATTCAGGTAAAAAAGGGAAACACGGTTCTCACAAACCAGTCAGGAAAATACCTCCGACATGGCTCAAGTACAAACCATTTGAAGTTGAAAAACTAGTGATAAAGCTCGCAAAAGAAGGCAAGACTTCTGCACAAATCGGCACAATGCTCAGAGACGCATATGGTATACCAAGTGTTAGATCAGTAACCAGCAAAAAGATTAACAAGATACTGAAAGAAAATGAACTTTCGCCAAAACTTCCAGAAGACCTTGTAAGCCTAATAAAAAGAGCAATAGAAATACACACACATATGTTAAAAAACAAAAAGGATATGACTGCAAAGCGCGGCTTGCAGCTTACCGAATCAAAAATAAAGAGACTTATTGCATATTACAAGAACAATAATATAATTCCACATGATTGGAGCTATTCAATTGACCAAGCAAAGTTCCTTATTAAGTAGGTGAAAAAATGCCAGAAGAAAAAACACCAGTAAAGAAAAAAATCGCAAAAGGTAAAACATGGTACAAGATTCACGCACCAAAGCTATTCAATGAAAAGGAGATTGGCGAAGCTATTGGATTTGATGAAGCTTCTGTAATTGGCAGAGTAATCGCTTTACCATTATCAGAAGTCACAGGCGACATCACAAAGCACTACATAAAGCTTAGTTTTAAGGTAACTGATGTCAAAGGCCAAGATGCTTACACTGAAATAGTAGAATACAGCATAGCAAAGCAATACTTGTCAAGAATGCTCAGAAGGCGTGCAAGCAAGATTGAAATTGTAAATGATATAACACTTAAAGAAGACAAGCCATGCAGGATAAAAAGTGTCATAATCACTGCATACAAGGCAGATGCGAACCAAAAGAGTGCAATATACCAAGCAGCACGCACAGAAATGGAAAAGCGTGCAGTACAGTTTGATCTTCCAAACATTGTTGCAGCTTTTTCAACAGGAAAAATCCAGAAAGAAATAGGTGAAGTTGTAAGGAAAATATTTCCCTTAAAAATTGTTGAAGTAAGAAAAATTGAGCTGCTAAAGGTCAAAAAGGAAGAATCAAAACCTGAAGAACCAAAAGTTCAGTAATACTCTTTAAATGCGGTAGTAGTCTAGCCTGGTAGGATATGAATTCGTAATATCCAGTCACTGCACCGCTGGTGCAAGGCTAGGAACGAAGTAGATGCTTGCCAGAGTAGTTAAGCTGCAAACAGCTTAAGACCCGGGTTCAAATCCCGGCTACCGCACTTAATTGTCATCAAAGACAGCGAAGCTGTCAGGGCTACCGCACGTATCATACTTATCTTGGGGGTGTAAAATTGGATTTTAATAATTATATAGAAGAAAAAGTCATAGAATCCAAAGAAACAATCAAAGGCAAAGCAATTATTGCTGTTTCTGGTGGTGTTGATAGCAGCGTGGCTGCGGCAATTGTTGGAAAAGCAATTGGCGAAAATCTTCATGCGATTTTTGTTGACACTGGTTACATGCGCAAAAACGAAGGCGAAAATGTTATAGAAGCACTCCATTCTGTTGGCATAAATGCGACACTTGTCGATGCAGCTGATGAATTCTATTCTGCAACTGAACTTCCAAATGGCACACATTATCAGTTACCACTTGAGCAGGTAGTTGAACCTGAGATTAAAAGAAAAATTATAGGTACGAAATTCATCAAAATATTTGAGCGAGAAGCAAAGAAGGTTGGTGCTGAATACTTAATCCAAGGAACAATTGCGCCTGACTGGATAGAATCTGGCGACGGAAAAATAAGGGACAATATAAAGTCGCACCATAATGTAGGTGCTTTGCCAGAAAAAATGGGTTTAAAGCTTTACGAGCCAAATCACGAACTTTACAAGGATGAAGTAAGAAAAGCTGGCCGCGCATTTGGATTCCCAAAATATATTACAGAACGCCAGCCATTCCCAGGACCAGGACTTGCAATCCGGGTCATAGGCCCTCCAAACAGGGAGAATATTGCTGTTGTCAGGGAAGCAAATGCTATCCTTGAAGAAGGTATAGAATCAGCAGTAGAATCTGGAAAAATGGAAGCACCACAACAGTATCTTGCTGTGTACCTACCAGGTGTTAAAACAGTCGGCGTACATGGTGATGTCCGTTCATATGCTGGTGCGATTGCATTAAGATGCTTCTCGACGAGTGATTTCATGAGCGGCATATTTTCAAAGGTGGATCTTAATGTGATTGAAATTATATCAACAAAGATTACAAATACCCTAAAAGACAAGATTAACCGCGTTGTTTACGATGTAACAAATAAGCCACCTGGCACAACAGAATGGGAATAATATAAAAACCAAAAACATTTTAAGCTACTCATACGTTAAGAAAATTGATTCAGAGGTGTATAAATGGTCGAAGTAACCGTAAGAGTTTGTGATGTTTGTAAAGAAAGAATAGCAATAGGCACTTGCCCAACATGTGGCAGGGACATATGTAAACCAGACACTCAAGCATTTAGCATAGAAATTGGGCTTAAATGGAGAGGTC
>Ga0315274_10012853_pt1 | contig 11930 bp, 14 predicted proteins | sample YL17G02_20_MG_FD_203700 | JGI IMG/M metagenome (GOLD analysis project Ga0315274, IMG submission 203700) | Sediment microbial communities from Yellowstone Lake, YNP, Wyoming, USA - YL17G02_20 | ecosystem: Environmental > Aquatic > Freshwater > Lake > Sediment | place: USA: Wyoming | collected... | reverse complement strand
TCGCCGTTAAGACTTTCTCAAAGAATATCACAATCCTTTGGGCTATTTTATCCCAACTAAGTGAATCTTGTGCAAATGTGATTTCATTTCTTGACAAGAATTCACGCAGGCTTGAGTCCCGCAACACTCTTATGCACTCGCCTGCTAACTGATCGCTGTTCCCAGGCTCAACTAGCACCCCCGTGACCCCATTTTCTATCTGCTCTTGGATTCCACATATCTTAGTAGATATCACCGGTATACCATAGACTTGCCCGATTGTTAGCACGCCTGACTGGGAAGCATCAACATAGGGAAGGGCTAAGACATCTGCCTCTTTCATAAGATTGTTTATCTCTTTATTGGTGAGGTGCTTATTGTAGACGTTAATATCCGAACATAAACTGAGTTGCCTGCGGTAAGGTGCAATATTCCCTTGACCAGCGATGATTAATCTACTGTTTGGTATGCTTTCTTTTATCTGGGGATATGCTTTGAGCAAAATGTCTAACCCTTTGTATCTCAATATCCTTCCAAGAAACAGAATGTTTGCTCTCCCATTGACCGTACTATATCGATCCTCTTCATCTTTCAAATAGAAATCAAAAGCCCCAAGTGGTATGGCATCGGTTGGTTTGTTGTCGCCCCGTTTCGAGAATTGCTCCTGTGAATATTTATTTAGGAAAATTAGCCCATCACTTTGACTTATTGATTTCGATGTCAAATAACCAATAACGGGATTCCATTCCCCCCGGTGTAGCTTCAAGTCATGAATAGTTGACACTGTTTTCCCATACTGTGCACACGAACTAATCAAAGGTGTCCAAGGGGATAGCATTGGGTAATAAATAATATCCGGCATTTCTTGGTCAACTATTGTCTTGATTTCAAAAATAGTCTTTCTCGTCAAAGTCCTTTTTATGAACTCGAATCCTGTTGCATATGTTTCCATCTCATATAGATCTCCGATAGCATTTCTCCACAGCTCAATGTTCTCAGCATACTTGGAAATCATCACCTTCATTTCTATATGCTGCGTGAGCCTCTTGGCTATTGATAAGCTGTATACCTCACCGCCGCCCCTTTTCCCAAGGTAGATAAACAATACTTTCATATTCCTCGTCCTATTTATTCCTTGAATTCAGTAATGAGGTTATCAGTAGATGAAGATTAATTCATATATAACAAATATCTTTCGCGAAGGGAAGGCTCAGCCGAGAAGTTCACATGCCTTGCTCACGTTCCCGAGCTTCTTGGCAAGCTGTGGCATCGAGAGTTTCTTCTGTGCTACCTTCTCATTCACAGTCATCCGTTTCTCCTTTCGGGTTCGCTTTGCTGACTTGTGCAATCAACAAATGTACCCAAAGGGGCGGGTGACTGCTTTGCTTAGAAAAAGACGTAAGTGTCCGGTAAAATGGCGACTAATTCACTTATATCCCATAATCACGTAAGTTAAAGAGAGGCTTTTTAATATTGGGATGTTCGAAATAATCTCTTCCATAATACCTAACGGATAGCAGTACCCTACATTAGAAATTCTTACTACAGGAATAAAACCGTAATGATACGCGATTACCCTTTTAAATCCAACCTTCTTAAGATATTCCACTAAATAACTTGCGGAGAATACTCTTTCTTCAGCCTGCTTGATGTAACGCTCCTTTTCATGATCATAGAAATCATAAGTAAAATACTTAAATGACTTGTATCGTTTGAATAGCTCTAATCTTGCTATGAGATTCAGCGAATTTGTATCATTGATATATAGAAGTCCTCCTGGGTTAATTGCATTGAAGCTCAGTTCTAGGAATCGTTCTGCCGGATGGATATGAGAAATAGCTTCTTGAGCAAATATGATATCAAATTTATCTTCCATTAATATGTTCTTTACATCAGTATTTCGGAAAACAATATTTCCAGGTAGGCCTTTTGATTTTAAATATTGATAACGTTTTTCACCAATCGATATTCCTTCTCTGCTAACTTCACAGGCAACGACATCTAAACCCCGTTGTGCAAAAAGAATACTCTCCGTACCTATTCCAGAACCACAATCAAGCACCTTATCTATACGGTTCTCATTAATGAATTCAAAAAGCTTGATGTTCCTTAAAGCAAAACGGAAACATGAAGCGAGCCGCCTCTCATCATTCCGCGAAACGAAGTAACCCGCATAAGTTCTTAGCTCTTCTTCTGTAAAAGTATCCCGGTGATCATCAATTTCTTTCAGCAGGTCGATTCTTTCTAACACTGCCTTATTAAAAGAATCCTTGTTGAAACCTATTCTAACCGATATCCTTCATATGCCGCCTCCAATGCCGATATCCTACCACGATTCCGGCCTTCATGACACATTTGACTGGCTTCTGTGGCGTGCCCGCCGACTGACCTCTCCATGTCACCTCCAAGCCGCGTGTTTTCACGTGTCGTGAGACAGTTTGTCCCGCATGTGGATTTATCATTCTTCATGCCCTCATCTTTCACAAGCTCAAGGCGGGCGCTCTCGCGCAGGCCCTCCCCAGGCGATGGATTCTGGCGAGCATAGACCGGAACAGCTTCTCGGGGACCGCCACTTCAGCCATCTGGAAGACGGTCATCCTGGACTGAGAGACTATCTTGGCTCCAATCTTTATGAGCTTTAGCTGGATGCTTGAGAGAGACCAATGCGACACCTCGCTTGGAAGAGCGAAGCGGCGCATGAAGTTGCCCAGATTGTAGGCCAGCACGAACAGGGCGAGCCTCACCCGGTTGGACACATACTTCGTGCAGGAGAGCCGGGTCCAGGTTAGGGCGTATTTCCCTTCCTTGATGTTCTGCTCGCAGGTTCCCCGCCTGTCGTAGAAGTGGACAACGGCTTCAGGTGAGGACGACATGTTTGTAACGATGAAACCTATGCGGGGGAACAGCTCTCCCTGGTGCCACTCAACCTTGGCTACGACCCTTCTCGGCATGTCCCATGATGCTGCCCGGTATGAGAAGTTGTGGAAGAAAACCTTCGGCTTTCTGGAGGGCCTTCCAACTGGTCGGGTCATCAGGTGGTCTATCTCCCGGTAGAGGTTGTTGTTCGCCTTGAGCCTGATTGCATAGAGTATAGAGTTATCTTCCAGGTACTCGTAGATGTCGGGTGAGGCGAAGGCGGCGTCCCCCCTCAGGTAGAGCTTCTTATCCAAGTCCTTGTACCTGTCCACTATCGGTGAGAGGAACCTCCGCCAGCCGTCAGCCGAGTGGACGTTGCCGGGTCTCAAGACCGCCCCCTCGCAGTCGCCGTAGTTGTTGAAGCAGAAGAGCGGATGGTAGCACGTCGATTCAAAGTGACCGTTGTAGGCGGAGCCTTCCTGGCTGCCGTGGACGGGAGACTCCGAGCTGTCGATGTCCAGTATCACCTTCTTCGCCTTTGAGAGCGAGACCGCCTTGGAGACCCACGCGCTGTTGAGAGTGGCGAGCGCGTCGATGTTCTCATCCTGGGCGAGTATCTCAGTCTCGAATCGTGATACCGTCCCCGAGCTTGCAGCCGTCCTGTCGAGTGCCCTCTTGCCTATGACCGCCCTCATGGCAGGGTCGCGGGATAGCCCCTCGTGGTCGTTGGTATCTTCGTAGCCCGCCAGCCTCGCATAGACCGATTGCCTGAGCAGTCCGCTGACCTGGTGCTGGATGTTCTTGTGCCGGTTCTCGCTTCGACTATCAATTCCCCCGCCATGTCGGTGAGACCCATCATCTCGTCGAGTTCTCTTACGGCCAGAAGACCGGCGTCAGTGGTTATCTTTGCTCCCCGGAATTCGAGCCTCAGCCGGCGGTCGAATTGAAGCCTCAACCCCCCGTTTTTCGGTGCACCCATTGGGTTTTCTCTCATTGGAACCTCGCATTGCCGGAATTGCCGATTCTAGTGCATCCTTAAGCAAAGCAAGGGAAGAATCCTTCCTCTTTCATATGATTTTTATGGGGTAATGTATATATACATGAGATCGGGTTGCGATGCAGCTTCCCGACAAAATCGGTTCCGTAGGAGTTGCCGATTCCCCGACCTGACCGTCGCGCTCCATCCTTTGTTTGATTCTCAGTCATGCCTTACCATATTTCACTCCATTCTATCCTCCTCTGCCCTGGCAAGGGAGCTCAGCTGGTTCTCGCACAAGTAATTAACACACAAATGGTTGCGCTGCCGGAGGAAGTCAAACCCACAAAGTTTTGTGCTTTCCCTTTCCTCCGAGACATGAGGCCACTGAGACCACACAATATGGCGGGATCGGCGACGTGTCCGGGCAGGCATCACCCCCACGGCAGCTGCCTCTTCGGCCAAATGGTGGACGAGATGTTCGGCGTGGCAGGAGGGCTTACTCGCACCAAGGAGCGCCTTACTGTAGTCAAGGACAAAGACATGAACTCGCAACGGAGCTAAGCCTGGATTCACCAGCACTCCCGCGTGCACTTAGTGAAAACTTACTCCACCTACTTAGCACAAGAATTGCCCTCCACCTCGCTTGCTCATCATCATCCCTTTTTAACGTACTCGACCTTGATGATGCAACTGGCATAGGAGACGCCCTTCTGTTCCTCTGCAAGTTATTGAAGGAAAAGGTTCTTCGGTGATGCTTTCTCTTTCGCAGTCGTATCTACAACAATGTGCTAATATTTTCGCACCGATAGTCGTGACTGGTAGTATTTGGTTATGAGGGGTATATATGATCCTCAGACGACTTGTTCTGCTGGGTACGCGCATATTACCGGACTGGCTCAAGGGTCCGCTTGGATGCTCCATAGACTGGTTCTTAACTCTGATAAAACCGCCGGGAACATTTATTTTTCGTAATAATGAGTTCCGTTATATCTACCACGGCACTTGGCTGAACGAACGTACAGTGGAGGCACCAATTGCCCTCAATGAGTTGCGGAATTATTGGGGGCAAGGGATATTGGAAGTGGGAAACGTTCTGCATCACTACATTCAGGTGGGCCATGACGTCTTGGACAAGTACGAGAAAGCAAGAGGAGTAATCAACCAAGATGCAGTTGATTTCCATCCGGATAAAAGCTACGGGCTTATCATCAGCGTATCGACCATGGAGCATGTCGGCTGGGACGAGGTGCCGAAGGATCCTCGCAAAGTACTGCGTGCATTGTCTAACTTGCGAGACCTACTAGAGCCTTCCGGAGTTATGATGATAACAATCCCGGTGGGCTTGAACACCGAGCTAGAACATATCATTGATTGTGGGGAACTAGGGCAAGCTGAGATTTACGCATTAAAGAGGGTCTCTTCAAGAAACGAGTGGCGGGAATGTTCGTACGGTGATGCGCGAGGTACGCCATATAACTTCAAGAAACTTCGAGCGAACGCGATTTTCGTAATATACATGACCAAGGCCAAGACATGCTAGGTCTTATCGGTATAGCGGATAGATTTGCGGAATGCAAGAGAAGTGCTGTAAGCTCGCGATGTCGAGAAGTGGACTTGAGAAATGTCGGGTAGAGGTGAAAAGTCTCTGGGAGTGCGTACTCAAGGTCCTCGGTCTTAACGTACTTACATCTATTCAAACCGGAGCTAAACTATGAAGAGAATTCTCTTTATTTCTCATGGCAGCGAACTCTACGGTGCCCAAAGAAGCCTCCTTGAAATCATCAAACTCCTTAACAAGGAACGCTTAGTGCCAATAGTCGTTTTGCCAAAAAAGGGTCCTTTAGAGATTGAATTAGAAAACCTAGGAGTAATTACGTACAAAGTGAGATTGCCTGGTTGGCTCTATAGTAGAAACTTTCGTTTTCGTTATGAATTCGTCATAGCAATGATTAAGACAGTTCTTAAACTGCTTCTTTTTAGTGTAACGGCTACTGTCAGAATACACAGTATTATAAGAAAGGAAAGAATTGACCTAGTGTACACAAATTCATCGTCAATCTATTCTGGCGCGCTAGCAGCACTAATCGCAAAAAGGCCTCACTTATGGCATATACGTGAGAATTTAGATAGACAGACTGATGGATTCAGATTTATTCTATCGAATAAGTTGTCATTCAGTATTATTTCCATGCTTTCTAATACTATCATCGCAAATTCGAAGTCAACGGCTGAGCAATTCGAGCAAGTCATACATCATGACAAAGTGGTGGTTATCTATGATGGCATTGATCCAGAGGAATATAAAAAAGTGGATTGGGACATCGACCCGTTAGAAGAAACGAAGGGGACGTGGCAAGTAGCTGTAATTGGGATGCTATGTGAGTTTAAAGCACAGGATGATGCAATTAGGGCAATAAATATTGCACGAGATGCGATTCCAGAAATCAAACTAGTAATTATTGGAGATGGGCGCAAGAGATACAAAGATTACTTGGTGAACCTTTCCAATGACCTTGATTTGTCGGACAAAGTCATATTCACAGGCTATAGGAACGACGTTCCCCGCATCTTAGCAGACATGAAAGCTGTGATCATTCCTTCAATAACGGAATCTTTTGGGCGTGTAGCTATTGAAGCTATGGCCGCGGGCGTTCCTGTAATTGCGGCCAACGTAGGAGGGTTGAGTGAAATAGTCAAGGATGATTTCAATGGAATCCTTGTCTCAACAAAAGACCCGAAAGCAATTGCGGACAAGCTCGAATTCCTATTTACCAACCCTCAAAAGTCAGAAGAATATAGGAAAAACGCTCGAGAATGGGTGTTCAATAACTTTGCTCTGGTTACGTACGCTCGAAGAATAGAAGAAGTAATTCTGTCTTTGACAGGAGCTTCGGATCTCTGATACCCAGACTGCCCAGCCCTTTGATATGAATTATTGACTTATAATATTTGTTCAACGATACTATTTAGCCATGTCCATCTTGACTCGATATCAGTTTGAGAGCCCAGGACCCTGACATGACCGCAAAGCCTCGCTCAACTTGCCTCTGGACTCAAGGTTAATTCGTTATTTCTATTAGTCACCAATATTAATCCTGCAACTAACCATACAACAGAACCTGTTAAAGGTATCAGAAATACCGGATCCAAAAAGGCCGAAAAGAGCGCTGAGAAAAACGCGGACGCCATGCCAATGACAAAAGGGTCAGCACTTGTCCGAATCTCTCTATTTAAACTCTCTCTGACCCTCTTGATAATTATCACAAATATCCAAATAAATGGAATGAAGAACAATAAGCCGTATTCAAAGGCGAGGCTTGGAAAAGAGCTATGTCCCATAAAGGGTCTCATTCCCTTTACTGTTGCCATACCTTCATATTTGTACGAACCATAGCCAATGATCGGGTTTGTCTCAACAAGCCCTCTCAGTTCGAGACCCATAGTCTCGACTCTCGAAGTGAAATTCGGGTCTTTTTGGAAATTGAAAGACCTTTCTGCCGTTTTCCTAAAAAGAGGATTTCCAAGAAAAACTATAGATAGTGTTAGTAAGATTAAGATTAGCATCAACACTTTGCCCATCTTCAATGCTCGGCTCTTCCAAAAATATATTGAATAAAAGATCACTATGCCCACTAACATAGCAATAAACGGTGCTAGAAATGTTGATAGCATAATTGTCGCTGCTATCAAGGGCAACGCTAAGTATGCCAAATATCGAATTCTGGATTTAGTGAACGCTATTCCAAGAAACGCTGGTATGCTTATTGCCATTGCAAGCAAGTTCTGATATGAAATTGCAGTATACTTTACTAGATAGATAGATGTGCCCTCATACACGTATTTATAAGGTCCAGTGGTCTGTTGCATTGCTAGATGTATTTGTCCCCAGTTGCTCCTTGCGGATAGAAGTGCAGGCAACCAGAGTAAGGAAAGTGCAACAAACGTAAGAAGCCAAACAACAACAACTGCTTTAAGCTGTTTTGAATTCAACAGGAACTGGGTAATTAGCAGTAAAGGCCAAAGCCCCACTAGAAAAATCAGAAGTACAGATCCTGGGAGATCTCCGTGACCAATAAGAACGTACAGAAACAACACCAACACGCACACGAATATCGGTAAGTAAATGGTGTATTCTTCAATGAACTTCCTTTTAAATAGCTGAAACAAAAGGAAGAATGCGCAAAAGAGCAAAAAAGAATCGAATAACGAAAGATGGGTTTCAGTTCTTGTGATATAAGTGTAGTTATAGAAAATCTGGAGCGCTGGAAAAGCGATACAGAACACAAGAATTGGGTTCTTGTTTGTAGCGATTAAGGCTATCAGAAAAGCCAAAGCCAAGGGTGCATACGATGGTGATTTGAATAACAAATACGAAAGAAGAAGTCCTGAAACAACCATTGCAATGGGTATATGCCAAGATTTAATATCTTTCGACTGCGAGAAAGCTTTCATGGAAAGGCCTGTTTAACCATTGCTAACACTTCTATGGAATCGATCCTTAAGAAACGACAGCATTATCAGCTGAATTGAGTTGTACGAGCATAGTGAAATCTCTACTTCTAAGAGCCGCCTCTCTTGACCGAAATTGAAGACAAAGCGCATGCGGTTCCTTGGACACGGTATCGCACCTCACACTTGCTTATCAGCAGTCTTCAAGTAACTAGTAACGTTAAGTCCACTGATTTCTGCACTTCCAACCTTTTCAAAGCATGCGTTAACTAGGATTCCGCTAACTTTGCAGTCTATCATGCTTCCTTGATCAGCGATAATTAAAATTCACAGGGCCTGAAGACCTAGCCCAACCATAAAGTTCTGTGCTTTCCCTTGGTGGTGACATTCTCTACGGCGGCCACTTCGACGGAGAGTATCTCCCGCTTTCCCCATAAGTTTACCCCCATGCTATGAGCACGCCCTTGGAGACCACGCACCCGTAGACCCTGACCTTCTCGTAGAGGCAGTCCACGATCGTGTACGGATAGACGTTGCAGTCAAGCCTTCTCGTTCGCCAGACTTCGACGCCCAGGTGTTCGCTTGGCGCATGCTTGAGCGCGCTCTGCAACATAAACTCGCGCACCTGGCCTCCCAACCCGAAGACAGTATCACTTGTAGTGCCTCGTCCAAGATAATATTATAGTTCTCAGTTGTCCTAATCTCTTTTCTATAGGTTTACAGGACTCTTGTCGTGGAGAGTGATGGCCGTTTGGTCAAAGCGGCGCATCGCTAAGGGGTTACAGAAGTATAGGGACATAGCACTGGCAACTGGAGAATACCGGAATGTGACATTCAATGCGAGGCTTACCTTAGAACACCCCAATACTGTCTGGTTGAGCCTTGACATGCTTATGCGAGAACCAGTGGATTTTGGAGACACTAGATAGGAGTTGTTTTTGACTAGAAAGTCGCCATGCGAAGAAAAGACAACCCATCAGGTTCAGAAATTCTGGGACAAACGCCCTTGCAACATTAGGCACAGTCCACAGGAAATTGGAACCAAGCTCTATTTCGACGAAGTAGAGTCCAGGAAGTATTTCGTCGAACCGCATATCCAACGTTTCGCGCAGTTTTCGCGCTGGAAAGACAAGAAGGTTCTTGAAATCGGCTGCGGAATAGGCACTGATACCATGAATTTCGCAAGGAGCGGCGCTAAAGTAACTGCCGTCGAGCTTTCGGGGAAGTCGCTGGAGATTGCGCGGCGGCGAGCAGAGGTGTTCGGCCTCGAGAACAGAATCGACTTCTACCCGGGCGACGCTGAGAAGCTGTCGCAGTTCGTTCCGCAGGAACCCTACGACCTTATATACTCGTTTGGGGTTATTCAGCATACCCCGCATCCCGAGCGGGTGCTGGAACAGATCCGTTACTACGCGAAGCCTGGAGGCGAAATTAAAATCATGGTATACAATCATAGGTCTTATAAAGTGCTGTGGATTATACTCAAGTACGGCAAAGGGCGCTTCTGGAAAACCCGAGATATAGTAGCGGAGAACTCCGAGGCGGCTACCGGAAGCCCCGTGTCCTATACTTTTTCACGAAAGAAGATAAAAAGACTGTTGGAGCAGCAAGGATTTGAAGTAACAGAGCTCTGGGTCGACCACATCTTCCCGTATCACGTACGGGACTATGTGAAATATGAGTACGTCAAGGTTTGGTGGATTAGATTATTGCCTGATTCCGTATTCCGGTGGCTGGAGCGCCGGTTTGGCTGGCATATATGCGTAACGGCAAGGGTCCCTGAAGCAGCCTGTGCAAGCCGGCCATGACTTGCTGGCGTTTGTGAGTTCTCATTTTGCTACAACGCAAATGCTATAGAGAGGAACGGTAGATGTCAGGCGAACCTGTGATATCGATTATTGGACTTGGCAAGCTGGGGGCGCCAATGGTGGCTTGCTTTGCCTCCAGGGGCTTCCGGGTTATCGGGATAGACAGAAACCCTGAGATAATAGACAGCGTAAACTCTGGAGAGGCGCCGGTGTTTGAACCGGGAATGGATAGTCTGTTCGAGAAACACCGCGAGTTTATCAGTGCAACAGACGACTACCAGTACGGCATACTGAACTCGAACATCACATTCGTTGTTGTTCCCACGCCGAGCGACGAGCGTGGCGGCTTCTCGCTAGAGTTCGTGCTGCCCTCTTGCAGGGAAATCGGTCGCGCACTCAAGAACAAGAACGACTACCATCTGGTGGTCCTTACAAGTACAGTGCTGCCCGGTGCAACAGAACGCCAGGCAAAACCCCTTCTTGAGGAATCATCGGGGAAAAGCTCAGGCAAGGACTTTGGTCTATGCTACGGCCCCGAGTTCATCGCGCTGGGGAGCGTCATCCGCGATTTCCTGAACCCCGATTTCGTGCTTATCGGCGAGTCCGACCCACAGGCCGGGGCAATGCTAGAGTCCCTGTACATGGATGTCTGCGAGAACAGGCCTCCGGTGGCCAGGATGAGCTTCGCGAACGCTGAACTCGCCAAACTCGCCGTGAATACGTTCGTCACTACGAAAATAACTTTCGCCAACACACTTGCTCGTATTTGCGAACACCTCCCGGGAGCAAGTGTGGATGTCGTGACGCAGGCCATCGGTCTGGACAAACGCATCGGTGGCAAGTACCTAAAAGGTGCGATAGGCTACGGTGGGCCTTGCTTTCCCAGGGACAATCTCGCTTTCTCCTATCTAGCCGAAGACATGGGCATCGGCATGACCCTCGCTTCAGAGACTGACCGGATCAACCGCGAGCAGTTGAGATACCTGTTCGGCATCGTCAAGTCGAGGATGCAAGAGGGAGGCGTGGTTGGAGTGCTGGGCTTGTCTTACAAGCCGGACACTTACGTGGTAGAGGAATCGCAGGGCCTGCTGTTGGCCCAGATGCTCGTCGAGGAGGGATATGATGTCTGCGTGTACGACCCGATGGGGATGGATGAGGCCAGAACAACGATCAAGGGTGCTGTCAGCTTCGCGGAATCTGCGGATGAATGCGCCGGTAAGTCGGACATCGTCGTGCTGGCGACCCCGTGGGATGAATTCAAGCAAATACCCCTGGAGGTGTTCGCCCGTAACGGACCTAAACGTGTCGTCATCGATTGCTGGCGCCTGCTGGATGCAGAAATGTGTAACCAGGTCGCTGACTATGAGTCCCTTGGAGTCTGGCACAAGGAGAGAAAGGATTGAATGTAATGAGCGATAGGTGGAAGAGCACAAAAGTACTTGTCACCGGCGGCGCATCGTTCATTGGTTCTCACCTCGTGGATGCCCTTGTTGTCCGTGGCGCGGACGTACGTGTTGTCGATAACCTAAGCAGCGGCAAGATTGAGAACATCAAGCATTACATAGATAAGGAAAAGGTTGAGTTCGTCCGTGGGGACCTTATGGACCAACGGGTAACAGAAAAAGTCGTGGATGGGGTTCACACGGTGTTTCACCTTGCCGCGGACCACGGCGGTAGGGGCTACGTTGACCTGCACCAGGTCGCGTGCGCAACAAACTTGGCGCTGGACGGAATGCTCTTCAGGGCGTGCCTTGCCGCCGGGGTACATAAGGTTGTATATGCGTCATCCGGCTGCGTTTACCCGAATTTTCTGCAGACAGACCCGGGCGAGATACTCTACCTGACCGAGGACAAGGTCG
>Ga0315274_10012852_pt1 | contig 11930 bp, 11 predicted proteins | sample YL17G02_20_MG_FD_203700 | JGI IMG/M metagenome (GOLD analysis project Ga0315274, IMG submission 203700) | Sediment microbial communities from Yellowstone Lake, YNP, Wyoming, USA - YL17G02_20 | ecosystem: Environmental > Aquatic > Freshwater > Lake > Sediment | place: USA: Wyoming | collected... | reverse complement strand
CCGAAGAGCTGCCCGTGAAAGAGATCGCCCGGGTCATGGGCAAAACATCGCTGGCCGTTCGACTGCTCCTTCATCGGGGGCGGCTCAACCTGGCTTCGCTCGCCGGCCGGAACGAAGCGCCGGCCGCAGAGGCGGCGGACACACCGGCGAAAACGCGGCGGACGGCGATGCCCCGAGTCAAGGAGGGATGGAGATGAAATGCGGACTCGCTCAATGGCTCGTATCCTCTGCTTCGGACAGGCACCGCTCTCTCCCCCGCTGGGTCCGCCGCCACGCCGACCGGTGTCCGTCGTGCCTGGATTTCATCCGCTTCGCCGGACTCCTCGACGACCGGGCGCGCCGCGACGCCTATAATCTCCTCGAGACGATCGAAGATCCGCGGATCGCCGGCATTCCGGATCGGATTCCGGCCGGAGCGAGGCCGGATGCAATCCTCAATCCGAAAGCGAGACGGATTTGGATTCCGGCCGCCGTAACCTCCGCCGCCGCGGCTCTCATCCTCGCGGCCATCGTGATTTTCCGGCCTTCCTCGCCCGCCCCCACCCCCGCGGCCGCGTCAACTCTGTGGGCAGAGGTCGCCCCCCTCAAAAAACTGCCCGTTCAAGGAGGGGCCATTCATGCTTGGGTCGTCGAAGCGGAATCTCCCCTTGACCGGGAATACGAGAACCTGAAGAAGGCCCTCTCGTCGGCCACCCGGGTCATTCAGTCCCGCCTCGACCTTAGAATCGGCCCCGACCTTCCCTAAGAGCGCTTGCCTTAGAAATTCCCCTTAGCCCCTAAAAAAGGATTCCGGACGGCGATCTCTCCGAATTTCCGGCCGTCGGACAGGTCTTCGGATAAAATTTCATCTGCACCGCCCTTCCTTGCGGCGACGACAACGAGGGCGTCCCAGAAAGAGATCTTCTCGCTGGTTTGGATATCGATCGCGTCCAAGACCGACTCCCCGTCATTCGCGACGATATCCCAGGTCAGGAAATCCTCGATGATCTCCCTCGCCGATTCCGAGGCCAAAGGGGAAGCAATTTTTTTCGTCACTGTAACATAGAATTCCTGCAGGACCTGGGGGCTGAGGATGCCGCCCCCGGCGTTCCACAAGTCGATCAGGAGGTCCCTGGCGATTTCGTGCTTCCGGTCGGCATCCCGGTCGTAGGCGTAAACGATGATATTGGTGTCGAGAAAGACACGCTCATCGTTCATGGAGGGCCTCGCGATCCGCGGGAGGCCGGCCTTTCGTGCCTAATCGGAATCCGCTCTTCAACAGGCGCAATTGGCGCTCCCTGGCCTTGTCGAATCCGGAGGCCCGGATGATTTTTTCCTCGATGGCCAGTCGGACGTACTCGTTCAACGACCGTGATTCCCTGACGGCCAACTCCTTGGCTTTACTGACCAGGGGATAGGGAAGGGACAAGGTCAAGTTCCGTTTTTCCATAACCATCCTCATTTATTCATAGATATGTGTAACACATATTTATGTGTTATTCAAGAGGCGACATTTTCGGTTGATAATCAAATTAGCGTAGAATCATAATCAACCCGCAACCCTTTGCGACGGCGCAACCTGTATGATCTCATCGAATTCACCGAAAAGGAGGTCACGATGAGAACGTTTGGAACCAGGATCATCGGTTTGGTGGGGGCTTTCCTCCTGCTCGGGCTGGCGGGAACGATCAATTTCGCTCAAGCCCAGAAATCCGCCGAAGATCTTTACCAGGCCGCGCTCGTCATGAAGGAAGGCCGCGGGGATCTCGAAGAGGCGATCAGGCTCTTTGCTAAGATCCTGGCCGATTTTCCGAAAGATCGGGCGGTTACGGGCAAAGCCCAGCTCCAGATCGGCCTGTGCTATGAGAAGCTCGGCGAGACGAAAGCTCTGGAGGCTTTCCGAAAAGTCATCGCCGACTTTCAGGATCAGCCGGAGGTAGTCAAGATCGCCAGGGAACGGCTCGACGCCTTGTTCAAACCGACACCATCGGCGACGGTCTCGACAGCCGGCATGACTCTCCGCCAAGTCGATCTTCCCTCAGGCAAGATTTCTCCCGACGGCCGCTGGATCGCCTTGGGCGAATTTGAGGCGAACGTCACTCTTTATGAGATCGCTACCAAGAAAAAGAGTGTTTTGAAAGATTATTCAGCGAGTAAAAGCGGATTCCCCTTTGTCGAAAGCTTGGAATGGTCGCACGCGAGCCGAAGACTCGCCTATATTCTCTGGGAAGACGAAAATACGTTTTCGACCCATATCATCGATATTACCGGCGCAAATGATAGGATCGTGCACAAGCTCTCGGGCCCCTTCTCGTTTATGGACTTTGCCGGTTGGACAACCGATGAAAGCGCGATCTACCTGATCCTCTCGGACAATTCCGGGCTTAAACGCAAACAAACCATCGGCAGGATCAGCCTAGAAACGGGCGAATTTCGCGAAATCAAAAAATACGAAGGAGCATCCATAGGAAGTGCCATTCTCTCGCCGGACGGTCGATCGATCGCTTGTTCATATTCCCCGGGCCGGGGAACCGATGAAAATCGCCGAATTCTCCTCCTGAATCCGGATTCGGGCACGGAAACGGTCCTCGATGATCATCCGGTTCTAGGCATTCCCGGGGCTTGGCTGTCCGATGGAAGCGGCCTCGTTTTCACAAGCCGGCGGAGCGGAACGAATGCCCTTTGGTTCATCCCGATGGGCGACGGAAAAGTCGTCGGACAGCCCCGATTGGTCAAGGAATTTTCGGGGTCCATCCACGTTCTCGGCTTGGTGAAGGAAACACTTTATCTGCGTGAATCTCAAACGGGCGGTTTCGATATCTTTGTCGCCCGAATCGATCTGGAGACGGGAAAAACGATGAAGGAACCGGAACTTGTGGAGAAGGACTATCGCGGAGTGACGAAGTCTCCGTTTTGGTCTCCGGATGGGCGAGCCATAGCCTATTTATTCCGCTCATCGCTAAGGCCAAGCTCCGTCTTTTCCGAAGGTTTCGATACGCTGCGAATTCGAGATCTTAAATCGAATGCGATCACCGATTTTCGCTCACCGGTTCGAATGGCCACTGCGACCAATCCGAGGTGGTCGCCCGATGGGAAATCGATTTATATGGCCGGGACAAGCCCCGGCCCGTCCGCGAGTGCGAAAAGCGGGCTTTATCGGATCGATACGAAAACCGGAGAATCCTCCCTCGTCCTCGAATATCGTTCTGGAAGCGGGACCATATCTGCCTTCACGGCGGATGGAATGATCGTCTATAAGACCTATATGAAGCGCGGGGCGACAAGCTCGGATAGCATTTATCGGCTTACGCGTTTAGAAAGGGAAACGAATCAGGAAAAAGAGCTGTATCGGGGTGTTCGAGGCGAGAGGCTGGGCGGAATCTCTCTTTCGGACGATGATCAATGGCTAGGGATCCGTCTTGAGAGCATGAATGGCGGCAATACGAAATTCTGTGTTATGTCCCCTCAGGGTGGGGATGTCCGGATAGTTATTGATAAAAAGCGGGGCGAGATTGCCGATAGCAATATCCTGTTTTTCTGGGCCCCCCTCGGAAAGGGATATCTTTTTCGGACCCTTCGAGCGAACGGCGATGTCACGATCACGGATATATGGCATGTCTCGTCTCTTGAAAAACCAGAACCGAAATTGCTGGATCTGAAGGATAAAAATATTTGGGTTCCACCCGGGCTGGTATTCCATCCTGACGGCAAGACGGTCGCTTACCAGATGACCGGAGAATATGTTTCAAAATGCTGGATCTTGGAAAATTTTCTTTCCGCGGTAAAAACAGGGAAATGAGACCGGTTTGAAACGATGTCGGATTTTTTCTAAGATGGTCGAGTGAGAGGAGCCACGGAGAAGGGAACTCCGGAGTCGGCCGGGCCGCCGCGCCGTGGCAATCTTCTCCGCGGTATTCTGTCTGGCCGGGCCGCGCGCCGGCGGTTCCGGCGTGCCCTGGCGATATTCTCCGCCGTCTTCGTCCTCGCCGCCGCTGCCGTCGTTTGGGTGGCCGTCCGCGAGGTCGAGCGGGAGAGACTCATCCGGGAGAACGAACGAATCGCCGATCTCATTCTAACCGCCGAAGCCGCCGCCGAACGTATTTCGACATCGTTCAAGGCCGAATTTGGGCCGCTCGAAAAAATTGCCGCGGCGTTTTCCCCTTCGGCGACGCGGGGTGAAATCTCGTCCTTGATTTTCGGGCAAGCCCCGGCTCTCGCCGCCTTCCGAGAGATATTTCTCGTCGAACCGGGAAAAGATCCGGACGCCCTCACGGATCGACCGCCCTTCGCCTTAACGTCGGAAGAAGGGGCGCGGACCGTTTCCCCCGGGATCCCTCAAACGGCTGACTTTCGCACGGCAGAACGCCTGGAATTCCGAGCCAAGGATCTCCCGGCCGCGATCGCGGCGTATGAAAAAGCCTTTTCAGGCGCCACAACGGGCTCATCTCGGGCCCGGATCCTGCACGCCCTGGCCAGAACTTACCGGAAGTCCGGGCGGCAGGAAAAATCGATCGAGACCTATGACCGCGTCCGACGCGAAAGCGGCCTCGTCCTGTCGGAAGACGGCAGCCCGTTGGGCATTTTAGCCGCGATCGAGACCGGCAATATCTATAACGAGATTAACCGTCCTAGCTTTGCTCTGGAAAACTGGTTTTCCCTCTACGCGGAGATCCTTTCCGCTAAATTTCCTCTGAGCCGGATGCAGTTCCGCCCGTTCATTTCGTTGTTGGACGACCTGATCGAGCCGGTCATTCGGATATCGAAGCCCGAGGCAATTCCGCCGAATTCACTCGAACTGTGGGAGGGACTCAAACGCCGTGCCATGGCGGTTTTCGACCGGATACGGGTCCTCGATTTGATCCGGGCCCATTTCTCCGCCGCGCCCGTCCACACAACCAGTCGTTCGGAGACTCAGGCGAACATAACGTTCCAGACAAAAATGATCGAAGGAACCCTCTGGATCGCGGGTTTTCTGCCGCTCCCCGGCTCACGAACCCTCGGCGCATTGATCGACGAACGAACTGCTCTCGGGAAGTTCGTCTTGCCGGCTTTGCCCGCCGCCGAAGGAAAAGAGCCGGGGATCGAAGCCGCGGTCATCGACCTCTCGGGACGCGTGCTCGGAGGCGCCTCCGCCACTCTCGTCCCCGGCGTGCCCTCGTTTCAGCAAGCTCTTCCCGATGCGTTCTCGGCCTGGACGGTCCGCTTTGTGGACCGCCGGCCGGCCGGATTTGAACGTGAATTCCGCCGCAGGCGAAACCTCTATTTCGGCGGGGCGGCTCTCGTCCTGGCCGCGCTCTTCGCCGGCGGGTGGACGGCGCTCCGGGGCATGGAGAAAGACATGGAGGTGGCAAACCTCAAGTCGGACTTCGTCGCCACGGTCTCGCATGAACTCCGCACGCCGCTCACCGGCATCCGGGCAATGAGCGAGTTGCTCAAGGACGACCGCGTCCCCGACGACCGAACCCGGAGGCAATACTACGCGACTCTCCATAGGGAAAGCGAACGGCTCGGCCGGATGATCGAGAATATCCTGGATTTCTCGAAGATCGAGGCCGGACTCAAGGAGTACCGGCGAGCCCCGACTGATCCGGCAGACCTGACGAGGGAGACGGCGACCCGGTTCCAGGAATGGACGGCCGACAAAGGATTCAAACTCGACATCCGCATCGGAGAGGAACTACCCGCGGCTGATCTCGATGCCGAGGCGATCTCCCGGGCTTTGCTGAACGTCCTCGACAATGCAGCAAAATATTCCGGCAACGCACGCGAGATCGAGGTTTCCCTCCGCGCCGAACGGGCGACTCTTGTCTGGGAAATCCGAGATCACGGTCTCGGGATTTCTCCGGACGATCTGCCCCGCGTCTTCGACAAGTTCTTCCGGTCGCGCCGGAATCCCGAGGCACCCGTCCGCGGCAGCGGAATCGGGCTGACCATCGTCAAGCACATCATCGAAGCCCACGGAGGGACGGTCTTGATCAACAGCCGCGAAGGGCAGGGCACGATAGTCACGATCACGATTCCCGGGGAGAACAAACATGGCCGCGACTCCGCATGATCGCCCCGCGATCCTTATCATCGAGGACGACGACGCCATTCTTGCCGCCCTTCGCGGCGACATGGAATTCGAAGGATTCGCGGTCACGACGGCCCAGGACGGCCGGAGGGGGCTGGAGCTTGCGACCTCCCGCGTTTTCGACCTCATCATCCTCGACATCCTTCTCCCCAGGATGAACGGCTTCGAGGTCTGCAAAAGGATCCGCGAGCGCGGAATCGCGATCCCGATCCTCATGCTCACGGCGGCCAAGACCGACGAAACCGACAAAGTGACCGGTCTCGAACTCGGCGCGGACGATTACGTCACCAAGCCGTTCGGAATGCGCGAGTTAATGGCTCGGGTCAAAGCCCTTTTACGAAGAGGAGCGGCCGTCCCGAAATCCAAGACGTTCTCCCTCGGGGATGTCGTCGTGGATCTCGGGCGCCGCGAAGTCTTAAAGGCGGGCAGGCCGGTCCATTTGACCGCCCTCGAGTTCGACGTCCTCCGGCTGCTCATCGAGCGCCGGGGCGAGGTCGTAACCCGGGATGAGATGCTCGACGCCGTTTGGAACGAGACGGTGGTCGCTCCTCGCTCCATCGATCCGCACATCGTCCATCTGCGCCGGAAGATCGAGGACGATCCTGCACAGCCGAGGCTTATCGTCAGTGTCCGGAGCGTCGGATATAAACTCGGCGACTGACCGTCGAACAGTTCTCTTGGTTGGACTTCGATGCCGCATGGCGCGGCCATATCCCCCTCGCTCCGCACCCTGACGAGGGTCCCCATCGCTACGGGGGACACGGCCGCGCCATAAGCCATTTCTCGCCTAAAAAGAAGAGTGTTCGACTGACAGACGCGGCGATTCTTGACATCCGGCCGAGCGCGGCATACTCTTTTCAACAACGTGATCCGGCGAGTCGTTCGGACAATGACCTTATTGGTTTCGCTCTCGATTCTTCCTACTAATTCAGGAGGCTGGGACGCAGCGCTCCAAACGCCCAATTCCGCCGCTCTCAAGTCCGAATTCATCTTCGACAAGGCGCCTTTCGCCCAGTGTCATGCCTCGACGATCGTCGAGACGCGGAGCGGATTGGTCGCGGCCTGGTTCGGCGGAACGGCCGAAGGTCGGCCGGATATCGGGATCTGGCTCGCCCGCCGCGACGGCGGGCATTGGTCTGCCCCTGTCGAGGTCGCGACAGGAACGCAAGAGGACGGGAGTCGCCTTCCCTGCTGGAATCCCGTCCTTCATCAGGCAAACAAGGGCCTGCTTCTCCTTTTCTACAAGGTCGGGCCTAGTCCATCCCGATGGTGGGGAATGATGATCACGTCCACGGACGGCGGCCGGACCTGGTCCGTGTCGCGCCGCCTCCCCGACGGATTCCTCGGGCCGGTCAAGAACCATCCGCTCGAGCTCGCCGACGGGACGCTGCTCTGCGGAAGCAGCACCGAGGACGCCGGCTGGCGGGCCCACTTCGAACGGACGCCCGACCGCGGCTTGACCTGGGAAAAAACGCCTCCCCTCAATGACGGGCATGAATTCGGGATCATCCAGCCCGCCCTGCTTCGAACGGGCGATGCCGGCATCCTCGCCTTGATGCGGAGCAACCGCGGCCGTATTTACTCCTCAAGATCGAGCGACGCCGGCTGGACGTGGACGCCGCCGAGGCCGACCGAGCTCCCCAACCCGAATTCGGGGATCGATGCGATGACGCTCCGCGATGGGCGGCACATCCTCGTCTACAATCCGGTCGAGCGCGGCCGCGGCCGTTTGAGCGTCGCCGTCTCGGACGACGCGGTCCGCTGGACGCCGATCCTCGTCCTCGAGGACAAGGCGGGGCGGGAATTTTCCTATCCGGCGGTCACGCAGGCCGGCGACGGATCCGTCCACATCACCTCCACCTGGAAGCGGCAGAGGATCAAACACGTCGTCCTGTCGCCTCAATAATATTTCTTCAAATTTAGGCCCGAGTAAAGGGGGCCTACCTCCGCCTCGTATCCGTTGAACATCAAGGTCTTGCGCCGGCCGTCCTCGCCGATCCGCCGCTCCGTCGCTTGGCTCCACCGGGGATGTGAGACTTCCGGATTCACGTTGGCGTAGAAACCATATTCGGCCGGGTTGGCCCTCCGCCAGGAGCCTTTCGGCATTAAATCCATAAATCGGATGCCGACGATGGACTTAGCGCTCTTGAAGCCGTATTTCCAGGGGATGACCAGCCGGAGGGGCGAGCCGTTTTGATTGGGCAGAACTTCCCCATACATGCCGACGGCCATCAAAGCCAGCGGATGCATGGCTTCGTCAATCCGAAGACCTTCCTCATAGGGCCATTGAAGGACCTCGGTTTGCTGCCCCGGCATCTGTCCGGGGGCGAAGACGGTCGTGAACGCGATGAAATTCGCCTTTGGCGCCGGAGCGCACTTCTTGATGAAATCCGCGAGCGGGAAGCCGATCCAGGGAATGACCATGGACCAGGCCTCCACACAGCGCCAGCGGTAGATTCTCTCTTCAAGCGGGAACATCCCGATCAGCTCATCGATGTCGAACGTCAACGGCTCCCCGACGAGGCCGCCGACCTTCAGTGTCCAAGGGCGGGTCCGGAAATTCCGGCTGAGCGCGGTCACTTCTCTTTTCCCGGTTGAGAATTCGTAAAAATTCGTGTATCCCGTCGCCGCTTCAAACGGGGTCCGGCGTTCGGGAACCGTGAATTCTCCGCGCTTGGCGATCGTGAGGCTCTTCGTCGGGGAGGGCTCTTGAGCCTCCCGGCCGAGGGCGGGAGAGAGAAGGCCGCCGGCCATAACCGCCGCCGATCCGGCGATAAACTGCCGCCGGTTCAGATAGAGCTTTCTGTCCGTGATTTCCGAAAATTTCAAGTCGGGAGCTTTTTTGAGCAGCATGGCGTTTTCCGTCGGGACCTCATGGCGCCGCCGGCTAATCCGGACGCGCCGCCCGCCAGCCCGCGTGGAGCATTTTGGCCAGGCTTTCGACAAGCTTTCCATTTCCCGCGCGTTCGGCCAGATTGACATTTTCGTCCGGATCCCGGTCGTGATCATAGAGCTCCCGGGCGATCAGGGCCTTTTCCGGGGACAGCCACTCGGTGTAGCGGTATCGATCCGTCCGCATGGTGTATCCCATGATTCCCTTGCGGCGCGAATGCTCCTGAGAGAAGGCGGCTTTTTTCCATCGCCGGGTCGGATTCTGCATGACCGGGACCAGGCTGGTTCCCTCCAGAGTCTCGGGCACGGGAAGTCCGGCGAGCTCGCAGAGCGTCGGATAGATATCGACGAACTCCACGAGGGCGTTCGTCCCCGCTCCTTTGCGGCTTTGACGGGGAGAAGTGATGATGAGCGGGGCGTGGGCGGACCTTTCGAAATTCGTCATTTTGCCCCAAACGGAGTTTTCGCCCAGATGCCAGCCGTGATCTCCCCAGAGGCAGATGGCGGTCTCGTCGCGCAGTCCCAATCGGTCCAGCTCGCCGACGACGCGCCCGACCTGAGCGTCGATATAACTGACGCAGGCGCAATACGCCCGGATCATCTCCCTCTGTTTCGACTCAGGAATCGGCCCTTCCTTGGGCATGTCCTTGTAGGCGCGCGGCTCTTGCGGGTTGGGAAAGGCGCATTCGGGGGCGCCGTCCGGGGCGAAGGGATTGTCCGCTAAACGGATGCTTTCCGGCGGATACAGGTCGAAGTATTTCTTGGGGGCGACGAAGGGCAGATGGGGCCGGATGAAGCCGACGCTCAGGAAGAAAGGCTGGTTCTTGAGATGGTATTCGTTCAGGAGCTCGATGGCCTTGTCGGCGGTCTTGCCGTCGGCCAGCCGGTTATCGGGACAATCCCCGCTTTCCCAGACCGGGCCGTGGACCGCCGTCCGGCTGGACAGCTTGAGGACCAAGCCCGTTTTGGGATCCGTCAGGGCGGGCTCCTTCTCGAGAATCTGTCCCCGGGCCAGAGCGGACTTGGTGTCCGCTTCCAACTCCGCCAGAACGTTCGGGGCGATGTAAGTCTGGGCCTTCGGGCTCCAGTGCGGATCGCTCCAGGACTGAGGATCGTCCAATCCGCCATGGAAGATTTTGCTGAGGCCCTGGGTGCGATAGCCGTTTTGTTTGAAGTACTGCGGCAGGGTGACGGCGTCCGGCCGATTGAGCCGGAAGTGTGTCTGCAGGTCGTAGATGCGAGTCGTATCGGGCCGCAAGCCGGTGAGCAGCGAAGCGCGCGATGGATTGCAGACCGCCTGCTGGCAGTAGGCCCGCCGGAAGACCGTGCCCTGCTTGGCCAGGGCATCGATGTTGGCCGTCCGCATCAGGGGCGTTCCGTAACAGCCTAATTGCGGCCGAAGGTCGTCGACGGCGATGAACAGGACATTGAGCCGTCGGCGGGACTGGCCCATCGCTCGGGGAGGGGAAATCCGCGCGCAGGCCGGCCCGAACAGGGCATACGCTCCGGCCAAAAGACCTTGGGTCAGGAGTTCTCGACGCGAGAGGGACGGCATAAAATCGCCTCCGATGGTGGCGTTTCGTTCGGCCGATTCTCTACTTCTTCAGATGATTTGTCAAAAAATATTCTGCTCTTCAGCGAATCTAAGGAAAAAATCGATCTACCTCAACCTCGTGGCCGGCTACCAGCACAAACCGCGGAGCAATTACGCCACCACGCCTGATCCTCTCCATCAATACACGGAAAGGTTCCAGGCCGACCCGCAGTCTCCGCGCGCGGCTCAGCTGACGGTCAAGATCGGATTTTAAGGACGAGGAGGAGCCTCGGCCGGCGCGCGAGGGCGAGAGGCTCGCCGAAAGCCTCAGCCCTAGCCCGAGCCACCCAGATTCGCTCGAAAAGACGGCTCACGTGGTTTCACCGGCGGACCGACCGGATCCGCCGGATGATCTTTCGCGCCTCGTTGACCTTGAATCTCCGGGGAAGCTCGAATTCGGGGAGGGCCCGAAAGAGACCCGACCTGGGCGTCGCATCTGTCCGTGGAATGAAAGCCGAAAAAGAACGAGGGGTCGAAAGGGTGATGGGTGACCGTTCATGCGCTTTCTTGACTTCCGGATGATTTGAGAGCCCCGGCGGAAGCAGAATCGCCCGGTTGACGATACGGGGGACTGTCCCCCCCGGTCCTAATAAGGGATTCTTGAACAAGTTTCGTCCCCGTCGATAGGAGAGGTTATGAACCTTCTGGGGTGGGCAAGGACCCATCATGGAACGCGCGCTCTCGTTCATGACCGAGGGATGCAACATCCTCATCGAGAGGATGCCCTCGGCTAAATGGGCCAGACGATACGGCGGGGATCTTTGCGAATCGCCGCGGCGGCTTTCTGGAGCTCGACGACGATCTCGATCTTCTTCTCGAAGGGCAGCGTCGCCAATTGGCGACGCCGCTCGCGCTTTTTCCGGAAGACGTTCTCCGCGTCTTTATTATTCATAGTCCCGTTTCATGAGCTTTTTGAACTTGTCGGCCAGCCCGAAAGACTTCAGGATTTCGTCGAGAACGGCCTGATCGATGGGCGCTTCGTCCAGCAACCTGATCACGCGTTCCCTGTCTTTGCCTCGGCCCGTTTGCAGGGCGATGGCGGCCAGGTATTCGGCCCTGACGACCTTGGCTTCCGCATCGCGGTATTTCAGGGTTGCGGCGTTTTTCACGGCTTCGCGGATGAGATTATTATAAACCGGGATGAACTGAACCGGGAATCCCTCAATGAGGATCGATTCGGAATGGGCGCTATACCCGCGTTCTTTGGCGAAATCGTAGATCGGCGCGAGAACATCCAACCCTTCCGTCACCGGCTCAAAAAAAACATCCAGGTCATAGGTCAGCACGGGCTCGATATAGTATGTCGCGGCGATCCCGCCGCCGATCGCATAGGCCTTGATGATTCCCCGACGGGTCATTTCCTCGATGATTCGAAGGGCTTTTTCCATCGTG
>Ga0315274_10012851_pt1 | contig 11931 bp, 14 predicted proteins | sample YL17G02_20_MG_FD_203700 | JGI IMG/M metagenome (GOLD analysis project Ga0315274, IMG submission 203700) | Sediment microbial communities from Yellowstone Lake, YNP, Wyoming, USA - YL17G02_20 | ecosystem: Environmental > Aquatic > Freshwater > Lake > Sediment | place: USA: Wyoming | collected... | reverse complement strand
TTCCGGCGGCCTCCCGGCCGCCTCTTTCCGAGGCGGGCAGAGCCCGCCGCAAGTAAGGAAAAATCTCCTGCCGTCCGAAGGCTCTCAAATCGCTCGACATACATTAAGACAGTTGTGCCCGTGAACGGGGGGAAAACGGATTCCGGCAGGGTCGGCGACCACTGCTCGGCGGAAAGAATGACACTCGCTTGCTACGACCCCCTTTTGTCCCCCCGTGAACGGGGGGAAAAGAATCTGGTAGTGCCGCACGGCAGTGCGCTCTTGCCCGTGATGCAACCCCCCTTTTATCCCCCCACTAAAGTAGGGGGAAAACAGATTCCGGCAGGGTCGGCGACCACTGCTCGGCGGAAAGAATGACACTCGCTTGCTACGACCCCCTTTTTGTCCCCCCGTGAACGGGGGGAGAACAGAAAAGCGCACCTCTCGTGCGCCTTTTCAGTTTCCGGACGGCCCCATGGAGCCCTCGCGGCGTGAAGAGGGCGGCAGGGTTTTGAGTTTGTCGCGCAGGGCGGCGGCTTTTTCGTAATCTTCCTCGAGCAGGGCCAGATGCAGCTCCATTTCAAGCTGCTCTTTGGTGCCCCCGGCAGTTTCCTCGGAACGCTCGTGCACCGCGGCGCGCTTTTTGGTTACGCCGTGCATGCGGCGCAGAACAGGTTTGAGCAGGTCTTTGAAATCTTCATAGCACTTGGGGCAGCCGAGAAGACCGGTCTGCACGAATTCCCCAAAGACCAGACCGCAGCCGCCGCACTTGGCCGAAAGAGCGGCGCGCATCTCGTCGGGGACTCCGGCCGCGGTCATGTCGTGCATCAGGAGCTGCGACAGCCGCTGAAAAGCCTCGACCTGCGCGCGCACGCCCATCGAGAGCGCGCACTCGCGGCAGAGCGAGAGCTCGCGGCGGTTCTCGCCCGTCACTTGAATGAATTCGACGACTGCGGGACGATGCCCGCATGCTTGACAGGTTTTCACGGATGGCGTTGATTGCGTCGCCGGGCAGACCCCCACCCAGGAGGGTGGGGGATAGTAGCCGCCAGAAAATCAGCGGAGGCGGCCGGGGCGGTTCCAATAGAAACGCGTGAGACCGGAAGCGGTTCCGATGAGCAGATCATCGCCGTCGCGGCGAATCACCTGCACGCGATTGTCAAGGAGGCCGTCGGCGGTGGTGTAGGAGATCCACTCGCCCGTCGCCCGGCGGTAACGATAGAAACCGTTCTGCCGGGTGCCTACCCAAACAAGCGAATCGCCGGCACAAATGCAAGTGGGCTCGGCATTGTTCAGATGGACGTTGGCATACCAGCTTCGGGACTGACCGGAGGCTTGATCGTAGACCTGAACACCCTCGGCGGTAGCCAGCCAGATTTGCGACTTGTTGACCGAGATCTCCGCGACCGGCGCATTCAGAAGGCCCGGATCGAGCGGCGTGAAAGCGAAGCGTCGTTCGCGCACCGACCCTTTGAAGAGACCGGCGGCGGTGCCGACATAGAGAGTGTCAGCGCAGAGAGCCAGATCGGTGACGCCGCCGAGTTCGATGCCGCCGTTGTCGGCGCGCCAGATTTCGCGGCCGGGTCGGGTCATCACGCAGAGGCCACGGGAGTTCCCGATCCACAATTCGCTGTCGGCGGAGGCCAACGCGCGAACCTGATCGCTCTGCAAGCCCTGACTGACGGTGAAGAGCTTCCAGTCCTCCCCCTTATTCTCCAACGCAAGAAGGCCCTCGTCGGTTGCGAACCACGCGGCGCCGTTCCAGAGGGTGATGTCGAAGACCTCGGTGGAGCGGATGCGCGAATTGTCGCGCTGTTCATAGAACCGCCACGATTTCAGACTGGCATCGGCGCGGGTGATGCCCCGACGGTCACCGTTGTTGAATCCGGCCAGCCAGACGTCATCGCCTCCCACCCCGAGCGCGCGAACGTCGTTTCCGGCCGGGCCGGCACGGTAGAATTGCGTGAAGCGGGTACGCAAATCGGCTTCGAGGACTCCCGCGCCCCAGAAGGTCACCCACAGTGTGCCGTAGCGATCCACCAGCCAGTCGGTGACGGGCGTGGTGCGCAGATAAGGATCGAGCAGCGTGCCGTCGGCCTGCCACACCCATCCGCCGGGAATGAGGAGCGAGGGAAAGTTGGCGGGAGGCGCACCGATGTCTCCCCAGAGTTCTTGAGACGTGAGCGGCAGCCTGGAGCGCAGGCCGCGCCAGCGGATTTCGCCGTTTTCCTGCGGATCAATGTCCAGCATGAGGCCGCCGAAGCTGCGCGAGCCCTTGTAGCGCGTGACCAATCCCCACCACATATCGTTGGGCAGAGGTGAACCGAGATTGAAGAAGCCCGGGTAGAAGGATTCGGCAACGGTTTCGAGATAGAGGTTGGTGCCGCCCACGCCGATGTTCACCACGCGCTGACCGGCGGGCCACAAATTGACGTGCACGCGCCGCCAGCGTTCGGCGTTTACGTCGTAGATGAGAAGCTGCGTGCGCGTGGCCAGCCAGACGTAGCCGGTTTGTTCATCGAAGAGGAGCAGGATCGGATCGTCGAGTTCCACCGCCGTGCTGAGACCGTAGCCGACGACGATGGGGTCCGTCCACTTATGGTAGAGCAGACGATACTCGAGGAGTCCGCCCGAGGTGGCCACGAAGAGCTCGTGGGCTCCGGCGTCGAGGGCGCGCGCATAGCGGAAATCGCGGTAGCTGGTCCAGTCGCCGGGATCGTAGGGGAGTTGGGCGAAGGAAGAAAGAGCGAAGAGAAGGATGAAGGATGAAGGATGAAGGATGAAGCGGAAAGATTTCATTTTGTCTCGTCTATCGAGCCACTAGCCCACACCCTCCCGGGTGTGGGTCTTTGCGTACCGCCGGAGCGTGCGGGACGCGGGAGCGTCCCGCCTAGTGAATCGTGAAGTTTCTCATCCCTTGAGCCGAACAAGGATCTCTCTGAGTAACCGGGTAAACTTTTCTCCCGCGGCGGCGGCGACGCGCTGGACGTGGTCATGATCGAGAGGGGAATCGCCGATGCCGGCCGCATAGTTGGTCACGCAGGAAATGCCGAGCACGCGCAATCCGAGAGCGACGGCGGCGATGACTTCAGGAACGGTGGACATGCAGCCCGCGTCGGCGCCCAAGCGGGCCAGCATTCTGGATTCGGCGGGAGTTTCGTAGGTGGGCCCGGTCAGAGCCGCCAACACACCGCGCCGCAAGGGAATGTTCAGATCCATCGCCGCGCTTTCGGCCAGATCGCAGAGCACGCGGTCGTAGGCATAGCCCAAGTCCGGCCAGCGGGAATCGCCGTCGAGTTTCGGGCCGTGAAGGGGATTGCGGAACTGGAGATTGATGTGATCGTCAATGAGCAGGAGATCACCGGGACGGAAACGCTTGTTGAACGCGCCGGAGGCGTTGGTGACGATGAGAATGCGCGCGCCGAGCTTATGGGCGAGCCGCACGGGAATCACCACCTGCTGCGGGGCGTAGCCCTCGTAGAGATGGACACGGCCCTGAAAAGCGATGACGCGCGTTTGGCCCACGCGTCCGGTGACGATGCGGCCCGCGTGACCGGGAACGGTGGAGACAGGATAGCCGGGCAGATCAGACGTCTTCACCGATTGCGCCTCTTCGAGAGAGTCGGCGAACGCGCCCAGACCCGATCCGAGAATGAGGGCCGCGTCCACGGGGGTGGAAAAGCGGGAAGCGATGAGGTCAAGATTGATGGCGGGTTCCATCGTTACACTCTCAGACAAACATGGTGGGCTTGCTCACCAGCCGGCAGAGACCCCCCTTTTATCCCCCCACTAAAGTAGGGGGGAAAGAAGACTTGTCATTCCGTTCGTCTGCGAACGGAATCCCTCGCCGATGGTGGAAGGGATTCTGTTTTCCGAAGAGGGAAAACAGAATGACACGCTTTCATCTAGAGAGGGATTCTGGACGCCCGCACGCAAGACCCGATTCCGGCCGGGTGGCGAAGACTGACCCGGCTCGGCGGTGGTGTGGCGCGCGGTGTCCGGCAATGACAGACAAGAGCAGATTCCGGCCGGGTTGCGGAAGACCTTAACCCGGCTCGGCGGACAGCGTTTCTGCCACCCCCTTTTATCCCCCCGTGAACGGGGGGACATCGGATGCGTCACCGCGACGAATATTCAAACTTATTTGCTCTGTTTTCGCTTTCCCGTGGGAGCTTCATCCATCTCGAGATGGAAGCGGTGCAGGAAGCGATGGAAGAGCGGCGCAAAGACGACGCCCACGACGGTGATGAACGCGACGCCGCTGAACATCGCGTAAAAGGAGGCGAACCATTTGCCGGCGGCGGTGCGGAGAGTGTCCACCGGCCCCATGCCGAACAGGATCATGGAAGCGTTCACGAGCGCGTCCAGCCACTCCAGCCCTTCGGCGAAGTGGTATCCGAGCACTCCGAGTCCGAGTGATCCCAGCACGATCAGGAGCGCGCAACCCGCAAACCGGATCTGCCGCCGGAGAAAGGGGCGGTGCGGGAGCAGCGGCTCGTGATGGCGCTCGAATCGCGGACGGTGTTGAGGCGTCAGCATCGTTCCTCTCTTGAGACTGTCATGGCGCGCAATCTGCGGGCGAGAAGCGAAAGCGGCGTTGGGACGCCGCTTTCTTGGTTCTACTTCTTCACGTCGGTCTTCTTTTTGCCGCGCATCATGTAGAGAACCACCAGGACCACGACGAGGATGACCACCAGGATCCAACGCATGAGACGACTCCTTGGATTGGGTATAAGAGGATCAGCCCAGAAGCATGCCCGCAATGGTGGCGGTTTGCAGACTGGCGAGACTGCCGCAGAACATGGCGCGCAGTCCCATCTGCGCCAGTTCCTGCCGCCGTTCGGGAACGAGACCTGAAATGCCGCCGATCTGAATGCCGATGGAGGAGAAATTGGCGAAGGCGCAGAGCGCGTAGGAGGCGAGCATGATGGTGCGCTCGGAGAGCGCGCCGGCGTGAATCATTTTGGAGAGTTCGATGTAAGCCACGAACTCATTGACGGAGATTTGCGTGCCGATGAGGTAGCCGAAATCGCGGCACTCGCTCCACGGCACTCCCACCACGAATCCGACCGGCGAAAAGATCACGCTGAAGATGTCGCGCAGGCTGGCGGGGAAATACATGAATCCCCAGTCGAAGAACGCGCCGTGCATCCAATTCAAGAGCGCGTTGACGAGCGCGATGAGCGCGATGAAGGCCAGCAGCATGGCACCCACGTTGACGGCCAGTTTGAGGCCGTCGCGCGTACCGGCGGCGGCCGCGTCCAGCAAATTGGTGTGGCGCTCCATGTCGGGCATTTGCACGCGGCCAGCGGTGAGGGGTTTCTCGTGCTCGGGGAGCATGATCTTGGCAAAAAGCAGCGCCGCCGGAGCCGACATCACCGACGCGGCCAAGAGATGCTTGGCCGGAATGCCGAGCAGAATGTAACCGGCCATCACGCCGCCGGCGATGGTTGCGAATCCGCCGGCCATGACCGCCATGAGTTCGCTGCGGGTGAGCGTGCGCAGAAACGGCGCGACCACCAGCGGAGCCTCGGTCTGACCGACGAAAATGTTGGCCGCGCAGGAGAGCGATTCCGCCCCCGAGGTGCCCATCGTCTTCGACATCACCCATGCCACGGCGCGCACCACGCGCTGCATGATGCCGAGATGGTAGAGAATGCTCATGAACGCGCCGACGAAGATGATGGTCGGCAGGATGGCGAAGGCGAACTGAAAACCGAAGGTCTGGCGGAATTCATCCTTGACGATGTTGCCGAACAGGAACTCCGCACCGGCCTTGCTGAAACCGAGGAACTGAGTAACGATCGCGCCCAGCCACTCGAAGGCGGCGCGGCCCCACGGCGTCCAGAGGATGAGCATGGCGAAGCTGGTTTGCAGCGCGATGCCCCACAGCACGGTGCGCCACGGAAAGTGCTTGCGGTCGGTAGAGAACACCAGCCACGCGATGAGCACCAGAACCGGAATGCCGAGAACGGATTGAAAGCGATTCATCGTTTCTTGTTCATGCTCAGCGCCAGTTGTTCCGCCGAGGGCGGCGCGGGTTGCGGCGGCACGAAACATTTGCGGCAGCGCGGCTCGTAGGCGTCGTATTGCCCGACCAGAATGCGCTCGGTGCTCTCGACAAGGCGCTGGGTGTGCTTGGCGGGGTTGCCGCACTGCATGCAGATGGCCAGCGTTTTATCAATGTATTCGGCGACGCACAAGAGCTGCGGAATCGGCTCGAAAGGCAGGCCGCGATAATCGGTGTCGAGACCCGCGCAGATGACGCGCTTGCCGTCGTCGGCGAGTTGCTGCAGCACCGGAACCAAATCGAGGCCGAGAAACTGCGCCTCGTCCACACCCACCACCTCGGCCTCGCGCGCCAGTTCGAGAATCTCCCACGGATTCTCCACTAACCGCGAGGGAATGGTGAGCCGCGAGTGGCTGACGATTTCGGTCTGGGCATAGCGGACGTCAATCTTCGGTTTGAAGATTTCGACGCGCTGTTTGGCGATCTGCGCGCGCACGAGGCGGCGGATGAGTTCTTCAGTCTTGCCCGAGAACATCGGCCCGCAGATGACTTCAATCCAGCCGGTATTGCGTGGGGAAGGATGCATGAAGAAAAAGCTGAAATACTGAAAAGCTGAAAGCTGAAAAACTGAAATCAGAATGGTGCTTGTAGCGACACAGCTTGCTGTGTCCGTTTGTCGTTGCAGGCACACGTGGCCGCCGCCGCATCCAATCATGAGGTATGATCGGCGATCATCGGCGCTGACTATTTTGTCGGCGACGGCGGGGTCAACGTGAAGCCAAGCGCGGCGAACAAGTCCAGTGGGTTGAAATAGGCCCATTCTTCCACAATTTTGCCGTCGGAAACTCGATCCACCGCAACGCCGGAGAATCGGACGCTCTTTCCCGACGGAGGCAGATCTCCCAGCGGGCCGGTGTTCGTGCCCGTGACGGTCCAAAACCAGATGATGTAATCCCCGGACAGCAGCGTTTTCTCCAGAGACATCTTCAGGTCGGGCAGAGCGGTTTGGTTGCGGGTATAGTAGGCCTTGAGCGCGTCCAAACCTACAAGATTCTCCGGAAGATCGCAGTAGTGAACGACGACATCCGGCGCGTAGACGTCGTCAAGCAGCGCGAGGTTGTGCGTGTGTCGCGCTTCCAGATACCGGTCACCGATGGCCTTTGCCTGTTCGCTCGTCAGAACGGTGCCGGCGCTCGTTTGACCATAGGCGGGGAGGCCGGCTGTCGCGATGAAAAACACGATTGCAGCCGGCATACTGATTTGCCATAGACGCTTCATCTCTCGTCTCCTTCCGGTGGAACGAATGAACCAGTACTGGCTGACGTGCCAGTGACGTCTTGTGTTGGTTTGGCTTGATACTCCACTCTTAGACGCGGCCTGCACCGCGGGAGAACTTGTGCGGGGTGCGGCACTGCGGAAGATGCCGCCCAGTCACATTCAGCGGACACAATCGACTGCCGCCGCGTTGCGCTCAGATTCCGAACGCCCGCGAAGAAAAATGAATGGTGAAAGCTGAGAAGAAGATTCCGGCAGGGTACGAAGACTTAACCCTGCTCGGCGGATTCCGAGTTCATCATTCATCGTTCATCGTTTCCGAGACCCCCCTTTTGTCCCCCATGGAACGGGGGGAGACCCGAGGACACAGCAAGCTGTGTCGCTACAGAGAATCCTCGGGCGGGATGAGGGGCTCGATCAGAAAATGTCGCCCAGTGCGGTCCTCGGCTTAGGGTTTTCGCTCTTTCGGAACCAGCGGGCGAAGGGTCTCGATCAGCCCCGGCAGTTCTGATTCGATGAAGTGCCAGACCTCGCCGTAATCCACTCGGAAGTACTCATGGGCAAGCCAGTTTCGGCGGCTGACAAGTTCCGACCACGGGATCAAAGGATAGCGGCTCTTGAACTCGTTCGAGAGCTTCTTGCTGGCCTCTCCAATGTCTTCCAGACAACTGCGGACGATCCTCTGCAGGAAGCGGTCCTCTATGATCGTCTGAAGCCGCAACCCAGCGGTGGCATCTCGCAGATCCGTTGCTGCTTGAAGAATGTCCAACAAATAGGATTCGTCAGTGCGCATAAACGACTCGCGAGCCGCGCAGGATGGAATCACGGCGCAAATAGTTTCGCATCGCCTCCACTCCGAGTCTGGTAGACAAGTCGGCTCGTCGGCCAAACAGCAAAGTCAGCTCGTCTTCCATTCGATCCAAATCACGGAGCGACCAGATGGACGGCTTCACAAACGTCACCATGACGTCCACGTCGCTGTCGGGGCGGAAGTCGTCGGTGAGCACGGAGCCGAAGAGCGAGAACTCCGTGATCTTCCACTTCTCGCAGAAGGCTTTGATCTTGTCGTAGTCAATGGGGATGCGCGGTTCCATCAGCGAAGCCTTTGGTAGGTGATCTCGCGCTCTTTGACTTGCGTGCCGTTGGGGAAGATGTGCCAGAACTCCAGCGCATGATGATTGCCGTCCACCACGCGCAGGATGATGCGGGCGCGGCTGGAATCGGTGGCCGGCGATCCTTCCAGAGTGAGAAGCTTGAAATTAGAATCGGCCGAACCCGAAAAAAGCGGCAGCGCACCTTCGGGATCACCCGTGCGCACCATGACCATGCGATCCTGCGCGCGGTCGTAGCTCAGCAAGGACTCGCACCAGAGCGCGTCGTCCTTGGAAGCCAGACTGTCCTCCATGTGCATGCAGCCGCCGCGATCCATCCCCCAGCGGCCCACGCCCTTGGACACCACGGGTTTCGCGCCGGGGCCGTTCTTCCACCACTTGCCATGGGCCTCCCACACGCCCGAAAGCCCGAGCATCATGTTGCGATGCAGCTGCGCGCGCAGAACCGAATCCGTAGCGGCGGGAACGGATTGAGCCCGGAGCGGCAAAGCGGCGCAGAAGACAACTAAGACAATGACGGTCAAGCGGAACATTGGGTGATCTTGGACCCGATTCCGGGCACCCGGGGACGGGTGCCTCGGCGAAGAAAGAGACCCCCCTTTTGTCCCCCCGTAAACGGGGGGAAAGCCAGTTTGTTTGTCCCCCCGTAAACGGGGGGAGAATCAGAGCGTGCGGGGCAAGAGAGAGCGCAGTTTGGTGACGAGCATGTCCACCGCCACGGTGTTCATGCCGCCCTGCGGGATGATGATGTCGGCGTAGCGCTTGAAAGGTTCGACGAACTGATCGTGCATGGGCCGCACCTGCGTTTCCCACTGATCGAGCACGGAGTCGAGGGTGCGGCCGCGTTCGCTGATGTCACGGCGGATGCGGCGGGCGAGGCGGATGTCGGTGTCGGCGTCCACGTAAACGCGAATGTCCATGAGTTCGCGCAGCCGCGGATCCTCGAAGACCAGAATGCCGTCGAGAAGAATCACCGGGCGCGGCAGAATCTCGCGCACGCGGTCGGAGCGCGTGTGCTGGGCATAGTCGTACTCGGGCATGCTCACCGGATGGCCGCCCAGAAGCAAGCCCAGATGCGACAGCAGAAGATCGTTGTCGAAGGCCGAGGGATGGTCGAAGTTGACCTTGTGCCGCTCGCTTAAGGGAAGATGCGACAGATCGAGGTAATAGCTGTCCTGCTCCATGAGCAGCACGTTCTGGGTGCCCAGCGCGGCCTGCACGGAGCTGGCCACGAGGGTTTTTCCCGAGCCGCTGCCGCCGCAAATGCCGATCAGACTGGATTCGCGGGGGGCGCGGGAGACGCGGTCGCGGCGGCGGGAGGCTGCAGGGGGAGATTCAGGCATCATGAGGCGAGAAATTCGGATGAAAAAGGACGGGGAAAAATGTCGGCCAGAAGCACGCGCTCGAACTCGCCGGGTTTGCCGGAGAGCAGAATCTCGATTTCGGGCGCGTAATCGCTTAGAAGCTGACGGCAGGCCCCGCAGGGAACGGGGGTGAAGCGCCCCTCAGCCGCGATGGCGATGCGCAGCAGAGGCGACTTTTCTCCCTCGGACACGGCCTTGAACAATGCCACGCGCTCGGCACAGACCGACAAGCCGTAGGAGCTGGATTCCACGTTCGCGCCACCATAGACCCGGCCGGACTCGCTGAGCAAGGCCGCTCCCACGCGATAGCGCGAATAGGGAGCCGCAGCCTGCTCCCGGGCGCGCCAAGCCTCTGCAACTAAGTCAATGTCATTCATAGTCTTGACTGCTCCGGAGCAAATGGCTTATCAATGTAACAAATCGCTCGGCCAAAGGCAATGTGTCCCCCCTTATGTAACCCCCAGGGAGTGGGGGAAGAAAAAGGAAGTCGTGCGCCCTCCCGCAAAGTGGGCGCGCGGAATCTGACACCGTGTATGCTCCAGCACACAGGCATGGCGGTCAAGGGGCTCTCCATCTCTCCATGAATGCGAAAGATAGCTCACGGCACGGCGTTTGCCAAAACTCTCTCTGGAACCCGGTTCTCAACATGGAGGTTGCCGCCCATGCGTTGCACTTTCATTATTGCCATTGCCGTCTTGCTGGGATTCGGCTTGACGGCCTGCGACCGCGACGAAGACGAAAGCGATCTTCAGTCCTCAATTCGCCTTCTCGCACCCAATGGCGGCGAGACCCTAATCGCGGGCACGACGTTTACTATCCGATGGAGCACCTATTATGTGTTAAGCCCGTGGGCATTCATTACGCTATCCACGGACGGCGGGGAGCACTTTGACCACTTGATTTCGAGCGAGGGCCATGGCGGGACGTACCTATGGTCCGTGCCCTACCTGCCTTCCGACCGTTGCAAAGTGCGGGTTGAAACCGCAGTCGTTATGGGTGTGCGCGTAGACACGAGCGACAGCTGCTTCACGATTGTCAGATAGACGCCTTGACTTTGCGCGCCTACAGAGGTATCTTCCGTGGCACCACACGAAATCTCTCGCCGAGGCACCTGTATGATCCGATTTGCGCTGGCTCTGATCCTTGTTCTGGCCGCTGAGGCAAGCTGCGGGTCGCTGCGCCTGCTGACCGTCAATGTGTGGTCCGGGCTCGACTATCGCGGCTTGATTTCCTGCGGCGAATACGAATCATCGGCACGGCGCGAGGCCCGTTTTCAGCTCCTCGTGCGCGAGATCAAGGCCCTCGATCCCGACCTTATTTTCGTGCAGGAGGCTAACGGCCGCGCGGCTCGGCCCTATTGTTCCCGCCTCGCGCGCGTCCTTGGATACGACCAGATTCACCAGATTTGTCTGGCCGGGGTCAAGCTCGGATTGGTGGGCATTCCCGCGAACCTGAATGAGGGCAACGGTATTCTGGCCAAGCGGTCATTGCGGCTGGAGAAGTTGGACGAGTGGAAGCTCTCGGGCTCACCGGGGATTTACAGCGACTATTTTGCCTTCCATTTGGACGAAACGATTTCGGCGCTGGTGGGCCGGGTTCGGGTAAAGGACAGGCCGCTGTATGTGGTGTGCGTGCATCTCACGGCCGCTCCGCCGGACGAGACGCGGCTGGCCGACAGTCTGCACACGTTTCGGCAGCGATACGGATTCAGCGAGGCGGAGTTTCACCGCGCAGAGAAGACTCAGCAGGCGAGGCTGAAGCGGCGTGAAAACGAGATTCGGCGGTTGGTGAAACACTTGCGCCGGCTGCCGGATTCATCGTTGGTGATTGTGGCGGGGGATTTCAATGCCGTGCCGGATGCGCGCGGGATGCAGTTCTTTGTCAGGGAGAGCGGATGCCGCGATGCTCTGGCGGGGCGCGACATAACGGCCTTTGCGACGTGGGATCCGCAAGGAAACGAGAATGCTACTCTGGGCGCGCAGCCGGTGGACGCTCGCGGGCGGAAGCTCGCTGCGGGCGGGACGCTGGATGCGGTTTGCGCCTCGTATCTCAGCCGGCTCGATTACGTTTTTCTCCGCGCACCGTTTCAGTCCGGGGACGTGGTGAGCTACCGCGTGGTGTTGGATTCGGCCGCAGAGTGGCACGAGCGAGCCGACGGGGAGACATTGCGCACGCACGTCTCGGATCACTA
>Ga0315274_10012850_pt1 | contig 11932 bp, 11 predicted proteins | sample YL17G02_20_MG_FD_203700 | JGI IMG/M metagenome (GOLD analysis project Ga0315274, IMG submission 203700) | Sediment microbial communities from Yellowstone Lake, YNP, Wyoming, USA - YL17G02_20 | ecosystem: Environmental > Aquatic > Freshwater > Lake > Sediment | place: USA: Wyoming | collected... | reverse complement strand
GGAAGCGATCGTCCAGGAGCCGTACATCCTGATCCATGACAAGAAGATCTCAGCCGCTGCGGATATCGTGCCCATTCTCGAGAAACTGGTCCAGATCGGCAAGCGTGACCTGGTGGTCATCGCCGAGGATGTCGACGGCGAAGCGCTGGCGACGCTGGTCTTGAACAAGCTGCGGGGCATGCTCAACGTCATGGCGGTCAAGGCGCCGGGCTTCGGCGATCGACGGAAGGCTATGTTGCAGGATGTCGCCATTCTCACCAACGGCACGGTCATCACCGAGGAGTTGGGCCGCAAGCTCGAAACGGTCACCCTGACCGATCTCGGGCGAGCCGGCAAAGTCGTGGCCAACAAAGAGGACACCACCATCGTCGAGGGCCAAGGCGAACCGGCCAAGATCAAGGGGCGCATCGAGGAGATCAAGGTCGAGATTGAGAAGTCGACCAGCGACTACGACAAGGAGAAGCTCCAGGAAAGACTGGCCAAGCTCTCCGGCGGAGTCGCGGTCATCCGTGTCGGCGCGGCCACCGAGACCGAGCTGAAGGAGAAGAAGCACCGCGTCGAGGACGCGCTGTCGGCGACGCGGGCCGCGGTGGAGGAAGGCATCGTCCCTGGCGGCGGTGTCGCCTTGATCAACGCCCGCGAGGGCATCAAAGACCTCAAGATGGACGACGACGATGAAATGGTCGGGGTCAACATCGTCCGCAGGGCTCTCGAGGTCCCGATGGCCAAGATCGTCGAGAACGCCGGACACGACGGCGCCGTCGTGATTGAGACGGTGAGGCGAACTCAGGCCACCAAGAAGAACAAGTACATCGGCTTCGACGTGATCAAGGGCGACTACGTCGACATGGTGAAGGACGGGATCATCGATCCGGCGAAGGTGACCAAGGGCGCGTTGCAGAATGCCGCCTCGATCGCGGCCATGATCCTCACGACCGAAGCCCTCGTCACGGAGATCCCTGAGAAAGAAAGGTCTGCACCACCGCAAATGCCTGAGTACTAGGAGCCTGATGAGATAACCGAACGGGTTGGGAGGGTTCCAGTCTCCATAGGAGCCTTGGGGTCCAGCCCCACCGACCCTTTCTTCAGTTCTCCTCTCAAGCCGCGAGACGGTTCTCTGTCAGCCTGCGAGAGACGGAAGGCTTTCGAGAACAACCAGCCCCTCCGTGAGGAGGGGCTGGTTTCTTGACCGGCGAGTGTCCGTCAGACGTCAGGAAACCCAGGGGGCCTGGGCGAAATCGACATTCGGAGGCGAGACATGAGCCATAGTGAGAAGCGTGTTCTGCGTCGCTCGCGGCGGGAGCGTATCCTTGCCGGCGTCTGTGGGGGCCTGGGGGAGTTCTTCGGATTGAGCCCGATCTGGTTCAGGCTGGCCTTCATCATCGCTGCGCTGCCCGGCGGTATCCCGGGTTTGTTGGCCTACCTGATCTTGTGGATTATCATCCCCTCCGAGCGATGACCGGCGCAGGCCAGTAATTAGGATCTCGTCCGAACCCGCGCTTGGGATCAGGTCAGGAGTTGGGAGATGCTGGCAATGACGGCGACGCCCAGCAGCAAGAGGCAACCGATCCTAACGACTCGTAGCGCGACACGCAAGATAAGCCTCAGCAGCAGTAGGGCGACCACCAGGCCGATGGCCAGGAGGGCGTAGTCCAGCAGCGGGAGATTGAGTTCCGGTATCACAGTGACTTCACCTCCGCGGTTTCCACAACAAACTGCCCTTCTTTGGCTCCGGCCGAGACGAGTTTCTCGGCTCCCCCGATCAATAGATCAGACTGCTTCCCAGGCTCGGGGTTCAATCCGTCCATCCGATAGCGGTCCTTGCGTTGTTGCGCCGAACGTACTCCCGGCCCCTGGTTGTCCAGTTGCAAGATCGCGGCCAAGAGCCGTCATTCGCTGGCGGTCTCAAGGCCGTACCTCGCCTTGACCTTCGCGGCCGTCGTTCCGCAAGCCAGCAATTATTCAGGCGAAAGCGCGCGGTCTTGGAAGAGCAAGGTAGCGTCAGTCCCCCCCGTCTGCCCTACAGTTGTATAGAGGATCCGCCCGACCTCGAGTGATCAAGTCAGGCGGCCCCGCGCAGTCGAATCCCGTTTTCCGTTGTGGGGTCTCCTGCCCGTGTTGGATGGATGTGTGGGTCGAAAGACTCGGCAGAACGGCGCGAGCTGAGGCGGCGAGGGTCCGGGATGCGCGGGTCTTCGCCCTCACTGCCTCTTTCGTCGTAGCCCCAAGCGCTCGGCCATCCTTCGTTGCGACGGAACCGTTTCGTTTCATTTTTGTTTCAGATCACCCAGGGGGGAACCGCGCGGCGGACCTCCTGTGACGGCCAGCAACTGGCACGCCAAGCAGACAACAAGATCCATGTTCTTGGCTCACCCCCTTGACGTCTCGGCCTCTTTGCCGAACCTGACAAACAGAACCAGGAGTCCCAGGGCAAATATGTCCAGCAGCGCCGTAACCAGCCCGTTGGCGAGGAGACCCGACTCGAACAAGGCCAGAGCGGCTAACGCCGCGACGGCTCGGCCCGCTGCATTGGCTCCCATATTGCTGGCCAGGAGCGTGCCCCTGGCCTCTGGAAGCACCTCGGTCACAATGGGGATAAGGCTCACAAGGGCGAACTCGAATGTCAGGTAGAAGGCAAAGAGCCCAGCCAAAGCCCCGGGAAGGGTCTGACCGAGGAAGGGAAGGACAATCGAGGAGCCGGCATTGAGGCTCGCACCCAACAACACAGCACGCTTCTTCCCCAGGCGGTCTGTGACGAAAGCGACGAGCCCCTCGCCCCCCAGATCAGCCAGCCCGATCACCGCTGTGGCCGCACCCAGGGCGGCCACGTGCAGCCCGAAACCGCCTTCCATCCATGCCCCATAGACGATGCTGATATTCTCGTTGCCCGCCGCGAGCAAGAACGTGGTCAGCAAGCACGCAATGGCCGGAGGGTGCCTGGCGATGGATTGAATGCCTTGGAGGAAGGGCTCCGCTTGTCGGCGGTGGGCAGGCTGCGAGGGAAGGGCACAAGCCAGGCCGACTGCCCCAGCGAACGACAAGGCTGCCAGCCAGGGGAAGGGAGAAGTCCACCCCCCACGGGCGATCATCCACCCGATGAGCGGCATCCCAACCAGGTAGGCTCCTGCATAGCCGAACTCCGTGGCGCCCACGGCCAGGCCACGCTGGTGGTAGCCCACGCTGTCCCCCAGGTACGCGTGCATCGCGGGGCCGATGACCACGCGGCTGAGGCCGATGGCCGCCAGTGCGGCGACGAAGGCGGGGAAAGTCGGCGAAACCGTGACGATCAGGAATCCTATGCCGAAGATGCCCATCCCTAGAATCATCATGGCCTTGCGCGAGTGTCTCTCGGCAAACGAGCCAACCAGGGGTCCTGCCAGGCCCAATCCGGAGCGCAGAGCCACCACGCTGGCAACCGCGGCCAGATCCACCCCCAGGCCGCGCGCAATCTCGGGCATGAAGGGATACACCATCCTGAGACCGGTGTACTCGATCCACTGGGTGGCGGCGAGCAGCACGACGGGGAGAAGGAGATGGCTGGTTTTCTCGGGCGCCAAAAAGGGACTCCTCGCAGGCGGCGAGCGTTGGGCACGAGCAAGGGCTTTGCGCCGGCCGCGCGCCTGCCCAAAGGTGTAGAAGATCAGAAACGGGATTGTACTTTAGAGAGGGGCACCGCTGGCGAACTCCGAGGGTTTCCCTCATCGCAATGCCACGAGGCGCACGAGGCAGACAGGGCGGCGGCGCAGGGGCCAGGCGAGCCCGCGTCCTCGGTCCTGTCCGAGAACCAGGCCTGGGCGCGCAAGGGGAATCCCAACCCATAGAGGAGGTTATATCTTGCGACCGCGAGAACGGGGGGCCAATTCCCAGGCCGCGGGGCGAGCCTCCATCAAGCGAGTCGTGGACGGCAATTATGCGCCGCATGGCGACAGGCTCCCTTGTTCCTGCGCTCGCTCGAGAAGCGGGGAAGGCCGAGCGGTCGTAGGGCTCTCGGATCCGCCGGTAACTGCAACGCGGAGAGCGCCGGTCGCCGTTGCCTCCGCCAGGCCTTACAGTTCCCTGTTTGTGTCGGTCAGGGCATCGTCCATGAGGAGGGAGGCGACGGTTTCGATGGACTCACTCATGGGGGCGTCGGCCTCCAGGAAGGGCACCCTTTGCCTGATGGCGCGGTGGGCCGCAGCGACACCCTGGCCGGGGTGCAAGTTTGGCTTCATTCGCAATCTCAGGTCAAGGGCCTGGGCCGCCGTGATCAGCTCGATGGCAAGGATTCGCCGCAAGTTCTCGAGAGATTCGCGCAGATGGCGGCAGGCGGTCGTCGCATTCGAATTGAGGTCTTCCTGACCCCCGGCCGTGGGACTCGAAAAGATCGAATCAGGCGAGGCGAGGGCTTGATTCTCGTGAACGAGGGAGGCGGCGGTGTATTGCACGATCATCATGCCTGACATCAGCCCGGCCGCGGCGGCAGAAGCTACCAGCATCGGCGGGAGGCCCTCATTCGTATGACCTGCCGTCAGGCGGAAGACGCGCCGTTCGGAGATTGCCCCCACCTCGCTGAGGGCGATCTTCAGGTAATCCGCCGCCAGGCCCAAGGGCTCGCCGTGGAAGTTGCCCCCTGAGCGCACCTCACCTTCGAACACAAGGGGGTTATCCGAAGCTGCGTTCAGCTCACGGCTGACTACCTCGCGGCAAAAGACCAGGAGATCCCATGCGGGCCCGACGACCTGAGGCATGCAGCGCAAGCTATAGGCGTCCTGGATCCGGCCGGTGGAGTCGACGAGTGTGCTGCCCGCGATGAGCGCCCTCATCCGCCGTGCTACCGCCATCTGACCCGGGTGGGGACGAGAGGCGTGAAGTCTCTCGTCCAGAGCGCCCGAGGCTCCCGCAAGAGCCTCCAGGGCCATCGCGGCGCCAACCTCGGCGATCCTGAGCAATCGCTCCGTGTCGAGGCATGCCAGGCTCAACAAAGCCGTGGCGAAACTGTCCCCATTGGTGAGGGCCATCCCCTCTTTGGGAGCGAGCACAAGGCGCGTGAGGCCGGCGGCAAGCATCGCCTCGGCGCCAGTCATCAGGCGGTCATGGAAGAATGCCTGCCCCGAGTCTCTGCCGCCGCCGTCAGGACCTTCCGAGATTACGAGCGCCACGTGGGAAAGTGGGGCCAAGTCCCCGGAGGAGCCCAGGGAACCCTGGCTGGGCACCGACGGAGTGACCCCGCGGTCGAGGGTGGACAGAAGAAGCTCGATCACCTCAGGTCGAACGTCGGAATGGGCCTTGGCCAGAGTGTTGGCACGAATGAGCATGGCGGCGCGCACCACTTCGGTTGGGAACGCGCGGCCCACACCGGCGGCCTGGCACAGGACCTGGTTCCTGGAAAACTGCCGCCCTTCCGCAGGGCTGAAATCTCGGTCCGCCAGCGATCCCACTCCCGTGTTGACGCCATAGACTCGGACCCCGGACGCGACCAGACGAGCGGTCGTCTCGTTGGCATCAAGCACGCGCTTCCGCGCATCAGGGTCAAGACGTGGAGTGGCAAGGCTTCTGGCTACCCGGGCTACCTCCTCGATCGTTAGGTGAGAACCATCGATCGTCACCACTTGTTCGTTCATGTCCTCTCCGGAGAAACGGCCTACCCGGCCTCTTTTCTTGTGGCTATTACGCCTGCTTGTTCGATCGCACTTGGCCCCGTCGACATGGTCGCGCCAGCGATCTGAGACCGCGAAGGGGGCCCTCCTCAGGCCGATGGCATCGCCCGCAGCCTGCTAGTGTCAAACCATCAGCACTCGCCATCTATTCCTGCCCAAAAAGGGATTCGTGCGGATTCTACCTTGAACCCCGGAACTGGTTAACGCAATGGCGATACCCTCGGCTCCATCCGACGAGACGAGTCCGCCGTATGGAAGCGGGAAGAACAGGGCGACGCCCCCCCCGATCTTGCACCGTGCAGCCTTCCAGCGGGGACAGGGATCCGCCACGGAGAAAGGACAGCCGCCATCGTGTGTGGGTGATTGGAGGACAGTCCAGCTGAGGCCGGGGTCCGAGGCCTGTCTGAGGTCCCCGCTGGAAGTGGCGTGCATGCAGGGGACCGAAACGCATTGTGCGCCGTGGGAGAAGTGTTGCGTGAGGGAGCGGCGGCGCCGGTTCCGATCTGACCTGACGTTGCCCCGTTGGGGGGGCCGCGGTACGCAGAGAATGCAGGAGGGCCGGAGATGAACAGATCCCATCCCCTGGATCGACAGAGATGGCGGGAGGGATGAGCCTCGTTCGATGTGGGGATTGGCTGCTGGGGCGGTTCGCGAAATGGGCGCGCCAGGCCCGGGATTCGACGGGGCGAGTGGAGAGCGGTCTTGTCGCAGCAGGAGGTTCGCCGCGAAACTCATGTCAAGAAGCATTACGCAGAGGAAGTATTCCATGGTATAAACTGCGTCAGCCCGGAGAACGCGGTTCCTTTTAGCAGAACAGGCAAACGAAAGACCCCCAAGGTGAACTTGCGGGAGACCTCTCAGGCCTTTGAGGAGAACCAGTGGTAGTCGCTAAAGAGGGACTGGAACCCCCCAAAAAGGGCCAGTTGAAGACGGTGTTTGCCGCACTCGATGTGCTCGAGTTCCTCGGCGCTCATGAGGGTTTCGTTCGGCTGACCGACGTCAACACGGCTCTGGGATTCCCTAAAGGCAGGGTCCACAGGATTCTCAGCACGCTGGCGGCCCGCGACTACGTCGCGCAGGACCCTGTTTCACGCGGCTATGCCCTCGGCGTGCGAACCTGGCTCCTGGGCAGGGAAGCTCGGACTGTTAGGTCTCTCGTGGATCTCGTGCAGCCTGAACTCGACGAGCTGTGTCGAATTTCCGGGGAGACATCGCTCCTGGCGATCTTGGATGATTTCTCGCAGATCACCATCTGCACCCGCCGCGCCTCACATCCTGTTCACGTGTTCATCCGGGAAGGCGCCAGGGCTCCCATCCACGCCACCTCCAGCGGCAAGGCTATGCTCGCTCTCCTGGGGGAGGACTACCTGGAGGCTTTGTGCAACCAGGGGCTGACGAAATTCACCGATCGGACGATCCTGGATCGCCAGGGACTCGCCCGCGAAGTGGAGGAAGCTCGTCGCAGGGGCTTCGCGCGGTCGACCGATGAATGGGCCGAGGGGCTTTCGGCCGTTGCCGCGGCCTGCAGTGACCCTGCCAACAGGACTCCTATGGCGATTGCAGTTTGTTTTCCGACCGGCCGGGTGCCGGAAGAGCGGATCGCCGAGCTCGGTGAACTCGTCAGAGCCAAGGCCGAGAAAGTGTCGCGCTTCCTGGACTCGTGAATTCGGACCCGAAGAGACGCCTGGTGACCGATGGAAAGGGAGCGGACATCCGACGGCATGGCATTGTCGACATTCGGCACTTGAGCCGAGCGGGGGAGCAAGCCTCTCGCTAGGCATCCGCCATCACCGGCCGGGCTCATGGCCCGGCCCGACACCGTGCAGACTGCTGGAGGCAATGAAATGCTTATTCAAGAGATGACCTGGGAGGAGTATCGGGATGAAATCGGCAAGCGCGTCGTCATTCTCCCGGTAGGCTCACTCGAGCAACACGGACCTCACCTGCCTCTCAATGTGGATGTGATCATCCCGACCGAGTTCGCCAAACTCGTGGCGAAGAAAATCCGGGGCATGATCCTCCCGCCCATCACGTATGGCTACCGGTCCCATCCGACCAGCGGGGGGGGACAGTTGTTCCCTGGAACCACCAGCCTCACCGGTGCCACGCTGATAAACTTCGCTCTCGACATCCTGCGAGAGACCTACCGCCACGGCGGACGGAAGTTCCTGATCATCAACGGCCACTATGAAAACCAGGCGTTTGTCGGCGAGGCGGTGGAGCTTTTCACGGAGAAGGCCCCGGACGCCAAGGTGGTCATGGTGTGCTGGTGGGATCAGGTGTCCGACAAGCTGGTCCAGGAGATCTTCGCCGGGGCCGGCTTCCCGGGGTGGGATACGGAGCATGCCAGCATCACCGAAACCTCCTTGATGCAGTACTTCGCCCCCGATCTTGTGCGCAAGGACAAGATCATCGACGATCAGAGCCCGCGGATTCCCAAGTACTCGATCTATCCGCCTCCGGACGACATCGTTCCGAAGTCGGGTGTCCTGTACAAGGCGACGTTCGGTTCGCGGGAAAAGGGAGAGAAGATGGCGAAGCAGGTGGCCGATGCCTTGGCGGACATCGCTCGTCGGGAATTGGGCGCATGATGTCTTTTCCAGGCGCTACTGACGGATGGGGGATTCCCAGGTCTCCCGGAAAGACCGGGGGACGGAGCGAATCGCGGCCCACCCGGCCGAGAAGTTGTACCAAGGCACTTTGCATGGTTCGAGGCGAGGGACTCAGAGGACCGAAAAGGAGGGAAACCCGTGCTTGTCGAACAGATGACTTGGCAAGAGTATCGAGACCATGTGGGCAAGAGCGTGATCATTCTCCCTGTAGGTGCCCTGGAGCAACATGGTCCGCACCTGCCGCTCAATGTGGATATCGTGGTGCCCTCCAGGCTAGGCGCGATGGCCGCGGAGGAACTCGACGCCATGGTGCTCCCGATACTCACCTATGGTTACAAATCCCAGCCCTCGAGCGGTGGCGGCCCCCTCTTCCCCGGGACGACAAGCCTCAACGGAGACACCCTCGTCCATCTTGTGTTGGACATCTTGCGAGAGACGTACCGGCACGGGGGCAGGAGAATCGTGGTGTTCAACGGGCACTTCGAGAACAGCATGTTTCTGACGGAGGCGATCGACCTGTTCACCCATGATGCCCCGGGAGCGCGCGTCATGCTGCTCGATTGGTGGGCGGTCATTGGGCAGGAAATGGTGGACGTCCTCTTCGCGGACTGCGAGTTCCCGGGGTGGGATTTGGAGCACGCCTCGGTGGTGGAGACGTCGTTGATCCAATACCTTGCCCCGGAGCTCGTCCGCAAGGACAGGATCGTCGACGATCCTTTGAAGGAAAAGCCGCTTTTCGCCATGTTCCCTCCGCCACCGGACATCATTCCGCTCTCCGGGATCCTTTACCGGGCGACGCCCGCCTCGCGGGAGAAGGGCGAGAAACTCGTGAAGTACGTGCTTCCCCGCATTGTGGATGTGATTCGGAAAGGGTTCGCGTGAGAGCAAGCACCTGCAACGGGAACCGCGTGCAAAAGGAGGTGATGCCGCAGACAAAGCAGGAACAATGGAAGCAGCTCATCAAGCAGTAAATCGGAGCATCTCAGAAGAAACGACCAAGAGGAAGGAAGAGAGAAATGAGCAAGCATTTCAGACTTCTGTTCGCGGTAATGGTTGTCCTGGGGCTGGTGCTGGCGGCCTGCGCGCCGGCTGCAACCGAAGCCCCCGCCGAGAAGACGAAGGTTGCGGTCCTCTTCCCGGGTGTGGTTACGGACGACTCCTGGAATCAGCGCGGCTATGAGGGCCTGACGAAGGCCGAGACCGACTGCGGCGTCGAGGGCGCTTACACCGAAGACGTCTTCCAGGATGAGCAGTTGGAGGTCTTCCGGACCTATGCGGCCGAAGGCTATGACATCATCATTGGCCACGGTGGCGAATACCACGATGCCGCGGTTACCGTCTCCAAGGAATATCCGGACCTCACCTTCATCGTCTCCAACGGGGTTGAGGGCAGCGGGAATCTCGGCGCCTTCAAGATCAGCTACTCCCATATGGGCTATATCGCCGGCGCCATTGCGGCAGAGATGACCAAGTCTGGCAAGGTGGCCCTGGTCTTGGGTGAGCCCATCCCGATCGCGACGCAAGGCGAAGAGTCTTTCAAGGCAGCTGTGGCTGCATCCGGTAAGGATGTTGTGGTTCAGACCGTTGTGACCGGCAGCTGGGCGGATGTTGCCAAAGCGCGCGAATCGGCGCTGGCCCTTATCGCCGACGGCGTAGATGTCCTGTGGCATGTTCTGGACGCCGCCGATGCGGGTGTCTTCAGCGCGGCGGAGGACCAGGGCGTGATGGCGATCGGCCTGTACGGCAACCAGCAGAACCTCGGGCCGAAATCGTGGATCGCCTCGGCAGCAGGTTCCCCCGTCACGCTGATCTATGAGGCTGCTTGCGGTCGTGTGAAGCCCGGCACGGCCACCTATATGGACGTCAATACGCCCAACGGTGTGATGCCAGTCTACAGCGACCAGATTCCTCAGGAAGTGAAGGACAAAGTCGACGGGATCGTGGAGAAGATGCGATCCGGCGAGCTCCAGGTCGCCCCGTAAGCCGATTTGAAATCTGGACGGCTGCCCGCCCTCTCGCACGTGATTCGTGCGGCGGGGGCGGGCGCCGCCTGCAGGAGTCGTGCGAATGGGAGTAGACGGCGACGCCGCACTCAAGATGGTGGGGATCATCAAGGCGTTCCCCGGCGTCCTGGCGAACAACAACATCGAGCTCGAGATCAAGGCGGGGGAGGTTCATGGTCTGCTGGGTGAGAACGGTGCCGGCAAGACCACGCTGATGAATATCCTCTACGGCCTGTTGCAGCCTGACAGTGGAACGATCTTCATCAAGGGCCGGGAAGTCAAGATCACCTCACCCAAAGTGGCGGTGGAGCTCGGGATTGGAATGGTTCACCAGCATTTCATGCTGGTGGAGAACCTCACCGCTCTTGAAAATGCCGTCCTGGGGATGCCCATGGAGCATCCCCCGATCCTCGATCTCGAGCCGGGCCGGGTGCGCTTTCGGGAGATCGCTCAGAGCTACCAGCTGGAGGTGGATCCCTCGACGCAGGTCTGGCAGCTGCCCGTGGGCAACCAGCAGTGGCTCGAGATTCTCAAGCAGCTATTTCGCAATGCTTCCATTCTCATTCTCGATGAGCCGACCTCGGTGCTGGCTCCGTCGCAGGCGGGGCAGCTCTTTGAGACGATTCGCCGGCTTGCCGGCGAAGGGCGCGCCGTCATTTTCATTACTCATAAACTAGAGGAGATCCAGGCGGTCACGGATCGAGTGACCGTGCTGCGAGATGGGCATGTGGTGGGCACTCTGCCTACCCAAGAGGCCACCCCCGCAAAGCTGGCTCAGATGATGGTGGGGAGGCCGGTATCCCTTGACAGACGGGAACGCCCCCCTTGCGCGTACAGCAGGAAGGTGCTCCAGGTCGAGAACCTGGTCTGCAACAGCGATCGAGGGGTCGTGGCGTTGAACCACCTCAGCCTGGACGTCTACGCCGGCGAAATCGTTGGCATAGCGGGCGTAGATGGCAATGGGCAGAGGGAGTTGGCGGAGGCTATCGCAGGGCTGCGCAAGCCGATCAGCGGCACGATCCAGACCAACGGCATCCCCGTCACGGAGGTCGTTCGGGATACTACCTTGCTGGGATACATTCCCGAGGATCGGCGGAAGACCGGGCTGGTCCTCGATTTCAGCGTCGCCGAGAACCTGGTAATCAAGTCCTTCGCCAAACGCACCTACACGCAAAGAGGCATCCTGCGTTTCCGCCAGATGCACAAGGATGCGGAGACCCTGATCCAGGAATTCAACATCAAGACGCCGGGGCCCGCGGTGCTCGCTCGGCACCTTTCCGGTGGAAACCAACAGAGGGTTGTTCTGGCAAGGGAACTGAGCGCCGGCCCGGCGATGATCCTGGCCTCCCAGCCTACCCGGGGACTGGATTTGGGTGCCGTCGAAGCCGTTCACATGACATTGCTGCGCGAGCGAGAGCGCGGGGCGGCGGTCCTGTTCATTTCCACCGAGTTGTCCGAGGTGATGGCTCTGAGTGATCGTATTGTGGTGCTATACCGTGGACGGGCCATGGGTGTGCTCGAGGGGGACCAAGCCGATGTGCGCCAGGTCGGGGAACTCATGCTCGGGCACCGCAGAGAGGCGGTGCCGGCAGGAGGGGGGGCGAATGGCTGACCGAGAAGCCCTCCGGCTCCCGGGCCTGGGCAATCTGCTGCTGACCGGGGTGCGTCCGCTGATCGCGAT
>Ga0315274_10012848_pt1 | contig 11933 bp, 10 predicted proteins | sample YL17G02_20_MG_FD_203700 | JGI IMG/M metagenome (GOLD analysis project Ga0315274, IMG submission 203700) | Sediment microbial communities from Yellowstone Lake, YNP, Wyoming, USA - YL17G02_20 | ecosystem: Environmental > Aquatic > Freshwater > Lake > Sediment | place: USA: Wyoming | collected... | reverse complement strand
TCGCGATGGATTACTACGTCGTGCTGCTCTCCGACTGCACAGGGACTTTCTCGTCTCAGCTTCAGGAATTAACGTTGCTGAATATCGATAAGGTGTTTGGGTCCGTGTGTTCATCGGAAAGGATTATGACAATTTGGGAACCATTCTGATCCATTGTATGCCTGAATGTTTCGCTTTTGAAGGAATAGGAATACCGATTACAGAAAGAAGGTGATTGCGTCATAAGAATATAAGATAGGAAATTCACCTTAGGGCTTTGCTTAGATCCGCCCTTGCTTTTCAACGCGTAAACGGTTCGGTTAGGGTGTTGAGGAGGACGAGATCATTGTATAGAATTCAGCCCAAGAAGGGAAAGGAGACAGTCATGCGAAAAAATATTAGGAATATGTTGTTGTTGACATTCGTCACGCTGGTATTAGGTTTAACATATCTTCACGTCGAGGGACTTGCTCAGCCCCCCAAAAAACTTTCAGTTCACGTGAGCGGGCTGGGTTCCAAAACAGACGCCTCTTTTTATCAGAGTATGTATGAGGGATATCTCTATTTACAGAAGAAGTATCCTGACATCAAGTTCGGATTCAGCGACCTTGTCCCCTTTGCGGAGACGGTTTCCCATCTCGAGACGTTGGGTCAGGCTAATGTAGATCTTGTATTGACGGAGTTGGCATTTTTTGAGGCAGCCGTTAAGGTTGCCGCAAAATATCCAAAGACATGGTTTCTTGTCATGAATCTCATGCCGGACATGATGAAAGGTCTCCCTAAGAACATTACAGCCCACTCATGGAGAGATGAGCAGGGGGGTTACCTCTCCGGGGTGGTGGCAGGGCTCATGACCAAGACAAACAAACTAGGATACATCGCGGGCTTTGATTACCCTGATATCGTCAAGACCGGCGCCGGGTTCTTTCACGGAGCAAAATCGGTGAACCCAAATGCAAAACTCTCGGTGATTTACATAGGGAGTTGGACAGATGTGCAAAAAGGACGGGATGCTGCAAAGACGATGATCGACGGGGGTGTTGATGTTATCATCCATTTCGCCGATGATGCCGGCATTGCCATTATTGACGCGGCAAAGGAACGAAAAGTCTGGGTGATTGGGGAAGTCCTCGACCAGAGTAAGCTGGCCCCGGATCTGATGTTAACGAGTTACCTCGTGAATCACAATCGCATGTTTGAGGTAGCAGTCGACGACCTGAAGGCCAGGCGAATGACTCAGGGGGTCAAGTTTTTCGGCCTCCAAGAAGGTCTACAGGTCATTGCACCCTTGAATAAGAATATTCCACCCAAGACTGTTGCGAAGGTGGAGGAGGTCAAGAAGAATATCGCAACTGGAAAATTTAAGGTCCCCATCGTTCTCGATTCCAAGCAATTCGACATGCTTTGGAAGAAATGACGGAGTTCCCTGTTGCCGAGGACCCGAGGAAACCAGTCCAGGGTCCTCGGGGTCTCAGCCAATTCTTTGTGTGGGTGATAAATGCCGGTTATTCTTAGAACTGAGGGGATTGTCAAGCGATTTGAAAAAGTCACAGCCAACGACAGTATTGATTTCGAGCTGAAGAAGGGTCAGATCCACGCTCTTCTCGGAGAGAACGGATCTGGGAAGAGCACATTTCTTAATGTACTGTACGGAGTATGGAGCCCAAATGAAGGGCGCATCTTCATTCACGATGAAGAGGCAGAAATCAGGTCTCCTCTGGATGCGATCGTCCGGTACAGGATCGGAAAGGTTTCACAGCACTCGGATCTCGTCCCAACGTTCAGCGTCGGGGAAAACATAACATTTCGGAAAGTACCAACATGGCACGGCTTTCTAATCGATCGGGGCGCAATAAGAAAAAAGGTGCTAGACCTTCTCGATATCGTCGAGGTAAAACTCGACCCCGATTCGATTGTCGAAACCCTCTCGACCGGGGAACAACAACAAGTTGAATTGCTGAAAGTCCTAGCCCAAGATGCTGAAATTATTTTGCTGGATGAGACCTCCGCGCTTCTAGCTCCACATGAGGTTGAGTCCCTTTTTTCTCTCCTCAGGACCCTGTCAAACCGAGGGACGTCGATCGTCTTTGTCACCCATAAGCTCTATGAAGCCCTGAGGTGTGATCGGATCACCGTCCTGAGAGAAGGAAAAGTGACGCTGACGGCTGATCAACAGGAAGTGGGATTTGAAGATCTATTGGGGGCGATGTTCAACCAGAGGTCCATCAACGACAGGTCTCGAAGCTCCATGCCGACGACGGAACAAGAAATCATTTTGGAAGTCCGAGGAATATGTACGGAGAATCAGGTGAACCCTCGGCGAAGCGATTTGAAGAATGTGTCTCTATCGGTCCACAGCGGCGAAATACTGGGAATTGCTGGCATCGCTGGCAATGGACAAGGAATCCTTCTCGATGTGATCACGGGGTTCTGTCATCCCAGAGAAGGACAGGTTTTGTTGAAGAGTGAAGACATTACCCGATTCTCATCTACCCATATCTTAAGGAAGAAGAATCTGATCGCCTACATCCCCGAGGATCGACATAAAATGGGCTCCCTCTGTACACTCCCTTTGACTGAAAATGCAATTCTTGGAGAAGGACGTAAAGGGTCCTTCTTTCCCCGGTCGATCAGGCACCGAAGCAAGATCTCGGAATTTACGAAGAACCTCATTTCTGAGTATGAAGTCAAAACCGCCGGAATGAATGTTCGCGCGGATTCCTTATCGGGCGGGAATCTGCAAAAGGTCATTTTGGGAAGAGAACTCTCTATACACGCGGACCTTGTGATCGCCTCGCAGCCTTCACGAGGGCTGGATTTCAAGACAACGGAATTCGTTCATCAAAAACTCATGGAAAAAAGGAACCAGGGAAAAGCAGTCCTGCTTGTCTCCTATGATCTAGACGAGATTATCAAACTCTCCGACCGGATTGTGGTGATGTACGAGGGGGCCCTGATCGAAGTGCCCTATGGGGAGACGGATGCCAAGGCCATCGGCAGGATCATGGTCGGATTTTATGAGAATAAAACGGAAGCTAGAATTGAATAAAATCTTTGCTTCTGCCCTTTCCTTCCTCATCGTGATGGGGATGATTGCTGTCGTTTTTTCCGCATTGATTCGGTTATCGGGTTTCGAGTTGATAACGGTGTATCGTGTTCTGCTTGCCGGATCATTGGGTAGTTTCGGGACGATTGGCCAGACGCTGATCCGAATGTGTCCGTTGTTACTGGCCAGCTTGGGGTTAATCATTGCGTTCCGATGTGGACTTTGGAACGTCGGGGCCGAAGGGCAGCTTTTTCTCGGTGCTTTTGGGGCGACACTGGTAGGAGTCTACGTGAGTCTTCCCTCACTATGGCACATTTTGTTAGCCATGGGGCTGAGCTTCCTTTTCGGGGGACTCTGGGGCTGGGCAGCCGGATTTCTTAAAACGAGGTTTAACGCAAACGAAGTGATTACAACCCTCATGTCAAACTTCATCGCGATCTGGATTACCTACTACTTCCTGCAGTTCCACTTGAAACCTGTTCGCGCCTTTAACCCCGTGTCCAAAAATATTCTTCCAACGGCAGAACTTCCCATCCTGATCAAGGGGACGCTGGTTCATGCAGGGATACCTATCGCGCTTCTTCTTGCAGTGGCCGTCTGGTTCCTCATCCATCGCACCTACCTTGGGTATACAATTAATGCTGTCGGTGCGAATAGTGCAGGGGCTGCATACGGAGGTATTCGCGTTGATCGAACGGTTCTGATCAGTATGTTCCTGAGTGGAGGCTTTGCTGGATTAGCTGGAATGGGTGAGGTCTTAGGAGTTCACCATCTTCTCATCCGGGGAGTATCGCCCAACTATGGTTTTATAGCCATCGCGATCGTGCTCATTGCTCGGGTGAATGCTTTCGGGGCAATTATAGTTTCGTTCTTCTTCGGAGCCGTTCTTGCCGGTGGGCGGCATCTTCAGGCCATGGTGGGTGTCCCCACACCTCTCGTTGATGTGCTGGTTGGCCTCTTTATCATTTCCATGTTGTTACAGCCCCTTTTGGAGAAACGACTGGCAGAAACGAGCCCCTGGGGTAAGAGAATGGAATATGGATCTCTATGAAGCCTTTATGAATATCTCAGTGGCTGCCGTATCATCGGCAGTCGCATTGCTCCTACCTGCTCTCGGTGAGGGTGTTTCAGAGCGGGCAGGTGTTCTCAATATCGGGACCGAGGGGTACATGATTATCGGGGCTCTGGCAGCATACTATGGTTATCTGGGACTAGAGAGCATCTGGATCGGATTTCTTATGGCCGGGGTTGCTGGGTTAATCTTGAGTTGGGTTCATGCGTTCTTTACAATCACCCTCAAGAGAAATCAGATTGTCAGCGGGACAGGGTTGTGGCTTTTTGGAATGGGTTTCACAGCCTACCTTTTTAGGCTAGTTGGCATAACAGCGGTTGTTGAAAAGCTAAAGGTATTAGCCATTCCAGGGTTTCAGGAAATCCCCTATTTCGGCTCTGTTTTCTTTCGACAGAATGTGGTTGGGTATGCAAGTTTCCTCCTTGTCCCTATTTTCGCGATCGCCCTGCACCGTACCCCCTGGGGACTAGTCAACAAAGCGGCAGGCGACAGCCCCTTGGCTGCTGATATGGCCGGCCACAATGTCTCTATGATTCGGTACCTGAGCATCGGAATCTGCGGAATCATGGCTGGTTTGGGAGGAGGCTATTTGGCCATCGGCTCACTGAATAGGTTTTCGGAGGGACTCACAGCAGGGAGAGGCTTTATTGCCATTGCAATTGTGATTTTTGGCGGATGGGATCCTAAGAGGATCCTTGGAGGTGCGTTGTTTTTCAGTTTCATCGATTCTCTCCAACTTTATTTGCAGGCCCAGGGATCGGTTATTCCTTATCCACTTTTAATTATCATGCCCTATGTCCTGACGCTCATGGTTTTGGCAGCTACTTCGAAGAGGGCCAAGAACATACCCCATAAGCTAGGGGTTCCCTACATCCGCGGGGAGGAGTAACTATGAAGTAGTTCAAGGACAACCCATAAATACCACAAAGGGGGTGTTTTACCCTTACTGTGCAACAGGAGAGATCAAGATGATTCGATTCGCTATGCGGGTGGCATTCTGGCTGGCTAACCGAAACGAGCAGGCCCGCAAGCTCATGCAGGGCTGGAACAGGAACGTGCAGTTTCAAATTGACAAGGTTGAACCCTTCTATGTCCTGATCCGGGAAGGTTCCGCCGTGGTCAGCCCAGGGCTATGTGAAAACCCGAACCTTGTCATGAAAGCCTCCGAAGCGAGCTTTCGACGGATGCTCCGCGGAGAGATCCAGTTTGAAGAAGCCTTCATCCGGAAACAGATCGAGGCGATCGGGTCTGTTCACGACGCAGCACGCTTCAAGCGCATCATCGGGATTGTTCTGGAAAGGCATGCCCCTTTGATTTCCGTCTTCAGGTCTGTCTTCGGCAGGTTTATCTGACATCCAGGATGCGTGATGAGTTCAGGAGCTGATGTCCTCTCATCCTCCTGTGAGGATGGGGATGTAGAGGAGAACATCAATGATTTCTTTTTGGGTCCGCCCGCCTGCCAGACGAATCAGATCATCATAGGAAAAGACGGCTTGTCCTTCCGCAATGACCCGAGGCCGTCCGCCGTGGGATCCGTAAGTGAAATTTCTCGCCTCTTCGAAATCGACCAGCCGTTCCTCGTATTTCCCTGAAAATTCGTAGCGGACTCTAAGCTTCGGCAATGCTCCCATACATATCCATCCCTCGCCTTGAGCCTGGAACCGGAGGGTGCGTTTTCAAATGCCGTTCGGCTCGGAATGGCAGGTCCTCTTTCTTATGCAGCGGATATGAGGATAATAAGGATGGTGGCGGCATCGCCCAGGAGAAGGGCACACCACCGGGCTTTTCCGTTCCTGAAGGAAGACGGGGCAGTCTGAGAATCTCCCGGCCCGGCAGAATTCGTCTTTGTGCTTTTCATCCCTCCGGTGCGCCGATTCTGCCCTGCATACCCGTTGCCGCTCTCTTAGGATCTCGCAATCCCCGTTGACCCCGAGAAAGATACATCTCTTGAAATCCGTTGGCATCTCTTCTCAGCGCTTTTCTTTTTCCCTGAGAGCTTTAAGAACCTTGGCAGGAGTGATCGGAAGTTCTTTGATCCGGACCCCCACAGCATCATAGATCGCATTCGCAATGGCAGCGGCGGTCGGGCACATCACAGCCTCTCCCACGCCTTTCGCCCCGAAAGGACCGTACGCGTCATCTGTCGTGACGATGATGGGATTGATTTCCGGTACGTCCTGTGACCGACGGACGAAGTAGTCCGCAAAGTCATCGACCAGGACACGACCCTCCTCCATCCTCAAGTCTTCGGTCAATGCGTACCCGAGACCCATGACGACCCCGCCCTCGATCTGCCCCTCGACCTGTTCCAGGTTGATTGGGTACCCCACATCGTGGGCCGCCGTCATCTTCAAAACCTGGACCTTCCCTGTTCGGGGATCGACTTCAACTTCCGCTACCTGACACGCGAATGCGTAGCTCGTCATCGGGCCGGGGCTCCCCCACCGGTTCGTCACCGGGTCATGGAGCCCTGCAGGCATGGTCCAATTCCCTTTGCTGATGAGCATTTTCGCCAGATTAAAGTGAACGTGCCAGCACACGCGTGAAAAGGGTACCTTCTTTTCAGGAGTCCTCCTGACAAAAACCTCATCGTTCTTCGTGTCCAGGCCTTCCGGGTTCTCCTTCAGTAGGTCGGCGGCTGCCTCCAGGATCTGGCGCTTCATATCAAGCGCTGCCAGCTTAACGGAATTTCCGCAGTTGTAAGTTCCCCGCGACGCATACGACCCCTGTCCGAATGGGGTTGCATAAGTGTCGCCACCCACAATTCTGATCGTTTCCAGGCTGACCCCGAGGACCTCGGCTGCGACAGCTCTGGCCACCGTCCATACCCCCGTGCCAATCTCTGAGAAATCCGTATAGAGATAGAAAGAACCGTCTTCTTTTCCGACGAGGATTGTTGAATCGCTCTCTCCGGCACCGAAAACTCCCTTCCAACCGGTCATGTGGAGAATATTCGCCATCCCGATACCGCGATTTGGAGTCTTTTCACGCCGCTTTCCCTTCCAATCTGCCGCCTCTGTCGCCTTGCGGACGCACTCTGGCAATCCGTAAGCGTCGAACTTCCACCCGAAGTCGCTCGTCTCGCCCGGCTCAAAAAAGTTCTTGAGCCGCAGTTCGGCCGGGTCCATATGCAGGGCTTCCGCGATCCGGTCCATCTGCGATTCCATGGCGAAAGAAATCTGCGGGTTCCCGAAACCCCGGTATGCGACTGCGCGGTGCGGGTTGTTGGTGTACACGACCCGCCCTTCGTACGAGATGGCCGGGACTTTGTAAAGATGGCTGAACGCCATGGTCACACACTGGTTCAGTTGCCCCGCCGATGAATAGAGGTGGGCCCCGCAGTCTCCGGTCATGTCCAGATGTTTGGCAGTGATCCTTCCGTCTTTTTTCACGGCTGTTCTTATCTTAATGGTCCAGGGCGGACAGGCGCAGGCGTGAGCGAAATCCTCCATTCTGCTGAGGTCGATCTTGACGGGCCTTCCTGTCTTCTTTGAAAGAACGGCGCAGATGACGTGGTAGGGGTAAAGGACGTGCGTCTTTGATCCGAAGCCCCCGCCCACATAGGATGAAACAATCCGAATATTGCTCATCGGCGTACCCGTGACACCGCCATACATCCACTGCAGAAGGTGCGGCGTCTGGGTCGTGGTCCACATGGTCAGGTTACCGTCGCAGCCCCAGGTGCAGGTGCATCCATGCCGCTCCAGGGCGCCGTGGTACTGGGGCTGGGTTTTGAACTCGTCTTCAAAGATGTGGTCCGCCTCTGCAAATCCTTTCTTCACATCGCCGTGGGAACCCTGAAGGTGATTGGCGACATTCCCCGGCAGGTCCTCGTAGATGGTTGGGGCTCCAGGCTTCATGCTCTCTTCGGGCGCAAAAACGGCCGGAAGAACCTCGTACTCAACGCGAATGAGCCTCAGCGCCTCTTCCGCAATGAAGCTGTCGTCTGCCGCAACGGCAGCGACCTCTTCCCCGACAAAATGGACTTTCTCCGAGACAAGAGCATAAAGATCCGCCCGCCCGTGGCCTTTCATCTGGTCGCTTTCGCCGGATTGGTAAAAGTCGAGAGAGCGCTTGGGCATGTCTTTGGCCGTTACCACGGCCCGAACGCCGGGAAGTCGTTCTGCATTGCTTGAATCAATGGATAGAATCCGCGCGTGAGCATGGGGGCTCGTCAGGATTTTTCCAACCAGCATGCCGGGAAGTTGCACATCCGCAAAGTACCTGGCTTCGCCAGTGACCTTCGCAAGGGCATCCACCCTCTCCAGTTTCTTTCCGATGTAGGTATATTCTCTGTTTCCGCTCATTGTTCGATACCTTTCTTCACGTTCTCACGGCCGCTAAAATGGCCTTCACGATTTTCACGTACCCGGTGCACCGGCACAGGTTTCCGACAATCGCTTCTTTGACCTGCGATTCCGAAGGCGAAGGATTTTTGTCGAGGAGCGCCTTTGCGGACAGGATCTGGCCCGGTGTGCAGTACCCGCACTGAACCGCGCCGTGGTCGATGAATGCCCTCTGGATCGGGTGGATCTCCCCGTTCTGCGCCAGGCCTTCGATGGTTGTGACTTTCATCCCTTCCGCTCTGGCCGCGAATACCATGCACGAGTAAACGGGCCTTCCATCAAGCAGGACGGTGCAGGCGCCGCATCCGCCTCCGCTGCACCCTTGCTTTGTGCCCGTCAACCCGAGCCGGTTTCGAAGCACGTCCAGAAGCGTCTCGTGGGCCTCCACAGGAATGTCATGCAACTGTCCATTGACGTCGAGTTTCAAAGCAAGACCTCCTAACCTGTTATTTGCTCCCTCGCCTTCATCAGTGCGTCTCGCGCGAGGACCTTACTGATCTCCTTACGGTATTCTGCTGTTGCCCGAAGATCGTTGATCGGGTTGATATCCCCGGGAATGGCTTCGATGGCCTGATCGATGATCCTCTCGTCGAGTTTCCTGTCCATCAGGCGATTTTCCGCTTTGGAAGCCCTCAGGGGGACCCTGCCAACTGACCCGAACGCAATTCGGACCTCCCTGCACGCGTCATTCTTTCCGAGCGTCACGCGGACAGCGATACTGATCGTCGGGTAATCGAGCGAAAGAATCTTGAAGGCCTGGAAAACGCTGACGCTTCGCTCGGGAAATTTTGGAACGTTTACCTCCACCAGAAACTCTTCCGGCTGAATTCCCGTGAGGAAGTAGTCAAGATAAAAGTCCCCGCCGGGGATCGATCGTTCTCCGCCAGGCCCCGTGACTTTCATTTCGAAATCGAGTGCAAGGACGACAGGAGGGAAGTTGAGTATTGGCAACCCCGCACAGATATTGCCCCCCACCGTGCCCATTTCAACGACCTGCACGGGCAGAATGGATGCGGCCTCCGCGATGGCACGGTAAGCGCCGCTATCTTTCAGAACGGATGCGTCCCTCAGCTCTGCAAGGCGGGTCGTCGCGCCGATCCGCAGGCCGTCGGGTCGATCGCTAATGTAGCTGAGTGGCAGGCGGGAGATGTCGATCAGCTTCTTGATCTGTGGTACCATGCCTTTCGCTACCAGCTCATGAAAGACGGTCCCTCCGGCCAAGATCGCAGCCTGGTCCTTATACGCCGTAAGGGCTTGGACGACCTCTTCGACTCTTCTTGCACAAATATACTCATCCGGTTTGAAGGCCACGTTCTCCTCCTGTATCTTCTGCTCGCAGGCAGCAATATGAGACTACTCGCCCATTACGAGAGCACATCACCGAGCCCAATCGGGGTATCAAACAGCCACCACCTCTTGATGTTTGACACCGTACCACTGCACAAGCTGACATTCACCTAAACTGATAACCGGAGGGGAAATCGGTTACCAGAGGCGGGGGCGATCTGCTCGTATCACCTTTCCGATTCCACGTGAATCCATATCATGGCCGTCCCTGTATACGACGTGACCTCTGACCATGGTGAGGATCGGCCACCCTCTCAATTTCCAGCCGTCATAGATTGTAAAGTCCGTGTCCGTCAGGAGCGTCCTGACGGACACCTCCACTTCCTTCTGCATATCGAGGATGACGAGATCTGCATCGGAACCAATCTCTATGGCTCCCTTGCGCGGATAAATACCTAGGATCTTAGCCGTGTTGTACGACGTGATCTCAACAAGCTTTTGAAGGCTTATTCTCTTTTCGAGGACTCCTTTGGTCACGAGCACAGAAAGCATGATCTCTGAGCCGTTTGGGATTCCCGGGTGCGCCTCCCATATGGTCCCCTTCTTATGTTCTTGCCAAACTGGGACGTTGTCCGTTCCGATCACCGTGATCGTACCTTCCTGGATGCCTTTCCAGATCCTTTCAATGTCCTCCTGGTATTTCAAAGCCGGGTTGACCTTGCCGAGGTTCCCAAGTTCTTCCATGTTGCATGTCATGCAAAGGTAGTGAGGGCAGGTTTCCCCAAAGACTATCTGCCCACGGGCTTTTGCCGACTGAAGCGCGTCAACAGTCTCCTTTGCACTTATATGAACGACATAGAAGGGCGCCCTGCAAATTTCTGCGAGATAGATCAAGTGTGTTGCATCAATTCCCTCCAGCCAGCCAGGCCTCGCTTCGGTCCAGATCTTGAGCCCTGTGTGGAAAAGAGGTTTGAGTTTCTCTTCAAAGTAATAGAAGACCTCGACATCCTCGCAGTGGGCCTGAGCGATCGCTGCTCCCTTCAAAGCGCCGATGGCGCTGAATCCTTCAAAGAGCCTTCCGTCGTCAATCGATCCGACCCCGATCGTTCTGGCCTGCTCTCCTTTATATCCATAGAAAAATTTGAAACAGCTTACGCCCAAATCGGAAACATAGGAAGGTATCTCTCGCATATGTTCCGGGGTGTGCGGATGGATGGAAAAAACGGTGTCTACAGCGGATTCGCGCTCCGTCGATTCTTTCCATTTTTCATATGTTTTAAAATAAGATTCCTCCGTATAAGTCTTTGCATGCCCGAGGAGATTCATCACGGTGGTAACCCCGCCCCGGGCACAGGAGCGAGTCTCTGTCCTTACCTCGTGCTCGAAATCCTTTTTTACTCCCCAGTGCACGTGAGGGTCGATCAAGCCGGGCAAGACAAACTTCCCTTCGGCATCGATGTCCTCTCTTGCGGTGGGCAGATATTCGTCCTTCCCGATGGCAACGATCATACCGTTACTGATTGCAACACCTCCGTGGAAGATGCCATCGGGACGAACGATTTGACAATTCTTCACCACACAATCTACTACCATTCGGTTCCGCTCCAATCGGGTGATCCTTGTTCTTGCCCTCGACCGGGTTTACGGTGCGCCAGCCATGAAGGTTACATCAGATGGATCTTGTCTTAGATGTCTTGATCGCGCTTGGTCTGCTCCTCAAATTGCGGAAGCGGAACGTCCACCCCTGACGATTCCCCAGAAACTCCTTCTGAATGGCTTCCCCTGGATTATTTTCCCTTCAAGTTCGTGATTTCGGCGATGTTCAAAATTCTTTGCGCCATTGCGACATGTACATTCTCGATCAATTTGCCATCGAGTTGAGTGGCTCCCTTTCCTTCGAGTTTTGCCTTTTCAAAAGCTTCGATGACTCTCCTTGAAAATTCACTCTCTTCTTTGGATGGGGTGAAAACTCGATTGACCACGTCAACCTGCGAGGGATGGATGACGGCTTTTCCATCGTATCCCATGTCCCTGGCCTGCTGTGTATGCTGCTCTAATCCTTCTAAATCCCTAATGTCAAAGTAAGGCGTATCGATGGCATCTATGCCTGCAATTCTCGCTGCTAAAAGAATTCTCATCATTGGATAATAGAGTTCCAAGCGACCAGACGTGATTCTGCCCCGGGTTTCGCTGGTAAAGTCCG
>Ga0315274_10012845_pt1 | contig 11934 bp, 3 predicted proteins | sample YL17G02_20_MG_FD_203700 | JGI IMG/M metagenome (GOLD analysis project Ga0315274, IMG submission 203700) | Sediment microbial communities from Yellowstone Lake, YNP, Wyoming, USA - YL17G02_20 | ecosystem: Environmental > Aquatic > Freshwater > Lake > Sediment | place: USA: Wyoming | collected... | reverse complement strand
TGATGTCCAGCCAATGGACGGGTCCCGCGCCAAACCAGCCGAGAACGAGGCTGACGTTGTGTTGGAGGAACATGAAGTACTTGAAGAAGCCCAGCATGCTGAGGCTGGCAACCACGGACACTGCGAGCGACGTCTTCCGCGTTGTCTCCGAGGGCGATGTCGCGATCACTTTACCGCATGCGTAGTTGATGATCGTGGCCGTGAGCATGAGGAAAATAAACCACGGGTTCGACCAGCCGTAGAAGACGTAGCTGATGCAGAGGAGAAAAAAGTTCCGTTTCCCGTGCGGGGCTCTGGCACCCGGCAGGAGGTAGTAGCCCAAGAGCGCAATAGGCAAGAAGCAGAAAACGAATATGTACGAGGAGAAGACCACAGGACTACGGTTTCACTCCTGGGTTGGTCCAGAGCGCCCAATAGACCGGCCCTTTGTACTCCTCGAAATAGCGGTTGATGACGCCGCCCATGAAGTAGTCGTCCATTGGACTTGCGAGGGCCATGCGGTGGATGTCGCCGGCCCGGAACTTCTTGAGCGTTCCGCCGACGTCTTTCACGCGCTCATCGGCGACCGACGCGCGCGGCGTCAGCGGGTTGTAGTGGCCGACGTAGATCGTGTCCGAGTCCACCTTGCCGCGGTGGACCTTCAAGACCTTGTACCTCATGACAAAGGCATAGTCGTAGTTGGTCTGATCAACGAATTCGCCGCGAATCTCCTCGAGTTGCGCGGTAACCTCGGTATCGCCGAGGGTGGTCACCTTATCGTCGACGTCACTGGCCGGGCTTTTCGCGCACGAGGCGCACAGGGCGAGACAGGAACACAGCAACGCCATAGCCATGCCGCCGAACTTCGAGACTGCACGCATTACTTCGCTCCTATCTCCGCATACGTCCAGTGAGGCTCCCACCCGGTCTCGAGCGTAAGCACGGGACCGTCCTTTGTGTTGGGATGAACCTTGCGCAGGTCCGGGCTGGGCCCGCCGATGCTGGGGGCATCCGGCAAGCGCATGATGCAGATGGGCGCGCCGGCCTTGTCGGCGCCACTCCCATCCTTGGGACAACGCGTAAACATGACGTACTGGCTGTCCGGCGACACCAAACCGCCGTAGATGTGGAAACCGTCCTCACCGTAGACAAGACGTTGCTCGCCTCCATCGCCCGATACCATCCATAGCTGCGTGTAACCTTGTCCATCGTTAGCCGGCTGCCCGGCGGGCCGTGACGACAGGATGATGCGGTTCGAGTCCGGGAACCAGTCCGGCGTGCAGTTCTGAAACGAACGTACCGGGTTGAGTTCCGCGCTCTCCGCGTTCAGCCGCACGACGGTCCAGGATTCGCCTTGGTGGTTTGCGACGCCGCAAAACCATTTTCCGTCCGGCGACCAGTACAACTGCTGATACACGCCCTTCCGCGGCATCTTCCGCACGACCTGCCGCACGGCCAAGTCGACGATATCGATGCCCTTCATGGTCAAGCACGCGATCTGTTTTCCGTCCGGCGACCAAGAGGCCCACGTCAGTTCGCCGTCGTCCCCCTGCGGCGTTGGGTTCGAGCCATCGGCATTTGCGAGGATGAGTTGCCCCTGGAATCCCCATCGGTCATGGTTGATGGTGGCCCCTTTGGGCAGCCGGCGATACAGCAAACGGGTCCCATCCGGCGAGAACCGCGGCGCAGCTTCCTCGAAGTCCGGCGTGTTTGTGATGTTGCGCTTCCGCGACCCATCCGGCCGCATCAGGAACAGGTCCCAACTCCCGCTCTCAGCGCGCGCCCCGTAACAGATCCACCCTTTGCCTGCCACCTCTTTCGCCAGATCCGCCACCGCCTGTTCTTGGGGAGCTTGACCCCAGGTCTGAACGGCGAAAAGAACCATCACCAGAAGAAGAGCACAATAACGCATTCGCAACGCCATATCCGGACCCTCCGCATGTTTTCGTGGGCCGGTTATAGCAGAAATCCGCCTTATGATTCACGGAAGATGCGACGGCATCCGGGGAAAAGGCCGTGGCGCTCGCGCGCGCAAGGCTTCCGCGCGAGCGTATATTTCGTTTTCATCCAGTCGATGTGTTTCAAGATGTTACCGCCTATCCGAAAAACCCTGCTTGCCGGCAGCCAACAACCTGCGAATGTCGAGGCGCTTCGAGGAATCCGCCAGAATCCGCGGTGCTCTCTCAGCCTTGTTCCTCTTCTTGACGATCTTTTGGGGTGGACCTTTGGGCGAGTGCAACAAAGGTTGTGCGCAACATCGGCCTTCGGAACGGAAGGATAGCTGCCGGGAACAGGGTGACGGGAAAACGGCGGAATGAAGCGCGGATGTCACGGTACAACAGTTCCTGGGAAAACGAGAACGCTGTGGTGTGACGCAAGGCCTTGTCAGCCTCCCGGCATGGATGTATACTGAAGAGAGAGGTGGGTTTTGTTGACATCTACGGGAGGGCGTGGCCATGTCGAAGGGGAATGTTGTCGGACTCGCGGGAATGCTGATGTTGCTTGTTGCAGGTTTTGCTGGCTGCAACAAGACGGGTTCTCTGCAGGTGAATCTCTCTCCGCCGACAGCGGTTGAGGCGGGAGCACAATGGTCCGTAGACGGGGACACGTGGCAAGACAGCGGGGCCACCGTCTCCAATTTGTCAGAGGGGGCGCACCCCGTAACGTTCAAGGATATCCTGGACTGGACTGCGCCCGAGGCACAGGACGTGCTGATTACCGCGAATGAGACTCGAGTTCTCACTGCCAGTTATGTGCTGAGTGGCGAAGGTGAGGGCGAAGGTGAAGGCGAAGGCGAGGGCGAGGGCGAAGGCGAGGGCGAAGGCGAAGGCGAGGGCGAAGGAGAGGGCGAGAACGTCACTATTCCCAATGTGACGGGAATGACGCAGGCGGCGGCAGAGAACACGCTTCTCGATGCGGGCCTGAGGGTCGGGACGCGCTCGAGTACGCATGATGCCGCGATTCCGATTGGCTCGATCGTCAGTCAGGACCCTGCGGAGGGAATGGTCGTCATCGCAGGAACGGCAGTGGACTTGGTCATCTCGCTTGGGCCTGAAGGCGCCCAGCTTCCCCCTGATCCCAAGGATGTTGCGATGCCCTTGGATCCAACGGTTCCCGGCGACATGGCGCGGGACACGCGGTTTCTGTACGACAGCCCCGTGCCCATCCAAACCGGCGTGGACCCCAAGGACATAGAACCGCATCGTGTCGCAGTGGTTCGTGGAAAGGTCGCCACACGGGACGGCGCCCCGTTGCCCGGCGTTGCCGTGACCATCCTCAACCACCCCGAATTCGGCAGGACGCTGACGCGCGAGGACGGCATGTTCGACATGGCCGTGAACGGTGGTGGCGAACTAACCATGAGCTTGGAGAAGGACGGCTATCTCCCATCGCACCGTAGCCTCGATGTCCCATGGCGCGACTACATCTGGATGCCGGATGTGGTCATGATTGTGGCCGACCCGGTGGTGACAACGATTGATTTTTCGGAGCCGATGCAAGTGGCGCGGGGCAGCGTCGTCACAGACGGCGATGGCTCCCGGCAGGCGACCATTCTGTTTCCGCAAGGGGCCAAGGCTCGCATGGTCTCGAAGAGCGGGCAGAAGTCCGCCCTCGACCGGTTGAGCGTGCGCCTCACCGAATATACCTCGGGCGCGACCTGGCAGAAAGCGATGCCGGCGGATCTGCCGGATTACTGCGGCTACACGTATTGCTTTGAAGCCACGGCGGACGAAGCCGTCAAAGCCGGCGCCACGAGTGTCGAATTCGTCGAACCCGTCCTGATGTATGTTGAGAACTTCGTGGGGTTCCCGGTGGGATCCATCGTTCCGACCGGACTTTATGACCGCACGAAGGGCGTGTGGGAGACTTCGGAGGATGGCCGCGTCATCAAAGTGATGAGTGAATCGGGCGGCATGGCCGATATTGATATAGACGGCGACGACGTGGCGGACGACAGCGCCGAATTATCGGGGTTGGGCTTCTCCGACGCCGAGCGGCAGCGCGTGGCCGAATTGTACGAACCGGGCCAGACCCTGTGGCGGTCTCGGCTGCGCCATTTCAGCCCGTGTGACCCGAATTGGCCGTTGATGCCGGACGATGCGGACTGGCCGCTTCCCTCTGGCCGCCACCCCACGATATTCGATTGGTTCAACGGGCGCATGTGCCGCAAGGGCGGGTCCATCCTGGATTTTCAGAACCAGACGCTCGGCCAGGCGCTGCCCATCGTCGGGACCGAGTTCACGCTGAACTACTGGACCTCCCGCGTGCCGACCCCACGTGATTACACGGTTGAAATTCCGATCAGCGAAGCCACAATACCGGACAGCGTGGCGCGCATGAAACTCCGGGTGAGTGTCGCGGGCCAGGAGTTCGCCGCGAACTTCGCGCCTGCTCCGAATCTGAGCTACACCTTCGTATGGGACGGTCTGGACGGATACGAGCGTCCCGTACAGGGACGCGCACGCGTCACAGTCAACGTCGGCTACGAGTACGTAGCCGAATATGTGACCTGGATGAATCCAAGCTTCGGTACCGGCTCTTTTGGACGGATGGTGGCGGCGACAAGCGGCACGCGGATGTTGGTGCCTGCACGCAATCCCGGCGTGTTTGAGAGCACCGTCACGGCCTGGGCCACGTGGAAAGGCGATATCGGGCCGTGGGACGCAAAGGGCCAGGAGTTGGGCGGATGGTCCGTGGACGTCCTGCACACGTATGACCGAGATCGTCAGGTTCTTGTCAAGGGAGATGGAGATCTCATCGAGGCAAAGAGCTTGCAAGACGCCGTAACCACGTTGGCGGGAGGGGGTGATATTCATCCGGATACCGTGGATAGCCTGCCGGCCATGGACGCTTCCTTGCGGGCAGTCGTCGATCTGAAATGTAGCCCCGACGGCAGTATTTTTCTTCTTGAGGCGTACTACCGAGACTACCTGAATGAGCGGGATAGGGGGAGTTGGGTGCTCAAGATCACGCCGGACGGCACCCTGCGCCGCATTGCAGGGTCGGGGGGATTCGGGTACAGCGGAGACGGCGGCCCGGCGCTCGATGCCGACATGAAGAGCCCTAATTGCATGGCCTTGGGTCCGGACGGCAGCATCTACATCAGCGACTGGGAGAACTATCGCATACGCCGGGTGAGCCCCAGCGGCATCATCACGACCGTCGCTGGAACGGGAGATTGGACGGGATCGGTACCCGCCGGGGCCGACGGCGACCTCGCCATTGAAACCCCCATAAACGGAGCCCAGGCGATGGCTGTGGGTCCCGATGGAACGCTGTATTTTTGTGAAAGGGATTCCACCGGAGCGGCCGCCCACGTAATCCGCAGCATCACGCCGGATGGCCGTATTGCCAAAGTCACAGGAGGGTCGCGGAACGGCTTCGCCGGGGACGGCAACCCGGCGGCGGACGCGCGGTATGGGATGATTGAGGATATTGCCCTGCATCCCGATGGCTCGCTCTACATCGCGGATAGGCTAAACAACCGGCTACGCCGCGTCCGCTCAGACGGGATAGTGGAAACGGTAGCGGGCACCGGATCGGACGAAGACTATACGGAAACTGCGGCGGCCACAGACGCGCCACTTTACCAGCCTATGGGCTTGGCACTCGGACCTGGGGGAAAGGTCCTGGTGTATCACCCTGGGGGCGGCGGGCGGCCATGGCGCGTCACGCAGGTCTCCCCGGGCGGAAGCATCTTGCGCGCAGCGGGACGCGTCTCGGGTTGGCCCTCGGGCTGTAGCGACGAGGGGACACCGGCGCGCAATTGGTGTATAGGCCTCCGCGAGTTGGACGGGATGGCTTGCGCACCGGATGGGGCTATCTACATCGCCCTCGCGCCCCAGGGTCTTTTCGGTGCGTTCCACGTCAAGAAGATCTCACCCGCGTTGCCCGGGTATAGCACGGGGGAGTTCTTTGTACCGGATCCCGCAGGGAGCGTGCTATATCATTTTGACGCCCTCGGCCGTCACTACCGAACGTTGGATACGATGCTCGGGACGGTCCTGTACGAGTTTGAATACGACGCGTTCGGGCGAGTAGTTGGCATCACGGACGGCGACGGCAATCGTACGGTCGTCGAACGCGATGGCCGGGGTACCGGCCGCGCCATTGTCGGGCCCTATGGCCATCGCACCGAGCTGGCCGTTCGTGACGGCTACCTTGAGGAATTGACCGACCCGGCCGGCTCGACGTACGCGATGACCTATGAAGCGGGCCTCATGAAGACCTTCACGGACCCCGAAGGCGCCCTCACCAGTTTCTCGTACGACGAGGACGGTTACCTGGCGGAAGAAGCAGATCCCTCCGGGGGATCCACGATGTTCAGCCGCTGGCAGGATAGCGGCCGCTGCATCGTTACGCGTACCAGCGGCCTCGGCGAGGTTTGGACCTACGACGTGAACCGGCTCGAGTCCGGCATCATTGAAACGTGCACTACGGAACCGGGCGGCGGCAATATGAATGCGGTGTTGGACCCCGCCGGCCTGACGACCATCACGTACCCAGACGGCAGCACCGTCTCGCAGCAAACTAAGCCCGACCCGCGTTTTGGCGCGAGCGTTCCCATTCTCGATACGGAGACCCTCACGACACCGCTCGGGGTAGCAGTCACTACGAGCCTAACGCGGAGTACGGTACTGGCGGACCCGCTCGATGTGCTCAGCCTTCTGACGCAGGACGACACGCTCAACGTGAATGGAAGCTTGGTGTACACGAACTTCTCCGCCGAGGACCGTGAGTATTCGGTGACGACGCCTGCGGGCCGCCGAGTCACTTACCTCTATGACGAACAAGGACGATTGGTCGAAGAGTCGTTCCCTTCGTCCGGCGTTACCCCCATTCAGTACGAGTACGACGACCGTGGACGGCTTGCCCGGCTGATCCAAGGCAGCCAGCAATGGAGCTTCGGACTGGACGATCGGGGACGGCTTGCCACGTTCGATGACGCCGCGGGCCGCCGGGTGACCTATGAGTACGACAATGCGGACCGCCAGACGCGCGTCGTCCTGCCAAGCGGCCGGACCTACGGCTTCGCATACAACGCCAACGGCGACCTCGTGCAGTTGACCATGCCCAATGGCATGCTTCACCACTTCGCGAGAACTCCAGCGGGGTCGTTCTTCACCTACCACATGCCGGACGGACGCATGTATACCACGCTATACAATATCGACCAGCAACGCGAGTCCGTGACCCTGCCCATGGACGACACCGAGAGCTTCACGTATGACGCTTCGGGTAACATTCAGACCATCTCGTATCCGGAGGCGACGGTTCAGTTTGCGTATAGCGGCACTTCGTCTTCGTGCTGTATCTGCGGTGATGGCCAGATGACGATCACACGGACGCCGGTCTCGGGCGCGGCGCAGGCCCTCGAACTGGCGTACGACGGCCACTTGCTTATCGGAACCAACTTCAGCGGCGCCGCCAGCGCCCGATATGCGTTTACGTACGACCGGGACTACAACCCGGTGTCTATTGCGCTCGAGGGGGCTGATGCCACGGGCATGGCCTTCAACAACGATGGCGAGCTCACCACCTACGGACCGTTCACTTTCAGGCGCAACGGGCCCGTGGGCAGCGTGGATCGGATTAGTGACAGCTTGCTGGCCCTAAACTACACCTACGATACCTACGGACGCGTCGCCTCGCGCAACCATATCGTCAATGGGGTGAACGTGTACGCGCTGTCATTGAATTACGATCTGGCGGACAACCTCCTCAGCAAGACCGAAACGAAGGCCGGCCTTGCGGAGACGATTCGGTACACCTATAACGCCGATGGCGAGTTGCGCACGGTGACCCGCAACAGCGCTGCCGCCGAGGAGTACGATTACGACCTCAATCGGAACCGCTCGAGTGGGAGCCGGAACGGCGGCGACGCCGAGACCGCCACCTACGATAGCCTGGATCGCTTGACGAGCCGCGGCGCCGTGACCTATCAGTTCAATGACAACGGCTGCCTGGTCTCGCGCGGCGCCGATACGTTCACGTACAGCGCGCGCGGCGAGTTGCTGCAAGTGCAGATCAGCGGGGGCAAGACCATCACGTATACGTACGATGGGCTTGGCCGGCTCGTTGCCCGAACGGACGGTACCGGGACGCGCCAATACCTGTATGATGGAATGGGGTCCATTTTTCTCGTTACCGAGTCCCGGGATGCAGCGGGCGAACTGACGCGCTTCTACTACGACGACTACGGCCTCCTGTATGCGATGCGCCAAGGCGCGGCATGGTTCTATGTCGCATGCGACCAGATGGGCACGCCGCAGGTCGTGGCCGATGCCACCGGCGCCGTCGTCAAGCAGATGGCGTGGGACAGCTACGGCAACGTGCTCAGCGACAGCAACCCGGCGATGTTCATGCCGATCGGGTTTGCCGGCGGTATCGTGGATCCCGACGTTGGGCTGATTCGGTTCGGTCTCCGCGATTACGAACCTGCGTCCGGACGCTGGACCACACGCGACCCCGCCCTGTTCCAAGGGGGGAGCAACCTGTACGCGTATGCGTTCAATGATCCCGTCAACCGACGCGACCCCACGGGTCTGTTCTGCATATCCTACGGCGGGTACGCCCGTCTGGGGATGGAATTCGGCCTGTGCGTTACCGGCGACGGCATGTCGATATGCAGCGAGGCCGGCTTCGGCGCAGGTGGCGGCATTTCGGTTGACCCATTCGGCGGCTTGGCGGCTGAGGAACTCTTCCTCAACGCGGAAGTGACGGCCAGCGTGGGTGTCGCGTCAGGCGGATACGCCGGACACTGGGGCACCTGCGGTTCCAACCACGGTCCCCGGTGTCAACTGGGAGCCGTCAACTTCTGCGAGCGCAAGGCGAACCTCGACAGCGGCAACTTCAACCGAACGGCCTCGGAGGCCTTGCGGCGCGACTACCGGCATACGCGCGGATCTTTCAGACAGATCGGCCAGCATATCAGGGACCGCAATCTGCGCGGTCTGTTCGGTTCCCGAAGGGGCGCGATCCGAGCGCAAGCGAAACTCACCGGCGGCGCCTGCGGGCAGGTCCTCTGGTAGACGGTTTGCGGTGTGGCCCTCAGTATAGCGCCCACGGGTTTGCGGGCGCGGGTGGGCAGTTCAGTGAGTGCGGACCAACGGGCGAAATCCGCTGCTCGATCGGGACGTTCAACCCCTGCCTGTGCCTCCCGAGAAATCGTACTTGTTGGCTGATAATGACTTGTGAAGATCGGTGTTGTTCCAGGCATTCGTCGGATTCCATGACTATTTGCCAGCCTTGCCCCCCTACGAACGCTCTTCCAGCGCACCGTGTGCGAGTGCAACAGAGGTTGTGCGCAACCTCCGCCTTGGTAGCAGAGTGCCAGCTACCAGTAACGGGTTGAAGCGAACACTGCGGAATGAAGCGCGGATGTCACTGCACAACAGTTCCTGGGAAAACGAGCACGCTGGCGGTGCGACGAGGAATTGACAGGCTCCCACCCTGGGTGTACAGTGAGGGAAGAGGGTGGTTCAACCGACATCTGCGGGAGGGTATCGCCATGACAAGGGGGAGCATCGTTAGGCTGGCGGGGATGCTTGTCCTGCTTGCCGCAGGTCTTGAAGGCTGCAATAAAACGGGTTCGCTGCAGGTGAACCTGTTACCTCCGGACGCGGTTGACGCGGGATCGCAGTGGCGCGTCGATGGCGGGGCGTGGGAGAACAGCGGCGTCACCGTCGCCAATCTGTCCGAGGGAACGCACCCGGTAACGTTCAAGGGGATCTTGGGTTGGATTGCGCCCGAGGCACAGGACGCGCTGATTGCTGCAAACCAGACGCGGGTTATTACTGCTGACTATGTTCTGAGTGGTGAAGGTGAAGGCGAAGGTGAGGGCGAAGGTGAGGGCGAAGGCGAAGGTTCCCCCTGGCAGAATCCGGACAATCTGTTTGACGCCAACGGGGATGGCTCCGTCAGGCCCGCGGACACATGGACGGTCATCAACGACATCAATACCAACGGCTCGCGGGCTCTTCCAAATCCTCCCGTGTCCCCGCCGCCACCGCCACCGTATCTCGACGCGAATGGCGACGGGTTTGTGTCTCCGATAGACGTGCTGCTCATTATCAACTATCTGAACACGCCCCCGAAAGGCAGCAAGGCGGCCAATGCAGTGCAGTTCCGGGTTGCCATTCGGGATTCGGGCGGGAATGAACTATCCACGGTCACTCAGGGGGAAGACTTTTGGGTGGAGGTTTCCGTTGAGAACACGGCTCCAGGCGCGGAAGCGGTGTTTGCGGCGTATTTGGATCTGAGTTTCGATATAACGCTCGTGGCCCCGGAGCCGCAGTTGGAGTATGGGCCGGAGTTTCCCAACGGACACACGGGGACCTGGCAAGTCGGGGAGGTCACCGGCCATATCGACGAGGCGGGCGCGTTTGACGGAATGATTTTCCTGAGTCCCGGCGCGTATGTGCTGTTCCGATTCGCGTGCACGGCAATGAATCCGGGGCAGGCCGTATTTGCGGCGGAGCCGGCGGATACTTTCCCGGCGAGCGACGTGCTGGTTTTCGGATTGGATCAACCCGTGAGTGTGGATGCGATCCAATACGGCAGCGTCACGCTCACAATCCAACCCGGTGGCGAAGGCGAGGGCGAAGGTGAAGGCGAGGGTGAGGGTGAAGGAGAAGGTGAGGGCGAAGGGGAAACCATTATGCTTCCCGGGAACATGCCTCTTGTGATGGTGTGGATTCCGGAGGGATCATTCATGATGGGCCGCCAGAATGCGGACGAACTGCACAGCTCTGACAATGAAGATCCCCAGCACCAGGTGACGTTCGCGCATGGGTTCTGGTTGGGCAAGAACGAGTTGACCAAGGGGCAGTGGCAGGCGGTGATGGAAACGACGCCATGGGCGGAGCAGGACGATGTGCTCGATGACGTGGACAGTCCGGCGGTATACGTAAACTGGGACGATGCGCAGGCGTTCATCGCGGCGCTGAACGCTCTCACGGGCCAGATATTCCGGTTGCCTTCGGAGGCGGAGTGGGAGTATGCGGCCCGCGCGGAGACGACCACACGATTCTACTGGGGCGACGACCTGGACTACACGCAGATCGGCGACTATGCATGGCACTGGGGCAACGCCTATAACGTGCTCGAGCGATACGCCCACGTGGCCGGCCTGAAACTGCCGAACGCCTGGGGCTTGTACGATATGAGCGGAAACGTGTGGGAATGGTGCCAGGATTGGTATCACCACAACTACTCCGGCGCGCCGGCCGATGGCAGTGCGTGGGAGTCTCCCGTTGATCCGTACTCGTACCGCATGTTGCGGGGCGGCTGTTACGCCAACTACGATACATACTGCCGCTCAGCGCGACGCTACCCGTTCTGGTCGTTTGCAGACGCCACTTTCGGCTTCCGCCTCGCGCGGAGTCTCACTATTGGCGTCCCCGATGTTGTGGGTATGACGCAGGCGGAAGCGGCGTCGGCGATTGCGAGTGCGGGCCTGACGGTAGGCGTGGCGACGGAGCAACAGAGCGACACCGTGCCCGCCGGGGATGTGGTCAGCCAGGACCCGGCGGCGGGGGCGAGCGTTGCGCCGGAAACGGCGGTTGATTTGGTGGTGTCCCTCGGGCCGGAACCGGTGGTCACCGAGACCATCCTCCTTCCCGGCGACGTGCCGTTGGTGATGGTGTGGATCCGGCCGGGGACCTTCATGATGGGCCGGTACCCGGACGAGCAGGACAGCGACGACGATGAAGACCCGCAGCATGAGGTTACGCTGGCACAGGGGTTCTGGATGGGACAATACGAACTGACCAAAGCGCAGTGGACGGCGGTGATGGGGACAACGCCGTGGTCTGAGTGCTACTACGTAACCAACGATCCGGACAGTGCGGCGGTGGGTGCAAGCTGGGACGATACGCAAGCCTTCGTCACGGCGCTGAACACCTGCACCGGGCAGACCTTCCGGCTGCCTTCCGAGGCGGAGTGGGAATACGC
>Ga0315274_10012844_pt1 | contig 11934 bp, 8 predicted proteins | sample YL17G02_20_MG_FD_203700 | JGI IMG/M metagenome (GOLD analysis project Ga0315274, IMG submission 203700) | Sediment microbial communities from Yellowstone Lake, YNP, Wyoming, USA - YL17G02_20 | ecosystem: Environmental > Aquatic > Freshwater > Lake > Sediment | place: USA: Wyoming | collected... | reverse complement strand
TGCTCTTCACTGTACCGATAGGTATACTTAAGATATTGGCCATTTGTTTGTAAGAAAATTTGTTAAAATAGGCCAAGATTAGTATTTCTCGCAGATTCTCCGGCATATTCGCTATAGTCTGCGCAACCCGAGCGGAGGTTTCACCCTGCTCCAATTCCTCGTAAGGCATTGTACTGTCGGAACTAAGAGTGTTGAGCACATCATCGAAGGACATCTCTTCCGAATCTGATAAAGTGCCTATAGGAATAGCCGCTATCCGCTGTGATTTGCGAAGCGCATCTTTGGCTTTATTGGCGGCGATAGTAAACAGCCAAGGCCGCAAAGGCCGGCTCGGATCAAAACTATCCCGGCTGGTAAATAGCTGCAAAAATGTCTCCTGAAAGACATCCTCGGCCAGCTCCTGACGATTTAGAAACTGCTTTAGAAATGCGTAAAGACTATTCTTATAACGGCTTACAATTTCACGGAATGCTGCTTCGTCGCCCTGCCCATAGCGCGCAAGAAGCTCTGCATCGCTCAGTTTTGCACATGCATGCTTCATAATTCAATCTCCCAAACACCACATTATAAGCAACGCGCAGGCAAATTAAAATCTTTATTGCAGAGGATTTATACAAAAAACAGGCAGCACACTTTTGCTTGACCAGGGTTTCGCATCAGCCACCCCTGCCTTCGCAGGGACAAGCCTGACCCCACCAAAGTGGGGGGCGGTCTCCACTGGAGAAATATAGCTTACCCATCTTGACATTGGCTTTGGCTTTAATTGGCTTTGATTGGCTTTGTTTCTGCCGGGCCTGCAGACGCCTAAATTTTCATATCCCTTTGTATTGTAAGAGATTACGCTCATTTGGCGTTTTCGCAAATTGGCTTTGTTTTGCATAATTTAGTAAAAATGATCGCCGCCTTCTTAGCATTAACCACGGATTGCTCGGATAAACACGGATTGGGTGATGCGTTTATGCGGTTCACCATTTACCCATCTTCTCATTCACTCATTTAGTTACAAAGCGTCTTTTGACTTTCTACTTTTCACTTTTGACTTCTAACCCATAAGCTTTTAGCTTATTTGTTATGTATATATTATACCCGAAAGGCCGTTTTTTCTCAAGCGAATTCCCGACAAATCTCGGCGACTATATCGCGTGAAGGCCACTCAACTGCACCCAGAGCCTGCCCCTTCGGCAGGCTCAGGGCAAGCTCTGAATTCATTGAAGGGGTAAAATGTGAAGCCTATCTCGCAGAGTTGAGTCCATACTCGATCGTGGATGGCTCAGGTTGGCCAAAAAATAATGAAAAATCACTTTGACATTATAATGTTGTGGCGCTATAATGTCAATAGAAAGGCATAATATGAAAGCAAACACAAAAAGAACAACAATTTATCTGGATGCCGACATTCATCACGCATTACGCATAAAGGCAGCCGAAACAGAGAATTCGATGTCAGAACTAATTGCAGAGGCCATCAAGACTTCTTTAGCAGAGGATTCCATTGATCTGGCGGCGTTTGAAGAGCGGAAAAATGAGCCGAGCCTGGCATTTGAGGATGTCTTAAAGAGACTCAAAAGAAGTGGCAAAATATAATTTAACAATAAAGAAATCCGCTGCCAAAGAGCTGCAAGACATACCAAAGAAGGACCTGCTGAGAATTATCAAACACATTCAATCCCTTGCCGAAAATCCGAGACCAGCCAGGTCGCAAAAGCTTTCATCGAGAGAACAATATCGCATTCGCCAGAGTGACTACAGAATTTTTTACTCCATTGATGACGGACAGTTCGTAGTCGACGTAGTCAAGATTGGCCACAGGCGGGAAATATATCGGTAAGGACGGTCAGAAGACAGAATACAGGAGACAGGAGACGGAAAACAGGGGACAGAGGACAGAAGACAGAGGGCAGAAGTTTACCCGCCTCCGGCGGGACAGAAAAACAGAGCCGCGACCGTAAGGGAGCGGCGCCTCGCAGCATCAAGCAAATCTTGGGGATAGGCAGACCAGAATACAGGGGATTTGGAATACAGATATTTTCGGACATTAATCTGGGGAAAAAACCATTTAGCAGATAGAAATTATTAGTTATAATACAGCTAAATTTCAGCCGATAAATAATATTGTGGATGGGAAAATCTATGCAGAGAATCTGGATTAATTGTCGGATTTTGGCATGAAATTGGGGAATAAGAAAAAACCGATTCTTGTATGATGAAAAACAGCGACTGTCCATAGTTTTCCCATCCATAGTTTCTTCTCGGAGAATGGTATACAGAATTAGTTAGTAATGTTTGATTATCGTGGCCATGTCCAATCTAAGCGACATCAAAGAATATTGTCTGCAGTTTTATAGAGAACTGAACCATCCGTATTCTGTTGGGGAAAAAGTCCCAATTAACATAAGCGACCTTGAGATGGCCGTAGATATCCTTGACGGTATCTTAGGTATTGAGTCAGGAGAAAAAAGCTTCCGTGGATTGCAGGATCAGTTTTACACGGCGTTCAGTAACTACTTGCAACTGCCTAGAAGCAAAATAGGTTCTCTTTGTATTGCTGCAGATAAACTATCTTCTTTAATTGAACCTTTTCTCAAAAAGGTTACTTTAAATTTCTTGCCCAACAAAAAAATTACAACTGAGAATGGCACAAAGTTAGCTCTTTGGAAAACTTCCAACTACGCTGACATATTAGAAGCTCTTGAATTAATTAAAAAAAGCAAGCTTCACATAAAGACCGAAGGTTATTGGGAAAAAGAATCGGCAAATCTCGCAATATTGCGATATGGGTTTACTGCAAGACAAAAAGGAGTACACGAGTCACGAATCCACAGTTTAGAAGAATTGGAAAAAATAATCTACAGCACTATAGGCTCGTACATCGTTGTGTGTTTGCGTATTTCGAAAATTAAACCACTCTTCAAAAAGTTGGGCGAAATCATCCAGAGACAGCGGTGTGTCCATCTATTTGAAGAAAGGGTTAGATCGTACCCTATCACAGGTGCTCTTCTCTCGACAAAAGAACATTTGCTGATATACAAGTGGCGAAAAGAGATTTCGCCAGACGTAGGAGGAAAGAAGCTTTTATTCACCAGTTATCTTGCTGGCTCTGGTCCTTGTTTTTACTGGTTTAAGAATGAAGATAAAAACATCATGGTGGCCTGGGCCGAGGAACTTTTGGCAACCTCAGAAGATGAAATCGTAAAGGAAAATGCAATACGATACTTGATCGAAAATTGTCCAAAACCCCTGAAGCTCCAGGAAATTATTACAAATCTTTATTCTTATGAAAATAAAGAAGAATTGTCAGAATACGTTAGGCAATTTGGGAAATCCTCAGACATACCTATTTTGCTAAAGTTATGTTCTGACAAAAGAGAAGAGGTGTCATTGGCCTCTCAACAACTGCTGTCCTGTATGTTTCCGAAGGTTAATGAGGTTTTGAAGAAACTGGCTCGTAGCAAATCCCCAGATAAGAAGAAACTTCTACGAATGGTAATTAAAAATCTTGCCCAAGAAAGCGATCTATGTTCGTACAGAAATTTTGCCAACATCAGAGATAAAGCCGAGCAGATAATATATATCCACTGTCTGGGCGAGTTGGGAACGGATGAGGATTTGAAATCTCTATCAGATTGGGTAACTGCGAGAAGAAGAAATGGCATTTTAAGAACAGCATGTTGGTATTCAATTTCGAGAATAGCAAATCGCTTGGGGATGTCAAGCGAGGTCTGGTCCTTGGTCAACAAGAAGAACCGAATCGCTAAACTTGCAGCTTTGGAAGCTATGACCAGAAATGGAATTGGTACAAATTTCAAATCACTATTCTCAAAACAATTTGTAAGCCGATTCCATCTAGCCGGCATCGTATTGGGAATAGCTTCCCCGGGGGATAACAGAATCATTCGTTCTTACTTGGCTAAAGTGAAATTGGATTACGATGTGCGGGATATAGTACTAGCATTATGTAAGATAGGTGACGCTGGTGACTTTAAGTTTCTGCTAGACCTGTTCTGCAACTATAAGGATAGAATAGAATTCCAAAATCATGTGAGGATCGCCGATGCAATGGCAAAAATCTGCAATGAAAAGGAGTCACGTAGTTTAGGCAAATTCATAAACTCTTCAGAATTCTGGACATATATTTCCCCTGGAAATAATAGAGCAAAGAGGCCTCTTCCGCTTAAGAACATTGATAACCAGGCTTTTATGAGAAGGGTGATTGCAGCGTGCTTTATAGAGAAAAGGACCAGGAAAGATATCAACATGCTTAGAAAACTTCTGAATCACAATTACAAGTGGATTGCCTATAAAGCTGCTGCGAAATTTGCGAAAGTTGGGTATGTTTCCGATATAGACAATCTAACTCGGTCTGCGTGGAAGTTGGACCAACCAAACCTGAAGGAAGCGACCGCAACAACATACGCCCTTCGTTTATTGGACAAAAAACTCTACGCACACGATAGGGTGTGACAACATAATAATGAGCGATTAGAACATGCCTGATAGGAATGTAAAAACAATTGGAGATTTGATTTATTATCAGTATGCCAAGATCGTTGCTAGGCGTGCATTTGGTATGCCTGATGGTAAAGAGGCGAAAAGAAAGCACTACGGATTTATAAAGAAAACATTCAGAGAACTGAAAAGCGGGGACAAGTTGTGGTCGGAGATAACGCGAGAAGATTGGCAATTTGTTGAGGCCGAAAAGAAGTGTGCATACTGCGGAAGCGAAAGTGACCTGCAGAGGGAGCATATCGTGCCTAAGTCTCTGCCGATTCGACTGGAGTGCAAGACGTGCGATGTTATCCAGGGGATACATAACCAAATATGGGCGTACGGTGGATGCAATTTTCTAAAGAGCACAAAAGGACTGTATGAGTTCTATAGGGAAAAGCATCCGAGTGAGAGCAAGTTCTACGACTTTATCCCGCCTTTATTGGAAAAGAAGTACCTAAAGACAATCATAAACTGCCACGAGTGTGCCCAAACACTGGGTAAGGCCGATTTGGACCGCGATGGGAAAATCACGGTTCTCGATATTGATTTTATCCTTCACCAAAATTGAGGGGGAGATTGCCACCCATTCGGCTACGCTCAGGGTAAACTATCAGGCCTCGCAATGATGTTTTTTATAGACTCCTCGGCTGCGTTCAGGGCTGGCCTTGCGCGGGAATGACAATTAGAGATAGATTCCTCGGCGGAGTTTACCCCTTCACGGCATTCAGGGCAGGCTCTGAGCACAGCCGAACGGGCTCGGAATAACAACAGAAGGACAGACCTCGGCGAAAAATCACCCGCTAAAAGCGCTGGGCACTATATCTTTTTGGCTTTTTATTATCGGATTTTGTAGGGGGGTTTTTATTCTCAATCCTCCTACGGCGGAGCAATACGAGGCAACGCGGATTATCGGATGTCAGCAGGCAGCTTTCAAACCGGGTGTTGGCGTGAATTTTCTTGACTGCAAGGTCTAAATGGACGATAATGTAGCTGAAAGTCGCCGCCCCTAAGGCACTAAGGAAGGAGGAGCGGCTATACAATCGCCAGTGGAGGGTTACCATTTGCGCAACTCGCGCGCTAAAAACAAGATGTCACTCTGCAAATAATTCTCGGAGGGACTGGTGAAATCATGAAAACCAGAAGAACAAATCCAAATGCCCGGCTCATAGTGCCGGTACTCTTGCTTGCGATGGCCTGTACGGCCGGCGCGCAAACTATATTTGTCGATGCGAACGCCGTCGGTGCAAATAACGGCACAAGCTGGGCCGATGCTTTTAATTACCTTCAGGATGCCCTTGCGGCGGCCTCAAGCGGCGCCGAAATCCGCGTGGCTCAGGGCACGTATAAGCCGGACCGAGGAGCGACAGCGACCGCGGGCGACCGAACTGCAACGCTCCAGTTTGCCAGCGGAGTCTCTATCCGAGGCGGGTACGCCGGCTTGGGTACGCCGGATCCGAATGCCCGAGATATTAACGCGTACAAGACCATTCTCAGCGGAGACCTGAACGGCGACGACGGCTCAGATTTCGCCCACAACAGCGAGAACAGCTATCACGTAGTGACCGCAAGCGGGACGGATGCAACTGCCGTAATCGACGGTTTTATCATTACCGCCGGAAACGCTAACGGCTACTTCCTGGATGGGCATTATGCCGGCGGCGGGATGCGTAACGTCAACGGCAGCCCCACCATAAAAACCTGTGTCTTCAAGCAGAACTGGGGCATCCGCGGCGGCGGAATGGCAAACTCTACAAGCAGCCCGACAGTGATCAACTGCACGTTCACCGGCAATTCATCGAGCTACGGCGCAGCGATGTACAACCAAGAGCTGAGTAATCCGGTGCTGGTGAGCTGCACACTCAGCGGCAACTCGGCAGCCTACGGCGGCGGAATCGGTAACCGAGACGCCAGCAGTCCGAGCCTGACCAACTGCGTCATCAGCGGCAACTGGGCAGATGGCGGCGGCGGAATATGGAACTACGACCGCTGCAATCCTACACTGACCAACTGCACCATAAGCCGGAACACAGCCAGCTACGGCGGCGGACTCTGGAGCTACTATAGCGCCGGCACCATCACAAACTGTATACTCTGGGGCGATTTGCCTGACGAGATCATCTTATATAACAATGAGCCGGTTGTAACCTATAGTGATGTTCGAGGCGGCTGGGGCTCCTGGCCAGGGGAGGGCAATATCTACGCCGACCCGATGTTTGTCAACGCTGCCGGCGGTGATTATCGGTTGGCACCAAGCTCACACTGCATCGACGCCGGCAACAATAACGCCGTGCCGCAGGACATTTTCGACCTCGACAGCGATGGCGATGTAAATGAACCGCTGCCGCTCGACCTCATGGGCACCGGACGATTTGCTGATTCTGCCGACGTTGCAGACACTGGGCTGGGCACAGCGCCGATCGTCAATATGGGAGCGTATGAGGCTGCCGCTTCAGTGTTTCTGGTGGGCGCCAGCTCGGTCGCAGTCCCCGAGGCAGGGACAGCAGCGTTCAGCGTCTCGCTGCTAATGGATCCGCTCGGTACGGTTGAAGCGACAGTGGCTCGCCAATCCGGTGACCCCGACATCACGGTGCAGTCGCCGGCGTTATTAATCTTCGATTCGGCCAACTATTCGGTTCCGCAGACCGTAACTTTGGCAGCGGCTAAAGACGCTGACTGCATCAACGGCCAAGCGATAATTTCGATAAGCGCTGCCGGATTTGTCACAGCCTATGTTACCGCAACTGAGCAGGAGACCGAGGTCCCAACCATCCTGTATGTCGACGCCAACGCCGCCGGAGCTAACACCGGCTCAAGCTGGCAGGACGCATTCATATACTTGCAGGATGCGATGGCCACCGCAAGAATCGTTCCAGACGTTCAGCAGATCAGAGTGGCTGCCGGCACTTACACGCCCGATCGCGGAGCTGCCGTCATTGCCGGCGACCGGACGGCTTCGCTGCGACTGCTCAACGGCGTCAGGATCAGGGGCGGCTACGCCGGCTCGGCCAACTCCGATCCCAACACACGAGATATCGAGGCATACAAAACTATACTCAGCGGAGACCTTAACGGCGATGATGAGCCGAACTCCGCCAACAACAGCGAGAACAGCTACCACATTGTCACCGGCAGCGGCACCAACGCAACTGCCGTGCTGGACGGATTCACCATCACCGCCGGCAACGCCAACGGCGAGGCGATGCTCGGGTACGACAGCGGCGGCGGAATCCACAACGACAACGGCAGCCCGACAATAATCAACTGCACCTTCAGCGGCAACTCAGCCGGCTACGGCGGCGCTATGATGAACTACCAGAGCAGCCCGACCGTCATAAACTGCCTCTTGAGCAACAACTCAGCCAGCTTCGGCGGCGCAATGGCTATCTACCATAGCAGTGCTCTGACACTGATCAACTGCACCTTCACCGCCAACGTAGCGCACACCAGCGGCGGCGGAATCTGGAATGTCCCCGCGGAAGCTGGGACCACGCCCGGCACCGCCGAGGGCCTGGGGACGGACACGCCCGGAACAATTGCAAATTGCATCTTCTGGGCGGATGCACCCGACGAAATCCACGATGGTCTCGGCACCCTTATCGTTACTTACACCTGCCTGGCCGGAGGCTGGCCCGGTGACGGCAACATCGACGCCGACCCTGTGTTCGCCGACGTGAACAATTTTGATTACCGGCTGCTGCCTGGTTCGCCCTGCATCGATGCCGGCAACAGCATCGCCGTACCGCCGGATTACACCGACCTCGATAACGATGCGAACACAACTGAGCCGATCCCGTGGGACATACAAGGCGCCGCCGGGCCCGGCCGGATAAACGGCGCTGCAGTGGATGTCGGTGCTTATGAAGCAGTGGCGCCTCCGCCGCCGGTGCATAATATTGCTCCGGTTGCCGATGCTGGCGCCGACCAGACCGCATTTGCGGGGATGGATGCGACAACCCAGGTGTCGCTGGATGCCGGCGGCTCGTATGACCAGGACAGCAATAACTTGACCTATATGTGGCGATGGAGGGTTGCCGACGCCAATTACACCGCAGAAGGAATAAGCCCCACCATCTTACTGCCCGTTGGACAGCACACCCTCGAATTGATCGTTAGCGACGGCATTGATGATTCCCTGCCCGATCAGGTGGTGGTGACGGTGACAGGCCCGATACAGACCGAGCTTAAGGTATATCCACAGCCGATCCGCCGTTACCGCGGACAGGCAGGAATATTTGTCGGCCTGCGATTACCCGCCGGAGTCACGCCCGAGCAGGTTAGCCCCGAACAGTTATTGCTATACCCGGGCGGCATCGCAGGCAAACGCCCGCCGCACTTATTCTCTGCGCCAGCACCTCGCTGGGGGGCCGGATTTCAGTCCGCCTTCTTTCTCAAGAAGCAGTTGCTGGAGGCTATTGCCCCCCAGGCCCGCAGCGTGGAACTTAAGGTTGTCGGGCAATTAGCGTCCGGCCAGATATTCTTTGGCTCCGCAACCGTGCCAATAACACCGTGAGCACAGAATAGCAGGAACCCCGCCATAGTGATGGCGGGGTTGCATCTCCTCTCCCTCGACTGCGCCCGGGACAAGGATAAAACAGGCGCGATCCATCCCTCGACTTCGCTCGGGACAGGCTTCGGTCCATTGGTAGACATTTTTCTTGCAATTGCGACCGGGGTTGTGGTATAAAGTCAATAGTACCACAGATTCGCACAGGCTTGTTCCGAGCGAAGCCGAGGAATCTGCTGGCGAAAAGGCCCAATGGCAGGACTCTCACACGGCAGACCCCTCGATCGGCTCGGGGCGGGCCTGTAGAAAGAGATGAAGGAGGAGTACCATGGCTAAAAAACTCATTTATCTGGCGTCAATTATTGCTCTAACTATGGCTGGCGGGGCGAGGGCCGGCCTGATAGGATACTGGGCCTTCGATGATGGTTCGGGGACGAGGGCTCAGGACAGCTCGCCAAACAAAAATCACGGTACCCTTATGGGCAATCCACAATGGGTGGCCGGCAAAATCGGAATGGCTTTGAAATTCGACGGCGTCGATGACTGGGTGGAGGTGCCGCACGCGGCAATCCTCACAGTGGACAAAGAAGTAACCGTAGCGGCGTGGATAAATGCGTCCAGGTATACCGGCGGCCCAGGCGGAGGAGACTGGCAAGCGATTCTTGCCAAGTCTAATAATCCCCGCTCATACAGCTTTTACACCTATACTGATGGTACCCTTCATTTCAGCACCACCAGCGGCGGGGCTTATGTCGGCTCTAACAGCACCGGAATAGTGCCACTAAACGAATGGGTACACGTGGCAGCGATGGTTATAGGCGGCAGACATAGGTACTATATCAACGGACAACCCGCTGGCGAGGGCGGCGGAGGAATTGTCTTGCCAGGGTCGGCAGATACAGCCACTGTTATGATCGGCGTGACCCATGAGCTTTCTAACGAATTCCTCGGCATGATTGACGAAGTTCGCATCTATAACCGCGCGCTTACGCCAAATCAGGTGCTAGACCTTTTCAACGGCATTGCTCCGGCGTGGGTGGAAGCCCAGGAACCCAATCCGGTTGATGGTGCCACTGGTGTAACGATGGGGCTGCTTCAGTGGACGGCAGGAGATACTGCTGCGTTCCACGATGTTTACTACGGCACTAATCCGACGCCGGGTCCGGCGGAGTTCAAAGGCCGACAGGGGTACCTCGTCTATTGGGGCGGCGATGTTACGCCGGGAACCACTTACTACTGGCGTATCGATGAGGTCGAGGCCAACGGGACTACCATACACAAAGGCGATGTCTGGAGCTTTTCGGCGCCACCTTTGACCGCCTGGAACCCCAGGCCCGCTAATGGCACTACGAATGTCCTTCCTGCTGTGCAGCTTAGCTGGAGCGCAGGTAAGGGTGCGACTAAACACCACGTGTACTTCGGCGACAGTTTCACCGATGTGGACAGCGGCACCGGCGGTACGGATAAAGGTGACCTCGCTCTGGCAGTGACCACCTATAATGCCGGCCCGCTTTATCCTGAGACCACTTACTACTGGCGGGTGGATGAATACGATGGCACCACCACCACCTGGCGTAAAGGTGATATCTGGAGCTTTGCCACTTCTGCCGGCGGCTCAGGAGTCATGCGAGAGTGGTGGCTGAATATCGGCGCTGGAACTACTATACCCGACTTGACGGGCAATGTAAACTACCCCGACAACCCGACCGGACGGGAGACCTTAGACATCTTCGAAGGACCTGTAGACTGGGCGGACAACTATGGAAGCCGGCTCTACGGCTGGCTCATGCCGCCGGAATCGGGCGACTACACCTTCTGGATTGCCAGTGACGACCCGGGCCAGTTGTGGTTGAGCACCGATGCGGACCCGGCCAACAAACAGATGATTGCCAGCGTGCCCGGCTGGACGCCTTCCCGCGACTTCGATAATACCGGTGGAGGCTCTGGCGGGGCCAGTCAGAAATCGCTTGCGATAAGCCTGGTCAAGGGGAAGGCGTATTACATCGAGGCCTTGATGAAGGAAGGCGGCGGCGGCGACAACATAGCCGTTGCCTGGCAAGGCGGAGCGATCACTTCCCGGCAGGTCATCTCTGGTGGTTACGTCAGTTTAGCTCCGTTTGCTCCGATAAAGGCGTATGGTGCGACACCGGCTGACAAGGCTACCGATGTGACCGACACGCCGACTCTTCGCTGGATGGCGGGAGAGAAAGCTGCTAAGCACAATGTGTACTTCGGCACTGATGCAACCGCGGTGGCAAATGCCACTACGGATTCAACAGGCATCTATCGAGGTCAGCAGAATCTCGATGCTACCAGCTATTCGCCTACCGAAGTCCCGCTAGAGTGGAGTAAGGCTTATTACTGGCGTATCGATGAGGTAAATCCTGCCGAGCCCGACGGTCTGTGGAAGGGCATTGTCTGGAGCTTCACCACCGCCAATTACATTGTCGTGGATGATTTTGAGAGCTACACAGACGATGTTGGCAGCAGAATCTTCCAGACCTGGAAGGACGGCTGGGGATACAACGAACCGGCGCCGGGCTATGCCGGTAACGGCACCGGCTCGGCTGTAGGGTACAGTCAGCCTCCGTTTGCTGAGCAGAGTATCCTTCACGGCGGCGGCCAATCAATGCCGTTGGCTTACGACAACAGCGGTGCAGCCGGCAAAGCTCGATACTCGGAGACGCAGAGGGAGTGGGCTTCGCCCCAGGATTGGACCAGAAACAACGTTAAGGCGTTGACGCTGTACTTCTATGGCGCTCCCGCTAATGCTGCTGAACAGCTATATGTGGCGCTGGAAGATAATGCCGCCCATGTTAAGGTCGTGAACTATCCTGATCTGGAGGCCGTTCAGGCAGCCGGCTGGCAGGAGTGGAACATCGAGCTGACCCAATTCAGCGCTGCGGGCGTAAATCTGAAGGCTGTCAAGAAGATGTATATTG
>Ga0315274_10012842_pt1 | contig 11935 bp, 8 predicted proteins | sample YL17G02_20_MG_FD_203700 | JGI IMG/M metagenome (GOLD analysis project Ga0315274, IMG submission 203700) | Sediment microbial communities from Yellowstone Lake, YNP, Wyoming, USA - YL17G02_20 | ecosystem: Environmental > Aquatic > Freshwater > Lake > Sediment | place: USA: Wyoming | collected... | reverse complement strand
TATACTTGATATTATATTCATCGTTTATCCTCCTATGTTTAGGTTATTTATACAATAAAGAGGATAAACGATTTTATTCAATTATGAAAGTGAAATTGTCCAAACTTTAGTACTTCCATTAGCAAAATAGCCTATAATCCCATTATGATAGTTGCCGAAAAAATCTAAAGCTTTCTACAATGATCTACGAATGTAATGGAAGGCTTTAGACCATTTCTACATTTGATCTATATAACGATAATTATAAAGCATTATAAGGATTATTTGACTTAAAGTGTTTATACCTATCTCTTGCAAGTTTAAGAAATGGTTGCTCTCCAGATTTCACTTTATCTTCATTTGCACTAACAAAGGCAAGCTCTATCCAACTTAGAATTATTAATTCTGCTATATCTGGTTCTATGCTTTTACTAAAATCTAATACAATACACCATTTGTTCCAAAATCCTACAAGTTTTTCAAATGATTCGTAAACGTGCCTAACATGAGGTTCACTCTGATATTCAAGAAGTTCTGAGCTAACTATACTTTTTGCAAATTGCCAAATTGATAATTGTTCCCATTTAGACTCATTTTTCCTTATATGTGCCAGCAAACTGTGAACTTTAAATGGATCAGGATCGGGATAACCATCACTACAAATTTTGTATTTAATAACATTCGCCGCTTGATCATATTCAATTTTCTTAAATCTTCCATATAACATAGTCAAAAAATCCCAAAAGGAATCACGCGTTTTAGATAGACTATAATATTCCGTTATCATGTTCATTGATTTGTTAGATTGATCAACTTTCTTTGTAACCATCCACAAGGCAAAAGCAAAACCAGCCTGTATCGAAGCAGCAATAGCTATAATGCAGTCAGTGGGATGATTCCTTATAAAATCTATAATACACATATTAGACCTCCAATAGTTAAGCCATATAAGCCTTTACAAACCCTTCAAATTTAGACTACCTAGCATATTTCCTAAGACACAATTTGATGAATAAATCCAATATTGACTTTATGACATTCTTAACATTGGGCTTATTCTTGATCCACAATACAACGGATGGGCTATTCTTGTAGTAGAACCTTATAAACCTTCTACCAATTATGCTATTACTTAAACATCTATCACGCCAGCTTCTCAAGACTAGAACCCCATATACTGAATTATCACCATAAACCTCGGTGGCTATGAAGCAACCGCCGGAATTGCTAGACGAAGTGCTAGGGGAACTGCTACTTGTTGAACTAGAGGAAGGACCCCAAGTACCTGAAGAATTGCTACTTGAGCTGGAACTACTGCCTGAGCTAGATTTAGAAAATTGTACCCATCTGCCACATGACTTACACTTACCTGGCTCATCAGTATATGGGCTAACTACAAATGGATTAATCTCTCCACCACAGTATGGGCATGGATCTCCACGATTTATAGTTCTCATAGTTGGTTCTGATGATGATCGGGAAGAACTACTGCTTGAGCTAGTCTGACTTAATCTGCTAGTAGTTGCAGTGCTACTGGATTGTGATGATGATTGCTGACTACTTGCTAGTTTGCTGGCATCATCTAAACATTTACGTATATTTGAATCGTTAGGATTGATGCGGATAGCTTGTTTATAGGCTTCGATTGCTTCCTGGTAACGTCCAAGCATAAAATAAGCTATACCTAGGGAACTGTATACCTTGTCATTGTTAGGTTCAATGTTTATAGCTTGTTTACAGGCTTCGATTGCTTCTTGGTAATGTCCAAGAGCTCTATAAGTCACACCTAGACTGTAGTATGCCTCAGTATAATCAGGTTCGATGATTATAGCTTGTTTACAGGCTTCAATAGATTCTTGGTAACGTCCAAGAACACCATAAGTAGTACCTAGATTTAAGTATGCTGCAGCATAATCAGGTTTAATTTGAATGGCTTGTATGAAGGCTTCAATAGCTTCTTGAGAGTGATAGCGCCCAAGTATAAGATAAGACGTACCTAGATTTAAGTATGCCTCAGCATAATCAGGCTTAATCATTATTGCTTGTATGAAGGCTTCGGTAGCTTCTTGATAACGTCCTTGTTCAGCTAAGGCATTTCCTTTATCAAACCATATTTTAGCATTTGCTTCATCTCCGCTTTGACTGCTTGAGATAGACTGAGTAAATTCAACCCTCTCACCACATGCCTTGCATTTACCTCTTGGTACAGTCTTGTATGGTTCTATTTCTCCACCACAGTATGGACATTTATCTCCAAGTTTTATAGTTCTAATTGATTCTGATGGTGATCGGGAAGAACTACTGCTTGAGCTAGTCTGACTTGGTCTGCTAGTAGTTGCAGTGCTACTGGATTGTGATGATGATTGCTGACTACTTGCTAGCTTGATGGCTTCATCTAAAAATTTACGTATATTTGAATCGTTAGGATTGATGCGGATAGCTTGTTTATAGGCTTCGGTAGCTTCCTGATAATGCCCAAGGCCAGCATAAGTTATACCTAAGTTGAAGTGTGCATTAGCATAATCAGGTTTAATTTGAATAGCTTGTTTGAAGGCCTCAATAGCTAAATGATAAAAACGAAGTCTCCCATAAGCTGTACCTAGATTGCAGCATGCTAGAGCATCATTAGGATTGATATTTAAGGCTTGCTTATAAGCTTCAACAGCTTCTTGGTGATATCCAAGATCACTATAAACCACGCCCAGATTGCAATATGCCATAGCAATATCAGGGTCAATTCTTATACATTGCTTATAAGCTTCAACAGCTTCTTGATTACGATTAAGGTTACCATAAGCTGTACCTAGATTGTAGTATGCTTCAGCAAGATTAGGATTGATATTTAAGGCTTGCTTATAAGCTTCAATAGCTTCTTGATGACGATTAAGTCTACCATAAGCATTACCTAGATTGCAGTATGCTTCAGCAAGATTAGGATTGATATTTAAGGCTTGCTTATAAGCTTCAATAGCTTCTTGATGACGATTAAGGTTACCATAAGCTGTACCTAGATTGTAGTATGCTATAGCATTATTAGATTCGAGAATTATAGCTTGTTTGAAGGCTTCAATAGCTTCCTGATATTTACCAGTTTCACGTAGATTATTGCCAAGCACAATTAATGATTCGGCATTCATTATTGGGTCTCCTGTTTTAGAAAATACACTTAACATCAATTCAGCATTTCTCTTCTTAGCTATATCAATTTGTACTTCTCTGAACATCTGATCATATTCAGACTGAGATATATCGTAAGATATATAATAGGGAGGAGTATTTGGCATTAAATAGACTCTTGGATCTATAAATCCGTCATCAGGTTGGCAGTATTCTATTAGTTCAGAACTTATCTTCTTGCTAACTATTAATGTATACCCCTTTTCTCTTCCAAGTTTAAACAAGAATATATAGTGTATCTGATTACAGTAAATACAGTTATGTGTGTTATAAGCATCTGAGTGGTATGGAGATGTAGTTTGATTTTCTCTATTACACTTAAAGCAATCAAATTTGATTTCTAACCCCTTCATATATTGGGCTAAATCTTGGTTTGGTTCTACCAATATATAATCTTCCCCAATCTTATGTCGAAGCTTAACAGATTCTATTCCGTCCATTGCCTTAACTCCTTATGAGCAAACGAATTGTTTAACTAACATTACATCCCAATAGACTTGCTCATTGCATTTTGTATACTCAAGCAATTTTGAATTTTGGTTACCTTTGCTTTACGATTCATTATTTTCTGCATCTTCTAACATTTTTGTAACGAGTTTTTGATAGATACTATCAATCTTATCGGAAAGATCATAGATATTAGCTTTTTCATATTCTCCTTTCCATTTGCTATCCCTGAGATTATGAAATAACCTATCAGCCAGATCCAATCGTTCAGCATTCAACAATTGCTTTGAGACTTCAGTATATCGTTTTGTATTATGTGCCATATCTATCGTAGCTGTAGTAGATTGTTTAGTAATCTTAACCAGTTCCTCAGTCGCTTCAGCATAACGTTCCGTACTACTATGTAGTTTTACAGTAGCAATTGCAAGCACAACAGTAAATCCAGCTAGCACAAGTTGTGCAATCAGAGTAACTATCGAATTAAACAATGTGCAAAACCAATCCATTTTAGCACCTCCAAATTATGAGTAATGCAATGCTTGTTGTCCTAAGATCACTACCTATCAGATAAAGTATCCTTCATCCGTTTTCCAAACAATTCTGACTCAAGCAAACTCCTTAGCAATTTTAGCATGTCCATCCTTTATGGCTGGCATCAGCGTAGTATTCGCTTGGCAGAACGAAAAGTATTGCATATCATTCCACAATTAAAAACAAATAAATGGTTGAACTGCAATTACATTATATATTACTTGACAGAATCCATCAATAGATATATATTAAAGATAAATACAATACTGTAACGGTATACGCTATTCAAATGGAGATACTAAAATGCCAGTTATGAGAGTAAATAAAAAACATCAGGTAACAATCCCTGCGAGTGTTAGGAAAGAACTTAATATATCTGCTGGAGATCTTCTTGAGGCAAAGGTGACAAAGGCAAAAGACGGGATCGTTTATAAAATAAAGCGGATGACTGATAAAAAAATATCTGACTATTGGAAAATGAAAAGTCAGGAAGAAGGGGAACATGAGCTTTCAGAATTGGGAAAGCAAAGAGTCGAAGAGGCGCTTTTGGATGTAAAAGAAGGTAAGACAAAAAAATTCGATAACGTGAAAAACCTTATGAAAGATTTGAATGAATGAAACTGATCCGAACTGAGCGATTCAAAAAGAAATTCAAGAACCTTCCTGAACATATAAAGTAATCGTTAAAAAATACAAAAAGTGCAATAAAAATAACCCCCTAACCCCCTTTGATAAGGGGGAATAAGTCAAGTCGTCATCGGATTCCCCCTTAATAAAGGGGGACACAGGGGGTTGTAGAAAGCGTATATTTTACTAAAAACGCAAGCTGAAACTGTGCTACTCCGTCTCATAATCATAAACTTCATTCAAATCACCTTTCAAATTGCTTTGGCTGGCATTATTGTCATCTTTACTTCGGTGCCTTTGGGCGGCACAATCTGGCTGTTAGCGATGTAGACTGTATCATCGCCTCCTTCGGGGAGAGGATTGTCAAGTATAGTGTCGGGGTCGTGATAGGTAGTTATTAGAGTGCCTGTGCCTTGTGATATAAATACACCATTTTTCATTCTGGAGCCAGAGAAAACCCAGTCTGTATGCTCCATAGCGGCTTGCTTTACACGGTTGTAGACTAAATCCTCCGCACGGTGGCGCTTAACTTCGCCACCGGCTGTCCATTCTATCCATATCTGAACCCGATCACCTTTGGGGGTGAGCGGATCACCCTGATAACGGAGTCCGCCCCCAAATTCCAATCCCAGAAGGATCAGTGCTGTCTGTAAATGTATGGGTTCAACGTCCATAGTCAGAACGCTTTCATGCACTTTCCCATATTTTGTACACGCAAGTAACTCTATAACCCCGGCGGACATATTTACTTTTCCATATATTGTGACTGTCTTTTTGTTGAGATCAAGGTCAACTTTACCCAATTTAAAGAGATCATCCCCTACTTGAAGTATGCCGGGGATCGCCGGGGTTGACCTGCCTTCAACGTAAACCTGTCCGAAAGCTACATTATTGTCTTTACTTGCTTCCTGTATCGAATTGGGAGGCTCTATAACCACATAAATTTTATGTTCACCAGCATTTTTTGCCTCCCAAGTTAAAGAGACGTCCTTTGTCTCTTTACCTGCAAGAGAAGAAATAACCTGTGAAGTTCCTATTGGAATTCCTGCGCTTTTCGGATCACCATCATAGAAATTAACCTTCACATTATCTACTGGAATTTCGGTCATATTCGCTATTGAAGCCTTTATAGTTATCTGTTCTCCTTCCTTTGGATCAGCTTTTGAGAACGTGATAACCTGTTTGCCGAATCCAACATCAGGATTTGAAGATTTCGGTACTGCCTTTGTCAGGAACATTACCGCAAAAGCAGTCGTCATAATATCCCCTCTGTTTGCTCCCCAGGCTATGACAGTTGGAATCTGTGACCCCGTTCCAGTACTATATATTGGGGTATCTGCGATCCAACTTCCATCGGGTTTTTGCATACTGACGAGGAAACTCGCCATCTCAGAATACCAGTCGTGATCACCCAGCTTATCCTGTATCGGGGGCATATCCATAGCCCTTTGAACAGATAAAAGGAAGTAGTAATGCCAATAGTAAGAACCGGGGTTTCGAGTGACAGAATAGTGTTTGAGCAACCAATCAATACCTCGTTTTGTTGATTCATTATTTGGTCCCAATCCACCTGCTTTAAGTGCCATTACTGCGGTAGCGGTCATGCTTCCATAAGAGTCAACAGCAAAGGGACCGATCCCTTCACCATTATAATTCCACCCTCCGTCTGGTCTTTGCAACCTTGTCAGCCACGAAATTGCCTTTGTCCAAACTTCTGTTGGAATTTTTACTCCCCACTGCTGTGCGGCATACAATCCAAAGATAACGTATTGCAGGTGAGCGGCATCTGCCGCCATACTACCGTAACCCCAACCTCCATCTTCTGTCTGAAAATCAACTAACTTCTGGGTTGCGTATTCAACCACTTCCATATATTTCTCTTTATCTCCTGTCGCAGTCAAAGCAGGAATAAGGACAGCGTAATCGTAAGCATCTGACCACTCCTTCCAGGGAGCGGGAGCTTTTGTGAATAAATGATCTATACCTTTCTGGATAGCAGGATCGGATTCATCTATGCCTGAATAAAGAAAAGCAGAGACAACGAGAGCAGTCAAACCAGGACCTATCTCAGCCATCCATCCACCGGGCATTTTTTCATCGGGAGCACGAACTGGTTCTATCCCCTCCAGATTCTCACCGCATATAACACATTTCCCATAAGCCATTGCTGAATATAAGAAGTTGTCATGTCCATTGGGGCAGATTACGTAAAACTCACCCTGTTGAGTTCTAAGCCAGTCAAGACCTTTCTTTAAGGATTCTTTTATTTGCTCTTCGGTGACTTTTGCTCCCTTCCATATACGTCCCTTTGCAGTTCTAATGACAGTGTTGTTATCTTCGTTACTTTCTTTGATCATATTGTTAGGATCAACTATGATGTATATTTTAGCTTCTCCTGCGGAGGCTCTCCATTTTATCTCAACTTTACCGGTTGCCCCAGCCTTCAAACCGAGCAAAACAGCATCAGATCCTATCTGAAGTCCATAATTTTTCGGATCACCCTCAATGAAGCGAACTTCAATGTCATCAGCGGCATCTGTTCCTTTATTAGTTACAACCGCAGATATGGTGACCGAATCACCTTCCATTGGGTTGACGTTTGAAAAGACAACGCTTTTAGGGTCAATAACTAAATCCGGTAGAGTTGGCTTTTGTGTTTGACTGGCAGGTTTGACCGCAGTTTTTCCTGTTTTCTTTGTCGTCTGAGCCGCCGACAATGGCAATGCTATTAACAAAGCCAAAATAGCCACAATAGTTACGTAGCTGAGTTTTCTCATTTTTTATCTCCCTTCTCATTGTGGGTTTCTGCATAGTTTCAAATTGCAGATGGACAGAATGTAAAAAGTTCGTAACAGATTAGGAGAGAAGATACAGTATGAAAAACAATATCCTGTATCTTGCCAGTATATATCCGTAGCTAAATTTTTCAGAAAGTATTACGTTGATAGTAAACCATGTCCTTTTTCTCTTCGTCTTATGCAAAGCAGAGGAATATGATAACATAATGTGTCTTTTGCAAGATTTGTTCCCATAACAAAGCCGTAAAAAAGGCTATTTATTACAATATTTCAATAACAAAGATAATATACCTGCACCATTACGTACCGTCTGTGTTCGTATTGGTGCTAATTTACTTTACAAACCAGAATTTTTACTTAATCTGGTAGCAACAGGTGTGATGATCATTGATAGTCAGCTTATAGTTTTAGTATACCCCCTCGTATAGGCGTTGTCAATACATTAAAAAATGAAATATTACCCCTGTAAAAAATGTTGATCATATAAAATAAGAAATTCTAAATTCCCTTTGTTGGAACAGAATTCGATAAAAAAAGAGTAGCAAAGAATATATATTATTTTTGATGTGAAATGATCCTTAAAGTACTCCTTTTCGTAGGGGCATATTGAATATGCCCTTTTCACATCAAAGTTATATTGTAAAATTTAAAAGAAGGTTAGAGTGATCTAAGATGAAAACATTAAAAACTATGATAATTACGATTCTCAGTCTGAGTGTTCTCTTAGCCATAGGAACATTAAGTCAGGCTTATAATGGTTGGATAGATGGTACACCGCTTCTACATGAGGAATCTATGTCCCTGTTGAGAGTCATTGGAAGAGACAGTAGACCAGCATTAGCTCCGGGTGCTGAGGTAGTAGGAAATACGCCTATGTATAAAGTGGGCGATGTACAAAAATTCTATGCTCTTAATACGACGAATAATCGCCAATATGTATTGGAAGCAACTTGTTATACAGTTAGCGACAAAGCCTACATATTTGTAGAAAAAGGTATTTCCGTGCCTCAGAACAAAATTGATGCTTTGGCTAATTCATTTAACCAAATATACGATAATATTATAAAAATTTATGGTGCGCCGCCAGAAAAATTTAGTAATGATCCGCGTATAGACTTTTTGATAATGGACATAATTGATGGTGCGAAACAGAATGGTGTAATGATGCTTGGGTACTTCAGTCCCATAGATCAGTTTCTAAACACTGAACTGGCTCCCCTGACGAGGATGAAAAGCAATGAGACAAATATGCTCTATATAGACTACGTATCACTGAATTCAGACAAAATTTCAGCAGACAGCATAGTCGCTCACGAATTTACGCATTTAGTACAGTGGGCTAGGGACCCCGATGAGTCAACGTGGGTAGACGAAGGAATTGCAGTATACACAGAAGCTATACTCGGTTACGACGTCAAAGATCAAATATCCGCTTTTGAGCAAAATCCCTCTATATCATTGCTGGATTGGACGAATACTGTTGAAGATTATGGAGCCGCTTATCTATTCTTTGAATATCTGTCAGAAAGGTTTGGAGGTACACCGCTAATATCTGACATTGTGAAAAACACAGCCCAGGACGTAGATGGTATAGTAAAAACATTATCATCTCATGGAATGTCAACTTCATTTAACGAAGTATTTTCGGATTGGGTCATTGCAAACTACCTTGACGATCCGAAACTTGAAAATGGCAGATATGGTTACTCAAACCTTGATGTTAAGTTAAACCCATCGGTAGTCGAAAGCCAATATCCTATAATACAGAAACAATCAAGTGTATTACCGTGGTCAGCACAGTATATAGAATTTACAAAAGGTCAGGATAACGTGTTGAGTCTAAATGTATCTGAAAATAATCAGAATGATATAAATGCCAGATTGATAGGGGTTGACAGTGAAGGTAAGGTCTCAGTATCATCAATTAAGTTAGATAACACTGCCTCTGTTTCCAGAGAGGACAGCAAGGCTATATTAGTTACCACTTCACAACCCGATCCTCCTGATTCTAAGCAAAATAAATCGGTTTATGCTTATTCTGCTGAATCTCGTGTTGTTGGTCTTGCAGTCACTTCTTCTGGAAGCAAAATCACAACGTGGGGGAGCATAAAGAAATAAGGCTTTACGACCTGAAAACCCAATTTTCGTTTCTTGAAAAACGCCATTGATGGGGAAACAGGGCTTTCAATAGCTCCAATGCTCTGAATGAGATTTGTACGTCACGGATTGCACATAAAACCTCAATGGGTTGATACCCGGTCACAAGTTGGGCAAGTGCTGATGATGATAATTCTATCATCTCTGAATCTTGCCTGATTTCTCCTGACACAGTTAGCTTATCACGAAAACTTTCAATCATTACGTGACCTGCATCAGTATCAAAGCAGATTATACCTTCAGGAAAAGAATTACTCACTTTCTCCGATTGTATTAAAACTTCCTTCACAAATCTTGCTGAGTCCAACACTTTGATCCAGTCTGCATGGGAAGTAGTGCAACTTTCAGGATCGTCTCCCTGAATGCGAATCTCACAGCCGCATGATCTAGCCAGTCCAGTGAAGGGATCTTCAAAAGAGGGATAAATCGGGTATCGAGAACCGTGACCTGGTGCGAAAGGATATTCAAATATTATTCTGGTCTTACCACGCTCACGAGCAATAACGGCAGATACCTGTAAAGCGGATTTACATTCCGTAAAGTTTTTTGCTTTAACTTCTGTAATCAAAAGCAGGTTATTTTGAAGATAATCTCTATCTTCTATAACGATGAGTTGGCGTGCTTCATCCGAAACTTGCGTTCCCAATTTCCTTTCGATAAGCTCTGGTGCTGCGAATACGGCGCAGTGATGTGTGAATACATCAAAGCCAAACCTGCGGTATAAGCGATAATCTCCATGCAGAATCACTATCGGTATTCCATAATCACGCAGTTTTGAGAAAGCGTATTCCATAATTCCCCTGAAGTGACTTTCCATGCGCCGATCTTCACGTGTAGCAACGTCTTCTACAAAAGCATAGCGTATATCACCACCGTGAAATTCCATATATCTTTCAGGGTCAACGAGTATGAAAGATACAGGTACGTCATCAACGATTCGCACAAAATCCCATTGAGACGGTACAATAGCAATATCGCTAGTATACGAATGTTGCATGACTTCATTAATAGCTATTCGACCTTGTTCTGTTTCGGCTGTGATAGTTTTAATGTTCTGCATATCGAAGGATTATCTTTCTCAAAAGCCTGTCCTGTTTTGAATCTATCTCTACTTTTTCGAGTGCCTTTTCGATCTCTGGCAACCAATGTCTGTCTATTCCAAAAAGTTCATTACCCGCTCTTTGGCTAATATTGTAGTCATTGCTTTGCACAAATTTAATCAAAACAATAACAGACTCTTTATCTTTTAATTCTGTTACTCTTGTACCTAAAAGATGTATGAGATCCTTTAGTGTCTTTTTGTCCTTCTGTACTGCAATTGCGGATTCCACTAGAGGTATAACTCGTTCATCCACCATCTCTCCCAATACTCTAGCAGTATGACGTATCTTTTGACTTGGTTGTGATTTCTTTTCCAGCAGATTCACCCTGAGATAGTCCAGAAGAGCATCGTTACCATGAGGATTTTTTAGATTTGCTATTACCCACGGAGTGCTCCATTCAAACCATGAGTCGTCATTAAGAGCAGATATTAGATAGTCAATCCCCGAAGCATCCTTAATTTCGGCTAATCCGTGAGCGATGCGTCGAAGCACATGCTCTGCTCTTTCCTCTTTCGCCTGAATCATAGCATCTTTTAATACCTTTATCCCTTTTTCACCAAAGTTAGATAAGGCACCTGCGGCACTGACACCGATGTCTGATGATACGTCCCATAAGGCTGATCTCAAAGCTTCATAAGCCCTTTCATCATCCATCTTTCGCAGTGATTTTATGGCGGCGGACTTGACTTTTATATTTGTGCTTTCCAGTCCCTTTATTGCTATTTTAATTGATTCTTTTCCTTCAGTAATGCTCAAAACACGGATAGCACTTGCTCTGAGAACAGGATTATCCATATTTGCCGCTTCTTCTACAAAAGGCTTTGCTGTCTCACCAAAATCCATCAGTGCTGACATTGCCATATTGCGCACCTTTCGGTTTCCATCTCCCATAGCATCAATCAGACATTCTATGAATATAGGATTCTTTAGCTTCAATATAACTTCCATAAGCCTTTGTCGAACCCAGAATTTGTTTGAAGACATAAGCAAGATTATATAATAGACATTATTGGAAATAAAAATATCCTGTAGGTTTCCAACAAACCTTGATATTATGGTGTCTATATTGTATTATAACTTTGTGGTTAAGTCAACAAGCAATAGAAAAATTAGAAA